>ERZ791689.448-NODE-448-length-19338-cov-4.63569_pt1 | contig 19338 bp, 9 predicted proteins | sample MGYA00509957_ERZ791689 | MGnify/ENA primary metagenome ERZ791689 (study PRJEB30046, sample SAMN00715167) | human gut metagenome | study: EMG produced TPA metagenomics assembly of the A metagenome-wide association study of gut microbiota in type 2... | reverse complement strand
TCGGAAGAGCTTTATGAATAGTCTGGATACCATAAAAGACACCGGCTTCACTGCCTCCCGTCAAAAGAACCTTTTCAGGAGTGATTTGAAGTTTATAACCTTCCGGATGCCCCATTGTGGAGTCTACAGCAAGAATAATAGCATTGCTGCTTTTCTCTTTGTCCGATACACGAACCTCGGTTCCGGTCATTTCTTTAATAAAAGTAGCCAGAAAATCAGCAGTACGATGCATCTTTTCATTGGTTGCCGGGTAGACAATCGTAGTGCTGCGGTCAATAATAAAAGGAGTAGTGTCCCGGGCAAGGACAATCTCCTGCGGTTGAGGGATTACGTCCAAATTACCCTTTACGGTGGCTGCCGGGCGGCAGGCTGTGAATAGCACAACGGCAAACAAACCGGGAGCTAAACGGGATAGTAGTTTCTTGTTCATGGTTTAATTAATTAGAGTTACAAGGGAAGCCTCGCCCCCACCTCTTCTTCCATAGAATCAGGAAGAGAAGACAGGCAGGAAAACAAGACAGTGCAAAGATAGGATTTTATTTCCATTTTTTTGGTCACGTCTATGCAAACTGTTACTTTTGCCGGTAACGTGATAGAAATACATCCATGAAAAACAATCCATATACCGGCTTTCTGACCTGGCTGACCGTACTTTTTACTGTCTGTTGCCTCCCGCTGAAAGCCAGCCATTACTACTATAAACAAATTTCCCTGAAGGAGGGACTTCCCTCTACCGTACGTTGTGTCTATACCGAGCCAAAAGGATTTGTATGGATAGGAACCAATGCAGGATTGGGACGATTTGACGGACAAAAGCTGAGAAAATATGTCCACCGGCAAGAGGACGTGCATTCGTTGCCGCACAACTACATCCATCAAATTACCGAAGATATTCAACATAATATATGGATACTGACAGACGGTGGAATAGCGCAATATCGCAGGTCAAGTGACGATTTCGCCATTCCGCTAGACGATCGGGGGCATCCGATCCTCGCCTACTCTGCCTGCCTGACAGAACAAGGGGTAATCTTCGGCGGACGCAACCGCATCTATCGCTACGACTATGACAGCCGATCGATAAAACTCCTGCTGGATTTTAGTTCCGATCCTTATTTCGCTATCTCCGCCATCAGTCGGTGGGATGAAGAGACTCTGCTCTGTTGCAGCCGTTGGCAAGGGCTCCGACTGATCAATCTCCGTTCGGGCGAACGCCGTCTCCCCCCTTTCGACTGCGGAAAGGAGATCATGGCACTCCTGATCGATTCTCACAACCGCATCTGGCTGGCTCCTTATAATGAAGGACTCCGCTGCTTCAACCCCGAAGGCCGACTGCTGGCCTCGTACACCACCGACAATTCCGGGCTCAGCAACAACGTGGTGCTGAGCATGGCCGAACGGGACTCACACATCTGGGTCGGTACAGACGGAGGAGGCATCAACATCATACACCCGGACAGCCATCGAATCACAGTACTCGAACATATTCCGGGAGATAACTATTCGCTTCCGGTTAACTCCATCTTGTCACTCTACAATGACAATTACAATAACATGTGGGCAGGCAGTATCCGCAAAGGATTGATCAATATCCGAGAAGTGTCCATGAAGACCTATACCGATGTCTTTCCCGGAAGCACCCAAGGCCTGAGTGACCCCACCGTGCTGAGTCTGTATCAAGACGAACCGAACGGACGAATCTGGATAGGTACAGATGGTGGGGGTGTCAACAGCCTCGACCCTGTCACCGAAGAGTTCCGTCACGACCGTTCTACCTGGGGTGACAAAGTGGTCTCGATCACCGGATTTACCCGAGAATCCATCCTTTTATCGGTCTTTTCCAGGGGATTGTTTGTTTATAACAAAGAGAACGGTAAGCGGAAACCGCTACCTATCGACCATCCCGACCTCAAACAATATATTTACTATAGCGGTATGGCGGTCAATATCTACCGGGACGAACCGGGCAGCGTACTTTTGTTGGCAGGACATACTTACCGGTATGACATCGGTTCGCAGAAAATACGCGTAGTAAATGAAGAAGAAGGTATGGAGATCGCAGGCAGTATGAATGCCATTGCGCATAACGAACGTTTCACTTACCTGCACGACAGTCGTACCCTCTACGAACTGGATCGAACCGGCAATAGGCTGAAAAAACTTTTCAGCTGCACGGGCGACACACTGCTCTACTCCGTTTCGATGGACGAGAAAGGTGATTTCTGGATAGGCAGCAATACAGGGTTGGGACAATACAGCATCCGGACCCGGCAATATCACCCATTGATCACTTCACTGTTCGGCGAAGCCAGTTCGGTGATATGTGATCATCGGGGAAAAGTATGGATTGGTGCAGACCACATGTTATTTGCCTGGATGCTGCAATCCCGGAAGTTCATTCTTTTCGGTGAATCGGACGGGGTCATTCCGAATGAATATCTTGCCAAGCCCCGGCTCGTCTCAGGGAAGGGTGAAGTCTATATGGGGGGTGTCAATGGGTTGCTCTGTATCGATAACCGCTTCCCGGCAACTTCCTCCAACTATCCGGAAGTAGTACTGACCGATGTACGTGTAAACGGTGAACCGGCCACGAACCGGACGGCAGGAAATCCCGACAAACTCACCCTACCACAAGACAGCCGGGCAATCACCCTGCGCGTGATGTCTCACGAAGAAGACATCTTCCGGAAAAAAAGATACCGCTACCGGATAGACGAACTCAATGAGGAACCGATCGAATCATACGATCCGGAACTGGTCATCCGCTCACTACCGGCAGGCAACTACCGCATACAGGCTGCATGCAGTACTCAAAATGGCGACTGGACTCCCTTCCACCCGATCCTGTCACTGACCATACTCCCTCCCTGGTACCGAAGCGGATGGTTCATCATCTGCTTGTTACTATTTGTGTCGGGAGGCATCACCGCTATCATCTTCGCCATTTTGCGCCGTAGGAAGAACCGGTTGAAATGGGAATTAAAAGAACGGGAATTGCAGGAATATGAAGAAAAGATTCGATTCCTCGTCAATGTCAGCAATGAACTCCTCCCATCGTTCACGGAGAAGGGGGAACGGGAACTGCAAATCGTAGAACTGATACGTAACCGTCTCCGTAACGGCGAAAAAAGCAAAGCACCTGCCGAAATAGCAAGCAGTCCGAATATTGTCAAGGAGGAACTCAGCCAACCCGATGAAACTTTCCTACGGAAGCTGAACCAGTTGATCACCGACCATCTGGACAGTCCCGAACTGGACGTCACATTCCTCTGCACGGAGATGGGATTGAGCCGCGCCTCACTCTATAACAAACTAAAAGCAATGACCAATATGGGAGCCAACGATTACATCAATAAATTCCGTATGGAAAAGGCCATCCAACTGATATCAACCACCGATCTCACTTTCACAGAGATAGCAGAAAAGATAGGATTTACAACATCCCGCTATTTCAGTACATCATTTAAGCAATATACCGGAGAAACACCGACTCAGTATAAAGAGAAAATAAGGAAAAGCAGTAAGGTGTAGCCATCCGCCAATTAGGGTGTAGCCATCCGGACTGCATGGTTACACCCTGTCTGTCGGATAGCTACACCCTCTCTATCAGGCAATGGTGACAGACGCATCCAGATAGACATCCTGAATGGCGTGAAGTAACTCCACTCCTTCGTTCATGGGTTTCTGGAAAGCTTTACGTCCGCTGATCAATCCCATACCGCCGGCACGTTTGTTTACTACTGCCGTAACGACAGCATCCTTCAGGTCGGACGCTCCATGTGACTCTCCACCGGAGTTGATCAGCCCGACACGTCCCATATATCCATTGGCCACCTGATAGCGGCAAAGATCGATCGGATGGTCCGTAGTCAGCTCGGTATACATTCTTTCATCCGTCTTTCCGAAATGAATCGCTTTGAAACCACCATTGTTAGTCGGCAATTTCTGTTTTACGATATCGGCCTTGATGGTAACTCCCAGACGGTTGGCTTGTCCGGTAAGGTCAGCAGCCGCATGATAGTCTATACCATCTTTCTTGAACTCGTTGTTACGCAAATAGCACCACAGGATGGTGGCCATACCCAGTTCATGCGCATAATCGAAAGCCTCAGCGATTTCCACCAATTGGCGGCGACTCTGTTCGGAACCGAAATAGATAGTAGCACCTACAGCCACTGCCCCCATTTCCCAAGCCTCCTTGACGGTGCCAAACAGAACCTGATCGTAAGTATTGGGATAAGACAACAACTCATTATGGTTCAGTTTTACTACAAACGGTATCTTATGCGCATATTTTCGGGCAACAGCACCCAGATTGCCGAAAGTGGATGCAACTGCATTACAACCGCCTTCAATGGCAAGCTTCACAATGTTTTCCGGATCGAAATAAATCGGATTCGGAGCGAACGAAGCTCCGGCCGTATGTTCGATGTCCTGATCGACCGGAAGAATGGATACATATCCGGTGTTTGCCAGACGACCATGCCCCAGCAATGTCTGCAAACTGCGCAAAGTCTGTATGTTACGGTCAGAGTCAATCCATATCTTATCGATTGTATCCGGTGACGGTACGTGAATCAGTGATTTATCAATGGTTTTGCAAGTGTGGTTCAGGTAATATTCAGCCTGATTTCCCAACAGTTCTATTATTTTATTCATAATTGTAATGGTTTTGAGTTCACCACAGATTACACAGAGTTCCACAGAGATTATTTTCTCCTAATATCTTATAAACAAGAAATTAAAGTTCTGTGAGATTCCGTATAATCTGTGGTGAGTTGTATTCATTTCTAAACATTTACGAGGTCTCTCTCCTCTTATTTTTTCTTTCCCTGGTTGGCAACCGCTTCCATCAACTTACGGATTTCTTCGGGATCACCCAGGAAATAGTCTTTTTCCAGATTCAGTTCGTCACTGAACTCAAATACGTAAGGGACGGCAGTCGGCAGATTCAGTTTTACGATCTCTTCATCGGAGATGTGCTTCAAGTGCTTGATGATGCCGCGCAAACTATTTCCGTGGGCAACAACCAGAATTTCATCAGCCGTTTTCAGATTCGGGAAGATGATACACTTCCAATAAGGCATGATACGTTCGATGGTATCTTTCAGAGATTCTGTCCGGGGAAGTTCCGCATCGGGTACTTCCTGATAACGATTCTCAAAGCGGGGATTTCTCGGATCGTCTTCCGACAGGGCATTGGGAGCTATATCATAACTCCTGCGCCAGATAAGCACCTGTTCATCCCCGTATTTAGCGGCTGTTTCGCTTTTGTTCAGTCCTTGCAGATCGCCGTAATGTTTTTCATTCAGGCGCCAGCTTTTCTCTACCGGAATCCAGTCCTGATCCATCCGGTCGAGTACGCAATTCAGCGTTTTCACCGCTCGTTTAAGGTATGACGTATAAGCTTTATCGAAGTTAAATCCATTCTCTTTCAGTAGTTCGCCTGCTTTACAGGCTTCGGCAATTCCTTTTTCTGTCAGATCGACATCTGTCCAACCGGTAAAACGGTTCTCTTTGTTCCATGCACTTTCTCCATGACGGAGCAATACAATCTTTTTCATTCAACTCTCCTTTCTTTAGGTGTTTACTATAGAACATTTGTACTGAGTACAAAGTTCACGAAACTTTTTCTAAATATCTATGCTGAAGTATGCTGATAAAAGTTACCTTTGTACACTGTAAGTAACCTTTTTATTTAATTCCTAAATGAACAACACATGAGAAAGCTCTTTTTTCCATTACTACTATTCGTATCCGGTCTGCTATCCGCCCAAACAGAGATAACACTCTATGTATCACCTTCGGGCAGCGACCATCATCCCGGAACAGCGGAAAAGCCGATGGCTACTTTAGAATATGCCTGGAAAAAGGCCTCACGGCAGGCCGGCCGGCGTTCCATCACCATCTACTGCGAAGGCACCAACTACCTGTCCGCTCCGATTCTTATCACAAACGAGACTTCGGGCACACCCGAACATCCGATCCGTTTTTCTTCGTATCCCGGACAAAAGGCGGTCATCAGCGGTTCGCGTATACTCCGGAACCTGCGTTGGAAAGAGTATAAAAACGGTATCATGCAGACCAAAGTGGAAGAAGAACTGATCCCCGACCAGCTCTTTGTGAACGGGAAAAAACAGATATCGGCACGGTATCCGAATTTTGATCCGGATATACGCATCTTCAACGGATATGCAGCTGACGCCTGCTCACCCGAACGTGTGAGAAACTGGAGTAACCCCGCGGGAGGTTATCTGCACGCCATGCACAGCAGAGAATGGGGAGGCTACCAATACAGCATCGAAGGCAAAGACGCCAAGGGCGAACTGATACTGAAAGGCGGATTTCAGAACAACCGCCAGATGGGTATGCACCACACCTACCGCATGGTAGAAAACATCTTTGAAGAGTTGGATGCCGAAGGGGAATGGTATTTTGATAAAGAAACCCATACACTCTATTTCTATCCGCCGCGAGAACTCGACCTGCAAACCGCCTTGTTCGAAGTGCCGCAGGCAGAAAACCTCTTTATCCTGAAAGGAAAAACCGGAAGTCCGGTCCGTCACGTATCCGTAGACCATTTGGAACTGACACAAACCCTGCGCACCTTTATGAAAACCAATGAACCCCTATTGCGCAGTGACTGGAAAATCTATCGGGGAGGAGCCCTGATAATTGAAAATGCCGAAAAATGCTCTGTAAACGGCTGCTACCTGCACGATATAGGAGGCAATGCTATCTTCTTCTCCAATTATAACCGCAACCACCGTGTCAGCCAAAATCATATCACCCGTATAGGAGCCAGTGCCGTTTGCTTTGTAGGCTCTCCGGATGCCGTCCGTTCCCCTCTGTTCGAGTACGGAAAGTCGCAAACCTGGGAGCAGATGGATAAAGGGACAGGCCCCCTCACCCCCGACTATCCCTCAGACTGCCTGGTGGACGACAATCTGATTCACTCGATCGGAGAGACAGAAAAGCAGGGAGCCGGTATCCAACTATCTATGTCCGCACGAATCACCATCCGTAACAACAGTATTTACGACCTGCCCCGTGCCGGCATCAACGTCAGTGAAGGTACCTGGGGAGGACATCTGATAGAAGGAAACGATGTGTTCGATACCGTACTTGAGACAGGCGACCACGGATCCTTCAACTCCTGGGGACGCGACCGCTATTGGCATCCCGACCGGAATGTGATGGATGAATTCGCAAAAGAACATCCTCAAATGGTATTCCGGGACGCTACCGAAACGACTGTCATCCGCAACAACCGCTGGAGGTGCGACCATGGATGGGACATCGATCTGGACGACGGTTCTTCCAACTATCACATCTACAACAACCTCTGCCTACACGGAGGATTGAAATTGCGCGAAGGCTTCGCGCGAACGGTGGAAAACAACATTATGGTCAACAACACATTCCATCCGCACGTCTGGTTTGCAAACTCTCAAGACATTTTCCGTCATAACATCGTCACGACTCCCTATCGCCCCATTCAGGTAAAGGAATGGGGAAAAGAAACAGATACTAACTTTTTTGTCACCAAGCAAGGACTGGAACAGGCACAAAAGAGAGGAACGGACCTCCATTCACTTTACGGTGATCCGCTCTTCATCCGCTCCGAAAAAAGGAGCCTCCGGGGTAAAAGAAAATTCGCCTGCCTTGAAGACGGGGTTCCGGAATTTCGATATGGAGCACTTCGGCGTACAATGCCCACACCTGAAAGCTTTGGCGGCTACTCCGGAATTGCCGGTTTTCAAAATTCCGGAAGAAAAGCCGGAGACGGTACAGATGTATTCGTGGAAGGGGTTAACATTGAAAGAGGTGTCGACCGAAGGAGAACGTTCGGCCACGGGGCTCGACAAAATACGAGGCATACTGGTAGTGCAGGTCGAAAAGGGAATAACCGCCCTGCAAGCCAACGACGTGATTCTGCGCATTAACGGCAAACCGGTAGATAACCGGACGGATATGGAAACCGAGATCCGGAAGTCACCCGAAGGCAATAAGTTCCGGATCATCTTCTTCCGAAATCAGAAAGAAAATGCGGTAACGATGTAAAGACATATGACAACAGGTACCAATGTTGTCTATTTGCAAAAAAGGCAGTCATCACACGGACAGGAGTTTTTTTTTCCATATCCGCCACCCAAACGACCGATAACACAGGTTGGAGAATGACAAAATAAAAAACGGTCACGCTCAACGATTTCTTTTCAGGAAAAGGCGGTCGGTGATGGTAGAAGGGAGTTCCGATTCGTAATGGGTTACCATAATCATCGTCTTGTCCTGCCGACGGCAAAAAGCTTCGATAATCTTTTTCACCCGCCGGCGATTGTACGTATCGAGTCCGTGCAGCGGCTCGTCCAGAATAAGCAATTCCGGATCTTTCACAAAAGCACGGGCCAATAATGCCAGGCGCTGCTCACCGCTCGACAGCTGAAGAAAAGGTTTGTCCTTCAGAGCCACAATGCCGAACACATCCATCCACCACTCGCAGGCAGCCATCTGGCTTTCCTGCGGGCGTTTGTACAAACCGATGCTGTCATGCAATCCGGAAGCCACAATCTCAATGGCCGGCAGATTTTTGAGATAGGCACGGTGCATTTCAGGACTGACGTAACCGATGTGTTTTTTAATCTCCCAAATGCTTTCGCCCGTACCCCGCTTACGTCCGAAAAGACTGATGTCACAGGCGTACGACTGAGGGTTGTCCGCACAAACCAAGCTGAGCAGTGTAGATTTACCGGCACCGTTTTCTCCACTCAATGCCCACTTTTCACCCCGGCGGACTGTCCAGTCGAGCTCCTTCAGGATGGTGCGGTCATCATAACGAATACTTACCTTATTTAATTTTACCACCTCCCCGGAGTCATAGTTTGCTCCGTCATAAGGTAATCCGGCTATACGCTGTTGCAGTGCGTCCAGGACTTCTGCCTCATCGGTCACACAAAATGAAGCCAGATAAGCCTCCCTTTCCATTTTCGGAAGCACGTGCAGGTCTTCTACCGGAATCACATGGGTAATGAACGAAGGGATATCATCGAGCATCGAAAGCACAAGAATGATTTGCACGGATGACAAGCGGGTGAGACGTTCGAGCAGCGAGAAAAGCAATTCACGGGTAGGTGCATCCAAACCGATAAAAGGATTGTCCATAATCAATACCCGGGGAGCTGTCAGGAGGGTTTTAGTCAGTTGAAATTTACGTAATTCGCCACTGGAAAGAAGAATGATCTTCTTGTCCAACAATGGCTCGATGTGGAAGAGTTCGAACAATTCCTCTTTCAGTCTTTCATCCTTGATCTCTCCCAACATCTCCCGCACCGTAGGGGCATCTTCCTGATCGTGGGCATTCCAGCGTTGCTGATAGTAATAGTTGGCATCCGCCGCCCCATAGGTGTCACGGAAAGCAATATATTTCACGTTATCATATACCGTCCGGGTAGAAGAAGGAGAAAAATCGTAGTCCAATGTACCCTCACGCAAAGGATATTTACCCAAAAGCGTGTCTACAAACAAGCTTTTCCCTCCCCCATTGGGTCCTACGATGGCGATATGTTCGCCGGTAGCGATTTGTGCTGTGACAGGTTGTGCCAAACGCACAAGCGGGTTGCGTGCCACGCCACCCGCTATATTGAATGTGTATTGTTCCATAATCCTATTTCATTATTGGGCGGGGCAAAATTATACCAAAATCCGCACAAAGAGACAGAATAATGCTAAAAAAACAATCTGAACAACCTATTATGTACTTTTATCATCGGATACTCAAACTGTTTTAGACCTATGGTCCCATCAGAACCTGAATTTGGGATTCTCCGGCTCGGTATGCGACTTTTCCATCAACCTCGTCAGTTTCCGGACGATATCGGGATGTTCGGCAGCCACATCATGTTCTTCCCTAAGATCACTCTCCAAGTCATAAAGCTCCATTGTAGAGTTGCCCTTACGGATGTTGTTGACAATTCCTTTCCACTTACCCATGCGAATGGCTTTGAGGCCGATTGTGGGATCGGGATATTCCCAATACAAATATTCGTGTTCTTTCTGGCGTTCCGTTTCGCCAAGCAAAGCAGGCAAGAAACTGATGCCATCGGTCTCCGGACAAGCAATGTTTGCGATATCCGCCAAGGTAGGCATCACATCCTGAAATCCACAAATATGATCGCTCTGGGTAGACGGTTTGATTTTCCCGGGCCAGGTGACAATAGCAGGGATACGTATTCCTCCTTCGTGAACAAAACATTTTCCCCAACCATACTCAGACCTGAAAGGACCTCCACTATCGAACCACGGCGAATCGCTACCGCCATTAAAAGTCGGTCCATTATCGGAAGTAAACATGATAACCGTATTGTCGTACAGACGTTCCTTCTTCAGCTTCTCTATCAGCTTGCCTATTTGCTCGTCAAAATAACTGATCATAGCAGCATAAGTCGCATGCGGATAGCGACAAGGCATATATCCGGCTTTTCCGATGTAGGGGGCTTCGTCTCCAAACTTCCCGACATAATACTTCACCCATTTCTCCGGTGCCTGCAACGACACGTGCGGTAGCGGAGTAGTCCACATCAGGAAAAACGGTTTCTTTCTGTTCTGCCCGACAAACGAAATCAGTTCATCGAAAATAAGATCATTGGCATACTCTTTCTGCGAGAACTTGGCATAGGCGGCTTCATCACGGGGGTCGGCTCCTGCATCCAGCTTGGTCGTGTGAGGATCGAGCACTTTATTGGCCAAGTATACCCGGTCTTCATTCTTATACAAAAAGGCGGGGTACTAACTGTGTGCCTGCCGCTGGCAGTTGTATCCGTAGAAACTGTCGAATCCCTGTTTGTTGGGAGTACCTTCCGTGCCCGGAGCCCCCAGTCCCCATTTTCCAAAGCATCCAGTGACGTATCCGGCTTGCTGCATCATTCTTCCGAGAGTCATGGTATGGGCTTTCAAAGGATACTGCCCCTCCAAACCGGGATGTACATACATGGAGTCGTAATTCATGATAGCGCCCCGATAAGCCATTTCATCATTAGCCCGGATTTGCGCATGTCCCGAGTGCATACCTGTCATCAACACACAGCGGGCGGGCGCCGAAACGGGTGAACCTGTGTAATGCTGTGTGAAACTGATGCCATCCTTATACAACCGATCGATGTTCGGTGTTTCTATTTTCTCCGAACCATAACAACCGATATCCCCGTAGCCCAGATCATCCATTATGATATATATTACATTGGGTCGAGATTCTTTCACCTGGCTTTTGGCCGATAAAGCGAAAACGGACAGTCCGATATAGATTTCTATTCTTTTCATGATTAGTTTCTTTTTTTAGTCCCATTTATAATTTGTACCCGCATCTTCCTTCAATGCAGGCCCGAATGAATACCCCTGCTGTTCAAACCACAGTTGCTTAGAGAGTACTTTGCCATAAAACTCATCAAAATTTTCCGGATTGCCGGAATGCCACATCTGCTCGGCAAGTGCGAGAATACGCGGAAAGACCCGACAATCGATCATGCTTTCCGTCACCCCGTCGTCCGTCCACAAGGCAGAACTCATTCCGAGAATAAGCGGATTTTCCTCCCGGGGCCTATAAGAAGGATTATGCAAATACACATCTTCCAGATCGAAAGTGCGAGCTTGAGTATATCCCTTCCAGGGGGTAAGCGGGAAGTTCAGATACGTATAATAGTTTGTACCGCAAATCACCGGATAATTATGTCTGATGGCATTCTTCAAGGCCAGATCCCGGTGTCCTCTCCAGTTCCACCACTGTATCACCACATTGTCCGGCAAGGGATAGCCGTCTTTGTAAATCACATCTCCCCAAAAGATGGCCTTCCTCCCTTTTTGTTTCAGATAATCGGCCATCCGGGCCGAAAACCACAATTGTAGGTCATGACTGTCTTTTAGTTTTTCTTTTTCAATCCGTGACCGGCAATCGGGACATTTATCCCAATTCCCTTTAGGTGCTTCGTCGCCTCCGAGATGAATATAAGCGGACGGAAACATCCGGCATACTTCGTCCAACACATTCTTCAGGAAGATGAGTGTACTGTCTTTTCCCGCACAAAATATATTCTGCGTAAATCCGCTTTGGGGAACCTTTACCGCAACATTGAAACATCCCAGCCGGGGATAAGCATTAAGTGCCGCTTCGGCATGTCCGGGCATGTCAATCTCGGGAACAACCGTAATGCCCCGGTCCGCCGCATAGCTGATGATCTCTTTCACCTCTTCTTGGGAGTAGAAGCCCTGCTGTTCCGGCCCCTGCCCTACAAAAGCTCCTATACGGGTCAGGAACGGATAGCGTTTTATTTCGATGCGCCAGCCAAGTCCTTCGGTCAGATGCCAATGAAAGTAATTCATCTTCAGCATCGAAGCCATGTCGATATATTTCTTGATCGTAGACACTTTCTGATACTGGCGTCCGGAATCCAGCATAAAGCTGCGCCATTTCACCCGTGGAAAGTCGGTGATCTCGACACAAGGAAATATCAGTCCTCTTTCCTCACCCGTGTTCCATTGCCTCAGACTTTGAATGGCATAGATAAAGCCGGCATCATCCGCTGCCCGGACAATTATTCGCTCAGGCGTCACACGGATGCGATAACCTTCTGCCGGCAAAGTAACATCTTTTTTCCAGGAGATGTGGCTGTTTACCTCCTCTTTGCACCATTCCACAGCGCTTTCGGGCACCAGTTTTTCATAAAACAAACGTATGAAAGAGCCGGGAGACTCCTCTGCGTACATTCGTATTTTACCTTGAAGCCGTAACCGGCCATCTGCCCTCTCTATTTTACCGGGGGTAGGCATGATGATTTGTCCGGACAAGTCGATGGAATATGAACACAGGGAAAGTAGTATTAAAATCAGGTATTTCATTTAAATGTAGTATTTTGAGTGCAAAAACTGTCCAAAGATAAGATTTTCTCCGGACAGTTTTTTATCACACGGTTAAAACCATTTGTCAATCAAACATTTCCTACTTTATTCCGTCATCCCAACCCGGATTCTGTTCAAGCTGAGGATTCAGCACCCTTTCGTTGCGGGGAATAGGATTCAGGTAATAATAATCAGGCCAAGTATGGTTCTGTGCAGGATGAAATTCAAGATAGCCTTCCGTTCCTCCACCATCGACTGTCACTTTGGTTCCGGCCGGAAAATCCGATGCTTTGACGTACATGCCCAGTTTCTTCTTCAATGCATAATGACACTTCTTCCATCTCCGCAAATCGTCGAACCTGAATCCTTCGGAAAACAATTCAATGCGGCGTTCGCGGCGAATCTCCCACAACAAGGGATTTACAGCATAATCACCCGGATAAGCAGGGTTACCCAAATCACGTTTAGGATCGAAACTGTCGTTAATTTCCGCCACCTTCATAGGAGCCACGTTAGCACGGCTACGCAATTTATTTACCGTCCGATCGGCTACCGACTGATCGAATTCACCTAATTCACACATTGCTTCAGCATAATTCAGCATCACCTCTTCCACCCTGAACAGTGGCATATCGGTCTCTTCATTTCGCTGTGATCCCATTGACAGATACGTACAATAATATTTCCAGTTATTATAGCCGAAAGCTGACTTGTACCAAGGCTGATTCTCCAAATAAAAATCGAAATGCGGGACTGCTCCCAGGATACCCCCGTCATAGCCTTGACGGAAAGGTAAAGTTTTCTGTCTCTCTTTAGCACTGCCATAGCCTATTCCCAAACGAATATTCAAGCTATCGATGAAACTTCTGTCCTTGGCAACTTCGGTAAATTGCCATTTATTACCCCAGGCATCGGTAGAAGCCGAACGGTCTATTCTGTACGGAGGAGTCACTTGCAACCAGAGTCGGTGATCCCGGCAACTAAACTCGTCATACATATCTTTGTCTCCCTTATATAACGGACTATTCCAACGGGTTTTACCATCCGAACAGAGATAACTGTCCACCAAGTCACGGGTCGGATTATAGTACGAGGCTCCTGTGGTTCCTCCGATACTAGTAGCATGTATTACGTTTTCCGCATTCGAGAACTCCCGATAGAGTATGACTCCGGGGACATCCTTCAATTCAAGCGAACAAAAAAGATCATCGTAGTTGCTGCAAATCTCGGGGAAACTATTCATAACTTCGGCAGACACCCGCTTACATTCTTTCAGATAAGTTTCGACATCATTCAATCCGTGATATTTCCTCCATGTACCCTCAAAAAGACAGAATCGTGATATAAAGGCTTGAACGACTGCTCTATTAATCGTATTATTACCATCTCCGTTAACATTAATATGCTGTTCGGCATATTGCAGGTCTTCAAGAATATGCTTCGCAATTTCATCTCTGGATGCACGGGGCCCATTAATCAGCTCTGTATCGTTATCACTCAGCACACGGTCTATCCAAGGTACTCCACCATAAGCAGACAGCAATGAGAAGTAGCGATATGAACGAAAGAAATATCCGACACTTTTCCAATGTGCTTTCTCGGCTTCAGTCATCTGAGAGCTGTCTATCCGCCCCAACATCAGATTGACACGACGAATAAAGGCATAATAGTCCCATGCTGTATCATTCCGCTTATCGGGTACAGTGACCAGTCCTCTGATCCAGTTGCTCTCACTGCTTCCACGAGTCTGATTGTACGAGATATCATCTGTCGAGGTATCACCGTATCCTAATTTCGGTAGTGTCTCATACAATCCCCAGGCGTATGCCTTGAAGTTGTCATACGTCACAAAGGCAGTCTCTTCCGTCGGGTTGCCCAACGGATACCTTTCCATAAAATCATTGTTCAGGCAACCGGTAAAAGCGATCGCACAGAATATAAACAGGGCAAATGTATATTTCTTCATACTATTTCGGTTATTTAGAATGTGACATTAAATCCAAGTGAAAACTTCTTCATAAACGGATATTCCCATGCTCCTTTCGAAAGCATATCAGACTCCAGACCTTCCGGCAAGTGATCCCATGTGTGAAGGTTTTCTCCACTGAAAAACACCTTGACCTCATCGAAGCAAATCTGCTTAGCCCAGGTTTTAGGCAAAGTATAGGATAAGGTGATATTTTGCAACTTCAAGTAAGCCGCATTAGCCAGATATTTGGTCTGCTTCCAGCGGTTCGAAACAGTATTCACACCGTTGTTTGCATATACCCTTGGGAAATAGGCATCCGTATGCTCCGGTGTCCAGAAGTCAAGGGTTTCCTTAAACAGACTTCCCCACGTTCCGGTAGGCCATGCAATCTGATCGGTACGCCAAAAGTCACGTTTGCCCACACCACGAAGAAAGACAGAAAGGTCGAACCCTTTCCAACTCAAACCTGCATTGATGCCATAATGGAAGCGAGGTGTAGAGTTACCGATGATACGTTGGTCGCCCGGATCGTCCGCTGTTCCTTTTCCACTCCATATAGTGCTGGCATCATCATCAAAGTTTTTATAAAGTATATCACCCGGATATACGGTACTTTCCCTACTCCTTTAGGAATAGGAATGCCTTCTTTAAGCGTTCCGTCGGCATTGAAATCATCTTCTCTATAAAAACGATCGGTTACATATCCCCATATTTCACCAATCTTCTGCCCTTTGCGATAGGTGCCCAGCAAATTGGTCTCGTTGTTAAACTTGGTAATTTCACTCTGCGAATCATAAAGATTGAATCCGATACGGTAATTGAAATCTTTGATACGGTCTCTCCAGTTCAATTCCAGTTCCCAACCATAAGTTTTCAAATTCGCAGCATTCTGCTTGGCAGCAGCCACTCCCACAACCCACGGCAAATCCATTCCCGGTGCCAGCATACCTTTTGTATCACGCCGATACCAATCGAAAGTACCATTCAGGCGATTATCAAAAAATCCGAAGTCAACACCGAAATCGAGCGTATATACTTTTTCCCAGGTGAACGCACTGCTGACCATAGGCGGAGTGGACAAAGTCGTAGGTCTTTGACCGTCTACCAGCCAATTGGTAAGCCCCGGAGCCATCTCCGGTATATACGGATAATTGTCCGGTGAGCCGTCTGCCAGCAAGATGATCTGATTTCCGATCGATCCCCACGAAGCACGAAATTTAAAGTTGGATAGAACATCGCGTGTCGCTGTCATAAAAGGTTCTTCCGAAATGCGCCAACCTGCCGAGAAAGATGGGAAGAATCCAAAACGGTTGTTTTTAGGGAATCGTGAAGTTCCGTCATATCGTCCGTTAGCTTCAAGCATGTAGCGATCCTTGTACGAATAATTCACACGGTAAAAGAGTCCTCTGAGGGCATATTCGTTAAAGGTATCCGTTGCCGTTGTGGTCCCGGTAGCTCCCGATATGGACGGCAGGTTACTCAACAATACATCTTTCCTTTCCGTCCACTGCGATTCCGCATGATTCTCTTCTTGGTTGAATCCACCCATAACACTTATATGATGATTACCTATTGAAAAGTCGTAATTAGCAAATATATTGATTGCATTATAGTTAGTAAATCCCTGTGTCAGCGCATACCGTGTATTTTCCGTGTTATTCAGGACACCGGTAAAGTTCATTCCGATGTATTTATACTGGTTCACATACATGCGGTTGTAGTTCGTCACCCGGTTGTACGTATATTCACCTGTTATCTTCAAGTTTTTCAGAGGCGAAATGATGATACGTCCCAAAGCCCGGAGATCCGTCTTTTTAACAATGCGTGGTTCCCCATAACGGATGTAAGTAGCGGAAGTTTCAGCCGGATAAATAATACCATCCTCTTCATAAGGCGATATATTCTGATAAGAAGGAAGTTGCATGGCACTTCCCCAAATTCCGTTTCTACCGCCTTGCTCCACTTTGTTCTGGGTAGAATTGGCATACCGTATATCCAATTGAGTGGTCAGCCATTTGTTGACCTCCACACTCAGGAAACTTGAGAGATTGGCACGCTCATACCTGTCTTTATCAGTAATAAGGATTCCGTCTTCATTGGTGTATCCCAAACCGATACGATAATTCGTTCTTGAACTTCCTCCCGAAACTGAAAAACTATGATTTTGCATAAAGCCATAATTATCCATCATATCGGCAAACATATCGTTCTCTCTCATCAGAAACAGGTTCCCATCTTCATCGAATACATATCCATTGGGATATTGGGAAGGATTAGCCATATAATCACGTATATACGTCTCCCATTGAGGAATATTCTTACCGTCTACATACGTGTCATTGGGCCATCCCATCTCTTTATATGCCAAGATGGACTCCAACGGACCGGCTTTTTGTGGCAGCTCCAATGCTTTCGAAAACGAGAAATTATTATTATAATTGAATTTAGGAGCCATGTCCTTTTTACCTTGCTTGGTGGTAATCAAGATTACTCCAAACGCAGCACGTGCTCCGTAGATAGCTGCAGAAGCGGCATCTTTCAAGACCGAAACCGACTCGATATCCTGCGGATCGATCATATTGATATCCATCGGTACATTATTGACCAACACCAGCGGACCGCCACCGTTGATAGAAGTGGTCCCTCGAATATTGTATGATAGATTGTCACCTGGAGTACCGGTCGTTCCCTCTATTTTTAATCCCGGAACCACCCCTTGCAAAGCTGCCGTAACATTTGTTATCGGACGATCTCCCAATGTTTCCTGTATATTAACTGCTGTAACTGCTCCCGTCAGATTGATCTTCTTTTGTGTTCCGAAGCCGACAACCACTACTTCATCCATCAATTGTGAATCTTCTTTCAACTGAATGACGAAATGAGTTTTTCCATTGGTACTGACCTCCTGAGGCAAATAACCGATATAGGTAACCTGCAACTTACTGTTGTCAGAGACCTCCAATGAAAATTCTCCCTCAAGATTGGTAATCGTGGCCTGCTTACCGCCTACGGCAAGCACATTCGCTCCTATAAGAGGTTCGCCGGTAACGCCCGTCACTTTACCCGTTATCTTTTTCATCTGAGTAGCTTGCCCGGCAGCAGCTTTCTCTTTCTTCTGCTCAACAGGAGTAATGACTATATGCTCAGCCTCATAACGGCAAGTAAAACCGGTATTCTTCAAAAGAGCATCCATTACAAAAGACAGTTCCTTGTCTACAAAGTTTCCTTTAATCTTCCTATTTACATCCAGTCTGGTCTGATTGTATGTAATACTCAATTGAGTCTGCTCCTCAATTTGTTCGAATACTTTTTGCAAAGACTGATTGTTGCCATACACGCTTATCCGCTGATTTTGCCCGTACGCAGTGTTATAAATGCATAAAGCGAGAAGTAAAAGAACTATTTTATGAATTTTTACGGATAGAATATTCCTTAATTTGATTTTTAATTTCATAATTTTGTGAGTTAATCAATTAATACTGTTTAAAGTCTCTAAAGGTTAAAAAGTTTTTGATTGATTTCGGGGATCGGAAATGGGTGTGGTAATTTGTTTCCGGTTCCCTTTTTTGCATATAATTGTTCTCCTTTCCTTTACTTTAATGGACAAATAGATATGGATTCGTCCTTCTCCACTTTATAGGTGATACCTCCTACTGTTTTTGTTACAATATCCAAAACATGGAAAATATCATCACGACGCTTAAACTTTATTGTATAAAGGTCCGAATTGATCCGATTCGACTCCATCAGATCAGACGATAACTGAATAGATACTGCATAGCTTCTTTCCAGTGTTCTCAGGATTTCCCTGAGTGACTGGGAAATAAAGTTCATCTCTCCCTTTGTCCAACCCGAATAAACAGAAGCATCTATATCTGTTTTGTTGAATCTACCACTCCGATTTTCGTAATCAAGCTGCTGATTGGGTTCTAAGGTAATAAAACTGTTCGGCTGGTTTTTCTTTCTTACAGCAACAGAACCGGACTCCAATGTGGTAATTGTCCTTCTATCAAAAGGATATGCCTGCAAATTAAACTGAGTACCCAGTACACAAATGTCCAGATGGTTAGTTGCCACCACAAAAGGAAGTTTCTTATTAGGGGCTACCGCAAAGTGCCCTTCTCCGGAAAGATATACAGAACGGGTATCGCCGGTAAATTGCGTAGGATATAGAAATACGGATCCCGAATTCAGGGTGATGATCGAACCATCCGGTAACGTGATCTGTTTTTGCTCTCCCTTGGGAACGATACATTCTACAAAACGGACTTCCTGCGTGTGATGTTCCACATATATATAGGCCGTTATAATAGATATTAACGGGATAAGAAGAATAGCTGCTATATGCGCCCACCGATGTAGATAGGTCGGCCGGGCAGAAGAAAGCCCTGCTCTTTTTTGAAACTTACGTAAAGAATGCCGGGTACCGGCATCTGCTTCAGGACGATATTCGTCCCATATCTGAAGAAGCGCTTCTTCTA
>ERZ791689.447-NODE-447-length-19407-cov-3.81046_pt1 | contig 19407 bp, 26 predicted proteins | sample MGYA00509957_ERZ791689 | MGnify/ENA primary metagenome ERZ791689 (study PRJEB30046, sample SAMN00715167) | human gut metagenome | study: EMG produced TPA metagenomics assembly of the A metagenome-wide association study of gut microbiota in type 2... | reverse complement strand
AAATAGGGCGAAATAAAAAAAGAATATTTGATGCGAACGTATACTTTTGGAATGGAATAATATGGGAGAACATAAAAATACATACTGATTTTAAGAAGTCAAAGAACCTTTTTTCAGATGGAAGTGGGAAAAAAGAATATGATGAGAACTTTTTGAGGTTCAAAAATGGAAATAACGAAAGCACAAGTAGAAATTATTTCCATTGCTTTTGTGATATTGTAAAAAATGTCAAGGACAAGCATACAGGAGGGATTCCGCAACTAGTTGGTCTATATAATGGAAGCAAATTCAATGGCATGTATCATGGAACGATTGTAGATGGACAAGCATATTATCAAGGATTAAAAATGGGAAATGTATATGGAATGTCCAATATAAGATGGTACAATGAAAATTTTGAAATATGTGATTGGAATACGAAACAACGCGAAGCTAATGCGATGGTTCAACCAATATCAAAAAAGGCAACTCCCTGACTCTCCATTCTAAAGAAAAAATACAGTAGGGGGAGAGCGAGGTGCTTTTCAAAGGGAAAATAGACTTCCCTTTTGAAATCAGGGTATCTCCAAAATCAGGATAATATAGATTTTATGGCAACAAATTAGCAACAGAAAATCAGTGAGCCAAAATAATATATGTAACAGAGATAAAATAACGGCAGAAAAGAGATGGAAACTAAACAAATACATTTAGTAATATCTTCGGATTTGCCGAGTTTGAATAACGGATTAAAATGCCGAAAGCCTGTATTTATGCGGGTTTCCGGCATTTGTTTTATCAAATGGCTCTAGTTTGGCTCTATTTGTGAGAGCAATAATGGCAAGAAAATAGATGAAATCTAATAAGGAGCATTATATGACGAAAGTGAATTTTTATGATAGTATTAATGATTCAATGCTGAAGTTTGCAGTTATTATTGCCAGACATAATGGTAAATGGGTATTTTGCAAGCACAAGGAAAGAAATACATGGGAGGCACCGGGGGGACATAGAGAAGATGGTGAGGATATTCTTGAAACAGCCAAACGAGAACTATATGAAGAAACAGGAGCAATAACTTTTGATATTACTCCAATTTGTATATATTCTGTGACTGCACCAGATAATTTCGATGGAATGGAGACTTTTGGAAAATTATTCTTCTCAGATATACATACATTTGAAAAAGAGCTTCACAGTGAAATTGAAAAAATAGCAATTATGGATGAACTACCGATTAATTGGACTTATCCAGAAATTCAACCCAAACTGATAGAAGAAGCAAGAAAAAGAGGATTTTGCCCCAAAAAGGACGAAATAAAATGGCTATTTTTTGATGTTGGGTCGACATTGGTTGATGAAAGCAAAGTTTATGAAGACAGGATGAAAAGGATAGCGGATTTATCAGGTTTAACTTACGAGCAAATTTATAAATATGCCATGTCGTTTTATAAAGAAAACAAAAAAGGAGATTTAGAGGTAGCAAGGCAATTGGGGGTGAAATTACCTAAATGGGAATCGCAATACGAGAGGCTGTATACAGATACTAAAGATTGTTTGAAAAAGTTAAGTAGAATTTATAAAATTGGTGTAATTGCAAACCAATCATTAGGAACTTCTGAGAGATTAGAAAATCTTGGAGTACGAAAATATATTGATTTGATTATCGCATCAGCAGAAGAAGGCGTTTCAAAACCTGATAGGCGCATATTTGAAATTGCATTGGAAAGAAGCTGTTGTAAGCCAGAGAATGCAGTCATGATTGGTGACCGTATTGATAATGATATTGTACCCGCAAAACAGTTGGGTATGAAAACTATATGGGTAAAACAGGGATTAGGAAGTTTGTGGAATATAACAGATGAGAGTGAAAAAGCTGATATGGAAATTAATAACTTATCTGATGTATTAAAATATTTATAGGGGATAGGTCTATAAAATAAGATTCAAATTACAATTGTTCTTGCAGAACATATGATATATGTTAGGGTACTCTTTAAGGAAAGTACCCATGACAGGGCGTTAAGTGTCTGGGGGGCTTGCTTAGCGCCGATGACGGCTTATGAGATCATTTCGATTTTCATTGGGATATTGGCTTTGCTGATGCCCTTTGGTAGCTTGATTATAGCGTTGCTTGCCTTTCTCGATAAAGAGAAAAGCTCTTCGAGGAAGAGCAGGCGAAAAAATAAAAATGCCTATCCTGTCTGCCAACAGGATAGGCGGTGTCCGTAAGGACATTTCTTTAGCCTAAACTCGGAGCATCCACCTTTGGAGAGGGTGCTTTCTGTTTGATTAAATATTATCATCCTATGCTTGATATTTCAAGCCTCTATTTAAAGTTTATCATATTTCTGTATTTTTTCCTCAGTATCATAGATGAGAATATCAGGGTTTGAATACAAAGATGAAACTAAGTTTCGCCATACGGGAATATTTTGCTTACTATTTATTATTGAACATAGTTTATCATAATCAATTAGTTCAAAATAGTCGAGCTTTCTTGTGTCTAATAATTTCTTTGCAGTATCTATAGAGCCATGAGAATATTTTTTTGCAGTTGATATATATATTCCTTTTCGTTTACCTTCAATAAATAAGGTGCCGACAAATTCTCGTATTCCTTTTACTAATTCAATATGATTCGGGTTTTGTCGTCTTTTTACTTGTACTAATATGGGGTCATCTGATTCTAGTACAATCAAATCAATTCCTCCATCACCTGTTTTTCCAACGTGGTGAACCTCGCAATCATAAACATCTTTTAAAATGCTTTGAGCGAGTTCTTCCAGTTTGTAGGGATCAATTTTATATAATAGCTCATTTTTTTTCTGAAGTTCGTTCGATAAGACCTTTAGTGGAAGATTCTTATCGCTAATATTAAATTTTTTTGTAATAGCATAGTATCGTGTTTTAGTATGTATTGAATTAACAGAATTTATATTATCTTCTTCATCAACAAAATGAGTTTTATATGTCCACCACATGCAGATAGGACATTCAAAGATGTCTCCTGTCAAATAAACATCACCACGACCATTTGAACCATGTTGGTAATGAATAAATACATGTTTTAATGCTGTGTTGCAAAAAGGACATGTTTTATCATTATAGAAAAATCGTTGAATGTCATTTGCTGGTTTATCGACATATAGTTTTCCAGACCCATTTCCGATTCTGGAGAAATCATATTGATCATAATAATAATCATAAAATCCAATTATCTCTGAATTGTTCATAAAATGCCTTTCCGATACACTAATTTGGAAAAATTTTTACAGTAATCCGGTCAGTTCCTTTTTTGACAACCATACTGTCATCAAGCAGGTGCTGCTTGATTTCTTCGATATTCTCATTGATGTGTTGTAGGCTGTCAGTATACTCTTCATCTGAGTATTCATCTTTAGCATTTATCATATTTTCACGAATTTCCAGAGCTTTCATATAGGTACAGAGTTTTTTATTGATGAGGTTGTTCTTAAAGGACAGCTTAACAGTAGCAGGTTTGAAATTGCCCTCATCGTCCTTATCTGCTTCAAATTTCATATCAATCTGGTCATCCAGTTTAAACAGTAATGATAATACATCAGAAACTGTTTCTATATCAAAATCCATGAAAATGTTAATGCTGATGCCTAGTGCATTGGCAATCTTTAAAAGCTGGTCAGGCTTTGGATTACGGATTCCGTATTCATATTTCTTTATTGTTGCAGAGTTTATGCCGGACAACTGACCAAGCGTTTCCTGCGATATTCCACGCATATTGCGAAAGTATTTAATCTTTTCTCCAGTAGTCATAAAAAATACTCCTTTATGATTTGTTACCCCTATTTTATCACAATGGGACACATTTGTGTATAAAAATTTTGTTAAATTGCTTGACAGACACAAATGTGTACTATATAATACAGATAAATAAGGTCACAAAAGTGTACCAAAATATAAACAGGAAGGAGAACACAATATGGAGAATACGATGAAGATGTATGTAACAGCAGATGAAGCTGCACAGATTCTTGGAGTATCAAGAGGATATGCTTACAAAATCATTCGTGGTCTTAATAATGAATTGAAAGAAAAAGGCTATCGAGTGATTTCAGGCAAGGTACCTACAAAGTATTTTGAAGAAAAGTTTTATAGTATGGCAGTTGGTTAAAGGAGAGGAGATGATAATATGCCGGCTACAAGAGATGGTAAGGCTTGGCGTAGCCAGTTCTATTATGAGGACTGGCAAGGCATACGCCATAAGAAGAACAAAAGAGGTTTTAAGACAAAAGCAGAAGCTGAGGAATGGGAACGTAATTTCAGGCAACAGCAGAGAAAGGATCTGGATATTAACTTTGAGAATTTTGTTGAAATCTATTTTTCTGATATGGAGAACAGACTTAGAGAAAGCACAATTAAGAATAAACGATATGTGTTTGATCTAAAGGTTACGCCGTATTTTAAGAAGAAAAAGATGTGTGAGATTAAGACAGCGGATATTCGTGCATGGCAGAATGAACTGATTAAGCAGGGGTATGCACCAACGTATCTAAAAAGTATCAATAACCAGTTGGCAGCACTTTTCAATTATGCAGTCAGATATTATGACTTGAAAGATAATCCCTGCAGGAAAGCAGGAAGTATCGGGAAAAGCAAGGCTGATGATATGGAGTTCTGGACAAAACAGGAGTTTAAGCAGTTTCTTCCGTCTATGGACAAGAAACCGGAGGCGAGAATGGCATTTATGCTTCTGTATTGGACAGGGATGCGTATAGGAGAATTGCTGGCACTTACCTATGAAGATATTGATTTGGAAAAACGAATTATAAGCATTTCAAAATCATATCAGAGATTAGATGGAAAGGATGTGATTACACCGCCTAAAACACCAAAGAGCAATCGTAAGATTACGATTCCACCATTTCTGGTAGAGGAACTAAAGGAATATTGCAGTCATTTATATGGAATTATGCCAAATGAAAGAATGTTTCGGTTTACAAAGTCTTATATGGAACATGAGATTGTACGAGGCATAAAGGAAACAGGTGTAAAGAGAATCCGTCTGCATGATCTGCGGCACAGCCACGCATCACTTCTGGTGGAACTTGGATTTCAGCCATTGGCAATAGCAGAGCGGCTGGGACATGAAAAGATAGAAACAACATTAAATACTTATTCACATTTATACCCAAATAAGCAGGCAGAACTGGCAGACAGGCTAGAGCTGGAGAATGAGGAGGACAATCTATGAGCGGAGTACACAAACATCCAACAATCAGCTTTCGTGTATCGGACAGAGAGCGGGAAATGATTGAAGCCAAGATACTTGCAAGCGGTATGCAGAAGAAAGATTATTTTGTACGTCCCTGTATTTATAACAGAATATGTGTTGTAGGCAAGAAAGAGGTAATTTACAAGCTTGTAGAGGAATTACAGAATATGCAGACAAATATTTCTGTACTTGTAAAGCAACTGGAACAGAAGGAGGTAACGCTAACGGCTGATGGTCTGGCAGATATGCGAAATGACTGTATGGATATATTACAGGCGATTATTGCAATGCTGGATGGTGCAAAGTATCTCTGGCAGGGAGTACAAGTTGATAAAGAAAAAAGTCCTGACAGCGGCAACTGTTAGGACTTGCGGTAACAAAAGAAGACCTCTGTTACACATATAAATACAACTAGAGTATAGCAGAGGTTCTTCTAAGGAGCAAATAAAAGATTGGAAAATGGAGGACTTTTATGGAGGAACAGAAGACAGAATTAAAGATGATACGGATGTCGGAGGTTGAGTCACAGGAAGTGAAATGGCTGTGGTATCCGTTTATACCATATGGGAAGCTGACAATTATTCAGGGAGATCCGGGTGATGGAAAGACCACATTGGTGTTAAACATAGCAGCAAAGCTGTCAAAGGGAGAATGTCTCGACAGTGATATGGATGTGCAGGAGCCGGTAAATGTCATTTATCAGACAGCAGAGGATGGACTGGCAGATACAGTAAAGCCGAGGCTTGAAATTGCTGGGGCGGACTGTGAAAAGATACTGGTTATTGATGAAAGTGATAAATCTTTATCTATGGCAGATGAAAGACTGGAAGAGGCGCTTGCTAAGACTGAGGCAAAAGTATTGATATTAGACCCGATACAGGCGTATCTCGGTGGTGGCATGGATATGAACCGGGCAAATGAAGCAAGAGATATGACAAAGAAGCTGGGAGCATTAGCGGAGAAATATCAATGTGCAATTCTTCTTATCGGTCATATGAATAAAGCATCAGGTAATAAAGCGGCATATAGAGGTATGGGTTCTATTGACTTCTTTGCAGTAGCAAGGAGCGTGCTTCTGGTCGGCAGAATAGAGGGAGAACCTAATACAAGAGCAGTTGTTCAGATAAAGAATAATCTTGCGGCATTTGGGCATCCAAAGGCATTCACGTTATCGGAGACAGGCTTTCACTGGTTAGGAGATTATGAGATTACAGCAGATGAAGTGCTTGGTGGAATTGCGCCAAAAGCAAATAAGCTGGAACAAGCAAAGCAAATGCTTCGTGAATTGGCAGAAACAACTAATATGGTGCAGAGTAATGAAGTTTTTGAAATGGCTGATGAACAGGGCATTTCAAAGAGAACATTGGAAAATGCCAAGAAAGAACTAGGCATCCGGGCAAAGAAAATCAATAACTCGTGGTATTGGGAACTGGATACAGTAAAACAGAGATAGGGTAAGAACGCAACATTGCAGGCTATATAGAAATTGCGGAGATAAACTTTGCAAGGTTGCAAAGCATACAGACTTTGCAGTGTTGCGGTCTTGAATGAATTAGGAAAGGAATGGTGGATTGATATGAAAAATGTACAGATTTCAGAAGAACTTTTCGTTGCGATAATGAGATATTTTATGTTGGAACAGGAAGAACTGTTGCCTCAGATAAAACAGGGGCTGGAGAAGAAGCTGGACGCAATGGTAATGAGAGAATTATATACAAAATATAAGACTGCACCGACGGGAGAAGAAAAGGAGAAGGCTCGAAAGGAATATTTGAATAAACGAGGTGTGCCGGAGAGTTTTCGGTGGTAGTTTTTCTTAAGCATATATAACGGCTGCGTGTCACGCTTCCGTTAGAATAGATAAGGAAAATGTGGTGTGGTTGACACAGTGGAGACTTGTGTACACTGACTGCCTCAGGCAGAAAAACTCCCGGCAGGGCGCAAAACCTGATTAAGAATAGCTTGCTATTCTTTTCAGGTCTGCATTTTTGATGCCGAAGGTGTCAAAAGTGCTTTTGCGTTACTTTCGTCGAAAGTAACAAAGCCAGAGCGAGGAAACCTCGCTCTATGCCGATATCCGGCGCTAATATGACAGATAAAAGAAAGGGGAAGATTGCCTATGGAGAGAACGATAAGTGCAATGATCGGAAAAGGTTCTGTGAACCATAATACCAGAGCATTTACAGCTAAGAATGTAGATAAAAACAGAAGTGCTGATAATGTGGAATTTTGCTAAGAAGATATTAAGCAGGTTTATCATAAGTTGTTTGATGAAGCACTGGAACGATATAATGCAAAACAGAAACGGAAAGATCGTGTGATTGATAATTACTATGAAAAAATCAGGAGGGGGAAGCAAGAAAAGTTATTTCATGAAGTGATATTTCAGATTGGAAATAAAGATGATATGAATGCCAAAAGTGAAGATGGATTGTTGGCAAAAAGGATTTTAACGGAATTTATGGACGAGTTCCAAGCCAGAAATCCGAACTTATATGTATTCTCGGCACATTTGCATATGGATGAAGAAACACCGCATTTGCATATTGATTTTGTACCATATATTACAGGAAGTAAGCGAGGACTTGATACAAGGGTATCATTAAAATCTGCACTAGCGGCAGAAGGATTTGCTGGTGGTACAAGGGGTGCAACAGAATTAAATCAATGGATTGCATCAGAGAAGCAGGAACTTGCTACAGTCATGGAGCGATATGGTGTGGAATGGCTGAAAAAGGGAACACATGAGAAGCATTTGTCGGTGCTTGAATTTGAAAAGAAAGAGCGAGCAAAAGAAGTAGCTGAGCTGGATAGCCAAAAACAGGAAATATCTTCGGTGGTTTTACAGCTTGAGGAAGCGGTTTCTGTAAAGAAACAGGAATTGCAAAATGTTACTATAGAAAAGGAACTGGCTGAGGAAGCTATACAGAAGGCAAATGAAGAGAGAACTATAGCACAACAAGAGAAGGAAGTACTGCTTGCAGGTAATCAGAATTTGAGGATGGAGAATACAAGGCTTGAAAGTCGCAAGGACAGACTTCGCATGGAAAATCATGATTTGAAGCAGAAGCAGCTACAGTTGCAGACAGATAATGAAGAACTGGAACAAAAGAATGAAGATTTACAATATAAGAATAGTAAATTGAAGAATGTGAATGATCAGTTATCTGCTGACAATCACACTCTGGAGCAAAGGAATGATTCATTGAAATCTGATAATCAGGCACTAAGACAGAAATACAATGATTTGCAACAGAATAATGTTCAACTTGAAAAGCAACAGAATGAGCTTAAGAGCCATATAGAGCAGATAGTACAGTCGGAGCAGTTATTACAGCGTGATGTAAGGAAGTATGATGAAGCACCGGAATGGCAGTTGCCGGAACCGGGAGCATTTGCAAGTGCTAAGTCATTTCGGGAGAAGGTGGTTATACCATTTGTGAATAAACTTAAGACCTTGATAAAAAATCTGACAATCCAGTGCGTAAGGCTGAAAGAGGAAGTATTACAGCTTCGGAAGGAAAAGAAGAGACTGTCAGATGATGTGGAGTTTTATAAGGGTAAGATTAAGGATATGAGTGATAGGACAGAGCTGTTGCAGGAAAAGGCTGATGATCTGGAGCGTGTGAAGAGATATGCCAGTGCGGAGCAGATTGATGCGATTATTCGTAAGGTAAAGGAACAGGAGCGTACAGAACAGCAGATAAGGCGGTATGACAGGTCCTATGGGACAAGATAATGGGAAGGATGGATTGATGATATGAAAGATAATCGAATGGATAATATCGTAGAATGTGCTTATAACATGGATAACGGCTATGTTGAGGTGTGGTTTACAGATGGAAATATGTTACGGATAAAGTGCGAAGAAGTGGAGGCTGCTCTGAGGACAACAGAGCAGTCTCTGGCGAAGTTGCATGAGTTGTGGGAAAACAAGCCGATAGAGTATGTGGCAATGGCTTTGTCCGGGGAAATGCAGGCATATTGTGATATTGAGGATGATATGGTTAAGGGAATGTTTGGGACGATTGTGCAGGGGTATTTGAAAAAGGGGTATAATCGGGCTACGGCGGAGATGATGGCTAGGGAGTTCTTTAGGTATGAGAGATGAAAAATCTTATTATGATATATATTATAAGATGTAGTAAAGTTTTTGATTATATGATAGAATTAAAAAGAAAAAGTGTATAATATAACAGACTTAAAAATATAACATTAAGAAGGTGAAGAAATGCGTAATATATGTGGAAAAGTATTTCAAAACATTCAGACAAGAGATATTGAATGTTTTTTATATGATCCTCAACAAAACTACTATTATGTAGTTCAGAATGCTTCAAAAAGTGGATATCAGCAAAGTATTTTTACATCCTCTGTTATGATAGCTCTTATAGAAGAATTTTTATTAAAGTATAATTCAATTGTAACTGAGATTGAATTTTTGGTAGAGGATGAAGAATTAAATCAAGAAATTAAAAAGATTATAGGGCAAATGAAAGATAATGGTGCTTATTGGGAAATACTTAAGGATAAACTTTCCTTTTTGAGTAAATATGATTCAATTGATATCAAAAAAGTAAGTATCAAAAGCAAGCAGGGAAATGGATTTTTGCTTAGCCTGCAAGTAAATGGGATTTTTGATGTTACAGAGAATGCATATGATCTCGTGGCAACAGAAATTTGTAATGTCGTTAGGAGGGTGATAGCTTGAGACCTTCCTCAATTATTAAAATTCTTATTAAAGCAATAGTTCTTCCGTTCATAGCAATGTTTATGTTAAATAAATGGAATTTGTGTGATTATGTTACATTTATTCCAGAAGATTACAGATTTGAAGCAGGATTAGCGTTGTATATGGCAATTTTGGAAGCAATTGCTGAACTTGCGGAATATTTTATTGCGAAAGCTAATGCTACTATAACATGTGCTTTTTATACAGATGAACGGCATGAAGATAGCCATACTAGACCTAGTATAAAGATGAGTGAAAATTCAATGGGCGTGGCAAGTGTGTGGTGCCATATTATACTTAACGGTGATTATAAAAAACTTTTAGGAACAGAAGTGTGTTTAGATATACCACAGTGGTTTTCTGCACAATTGGATGCTAATAGTAATATTATACAAGAAGCTTATCAAATAAAATGGAATGTTTCTAAGTTATTGCCAGAACATGATAATAAGAAGAAAGTGCATACAGAAACAAGAATGAAATTATCTTTTATAAGGAATGAGGCAACTGATGCGTCTATAGTTCTTGAGCCAACAGTTAATAAAAAAATTGGACTAGAATTTGAAACCAATGGAATCATGATTCAAAATGTAGGAGGTATAAACTGATGATAACAGTTACAAGATGGGTAGATGAAAAAACAACAAATCTTGAAGATATAGAAAAATTGTTAGATTCTCCGCATCCAGATGAGGTGCCAGAGAGTGGAACTAAATATATTAATTGGGAAATACAGAAAGTATTTGACAAGAATAAGAAAGATGTTTTTTATGGCAGAGAGATAACATATAATTACTATACATTTTCAGTAGATCAAATTCCAGGAGGCGAAGAAATATCAGATGATGGAACCTATACGAAACGTGGTTTTGTTATTCCTTATTTCAGTGCGGGAAAAGTACGTTATATTATAAGTAAAAATACATATGCACAGACTTTACTTCGGAAGATGTTGTTTTATTCTGGAAAAGGAGAAATTCTAAGCAATACATTGGAATTATCTGGAGATTTATTTGTGTGGCTTATTAGCAAAGTATATGGTAAAGAGAATACCATATCAAGTGAAAATGAAGAATTAAGTGATTTGATTATTGATTCAATAAAAGGATTTAAGGGAGATACGGAGGATTTGCTGGCGAAAGTATCTATGTCTGGTGAATCTGTTATGAATATTATTAGTGCATTATCATTTTTAATTGAAAGTAGAAACTTAAATCAGATTACAATAGCGTTATCTTATAGAAATCATATGAATATGGAAATATCTCTAAATAATAGAAATACAATAGGATTTGATGAAGATAAATATCTTGGAGAACTTGTTCAGGTTCCTCGACATGAGATGATAGCAACTTGTATTTTGTCATTGTATATGGAAATAGTCCCGATTTTGCTACAGAAATATCAGAGCGATATAGATTTAAATTTGTGGGGGCAGGGAAAATGTGTTTCTTTTTTGGAAATGGTAGCAGATGATTTAAATAAAAAAGTTAAAGCACGAATAGATGATCTGATTGCCAAGCCAGAACAACTTAAGTTCAAAATGGATTCACAGGATGGTATTTTAGGAGAACCTTGAGTATATGCAAAACTATGAATGTGTTATGATAAGTGGTAGTCGTGATGGCTCCATTTTGGCTCTAAAAATTTTAGATGAGGTACACAAAAATGCAAAATGAGATGAATATGAATAATAAAACACACAAATATGTACCAAGAAACAGCCAAATAAATCTCTCAGCCCAAGAGTTTGAGTAGACCTGATATTCCTGGGGCAAAGCTTTTATCCTCATTTGGGGCAAAACCTTTAGCCTGTGAACTGAATAAATTTGTGGCAAAACACGAAGCAAATATGTATAAGAGAACGACTTTGTTGGTTCGGAGTTCCTTCCGGACTGGCAAGGTCGTTTTTGCGTTCTACAGTGTAGATGTGGAGAAAAGCCTGTGTATATGCGGTTTGTAGCGACATCGGTCACGATGTCCGAGAGAAGAACCGGGGAACCTGTAGTAATTATATGCGATATTAGCGTTAAGGTGTTGCGAGGAAATCTGTGTCGAGATTTGGAGAGCCGAAACCGGTGGAGAGGATAAAAGTTTTGCCCCAAAAGACGATAAGGAAGGTTGCCTCGAAACACCTGAAGTGGTTTAGAGGTTGGTATAACAAATCAAGTATTTTCAAGGCTTGAAATCATGTTAAGAAAACATGATTTCAGGCCTTTTTTGTGTCGTGATACGATTATGATACTGTTTTTCTCAGAAAAAACTGTATCGGAATTATTCCAGAATAAAGTCCAAATCTGTTTTTCATCTTTTATTTTCCACAAATTATAAAATTTCAAACTTTTTTTGTTCTCGTTTAGTAATGGGGATTTTTTCAACCCAAATGTATTACGTAACAAGAAATAGTACGTAAGCGGAGGGCAAAAGATATGTTTGAATGCAGAACGTTTATATCAGTAAAAGAGATCTGTCAGGTATTGAGTGTTTCCGAATCAAAGTCATATGCAATCGTTCGTGACTTAAATAAGGAACTTTCTGATAAAGGCTACATGGTAATTCCGGGTAGAGTAAGCAGAAAGTATTTCGAAGAAAGATTCTATGGAGTTGATTCATTTGAAAAGGAGGACGAAGATGGCAGTTTATAAAGATAAGAAGAGAGGCACTTGGTATGTGTCGTTGTATTACACCGACTGGACGGGCAAGCAGCAGAGAAAATTAAAGCGTGGCTTCTCGACTAAAAAGGAAGCACAGGACTTGGAACGTCATTTTTCATTGGAAAAGGCCAGTAGCCTTGATATGACCTTTGGGGATTTTTACAAACGCTATATCGATGATGTAAAGCCAAAGCTTAGAGAGAATACGTGGAAGTCCAAAGAATATGTAATCGAGTTAAAGATACTACCGTATTTTAAAGATTTGGTAATGCGTGAGATTACACCGAGAGATGTTATTGCTTGGCAAAACGAGATGCGTAAGTGTGAGTCGCAGGATGGTGAAAAATACAAAGGAACCTATCTTAGGAAGATGCAGGCGGAACTTTCAGCCATATTCAATCATGCGGTGAAGTATTACGAACTGCCAAAGAATCCGGCTGTAATTGCTGGTCCACTTGGACAACACCATGCAGATGAAATGCTTTTTTGGACAAAGGAAGAGTATATGCGCTTCATTCCTGAGGTCGCGAATAAAACCTATTCCTATATGGCATTTGAGCTTTTGCATTGGTGTGGGATCCGAATTGGTGAACTGATGGCTTTAACTCCTGCGGATTTTGATTTCGATAAGAATAAGCTATCTATCACAAAGTCATATCAAAGGATAAGTGGAAGGGATGTTATTACAAAACCTAAAACTCCAAAGAGTGTGCGTATGATATCTATGCCGGAGAATGTGGCATTAGAAATGAAAGATTTCCTTGATAGCATTTATGGCATTGAACCGAGCGATAGGATCTTTGTAATTTCAAAGTCTTATCTGCACCATGAGATGGATAGGAGTGTAAAGGCAAGTGGGGTAAAGCGTATTCGTCTTCATGATTTAAGACACAGCCATGTATCGCTTCTTATAGATATGGGATTTTCAGCAGTGGCTATCGGTAACCGTGTAGGCCATGAAAGTTCGGATATTACTTATCGTTATGCACATATGATGCCGTCTATTCAGGATGATATGGCAGAGGCTCTTGATGAAGAATGGAAGGAGGGATTCGATGTCAGCGAAGAATCTTGATCCAAAAGGAAGATTGCGAAGTGAGACTATTGCTTACCGTTGTTCTCCTGCTGAGAGAAAGGAATTGGATAAGCGATGGAAACTGCTTGGGTATGCGACAAAGCAGGACTACGTTCTTGACTCGGTATTGCATAACAAGGTTACGGCGAAGGGAAATCCCATGATGCTGGTTAATTTCCGTAAGGAGCTGTACGGGATTCTCGAAGAACTGGAGCGGTTAGAAGAAGCTTCCGAGATAGATGAGGAGCTTTTTACACCGATCAGCACTATGTTGGAAATCTTAGAAGCGTTTAAGGAAAACGAGGATAGGAATAAGAAAAATAAAATCAGAAGGAAAGATAAGTTTTTGGAAAGGAGAGCATATCGAGATGTGTAAAGTAATTATCTGTGCAAATCAAAAAGGGGGAGTTGCCAAGAGTACGTCTGTGGTAAATCTTGGCATCGGTCTGGCAAATAAGGGAAAGAGAGTCCTTGTAATCGACAATGATCCACAGGAATCTCTCACGGAAGCATTAGGATATCCGCAGCCGGATAAGTTGGAGATCACACTTGCCAATGTAATGGAATGGGTGTTAAACGAGGACGATTATGATCTGAAAGCCGGTATCCTGCATCATGAGGAAGGTATCGACCTTATGCCGGCAAATATCGAATTGTCCGGTGTGGAAACATCCCTTGTTGGAATCATGAGTTCGGAGACAACGCTTCGGGAGTATATCGAATCTGTAAGAGACGATTATGACTATATTCTTGTGGACTGTTCACCGAATCTTGGACAGCTTACCTTAAATGCCCTTGTGGCGGCGGATGAAGTAATCATTCCGGTACAAGCTGCATATCTGCCTATAAAGGGTTTGGAACAGCTTTTAAAGACCATCAGCCGTGTGAAACGCAAGATGAACCCGAAGCTTCATATTATGGGAATTCTGATTACGATGGTGGATTACAGAACCATTTATGCTAAGGAAATCACGGAAGTGTTGTATGAGCACTATGGAAGCAGTATCCATATTTTCGATGATGTGATTCCGCTTTCCGTTAGAGCTGCGGAGGCATCTGCCGAAGGAGTCAGCATTTATAAATATGATGGCAAGGGTAAAGTAGCAGCGGCGTATGAAAAGATTGTAGAGGAGGTTTTAGCCAATGAGCAGTAAGGGATTATCAAATAGAATCAAGCTTTCCAGCTATGATGATATGTTTTCGGCGGAAAATGATGGTAATACTACAGCAGAAGCACAATCTGTTGAGGGACAGATAGTAGAGATCCCTTTATCGGAACTGCATACCTTTGAGAACCATCCGTTTCGTGTCGTAGACGATGAAAATATGGAAGAAATGGTGGAAAGCGTCAAGGAGTATGGCGTGTTGGTTCCGGCTATCGCAAGACCGAGAGCAGAAGGCGGATATGAACTTATATCCGGCCACAGAAGAAAGCATGCATCCGAACTGGCAGGTAAAGATACCATGCCGGTTATTGTTCGTGACTGTGATAATGATGAAGCCGTAGTGATCATGGTGGATGCCAATATCCAACGTGAGGATATTCTAGTCAGCGAGAGAGCGAAGGCTTATCAGATGAAATATGAAGCCATGAAGCATCAGGGCAAGGCTCAGGGAAACTCTTTACAGGAAATGAGTGAGCAGGCGGGAGAAAGCATGAAGACCATTCAGCGTTTGATATGTATCGCCAGCTTAGACGAGAAATTGCTTGCCATGGTGGATGAAAAGAAGCTGGGTCTTCGTCAGGGCGTGGATCTTTCTTTTATTCCGCAGGAATAGCAGAGAATCGTATATGAAGTGATTTCGGAGATGGGAGTGTCACTTAGCCAGGAACAGAGTGCGAGAATAAAAGAAGCATCACGAAAAGGGTATTTGAATGCAGACTTCTTAAGAGATTTTCTATCAGAAAAGAAACCTAAACCGCGTAAAGTAGTGTTTAATCAGAAGAAGTTAGATAACTACTTTACTCCGGATATGAGCAATGAAGATATTGAGGAGCTAATTGTAAAGCTCCTAGATGAATGGAAGGAGAAAGGGGAACCGCGTTAATGGAGAGGCTTAAGCTGGAGTTTTATTATGGGCAGGAGGCAGAGCAGTTTACGTTCTACCGCCTGCCAAAGGCTTTGATAACAGATGACAGATTTAAAGATATATCTAATAATTCTAAGCTTCTGTATGGTTTGATGTTAGATCGTATGTCATTATCAGTTAGAAGCGGATGGTTTGATGAAGAGAATAGAGTTTATATCAAATATTCGCTTAAAAGTATTATGGCCGATTTGAATTGTAGCAAGATGACGGCTGTAAATATGTTGAAAGAGTTGCAACCAATTGGACTTATAGATGTAGAGCAGAAAAATGGGCTCGCTAACATCATTTATGTTAAGAACTTTGTTTCCGGTGGAGAAGAGGCATTAGACCGGTCAGAAAATTATACGGGTCAGAAAAATAAACCAGTGGAAGAGGACCAGTCTACTAATCAGACCAGTATAAAAGATGAACCGGTATACGAGGAAGACCCATCAGATTTTAGTGCCGGCACCTGTCAGGATTCTATACCGGGGGTGGTACAGAAATCAGACCCGAATAATAATGATTTTAACAATATTGAATGTAGTGATACTGATCATATCATTCAATCTGGTGAGCGTATAGATACGCCTATCCGCGTTACTAGGATGGATCAGATGGATGAAACCACCGCATATATGGAGCTTATTCGAGAAAATATTGATTATGACATCATGATGAGCAACAGGAAATGGTCTGACAGAGAAATGTATGACGAGCTTTATCAGCTGATCTGTGATGTGGTCTGTGTTCCAAGAAAGACTATTCGTATTGCGGGGGAAGACTATCCGTATAACTTGGTGAAGAGCAAATTTCTGAAGCTTAATTCAACGCATTTGGAATATGTTATCTGCTGCATGAAGAATAACACAACAAAGGTATCCAATATCAAAGCCTATTTGACAACAGCACTCTATAACGCACCGAATACAATTAGCCATTACTATACTGCTGAGGTAAATCATGACATGTATGGTACAATATAACCGGAGGAATGATTATGGCAAAATTTATCGTCGAAGAAACAAAGACAAGTAAATACGAGAAGAACTATAAGTTCCCGTTGATAAATCTGATCCCTGCAATCGTTTGGTGTATTCCGGTTCATCAGAAGTTATCACCATTGGCAGGTACAATGGGAGCATACATCGCAGTAGTAGCTTTCTTTATATTGTATGTTCTCTTATCTTATATTACGATAGCTGCACTGGCTCCGGGAGTGGCAAGCGTTATCATGATGACTGCGATGCTTTGGGCACCGGCAGACCATATTGGAAATAATGTGGCAAGAATCGTTGTGAAGGGTATTATACTAGCAATTATGGTTTTGATTGAGTTCTGCGTGCTGATAAATGCGACATTACCATGGTTGGAGAGAAAGACATCAACGCCGCCGAGAGTACGAAGAATAGAGGATTAAAACTGAACATTAAAAAATATATCAAAATATTTGCGATTTTTTGAAAAATGTTATTGACACACATGGAACATTATGATAAAATGAGACCATCAAAAGGAAGAGGCACTGGTACCGTGCCATTTCTTTTACAAACCGGTTTTGAACATTTAAAAATATATCAACAATATGGAGGATATAAAAATGAACAAACAAGTAAAGTTAAGTGATATTAAGGGACTATCCTTTATCGGAGGTCAGATTACATCAAGAATAGAAGCAGATGAAAAGAAAAATGAAAAAGCAATTGGCACAGTAAAGGTCATTCCCCCAAAAGCCATTAAGGCTGGGAAGATCGAGCATGAAGAGTTGTACGATGTCGATTATAAAACAGAGTTTGATGAAAAGAAGCTCACAAAAGCAGGAGATATCGTAGTAAAACTTTCCTCACCATATGATGCGGCCTATGTAAGCGAGGAAGATGAAGGACTTTTGATTACTTCCTTCTGCATCATCATCCGCAACACCGGAAAGAATGTTTTATCAGAATATCTGGCAACCTTCTGTAATACAGATATTTATTTAAGACAGGTTATGGGAATGGTTAGCGGTGCGAAAGTTCCAATGCTTACAATTGGTAAGGTAAAAGAGGCAAAAATCAAACTTCTGCCATTAGAAGAACAGGAGCAGGTGGCACAGTATTACAAGAATCTTTGTGAAAAGGAACAAATCATGGAACAGATTATTTCTCTTGAAAAGGAAAAGTTAAATACCGTATTGGGAGGTAAGTAAAATGGCTGATTATAAAAAGATTGAGAATTACATTTCAAATATCGCAACTATTTGGCACAACGCAGGAATGGAAGCTTCTAATTATGTAGGCTGCATGCTTTATGTGATGGGACTGAAGAAAATGGTTGAAGAAAACGCCTGCATGAATCCGGAGTATATGTCATCGATTGTGGCACTTACAAAGGTTTTATATCATCCGACATCACCAAGTGATATTGATATTATCCGGAATGCATCAAGGGTGCTGGAAGAGACCTATCATGCGAAAGAAGGATTGTTTACAGATGTTTTGTCAACCTATCGTTCAGAGGAAGAGTCATGGAAAAAGGCATTCTTAGATATCGTGGCGGCAACTGCGCAGATTGAGATTGATGAAGATGGTTATGCTCCATATGTTCAGCAGATCTTATACTATGCTTCTAAAGATGGAAGAGATAAGGCTGAAAAGATATCAAGCAACGCTGTAGCGGATCTTCTGAGTATCGGTGCAGATATCAAGGATGGTGATACCGTCTTAGATGGAGCAATTGGATATGGTTATTCAGCAATGAAATGTATTCAGGGAAAGAAGGATATAAAGCTGTATGGTGTTGATCTTAACACAGATGCATTGCAGGTATCTTCGTTATACATGATTCTATGTGGCGTAGATTGTGAGATGATGCAGGAAGACTGCACCGCGATGGGTATGGGAGGTTTTGCAAACAAGGTTGTCATGGATATTCCTTTCGGAATGAGACCTCGTGCAGAGCTGGCAGGCTATCAGCTTTATAGAGCAAATAAGTGGATGGATTCAGACACATGTAAGGAAATGGAAGCATTGTTCATCGCCGCAGGTATTGATTATATGGAAGATGGTGGACGTTTGGTTGTTATCGTTCCGCAGAGATTTATGTTCGGACAGTCAAAGGCATTATCTAACTTCCGTAAGAATCTTATAAAAGAGGGCTTACTGAAGGCTGTCGTAGCATTGCCACCGGTATATAACAGTACCATGATCAATACAGCGATGCTTGTTATTGAAGCCGGAAACAAAGATGTATTGTTCGTAAATGGATCGATGCTTGTTACTCGTGAGAGAAGAAATGATGCATTTATAACTGATGAAAATAAGGCACAATTACATGACATCCTCGAAAACCGTAAAGTTGTTGAAGGAATATCGTTTACGGTGCCAAACTCAGAGGTAATGGAAGTAGGCGACTGGTCGATTTCGAGATACATTGATGCGGAAGAGAAAATAGAATTAAGACCTATTTCTGAAATAAACGAGGATTTAGAGCGCTGCTACAAACGGTTGGATGAATTAAGCGCTCAAAGTAAGAATATAAAGTTATTCGCATAGTCCGTATTATGGGACAGCATAAGAGTTAAAATTTGAAGTAAAGTGGAAAAAGTATCTTTAATTGAAAAACTTAACGCAACAAAAAAGTTAGTAAACAGAAAAATCTGTTG
>ERZ791689.402-NODE-402-length-20894-cov-7.28077_pt1 | contig 20894 bp, 18 predicted proteins | sample MGYA00509957_ERZ791689 | MGnify/ENA primary metagenome ERZ791689 (study PRJEB30046, sample SAMN00715167) | human gut metagenome | study: EMG produced TPA metagenomics assembly of the A metagenome-wide association study of gut microbiota in type 2... | reverse complement strand
ATGTAAGGGTAGGAAAATCAACCCCTAAAACGCAACTTTACAACTTTTAAAGGCTGTCATTATAGATTTCAACCGTATTTGTAAAAAGTTCGGGATTTATTCTTGCTTTAACTTTAAGCGTTCCGCCCGGTTTATATACAACAACCTTGTGCGTTATAAGTTCCTCTTTAAATGCTTTTTTACCTAATGCCTTTATGCCCGATAATCTGCACCACTCGCTATACTCTCTTTGCACCTCAAGGAATTTCGTTGAGGGGACGTGACGGTCGTCTTTATCATAAAGTATAAGCCCCTCGTCTATAAACTGTTGTATATAATCGTTTTCAGCTCTGTATTGATTTAAAGCCTCTCGTGCCTGTGCAGTAGTGAGCAGTCCATATTTGCGGTACTGTTTGTATCCCTCAAGCAACCAATTCAATACCGCTGCCTTGCCGTTGCCCTCTCTCAATGTCTTTTTTAGGCTTGTATCTCTTTCGACTTCTGAAAAATGCTTGTTAAAAAGCAGCAGCTTTATTCTGTCGCTGTCATAAAGTGAAGAGTCGGCAACACTTGGCAGGCTGTTAGCCGTAACAAAAATTATTCCCTTGCACTTAAAGGTTATAGGCTCACAATTCAAATGCCTTGCCACCATAGTATCATTACCTGTCATTTGTTTTACAAGTCCCTCATTAAAGCACACGCCTTTTTGTGGCTCGTTTGAGAGGATAAAACGCACACCACGCAGCACCGCAAGGTCCGGCGTTGGTTTACTACCGTCAATATTCCCACTCCTTGCAATGGTTTCAAATCCCATTTGTCTACCGTAACTGCCCAAAGTATCAAGCACCAAATCAAACAAAGTACCTTTTCCATTGCGTGTGGTTTTACCGTATGCAATAAATAAACATTCTTCGTGAGCAGTTCCCATAAGAGAATAGCCTAACGCCCTTTGTAACGCCTGTATTGTTTCGGTATCGTTTTGGCAAATCTCGTTTATAAAGCTGTTAAAACGTTCGTTCGTTTCGCCCTGTATATAGTCGGTATTTACACATTTTGTTATATAGTCATCTGCATTGTGTGGCTGAATTTCGCCTGTTTCAAGGTTCAAGGTGCAATTCTTTGTATTGAGCAACTCTGTTCTTTTGTCGAAAATATCGGGGGATTTACGCAACAGCTTTTTAACATCTTTCAAAACTCTTTCTCTGCCGTTTGCATTGCCTAAATTTTTATAGTGCTGCCTGTATAACGAGTTTATGCGTTCCTCGGCAGTTTCTTCATCTGTCCAATATTTTGGCTCGCCCTTAGGCTTTTGGGGGATAAGAGCCTGCACAACCTTAACAAATTTCATTAACAGTTTACCTGTCTGCAAATTATCCTTTATATCGTCACACGCCCACACAACGCCGTTATATATGTAAAAGCTCTTTTCGGGGGCAATGTAACAGACAAAATTCTTTATTAAATCGGCAAAAAATTCAGCCGTTCCAATATCGTCCGATGTATAGCTTTTTATATTCTCATATGTAAAGCCCTTAATCTCTATATTATCTGTGTATAAAGAGTTGCTTTCGGCAGCGGAATTGCTCGGCTGTATGCAGTCCTTAAAATCTTGCAATGTTGTGTCGGCTCTGTGTGTGGGGTTGTAGTATTCCTTGCAATTTCTCAAGGCGGTATCAATGGTTATTCCGCCGTATGTGCTTTGACCTGTTGCCCTGTCCCACTTGTCACGCATTAAACCCGATTGACGGAAAAGTCTGTCAATTGTATCGGCATTGCCGCTGCTCCAAAAGGCAAGCATATTGCATAGTGCTAAATCTGCTCGGCTCTCATCACCGTTGTATTTGCTTGTATCGCCTCGCCAAAGGCTCAAAAATTCAGCGCCGTTCTTGGCGTTCATTGCCTTTTCTATGATTTCGCCGTCTGTCAAAGGTTCAGAAGTCAGCTTGAAAGCCGTTTGTTTTGGCTGTTCTGCTGTGTTGTCTGTAACGGTCGGCGGCTGTTCGTCCTGCATATATGCTTGATAAATCAGACTTGCACGCTCTGAACGCTCACAAAGGGTATTGTAATTTCGGTATATCTTGCCCGTAACTGTAAAATAGCGGTCGCATTGGTACATTTCGAGATGTTGCACCTCATCAATAGGCTTTTTCTTGTGCCATTCCTTGTGAGTGTTTCCGTCATTTTTATAGAAAATATGCACACCCGTACCACTTGGGGATATTTCGGTATAACTTTCCATTGTCTGTATAATGTCGAGTGCCTCGGCTGTTATTTCGCCCGTCTGTGGGTTTATGCAATGGTCTATATCAATTCCACAAAACGGAGCAGACAGAACAAAGCCTATGCCGTTGCACTCCATGCCCTGTATGTTTTTCGTCTTAGCCTTTTTGCCGATTGCAGCCTTTGCCTGTTCAAATGTTCCCCAATTTGTTTTATCGGTTGATTTTGCACCGTAAAGGCTGTTAGGATTTATGGGAAATTTATCAACCCTTGCCACCCATTGCGGCAGTTCTTTCATTTCCAGCGGTATGTTATCAAAGTTATTCAATATCTCACCGCCTTAATAAATCGGTCTGATTCTGTTATTCTCGGCAGCGGAATTGTTTTCGGCTGTGCCGCTGCACGAAAGATAATTTATAAGCCCGTCAAGGTTGATAAGTCTTTTCCTGCCACACATCACAACGGGAATTTTGCCGCTGATTGCAAGCTGTCTTATGTAATATTTACTAATGGCCGTGTTTTCGTCTATCTTTTTGATTTCGTTGTAACACTCGTCAAGTGTTCGCATTCTCGCTAAAGTAATAATAAAGACTTCCTCTCTTACCCACAGCCGATTTTTTTAAGTATTTTTCGGTTATCCGCTGTAATTTTCAGCGTTGTTGTGTTATAATAACCGTAAGACTGCGGATTTATTGTTACATTGGTAGGCTTTAAACAACGAAAATTGCATTAATTAGGCTAATCTTTGCAAAAATTCTTTGAATAAAGCGTAAATTTGCTGTCTGCCGTTGGCTTTCGTGGAGGTTAGTCAACGGCTTTTTCTTTTACGATTTCCTCAATGATTGAGAAAATGCGGGCCTTTTCAGCCTGTGGCAATTCGTGACGGAGTTTGCGGCTGAAATGGCTGTCGGTAATGCCCAATTTGTCTGCAATCTCCCACAGCATAACTGCGTTGTGTAATGCTGCCTCTCTGATGTCCGCATTGCGTTTCATTGTTTTTTTGCTCCTTTCTATTAAGTTAAGTTGCTGTTGTCAACATAATTATTATAATGCTTTGTGATATAAAAATCAAGTATATTTTATAAAATTAAAAATAATTTACTTTTACATAAAATAAATTTAAATCATCAAAAATAATAGTTTTACATTTGTTGTTGTTGACATTTTAAAAAATAAGTGATATTATTGAGTTAAAGACAACATTTGAAAGGGTGCATAATATGAATATAAACACTTTTTCCGAACGATTAAGAGAAACAAGACGCAGTAAAAATCTTACGCAAGCACAGCTTGCCAAACTTTCAGGCGTAACCGCTGCCACAATTTCAGCATACGAAAGTACAGACAATAAAAAAGGTTGTAATCCCTCACTTGATAACGCTCTTAAACTCGCCGAGGCTCTCGACATCTCCCTTGATTGGCTCTGTGGCTCTATTGTAAATAAAGATAAAATAGATACCGTGGACTTTTTAAAAATGCTTGTTAAAATGAGTGACCACACGGAAATTTCAATAGATAACGTTGATTTTGCAGACAAAGAAAATCAAGAAACATTAAAGAATGCTTTTAATAGCGTAGTAGATGAAGATACATTCCGTGATTATTATTTTCATTGCAATGACACAGGTGAAAAGTTTTCTTATATCGTTAATTTTCTTGCTTTCGGTAATTGGAAAATTGATAGGTTTCTGGGAGAATGGCAGAAGATGAAATTGTTATATAACAGCAATACAATTGACGAAAGCCTTTATAAATTATGGCTTGACAAGCAATTTTCTGATATTGAGCAAAAAGAAAAAGAAGAGGAAGAATACCAAAAAGAACTTGAAGAGTCATTAAAACAAGGCGGTGATTAAATGGCAAATATACGCAAGCGTAACAAAAGTTATGAAATAACCGTGTCTTGCGGTTACGGCATTGACGGGCGGCAGATACGCCGCACAATGACTTATACACCCGGAAAGGGAATGACCGCAAAGCAGATTGAAAAGGAAGTGCAGCGGCAAGCGGTATTGTTTGAGGAGCAATGCGAAAAGGGGCTTGCAGTAAACGGCAATATCAAATTTGCAGACTTTGCGGAAGAATGGTTCAAGCATAAAGAACACGACTTGCGACCGAAAACCCTTGCCCGTTATAGGTCAATGCTCCCTCGCATAAATGCCGCAATAGGTCATATGAGAATTGACCGAATACAACCCACGCACCTTTTGACCTTTTACGAAAATCTTTCAGAGGGCGGAATTAGGGCAGACACAAAGTACAAGTGCAGCGTGGATTTAAACGCTTGGATAAAGGAACGCAAGCTGTCAAAGGCTGCATTTGCCAGAAAATGCGATAATATCAAGGTAAGTTCTTTGTCGGGTGTTTTTAACGGCAAAAACTGTACACTTGAAACGGCTGAAAAGGTCTGCAAGGGGATTGAAATGCCGCTGCAAAAGACTTTTACTCCGATTAGCACAGACAGGGCATTGTCAGCAAAAACCGTACTGCACCACCACAGATTGATTTCTTCTATGCTCTCAACGGCGGTTGAATGGGGAATGTTGTTTGCTAATCCTTGCGACCGTACAAAGCCGCCAAAGGTTGAACGCAAAGAACCGAAATACCTTGATGAAGTACAGGCAGCAACATTGCTTGACCTTTTGGAAACAGAGGACAGAGAGTACAGAACAATTATAAGGCTGCTACTTTTTACGGGGTTAAGGCGTGGCGAGTTGCTCGGTCTTGAATGGTCGGACATTGACTTTGACACCTGCACACTCACGGTATGCCGTTCATCTCTTTATCTGCCCGATAAGGGTATATTTGAAGATGAAACAAAGAACGCCACTTCAAACCGTGTTATAAAGCTGTCGCAAACAGCCGTAGCCGATATGAAAGCGTATAAGGTGTATCAGCTTGAGCAGCGTTTAAAAATGGGCGACCGTTGGCAAAATTCGCCGAAAATATTCACAACGGCAGAGGGAAAGCCGTTGCACCCCGATACGCTTTCAAGGTGGTTTTCAAATTTCATAAAGGCACATTCTGATGTACTACCGCCTGTTACAATACATTCATTGCGACACACAAACGCAACATTGCAGATTGCGGGCGGTGTTCCGCTGACAACCGTTGCAAAAAGGCTCGGACACGCTGACACGGTGACTACAAGCCGAATTTACGCCCACGCTATAAAGTCGGCAGATGAGGCAGCCGCCGAAACTCTCGAAAACCTCTTGACACCTAACAAAAACCGTCAAGCAAATGTGGGATAACAAAAAACATTGTTTCAAATGCCTTGTAAGCAAACAAAGACGTAAAATGTAAACTTATATCAAAACATAGTGAAAGCCCCGTACAGGTCAATTCTCGACTTGTATGGGGCGTTTCTGCGTTGATTATTATGTTGTTCAGTCAATAAACAGCAAATAGGGCGTGTTAAAATTCAATTCGGCAGCGGCATAGCAGAAATACAGGAATCCGCAGGCAAAAGAAAAGGCAAGCCCATATTTCAGAGCTTGCCTGTTGAAATTTTCGTGTCAGTCCACATTTTTATTATTCTGATAATGCGAAAAGTTGTAAAGTTGTAAAATGAGGGGTATTTTTCCGCCCCCTATATATATAAAATAAATTTTTATTTCCATATGTAAGGGTAGGAAAATCAACCCCTAAAACGCAACTTTACAACTTTTAAAGGCTTTCACCGAGAAAATCGGCTGTTCTTAGTGTGGAATATGCTATTTTTCATCCGAAACATATTCTATCAAGTCGCCTATTTGACAATCAAGAATGTTGCACAACTTTTCAAGGCAATCGGCAGATAATACAACATTACCGTTGCGGAAGTCCTGCAAGGTTTTTTGACCGAATATTTTTTCTTTCCTTATGCGGTAGGAAGTAAACCCTTTTTCTTTGAGTGCCTCAAGAATATCAACTTTGTATTTTATAGGCATTCTTACACCCCCTTTTTATATGCTCCTTTTCCACTATAACAATTATAGCACAAGTATGCACTAAATTCAAGTGTGCATATTAAACAAAATAAGCACTATATATTTGTGCACAATACCGCTATACAAGCACTAATTTATAGTGTATAATATAATCACAGGATAAGGAAAGGGGAATGCGAAATGCTAAATCGTTCAATTATCTGCAAGGTAGCGAATAAGCTCCGCAAGGGTGGCTATACACTTTCACAGGCTTTTAGAATGGCGTGGAAACTCGCTAAGGGTAAAGCAAGCGCAAAGGTTGCAGGCGTTACAAAAGAACGCAGACAAGAGGCAATAGAACATTTGAGCAGATACAACCCCGAAATGGTCAGCCTTGTTCTGAACAGGGAAAGCGATAATCATTATGACAGCAACGCAATTGCAGTGTATGCAAGCGTGGGCAAAAGCAAGCCGTACAAAATGGGCTATATTTCCGCTGCTGTTGCGTGTTTACTTAGTGGCGTAATTGATAATATCACAGCCATAAACGCACGCTTACAGGCAATTACAGGCGGTTTTTATGCCGATATGGTGCAGGGCTTGAGATTATCACTTTCAATATAACACAGGGTGCAAGTGATACGATTAACGCAAAAATCAGCCGTTGTATAGTTGGCGATATACAGCGGCAATACACGAAAGGGTGTTTACTTAAATGTCAGCCGTAAAAAACACAATGGAAGTTATCAACGGGGCAAATCAGAGCATAAACAATTATTACGATATGTCGCTTGATAACTTAAATGATATTTACCATAACAGCAATAACGCCTTTGAAATGATATGCAATGCTTTCAAATTCGGCTATGTGCAGGGTGCAAAGGCGACAAAAGCATACATAAAGAAACAGCGAAAGGGAGCATAGACAATGGAAACAATAGAAGATATGGACTTGCTCGTTAAGTCAGAACTTGAAAACTGCGGTATTTCAACGGCAGACCTTGACGGCGTGGTAAATGCAGTGTCTGACTTCTGCAAGGCTCATAACGATATGAGAAACGCAAATCACAGCGTATTTTATGTGGTGCTTTTAGCGGCGGCATACAAGGCAGGGCGTGAGAGCACAACGCACTAAATGTTAGAAAATGTCAGAGTTTTTAGAATAAGGGCAGCGGTACAATAGCCGTTGCCTTTTCTTTCGGACAAAAATGTCCAAAAGTACCATAATGTGTGGGCAGTTTGTCTGATACCCTCATACTGCCACAGAATCTGCCTGTAATAAGGCTTTGTGCAAAATCCGTATAGTTTTACAGTATGAGAGTAACAGAGCAACACAAGGCAAGTATTGGCATAACAGGAGTGCAGACTTTATAACTACTCGTCTTTAAGACTATCGGTTAAAGAACGCCCTGAAAATGTTTACTCGAGTAAACAAAATAAGTCAGCGAAAATGTCCACTCGAATGGACAAAACAAATTCTGAAAATGTGCAATCGATTGCACAAATTGGAATGATAAAGCGAAAATGTTTACTCGAGTAAACATTTAGGTGTCAGTCTTTAAGACTAACGGTTAAAGGGCGCCCCGATTTAGGGCAACCACTCACTTTTTAGATGATTGCTCCCCCGTTTTTGTAATACACCTCCCACAGGTTAAAACGAGATACTTAAACCTTGTGCATAGTTGCAAATAGTTGCAATATGCTCTGCCGCTGCCTGTATCGTTTTGAAGAATAGCCCATTCAACACCACTGCCGGCAAAAACTTGGCAAAACCCTACAAGCAAACACATACACAGCCGCAATATTCCCACACAGGCAAGTACACTTTGCCCCGTTCCGTACTCTCATAGCTTTGAAATGCCATTTATTACCGTAAAATTAACGGCAGTTGTTTCATAACCTTTAGCCGATTTCAGCCCGTTTTCACCTCAATAAACAGCAAATAAACGGCAACTTGTAAAAACAGGCGTTCGGAATATAAAAAGAAAAACGGCAAAACCTTAGCGGTTAAGCCGTTTTTTAGTGGTTGCGGGAGCCGGATTTGAACCGACGACCTTCGGGTTATGAGCCCGACGAGCTACCGAGCTGCTCTATCCCGCGATATTTATTGCCTGTATCTTTACAGCTCTATTATAATACACCTTTTATATCCCGTTGTCAAGACTTTTTTAAAAATTCCTTATAAAATTTTTATCTGTACTTTACAATATCAAAAATTACTGCTCATATCAATGCTTTTTGAGAATTGATTGCAACACAAAAATTAAAGCTATGCTTAATAAATATGATATTCTTTTATAAAATATATTGAATACAAAAAAGCTATTGTTGTATATTGTTGAAGTTTTGCGAGTTGTGTGGTAAAATGAAATTAATTTAGTTATTTTGGCTGATTGGTGAATTTTGCGTTAGAAAGGGAATACGCTGAATTTTAAAGATAACAATTTAAGGGGGATAATAAAAGTGAAAATAATCAGAAATATCGCTTTAATAATTATTGGCTTAGTTGCAGCATTTTATCTGTTTACGCTGATTACTGCATGGATTTAAGTGGGGATCATATAATGATGAAAAAATTAAAAAATATCTTTATAAAAGTAATTCCGTTGATTTTAATTATAGCTGCCTTTTTTGGAGGTTACTACTTAGGCAAATATCCGCTGGGCGGAGCAAAAACCGTACCGGCTACTAACGATAGTGCGTTTGATTTAAAACTTCCCGGAGAAACCGAAAAGGCAAGGGTAACTGTTGATGATGTTAAGGCTACTATACATAAAATCGGAGAGCTGACCTTTTGCGAGGGAAAGTATGAGGTAACAAAGGGAAAGGATTATACCCGACATATGTTTGACGATATTCCTGTTTTTGGTACAACAAACCATGTGGAGCTTACTTGTACCGGTAGTGTTAAGGCAGGATACAATGTGGACGATATAAATATCAAGGTTGACAATGACAGTAAAAAAATATATGTATCATTGCCTGATATACAAATAAACAGTAATCAAATATATTGGGATGATAGTATGGTTTGCAATGAGCAAAACAATATATTGAATCCGATAGATTTTGAACAGTATCAGTCATTGATTGAGGAAATAAAAGAAGAGGGACTTGAAAAAGCAAAAACAGAGGGACTGTATGATACAGTAGAAGATAACGCCAAAAATGTTATTACTAATTTTCTTGGCTGCTTTAATGAATACAAAGTTGAATTTATGTAATTAAAAATATTTATTGAAAAATACATAATAAAAATAAAAAGCTCGGTGTAAATCGGGCTTTTTCATTTATGTAAAATTGGAAAAGCAAAAATTATTAATCAAGTTATACTGTCGGATTTAAAAAGAGGTTTTACACTTTTTGCCGTTTAGTTTTACTTTGATTATTGCATTTTTTGTATAATATTGGTATAATAATATATACAGCTCATTTGCTGAAAAGGGAGGAATTTTTTATGTGTCAGAAAAAACCGTATTACATCACGACACCAATTTACTATCCGTCAGGCAATCCGCATATCGGACACTGCTATACAACTGTTGCTTGCGACTCTATCGCTCGTTACAGACGAATGCAGGGCTATGATGTAATGTTTCTTACGGGCACTGATGAACATGGTCTTAAAATTGAGCAGAAAGCTGCCGAAAAGGGTGTAACTCCCAAGGAATATGTTGACGAAATTGTTGAGCACTTCAAGAGCCTTTGGAGCTTTATGAATGTAAGCTATGACAGATATATAAGAACCACCGATGATTACCACATAAAGACTGTTCAGAAGATTTTTAAAGAGCTTTATGACAAGGGTTACATCTATAAGGGCGAATATTCGGGTAAATACTGCACACCTTGCGAGAGCTTTTGGACTGAAAGCCAGCTTGTTGACGGCAAATGTCCGGAGTGCGGCAGAGAGGTTACCGAGGCAAAGGAAGAGGCATATTTCTTTAAAATGTCGCCATTTGCCGACAGAATTGAAAAATTACTTACGGAAACAGACTATTTACAGCCGAAAACCCGTGCGACAGAGCTTGTAAACAACTTTATCAAGCCCGGTCTTGAGGACCTTTGTGTGTCGAGAACTACTTTTAAGTGGGGTATTCCTGTAACTTTTGACGATAAGCATATTGTATATGTGTGGATTGACGCACTTTCAAACTATATTTCTGCGCTTGGTTTTTATAACGACGCTTATAATGATTTTAACAAGTTTTGGCCTGCCGATGTGCATATGGTTGCCAAGGATATTATGCGTTTCCACGCTATTATTTGGCCTGCAATGCTTATGGCGCTTGATTTGCCACTGCCAAAGCACCTTGCTGTTCACGGCTGGATTACATTTAACGGACAGAAGATGAGCAAGTCGCTCGGCAATGTTGTAGATCCGTTTGTACTTGGCGAAAGATACGGCGCAGACGCTATCCGCTACCACATTCTTCGTGAGATGGCACTCGGTGCAGACAGCTCATTCTCTAACGAGATTATGATTAACCGCATCAACTCTGACCTTGCAAACGGCTTTGGCAATCTTGTATCAAGAACCGTTGCAATGGTTGAAAAATACTTTGGCGGTACATTGCCGACAGAGCGTGAAAGCGGTGAGTTTGACGATGACCTCATTGCAACAGCTACTGCACTCAAGTCAAGCGTTGATGATTTTATGGACAAAACTCAGCTTAACAATGCGCTTGCTGAGATTTTCAAGGTAGTTTCTCGTGCAAACAAATACATTGATGAAACCGCACCTTGGGTAATTGCAAAGGACGAAACAAAGAAAGCAAGACTTGCAACCGTACTTTACAATTTACTTGAAACAATCAGAATTACATCTACACTTCTCTCTGCATTTATGCCAACCACAATGCCAAAGGCACTTGAGCAGATTGGCGCTTGTGAAAAGTGTGCTACTTATGAAAATGCCGATAAATTCGGTGTTCTTCCGCTTGATGTAACAGTCAAGAAGGGCGAGGCTTTGTTCCCAAGAATTGATGTTGAAAAGGAAATCGAGGAGCTTAACTCTATCATCAAAAACAACGAACAGGTTGACGAAAAAACAGCAAAGCTTAAAGAAGAAATCGAGGGCGTGGCTCAGATTGGCATTGACGATTTCTGCAAGGTTGACCTCAGAGTTGCCGAGATTAAGGCTTGCGAGCCGATTAAGAAAGCTAAAAAGCTCTTAAAACTCACAATTTTTGACGGTGTAAAGGAAAGAACAGTTGCCTCGGGCATTGCAAAATTCTATAAACCTGACGAGCTTATTGGCAGAAAGATTATTCTTGTGTCTAACCTCAAGCCTGCAAAGCTCTGCGGCGTTGAAAGCTGCGGAATGATTCTTGCTGCTACCTGCGGTGAAGATGTTAAGGTTATCTTTGTGGACGATATGGAAACAGGCTCAAAAATCAGCTGATTTTATTAGATAAAATATTTGAATTCCCGATTATGGCTTTTGCTGTAATCGGGAATTTTTTGGTTAATTAGGTTTAATTGGTTCTTTATCAAAAGTTCGGGTAATATGGTTTAGTGCATTTTTGATCGGGCAACAAAGTACGGCAAAAGTTAAACTTTCTGCTCGAAGTTAAAAGTTTGGTCAACCTTTTTAAAGGTTGTGGGTGTGGGCAGCGCCCACAGATGTTTTATGCTATCGCAAATTTTAATAGCCAAACGGCTTGCCGTTTGGTGGCTTGAACACATCGGCGAGAGCCTAAAAATTACGACAGCAACAAAGGAAAAGCTACGCTACTAAACTACTATTTTGCCACTTTTCAAGGGTAAATTAGCAACACCTACAAACTTTTGTATCCTTTAGAATATCTTTTCTCTACTGAGGGTAAAGTGTAACTTTCTACCTTTCTGCCACTCATTAGTCTTGACTTTTGCTTTTTTTAAAGCTTTGATTACTCTAAAGTTTAGTTATTTTATAATATAATTGCAACTATTTGTTTTTTTGAAAATCCGTGCAATTTTATTATTTTATCGGCTCTGCCCAAACCCGCAACCCTTTAAAAAGGGTTGACCTAAATTTTGGATTTATTAAACTAAACTTTGTATGTTAAACGCACAAGCCAAAAAGGAAATGCAGATAAGGTGAACCCTATCTGCATTTCCTTTTATAAAGAGGTCGGACAAAAATGACCTTGATATACTGATTTTGCCAAATCAAATATTATTCTTCAACAGTTTCAGCTTTAACTTCTTCAGCCTTTACTTCTTCGGTCTTAACTTCTGTTTTAGTATCTTCCTTTGATTCAGCCTTTGCAGCCTTTTCTGCTTTTGCTTTCTTGAGTGCGGCTGCCTTGCGGTTTGTTGTCTTTTTCTTCTTTGGCTTTTCAGGTGCAGGCAGTTCCTTGTCAAGCTCAATGTAGATTACAGAAAGCGGAGCAAGAGTAATGTTGATTGAATACGGCAACTCGTGATCTACCACATCCTGAGCCTTTAATTCGCCCTCGTTTACTATGCCGCAGCCGCCAAATTCCTCTGCCTCTGAGTTGAGAACTTCTTTATATACGCCGTACTTTGGCACGCCGATTTTGTAATTTTCACGCAGCATTGGCTGGAAGTTGCATACAACAATAACCTCGCTGCCGTCATACGCAATTCTTCTGAATGAAATAATACTCTGCTTGTAATCATCAAGCGCAATCCACTGAAAACCGTTCCAATCGTAATCGTTTTCGTGCATTGCAGGTGTGTCACAATAGAATTTATTTGCTGTTGCAAAGAAGTGATTAAGCTGACGGTGCTTTTCGTATCCGAGCAAGTTCCACTGGAGCTGTTCGGTAGAGTTCCACTCGTCAAACTGTCCGAGTTCACTGCCCATAAACATAAGCTTTTTGCCCGGATGAGCGAGCATATACGCAAGAAATCCTCTTACGCCTGCAAATTTATTATCATACAGTCCCGGCATTTTATTGATAAGCGAGCCTTTGCCGTAAACTACCTCATCGTGCGAGATAGGGAGCATAAAGCTCTCGCTGAATGCGTAAACTATACTGAATGTGAGTGTATCGTGGTGGTAGTTCCTGTAAAGCGGGTCAAGGCTGATGTATGAAAGCATATCGTTCATCCAACCCATATTCCACTTGTAGTCAAATCCAAGTCCCATATCCTTTGGTGGGAAACCTGTAACATTCGGCCATGCTGTACTTTCCTCGGCAATCATCATTGCCTCAGGGTGGAACATATGCACAACAGTGTTGAGTTTCTGCAAGAAGTCAACAGCAACGAGGTTTTCTCTGCCGCCGTAAATATTTGCAAGCCACTCGCCGTCTTTACGGTTGTAGTCGAGGTAGAGCATAGACGCAACGGCGTCAACTCTGATGCCGTCAATGTGGTATTGGTCAAGCCAGAACATAGCAGATGAAAGCAAGAAACTTGTTACCTCGTAACGGGCATAGTTGAAGATATATGTACCCCATTCCTTATGTTCGCCGATTCTCCAGTCCTCATATTCATAACAGCCTGTACCGTCAAATCTGCCAAGACCATGCTCGTCCTTAGGGAAGTGAGCAGGTACCCAGTCGAGAATTACGCCGATACCCTCCTGATGACACTTGTCTACAAAATACATAAGGTCTTTTGGAGTACCGTAACGAGATGTTGCGGCAAAGTAACCTGTTACCTGATAGCCCCAGCTGCCGTCAAACGGATACTCTGTAAGCGGCATAAACTCAATGTGAGTATAGCCCATTTTCTTTACATAAGGAATAAGCTCTTCTGCAAGCTTTTTATAGCTGAATACATTGCCGTCCTCATATTTTCTCCATGAGCCTGCGTGCATTTCATATACATTGATAGGAGCGTTCTTGTGTGGGTGAGTTTTCTTATGCTCAAGCCACTCGCTGTCGTTCCATTCATAGCCGTGAATTTCATATACACGAGATGCGTTATCAGGTCTTGTCTGGCAATGAAAAGCATACGGGTCGGTTTTCATAACCTTTTGCATTGACGGAGTTTCTACGCAATACTTGTAGCAAGCATATTCCCATACACCCTCAATAAACAATTCCCATACGCCTGAATTGTCAATTTTATACATATAGTTTGCATCGGGGTTCCAATCGTTGAAGTCACCTACAACGGATACGGAAAGTGCGTTTGGTGCCCATACTCTGAACACAACACCGTCCTTGTCGCCCCAGTTTACAAAATGAGAGCCCATAAATTCATAAGCTGTAACAGATTCGCCCTGCAAAAACTGTTCAAGCGGAGTTCTTTCGTCATTTAAACTAAAAGCCATTTATTTATCCTCTTTTCTTTAAGAAATTTGGGAAAAAGGGTGCATATTGCTTGCTTTTTGCCCTGATAAATCCGCAATTTATACAATATGCTTTTAAAGTGTTTCCCTTGATTTAATTATCTGATTATAGTATAATATATTCTACACAAATATACAAGACTTAATTTTAATTTTTATGTAAATTATTTTACAAATGGTTAAAATTTGTTTATTTTTACAAAAAATCTAAGGTGAAATTTTATGGATAAAAGAGTTAAAAATACCACTAAGGCACTCAAGCAGACACTTTTTGATATGCTTGAGCAAATGCCTTTGAGCAAAATTACCGTAACCTCGCTATGCAAGCAGGCAGGAGTGAACAGGGTTACTTTTTATCACCATTTCACCGATGTTTACGATATGATTTCGCAAATAGAGTTAAGCTATGTTGAGGAGCTGAGGGATTACAATACTAAATTCACTCAAAACGGCAAGGTGAATTTCCTATACATTGTGAGGTTTGTGCGCAAGTATTCCGATTTTTACAAGATAGTTTTTACAAATAATATTCCTACAAAGCTGCTTGACGAAATGTATGGGGAGCTGAAAAAGGAGTATTGTACGGCATTTGGCAAAAAGGATATTGAGCAGACTAAGCTCGACTATATGTATACATTTACGGAGAGCGGAGTATCGAGTATTCTTAAAAAGTGGGTGCGAGGCGGAATGGCTGAAAGCGAGGAATACATTGCCGACCTTATAAGCGAGATTTTTATTAGTATGCACAGTCATATATAATAGTTGCCCACAGCCGAAAAATATGTTAGAATATGTAATCGGATAAAAGAAAATTACGGATGGTGTATATATGAAAAAAAGATTTCTTGACAGCGGAAAAATTGTAGGTACTCATGGCATTAAAGGCGAGCTCAGAATTGACCCTTGGTGCGACAATCCGGAGTTTTTGTGCTGTTTTAAAAAGCTGTACCTTGACGAGCAGGGCAGAGAGAGCATTAAGGTAAAGTCACGCCCGCACAAGAACATTGTGCTTTGCAAGGTTGACGGCATCGACACAATCGAGCAGGCCGACAAAATGAGAGGCAAGATAGTTTACATTGACCGAGAGGACATTGCGCTTGACGAGGGTGTAAACTTTGTGCAGGACTTGATAGGTCTTGAGGTAAAGGACGCCGACAGCGAAACAGTTTACGGCAAAATCACAGATGTTTTGCGTACGGGTGCAAACGATGTTTACGAGATTACCGATGCAGACGGCAAAAAGTACCTTGCGCCTGTTATTGACGAGGTTATTACCGAAACAAATGTTGACGGCGGATATGTGCTTATTCGTCCTATGAAAGGAATATTTGACGATGAGGATTGATATAATAACCTTATTCCCCGAAATGTTCACACCTGTACTTGGCGACAGCATAATCGGCAGGGCGCAGAAAAGCGGTGCGCTTGAAATTCACTGCCACCAACTCAGAGATTATGCCTTTGACAAGCACAGACGAGTTGACGATACACCGTACGGCGGCGGAAACGGTATGCTGATGAAAGCCGAGCCGATTGCGCTTTGCTTTGAGGATATATGTGAGAAAATCGGCAAAAGACCTTATTTTGTCTATATGTCGCCGCAGGGAAAAACTCTTACTCAGCAAAGACTCAAGGAGATAGCCGAGGTAGAGAATGTGTGTATTTTATGCGGTCATTACGAGGGTGTTGACCAGCGTTTGCTTGATGAATTTATTGACGAGGAAATCTCAATAGGCGACTATGTGCTGACAGGCGGTGAATTGCCTGCAATGGTATTTACGGACGCACTTTCAAGAATGGTGCCGGGTGTGCTTTCAAACAACGAATGTTTTACCGAGGAGAGCCATTTTAACGGCTTGCTTGAGCATCCGCAGTACACAAAGCCGTCGGTTTGGAGAGGTAAAGAAGTGCCCGAAGTGCTTTTGAGCGGTCATCACGCAAACATTGAGAAGTGGAAAAAGGAAAAAAGCATAGAGGTAACACGAGCAAAGCGCCCCGAACTGCTCGAAAGGCTTGAAAATCAGGATTAAAAATCAGCAATAATTTGCATATATAAAATAATATATAGCAATACTTAATATAATTCAATTTATCTTGTAGTAATATTGCACAACTACCGACTTGAAATTTTGTTTGTATGTGAGTAATGAACCAAAAATTATTTAACTTATTGACCTTTTTTTGAAAAAATACTATAATATTTATTAAAAGATTGCAGAAAGCAGTCGGATTACAAAACGGGTTAAATTATATGGCAAGAGAGGGATTTTAAAATGTATGTTAAGGAAGTATTAGTACAGAACAAAGCAGGCTTACACGCTCGCCCGGCTACATTTTTCATTCAGAAGGCTAACGAGTACAAGTCAACTGTATGGGTAGAAAAGGAAGAAAGACGAGTAAACGCAAAGAGCCTTCTCGGTGTATTGTCACTTGGAATTATTGGCGGTACAACAATCAAGGTTATTGCTGACGGTTCAGACGAAACTGAGGCTGTTGACGGTCTTGTAGCACTCGTTGAGTCAGGTTTTGCTGAGTAATTCATACTTTTTGAAATTTTAGGGCGGATTATCCGCCCTTTTTGTTTTATCAAAAAAAGCCTGACAGAAAAATTCGTCAGGCTAATAATTATAATATTGACTTTGAAATATGGATAATATATAATATAGTTACAAGGAAACCGTATTAAAGCGGTTAGCCTAAAAATCGTTTAATTAAAAGTAATCGCCCGAGTTTTCCAGACAGCAGGGCGATTATTTTTTATGGCTACTATAATAGCTAATATTAATACTAATACTATTGTTATGTATTCCACCGTACCTACCTCCGCCACTCATTATTAACCCTATAATTTCTGATTTTGCAACAAACAAAGGAGAGCAATATGAATCCTAAAATGTCAATACTCCGCAAAAAGGCAATGGCTTTACCGCTGTTGCCCGGTGTTTATATTATGCACTCGGCTGACGGAGAAATTATTTATATCGGCAAGGCAAAGGCTTTGCGCAATCGTGTAAGCCAATACTTTGGCTCGCAGAATAACCACGCAGAAAAAGTGCGCCGTATGGTTGACAATGTTGACCACTTTGAATACATTATCACAGACAGCGAGTTTGAGGCGCTTATTCTTGAGTGCAGTCTTATTAAACAGCACACACCAAAGTATAATATTCTGCTTAAGGATGACAAGGGATACAGCTACATTAAGGTGAGCGGCGACAAGTGGCGCAAAATTTCTTATGTTCTCCAAAAGAATGATGACGGTGCAGAGTATATCGGCCCGTACAAGAGCAGTTACTATGTGAAAAGCGCCGTTGAGGAGGCTAACAAAATCTTTATGCTCCCGACCTGTAACCGTAAATTTCCGCAGGATTTCGGTAAGGGCAGACCTTGCCTTAACTACCATATCAAGCTATGCACAGCTCCCTGTACGGGCAAGGTGAAGTTTGCTGATTACAACGAAAGTGTGGAACAGGCGCTTTCGTTTTTAAAGGGAGGTTCGTCAAATTCGGTGAAAGACCTCACTAAGAAAATGGAGGAGGCGGCGGAAAATCTTGAGTTTGAGCGAGCCGCAAGAATTCGTGACAAAATCAGCGCCATTAAAAAGATGAGCGACAAGCAAAAGGTTGTTGCCAACAAGGTACTTGACGAAGATGTTATTGCAAGCTTTTCTGACGGACACAAAACCTGTTTTCAGGTGTTCCGCTTTGAGGGCGGCAGACTTTTTGACAGAGAGAGCTTTGTTTTTGATTCGGGCGACAGCGAGGGCGAAACCGAAGAATTTATTTTGCGTTACTATACAATTCGTGGTGATGTGCCGAAAAATATTGCCATTGATAAGGAGTTTGACGGCTTGACCGCTATGCAGGATTGGCTGAGCGAAAAGCGAGGCAGTAAAGTATATATTACCGTTCCGCAAAGGGGAGAGCAGGCTCAGCTTATGGCGATGTGCCGTTCAAATGCTGCCGAGGAGCTTGCTCAGCGCAAGGGCGCAACCGTAAAGGAATACAGCGTGCTCGAGGAATTAAAGGAGCTTTTGGACCTTGAAAAAATACCGTCATACATCGAAAGCTATGATATTTCTAACCTTGCAGGTACGGAAAATGTAGCAGGTATGATTGTTTACAAAGACGGCAAGCCGTATAAATGTGCCTACAAAAAATTTAAGATAAAGGGTTTTGATGGACAGGACGATTACGCATCTATGGCAGAGGTTATCGGCAGACGATTTAACGAATATCTCAAGGCGGAAAAGGCAGATGACGGCTTTGGAAAGCTGCCCGATCTTATTTTGCTTGACGGCGGTAAAGGACAGGTTGCCGTAGCAAAACAGGTGCTTAGGGAGATGAATATTGATGTTCCGCTTTTCGGACTTGTTAAAGACGATAAGCACCGCACCAGAGCGGTTACGGGTGACGGCGGAGAAATCTCTGTTAATTCACGCAGGGCGTTGTTTACCTTTTTAAGTAAAATGCAGGACGAGGTGCACCGCTTTGCCATTGGCTATCACCATGAAAGGCGAAGTAAAAATACCTTTAAAAGCTCGCTTACCGAAATTGAGGGAATCGGCGAAAAGCGAGCAAGGGCAATGCTCAAGTATTTCAGAACCATTGACAATATTTCAAAGGCTGATTTGGAAGAGCTTGAGGGATGTCCGCAAATGACAAAAAATGCGGCGGTAGCGGTTTACAGATACTTTCATTCAGCCGAAAAATCGACAGAAAATTGAATTAATAAAAATGTTGTAATTTTTGTAATAATATGTTATAATTATGTAATATTAAAGAATATACAACCGTAATGGCATTATTATGCTTTATACGAAAAAAGGAAGATAATATGAGGGTAATAACAGGAACAGCAAAGGGCAGGCGGCTTGAAACCCTTGAGGGTGAAGATGTAAGACCTACCGCTGAAAGAATAAAAGAGGCTGTATTTTCAATAATTCAGTTTGAAATTATGGGGCATACATTCCTTGACCTTTTTGCAGGTTCGGGACAAATGGGCATAGAGGCAATAAGCAGGGGCGCAAGCTCGGCTTACTTTGTTGACGCATCTAAAAAATCGCTTGATGTTGTAAAAAAGAATATCAGCTCGGTTAAGTTTGACAAAGAGGCAAAGGTTTTTGCAATGGATTACCGCAGCTTTCTCTCAATGAATACTGCCGAATTTGACATAGCTTTTTTAGATCCGCCGTATAAAAAAGGCATTTTGCAGGACGCACTTCCGCTTGTGGCAGAGAATATGCGGGATACGGGAGTTATTATTGCAGAAAATCCCCTTGACGAACAAATTTCGGCAAATTACGGCGATTTTGTACTTGACAGGGAATATCGCTATGGTAAAATAAAAATAAGCACATTCAGACATAAGGATTTTATATAATGAAAAAAACGGTTATTTGTCCGGGCAGCTTTGACCCGGTTACGCTGGGACATATCGACATTATCAGGCGTGCGGCAAATATGTTTGACAAGGTTATAGTCGGTGTGTTTACCAATGAAAAAAAGACCCCGAGCTTTTCGGCAGAGGAGAGAATACAGTTTTTAAAGGAATCAACCGCAGACATAGAAAATGTTGAAATTGTGTGTTACAGCGGACTTCTTGCGCAGTATTGCAAGGAGCGCAAGGTTGACGCAATCGTAAAGGGATTAAGGGCGGTGTCTGACTTTGAGTATGAATTTCAGCAGGCGCTTACAAACAAAAGGCTTAATCCGCAGCTTGAAACCATATTCCTTACAGCCGAGTCGGACTCAATGTATTTAAGTTCAAGTATGGTGCGCACAGTGGCATCTCTCGGCGGCGACATAAGCAATTTTGTTCCGCCAATGATACATGACAGAATTGTCGAAAGACTTTACAAAGACAATAAAAGTAAAAAACCTTAAGTTAAAGGAGATAATAAATATGAAAATTGATGATTTGATTTTAGAGCTTCAGGACATTCTCGGTTCAGCTAAGTCAGTACCGTTTTCGGGCGGTAAGGTAATGGTTGACAGCGACCAGATGTATAATATCATCGAGCAGATTCAGGACGCAATGCCGTCTGAAATCAGCCAGGCTAAAAATGTAGTTGCCGACAGAAAGGCAATTCTTACAGAGGCTAAGAAAGAGGCTGAAAATGTCATTCGCAATGCCGAGGAGCGCAAAAAGACAATTCTTAACCAGAACGAGCTTGTTCGTGAGGCTAAGGTAAAGGCTAAGGAAATTGTTGACGATGCAAAGGCAAAGGCAAAGGAAATCCGTACAGCCACAAATGTTTATTCAGACAGCATTTTAAAGACCACAGAGGAAACTCTTACTTCTCAGCTTGAGGTGGTAAAGAGAACCAGAGCAAAGTTTTCAGAGCAGCAGAAACCACAGAAGTAATCCTGTAAAATAAAAAGCTCGCTTGCAAAATTAATTAAATTTGCCCGACTTCAGAATTTCTGAGGTCGGGCATTTTGCGTTAAGTGTTTTTTATTGTGGAGGAAGTGATTTAACGCACAAAGTTTTGCTTAATAAATTTAAAATTCAGGTCAACCCTTTTTAAAGAC
>ERZ791689.397-NODE-397-length-21006-cov-6.76011_pt1 | contig 21006 bp, 18 predicted proteins | sample MGYA00509957_ERZ791689 | MGnify/ENA primary metagenome ERZ791689 (study PRJEB30046, sample SAMN00715167) | human gut metagenome | study: EMG produced TPA metagenomics assembly of the A metagenome-wide association study of gut microbiota in type 2... | reverse complement strand
TTTTTTGAAAATTTTTTAAATTAATTTTGTAGGCTCTTTCCTTACCCCAACATTTAGTATAGAGTCTATTTTTCTATATTGAAATTATAATAAAAATACAAAATAAAAAAGTGCCGATAAAATCGACACTTTTGTGGAGCGGATGATGGGAATCGAACCCACACGATCAGCTTGGAAGGCTGAAGTTCTACCACTAAACTACATCCGCATATCTCTGTAACGGATAATATTATATCATTACATAGAGAATTTGTCAAGCATTAATTTGATATTTAATATTATACTTGATTTTATTGCGCTTTTAGGCTATACTTTTATTAAATGAATTTAAAAAGACAGGGTGATATTTTTGGCTGATAATAAATCTGTTAATAATGAAATCAACGAGGACGGTGCTTTAATTGCATTGACCGATGAAAGCGGCAAAGAGGTTGTTTTTGAAATTCTCGGAGTTGTAGATTACGATAATCAGGAGTTTGCAGTGCTTATTGAAAACACTGCCGATGCAGACGAGGTTGTAATTTTTAAAATTCAATCTCTTGACGATGAAAACGAGGAGTTTGTCAGCATTGAAGACGAGGAACTTTTAAATAAGGTCTTTGAACTTTTCAAGGCTCAGTATGACGGATATATGAAATTTGAATAATTATATCTGAATTTGAGTTTAATTAAATTAATAAATTTTAGCTTGACTTGCCAATGGTCAATTAATTTTGACTGTTGGCAAGCCTTAGTTATATACGAGGGTTGTTGTGGATTTATTAAAGGATAGTGTTAAAAAGTTATATTTCCGTTATCTGTTTCCGTCAATGGGCAGTGCGGTTGTAGCGTCGGTATATCTTATGACCGATGCCGTTGTAATCGGAAAAGGAATAGGAGATAACGCACTTGCGGCGCTGAATATGACCACTCCGATTATCAGTTTTATGCTGTCAATCGGCATATTGTTTGGCATAGGCGGTTCTGTTTTGTTCAGTGTGCACAAGGGTACGGGAAATGATGAAAAAGCAAACAAATGCTTTACCACTGCTTTAATCGGTGTTTTGACGGGAGCGGTTATTATTTGTCTGTTATGTAATATTTTTGACAGGCAAATACTTGCACTTATGGGCGCAAAGGACGAACTTTTCGATCTTGCCTATGATTATGTGCGGTTTTATTACTACTTTTCAATTCCGAGCGTTTTGGTTAATTTTTGCTCTGCTTTTGTTCGCAGTGACAAAGACCCCAACAGAGCTATGTTTGCCGTTACGGCAGGCGGAATCATAAATGTTGTGTTTGATATTGTGCTTGTTTATCCTGCGCAAATGGGTATGGCAGGTGCGGCTATTGCATCGGTTTCGGGTATTACTGTTCAGCTTTTGGTTTGCCTTACTCATTTTCTTTCAAAGAAAAGTACAATCCGTATTTCAAAGCCTGTAAATACTCTTAAAAATACATTTCAAATTGTTAAAGGCGGACTTTCGGGATTTATTACTGAGCTTTCAAATGCGATTATAATATTTGTATTTAATTTACAGCTTTTAAATTACTGTTCAAATGCAGAGCTTGCGGTTTATGGAGTGCTTGCAAACTGCGCAATACTTTTCAATGCTTTGTTTGTCGGCGTAGGTCAGGCGGTACAGCCTGTATCGGCGTTCAATTTTGGCGCAGGTCAAAGCGACAGAATTGCAAAATTGCGCAGATATGCTTACACAACGGTGCTGATTATGGGCGTTATTTTTTCATTATCGGGAATACTTTTCCCTGAATTTGTCGCATCTTGCTTTATCGACCTTACAGATGCTACCCGTACCGTAACCACAACCGCTATACCGATTTACTTTATAGCGTTCTTTGTAATGGGTGTGAATGTGCTGTCAACATATTATTTCCAGTCGCTTATGAAAGGCGGATATTCGCTTGCGGTTTCTATACTGAGAAATATTTTTATCAGCTCGCTTTTGCTTATTACATTGCCAATGCTTTTCGGCGGTTTTGCAATATGGTTTGCCATTCCGATTACAGAAATTGCGGTTGCTGTTATAAGCGTTATTTTGCTTATTAAGAGCAACAATAAAATGAAATCTAAAATTTGATGGAGTAATTTATGGAATATTCAAAGATATTATCACAAGAATTTAAAATTAAAAAAGAATACGCACAAAATATTATTTCTTTGCTTAATGACGGCAACACAATTCCGTTCATTGCCCGTTATCGTAAAGAAATGCATGGCTCAATGGACGATCAGCTTATTCGTGAATTTAGCGAAAAGCTGGAGTATTTGCGTTCGCTTGATAAGCGCAGAGAGGAAATCCGCACGCTTATTGACGGACAGGAAAAGCTGACAGATGAAATCAGCCTTGCCCTTGATAGGGCAGAAACATTGAGCGAGCTTGAGGATATTTACAGACCTTATCGCCCAAAGAGAAAGACAAGGGCGTCTGTTGCAAAAGAAAAGGGACTTGAACCGCTTGCAGGGATTATTTTAAAGCAGGAGAGCAAATGTGATCCTGTAAAATCAGCCGAAGATTTTGTAGACGAAGAAAAAGGCGTTGCAAATGTTGAAGATGCTTTGCAGGGCGCAATGGATATTATCGCAGAAACAGTGTCGGATAATGCGGAAATCAGAAAACGCATAAGAAATCTTGCAAATGTAAACGGAGTTGTGGCATCTGTTGCCGTTGACGCTGAAAAAGACAGCGTTTATCGTCAGTATTATGACTACAAAGAACCTGTAAAAAAGATTGCCGACCACCGTTTGCTTGCGGTAAATAGGGGGGAAAAGGAAGGCTTTTTGAAAGTCAGCATTGAGATGGACAGCGAAAGACCCCTTAATTCAATAGCAAATGTTATGATTACAAACCCTGCTTGTGCGTGTGCCGATTTGGTAAAAACAGCGTGTGAGGACGCATATTCAAGACTTATTTTCCCATCTATTGAAAGAGAAATAAGAAACGATTTAACAGAAACCGCCTGCGAAAATTCAATGAAAGTGTTTGGAGTAAATCTCCGTCAGCTGCTTATGCAGCCGCCTGTTAAGGGAAAAACCGTACTCGGACTTGACCCCGGTTATCGTACAGGCTGTAAGGTTGCTGTTGTTGACGGTACGGGTAAGGTGCTTGATACAGCGGTAATTTATCCCACACATTCAGAGCAAAAGGTAAAGGAATCAAAGCAAAAACTTTTACAGCTTATAAAAAAGCATAATGTAGATATTATATCAATAGGCAACGGTACGGCGAGCAAGGAAACCGAAATGTTTGCCGCCGATGCAATCAAAGAGGCTGACCATAAGGTTTATTATATGGTAGTCAGCGAGGCAGGCGCATCAGTGTATTCGGCATCTAAGCTTGCAGCAAAGGAACTTCCTCAGCTTGATCTCACACTCAGAAGTGCGGTGTCTATTGCAAGACGATTGCAAGATCCGCTTGCAGAGCTTGTAAAAATTGAGCCAAAGGCAATCGGCGTGGGACAGTATCAACACGATATGCCGCAGAAAAAACTCGGCGAAACGCTTGACGGTGTGGTAGAGGGCTGCGTAAACTCGGTCGGTGCTGACCTCAACACCGCATCTCCTGCCTTGCTTTCAAGAATTTCAGGTCTTAACAGTACAGTTTGCAATAATATTGTTGCGTATCGTGAGGAGAACGGCGCATTTACTTCTCGTGCAGAATTAAAGAAAGTGCCAAAGCTCGGTCCTAAGGCATTTGAGCAGTGCGCAGGATTTTTAAGAGTGCCGGAAAGCAAAAATCCTCTTGATAATACAGGTGTTCATCCTGAAAGTTATAAGAGTGCGAAAGAGTTGCTTGCACTTCTTGATTATTCGGATAAAGAAATTAAAGAGGGCAAATTTACCGATTTGGCAAACAGAGTTGCGGCAAAGGGAACTAAAAGCATTGCCGATACACTTAAAATCGGTTTGCCCACTCTTGACGATATTGTAAAGGAGCTTTCAAAGCCAGGCAGAGATCCCCGTGACGAACTGCCTGCACCAATGCTCCGTTCCGACATTCTCGACATCAAAGACTTAAAGCCTGATATGGTGCTCAAAGGAACTGTCAGAAATGTAATTGACTTCGGTGCATTTATCGACATCGGTGTTCATCAGGACGGACTTGTTCATATCTCGCAGATTTGCGATAAGTACATTAAGCACCCGTCAGAGGTGCTCAAGGTCGGCGATGTTGTAGATGTAAAAATCCTCAGCGTTGAGCCCGAAAAGAACAGAATCAGCCTTACAATGCGTTTCTAAGCATAACAAATAAGCCACTTTATCGTATGATAAGGTGGCTTTAATAATTTGCAAACGGCTGTCAAAATAAGCGACAGCCGTTTGAGTTTGGTTATTTAGTTGTTTTGTGTAAGGTAGGTTTGCAACGCTGTAACATCATTAACAGTCAGCTTACCGTCATTGTTCATATCAATACTGTCAAACAATTGCTTGTTTGTTTCGTCAATAAGCGGTGAACCGTCAGGATTCTTGTTGCCGGCAATATGCATTTGCAGGTATGTAACATCTTTAATATTTACGGTACCGTCCTGGTTTGCGTCACCTATGAGAATTTGCTCGCCCAACGAAATAAATTCAAAACCGTTTTCTTTTGCATATGTTTCGGCGGCAGTGTTTGAATATCCTGTTATTTTAAAATCTTGCATTGCATTCTCTTTTCCGTATTTATAATCTTCTTCATCAAAAATGTTTCCTTGGTAGCCGAATGCATTTTTACCTATTTCCTTTACTTTCGCAGGTATAGTCACAGTATTTAATTCGGGGCAATTATAAAAAGCTCTGTTGACAATTTTAATCTCTTTGTTAGGGATAGTTACTTCCTGCAAATTTTGACAGTTGTTAAAAGCGTATCCTCCTATACTTTCAAGACTTGCAGGCAATTCGATTTTCTGAATAATTGTTGATTGAAAAGCACCTTTACCTATGGATGTAACATTATTTGAAATGTTAATGTCTGAAAGATTATAACATGCTGAAAAAGCGTAATCTCCGATATGTTTTATATGATTGTCTATGGATACACTTTTTAGTTGCATACAACGGTAAAAAGTACCTTCTTCAATAGTTGTTATTCCTTTTGGAATATGTATTGTTTCGATACCGGATAAATCAAATGCATATCTACCAATATATTCTACACTTTCAGGAATTGATAAGGTTTTTAATGAAGTTTCTGTAAATGCACTTTCATCTATATATTTTAAATTGTTAGGAAGATTTAATTTATTTAATTTACAACCGCTGAATGATACTTTTGCTAATTTTGTTACAGTATTTGGAACCGTATATGTAGTTTCATTTTTGCCATAAGGATAGCACAGCAATTCTGTTTTATTTTTATTAAATAATACTCCGTTCTCTGAACTAAAGTATTTATTTTCATTAGCGACAGTTATGTTTTTTAAGCTATCTGAAGAAAAGTTTAAAAATGCGCAGTCGCCTATTATCTCTACACTTGCAGGAACTGTTATACTTTCCAAATTTTCATTTCCTTTAATAGCGCTGTCAGCGACAAGTCTTGTACCGTCTTTTATAGTAAAATTACCATTTATTTCATTATCGGTACCTATTAAGCAATTACCGATATAGTAACCGTTATTTACTTTTGAACAAACAGAGAAATCAAAAGCATCTCTGCCAATACTTTTTACACTTGTTGGTATTGAAACATTTTTTAAGTTACTACATAAATAAAACGCATTTTCTTTTATGGTCGTTACACCGTTAGGTATAACAATACTATTTAAATTGCTTGTACCCATAAAAGCAGTTGATTCAATAATTTTAACACCGTCAGGTATTATATAAGATGTAGCGGAGTTTTCTTTTGGATAAGCTAAAAGTACAGTTTTATCTTTACTGAATAAAACTCCGTTTATAGAGGTATAGTTTAAATTGTTTTTGTCAACCTCTATCTTATTAAAGCCTGAAAATTTAAAAGCATTTGGTTTTATATCAGTTATGCTTGCAGGGATATGTAAACATCCCAAGCCTGTTTGTGCAAAAGCATTTTTACCAATAGTCGTTACAGTTAAACCGTTAATTTTTGCCGGAATTGTTGCATTTGTTTCATCACCAATATATCTTGAAATGCAGATTGTATTATCATCAAGCACCTTATATTGATAATTGCCACTTGTTAAAGTTGAATTTACCGACACAACAGCCGTATCATTTCCGACTGTTGCCGCACTTACAGGCAAAACGGAAAATGAACTTGATAATATAAGTGCCGACAGCAGAATTGCTGCAAATTTCTTTGTTTTTCTCATTAATTATACCACTCCTTATGGAAAAATAATTGTAACAACTGTCAATTGTTTATTTACATTTTAAGACTATTTGTCCTAAATGTCAATAGGTTATAATGTCCTATTTTATAATTGAATCGGTGATAAAAGTGAAACTAAGAATTAAGGACTTGCGTGAAGATCATGACCTAACGCAAAAGCAGATTGCAAATGTACTTATGTGTGACCAATCGTTATATTCAAAATATGAAAGGGGAGAGCGTGAAATTCCGTTGTCCCTGCTTATTGTGCTTGCCGATTTCTATAAAACAAGTCTTGATTATCTTACCTGTCGCACCAATAATCCCAAAATCTTAAAATGAACAGCAAAAGCGGTATCAAAAACGATACCGCTGAATTTTATGCTATATTAAATTACTCAATACCAAGTAGCTTTTTAGATGCCTCTACAAGGCTGTCTTTAATGCTTTCTGCATCGTCATAGCTCTTGCCGACTGCTGTGATGTAAGCCTTAATCTTTGGCTCTGTACCACTTGGACGGATAATAACGCCGTTGTCGCCCTCAAGACCAAATGAAATTACATTTGAAGTAGGGAGGTCGATAGCTGTCTTTTCGCCTGTTACAGTGTCAAGCTCATACTTGAGAAGATAATCGGAAACCTTAACAACCTTTTTGTCGTCAATTTCAGTAGGAATATTCTCTCTGATTTCAGCCATAATGTTGTTCATCTTTTCCATACCTGCCGCACCCTCAAATTCAAATGCTGAAGTATGGTTGAGATAGTAGCCGTATTCCTCGTAAAGTGAGTCAATAACCTGAGCAAGCGATTTGCCCTGCTTTTTGTAGAATGCTGCCATTTCGCAAACAAGCATAGATGCAACTACTGCATCTTTATCACGAACATAGCTGCCTGCAAGGTAGCCGTAGCTCTCTTCAAAGCCAAATACATATCTGTTCTCTTCACCTTTCTTTTCAAGGTTTAAGATAACTTCGCCAATGTACTTAAAGCCTGTAAGAACATTCTTAAGCTCACAGCCATACTTTTCACAGAGCTTGTTTATGAGCTTTGTTGTAACGATTGTCTTAACTAAAACCGGCTTTTCAGGAAGTGTGCCGTTTGCCTTGCGTGAAGAAAGGATATAGTCTGTAAGCATAATGCCGTTTTCATTGCCTGAAATAAGTCGGTAGCTGCCGTCATAATCCTTAACTGCAATACCAACTCTGTCTGCATCAGGGTCAGTGGCAAGGAGAAGGTCAGGCTGTACCTTTTCGCAAAGCTCAATACCCTTTTGAAGAGCCTCTTTGATTTCAGGGTTCGGGTATGGGCAAGTTGTAAAGTTACCGTCCGGGAGCTCCTGCTCTGGGACTACTGTAATTTCCTCAACGCCGATTTTCTTAAGAACTTTTCTTACAAGCTTGTTGCCTGTGCCGTTGAGTGGGGTATAAACTACCTTTAAGCCTGCACCCTTGCAAATGCCGGGGTTTACCTGCTGTTCCATAACCTTTTCAAGGTAGCTGTCATATACATCTTCGGAAACATATTCAATAAGACCGCTCTTAACAGCCTCGTCAAGGTCAGCAATCTTAACATCTTTGAACATATCGAGCTTGCTGATTTCGTCATATACAATGCCAGCGGCAACATCTGTCATCTGACAGCCGTCCTCACCGTATGCCTTATAGCCGTTGTACTTTGCAGGGTTGTGGCTTGCTGTTACCATAATACCTGCCTGACACTTGAAGTAACGAACAAGGTAAGAAAGTACAGGTGTAGGCTGTAATTCTGAAGTGATATAAACCTTGATTCCGTTGCCTGCAAGAACTCTTGCAGCCTCAATCATAAAGAGGTCAGCCTTGATTCTGCTGTCATGAGAAATTGCAACAGAACCCTTACCGTACTTCTGAATAATGTAGTTTGCAAGTCCCTGAGTAGCCTGACGAACTACATAAATGTTCATTCTGTTAGTACCTGCTCCGATTACGCCTCTAAGACCTGCTGTACCAAAGGTGAGAGCCTTGTAAAAGCGATCATAAATCTCGTCCTCGTTGCCCTTTATGCTTTCAAGCTCAGCAATAAGGTCAGCGTCTTCGGTAGCGCTTTCTAACCATTCATTGTAAAGTTTCATAAAATCCATAAATAACCCCCGAGATATACTTTCACCGCAAAAAAAATGCGTGTGAAAATGGTATTAATTTATTTATCGAAAAAATTTTCACTAATTAGTATAGCATAATTGCAATGGAAATTCAAGTATATTATTAATGCCCGACCATTTTTTGAAAAGTCGGGCATTAATTGTTAAAAATTTATTTGCTGATAAAAATTAATTGAGAAAATCTGCAAAAATTTGTCGATTAATGTTTAAACTGCTTTGGCTCGTCAATATGCTTTTTGCTAAATTTTTCCTTGCATAAATTGCATATTTTTTTGTAACAGAATTCTATGCCTGCGGCTATCAGATTTATTATGCCTGAGCTTATCAAAGCGCTGACAAACACGCATAAAATCATAAGCGGCATAAACGGAAATCTCGCATAAAAATCGGTTGTGTTTTTATTTAAAAATTCATAGTAGTAAATTGCATCGAAAATAAACGACAGCAGGTAAGTGCCGAGAACCAAGTCGGAAACTTTCCAAAGAACAAATTTTACCTTTACATTAATGTTATCAAGTTTAAGATTTTTTATGATGAGGAAAATCAATACAGACAGTACATATGGCTCAATGCCGCTCCAATACACATAGTTTGAAGTTGAAAACGGCGTGCCGTAGCATCTGTAAAAATTGAAAGTGCCAAATCCGAAAACGGCAACCACAAGAGCAATTATAAGGTAAATGTTTTTAATTTTTGTGCCGTACTCACGAATGTAGCATCCTGTAAAATAGTAGGCGATAGGATAAATGCCAACCCACCAGCTCGGTATCAGTTTTTGTGTTTCTGTATTTGACGCAGGATTTGCCCACCACTCCAAGGAGTCAAATCTAAACGCATTGAAAAGTGACGGCAAAATGGTAATAGCGATTAATGTGATAAGCAAAATATTTTTTTGCTTGCGGCTGTCAAGATTTTTGTAAATAATATTAAGAAACGGAACAAGCAAAAACAAGCCTATATACATTTCTATGTACCACGAGTAGTTAGCGCCTGTAAAATCTAAAATACCTGTAAAAAAGGTAAGCGGAGTAAGTGTGTAACTTCCGACAATAGATTTATAAATCATACAGGCAATCGCCACAAGAATGTAGACTATTATGGTTTTTCTTATGCCCGAATAGTAACCCTTTTTCAGCGTTTTGTTGCACAAAAGGAAACCCGACAAAATCATAAACAGCGGTACGCATACAGAACACAATGTGCGCAGAACAGTTGCAAAATACATTACCGCATTATCGTTTGTTGTGTAATAGTAGCCCGAATGGTAAAAGAAATGAATACCGATTACACAAAGCACTGCTATAATTCTAAGAATATCCATATTAGGATTTCTTACTTTTAATTTTTCAAGATTCATTGCTACCCTCTCATTAAATGCCTTTCGCAAATTACGAAAGGCATTGACTGTAAATTTATTATAAGTTTTAGTTTAGTCCTCAAGAAATTCCTCAACGATAAATCTCGGACGCCTTTTGACTTCTAAATAAATTTTTCCAATGTATTCACCTATAACGCCTATTGCAAGAATCTGAAGTCCGCCGATTGCCCAGATAGAGCAGAGCAGGCTTGCCCAGCCGCTTACCGCAAATCCCATAAAGTAGCTGACAAGGCTGTAAATAATCATAATTATGCTTGCCGCAAACACCACTGCGCCAAGACCTGTAATCATTCTGATTGGCTGAATACTCAGAGATGTAATGCCCTCCCAAGCAAGAGCAAGCATTTTTTTGAGCGGATATTTGCTTTCACCGGCAAGTCTTTCAAAACGCTCATATGTAACTATATCCGATTTATAGCCGATAAGAGGTACCATACCTCTAAGGAAAATATTTGTTTCCTTATACTCGGCAAAGGCATTTAAAGCTCGTTTGCTCATAAGTCTGAAATCGGCGTGGTTAAAAATAACCTTTGCACCCATTTTGTTGAGAATTTTATAGAATGCCTCGGCTGTAAATCTTTTAAAGAATGTGTCGGTTTCTCTCTTTGAACGCACACCATACACAACATCACAGCCGTTTTCGTATTTTTCAACCATTTCGTCAAAGGTGTTGATGTCGTCCTGCAAATCGGCATCAATAGAAATAACAGCGTCTGCCTTGTCCTTTAAAGTGATAAGACCGCAGAGCAGAGCGTTTTGATGACCTCTGTTGCGAGAAAGTTTTATTCCCTGAAACACAGGATTTTTGCTATGCAATTCACTGATAATGCTCCATGTTTTATCCTTAGAACCGTCATCAATGAAAACAATTTTGCTGTCATCTGTAATTTTGCCCTCAAGCATCATTTTGCTGAATTTGTCAGAGAGCTTTTGCGCCGAATCCCTTAGTACCTCTTCTTCATTGTAGCAGGGAATGGCAAGGTAAAGTTTAGTCATAATTGCCTCCGAATATATTAACGCAGAATTATCCATTTATTACATACTATTATATATCGTTAATATTTTAAAGTCAATAACACACAGAAAACGGACAAAATCATATAAAATCATATAAATGTATATTAAAGGAAGCAAAAGAAAAGAAAATTTTAATAAAATAGTAAATTTAGTCTTGTAAAGGGTGAAAGATTGTATTATAATTAAAAAGTAAAAAACCTTATGGAGGTATAATCAAATGGCTCAGAAATCAATAGCAGTATTAACAAGTGGCGGTGACGCTCCTGGTATGAATGCCGCTGTAAGAGCAGTAGTTCGTGCAGGTATAAATAAAGGTATGAGAGTTTACGGTGTTTACCGTGGATACAATGGTTTGCTTAACGGCGATGTTCAGGAAATGAATCTTCGCAGTGTTTCGGATATTATCGGCTTTGGCGGTACAATGCTTTACACAGCAAGAAGCGAAGAGTTTGCTACTCCCGCAGGTATTAAGAGAGCGGCTGATTTTTGCAGAAGTATTGATGTTTCAGGCGTTGTTGTAATCGGCGGCGACGGTTCTTTTAAGGGCGCTCGTGCTCTTACAAACGCAGGTATTAACTGTATCGGTATTCCGGGTACAATTGATAATGATATTGCTTGTTCAGAATATACAGTAGGCTTTGACACAGCTATGAATACAGCACTTCAGATGGTTGACCGTATTCGTGATACAGCTCAGTCACACGACCGTTGCTCAATCGTTGAGGTAATGGGCAGACGCTGCGGCGACATTGCTTTGCAGACAGGTATTGCAACAGGCGCAACAGCTATCCTTGTTCCTGAAATTCCATATAACATTGAAAGAGATGTTATTCAGAGAATTGTAAATACTCAGAAAACAGGCAAAAAGCACTTTATCGTTGTTGTTGCTGAGGGTGTAGGCAAGGTTGCAGAGCTTGCTAATTATGTAGAAAACAGACTCGGTATTGAAACCCGTGCTACAATTCTCGGTCATGTTCAGCGTGGCGGTTCACCTACACTTCGTGACAGAGTTGTTGCAAGTGAGATGGGATTCAGAGCAGTTGAATTGCTTGAGAGAAATCTCGGTAACCGTGTTGTAGCAATGAAAGACGGCAAAATTATTGACCTCGATATCAATGAGGCTCTTGATATGCAGCGTGTATTTGACGAGGATCTTTACAAGATTGCTATGACAATTTCTATCTGATAATCAGATAATTTAATCAGTTTTTAAAGTGTCGGGGCGGACTATGTTCGCCCTGATTTTGTATTCTTATATTGAAAGGATTTTCGCCTTATGATAACCTCTCGGCAGGAATTGACAAGGGATATGATTTTTTATTCTGTTTGCGTGTCGGATTTTGAAAAGCTCGATTTTAAAAATGATGCGCTTGCAGGCGTGCGTGCAAATTATTTTAATTCAAATCACCGCCCACAGGCTGACGATACCGATATTCTTTTAGATGATGTATCGTACAAGCTCTCTTACAAAATGAGCAAAAATCAGCCTTTATCGTGGAAAGTGACAAAAAATCTTCGTCCGTATCAGTCTGTAAAGCGAGAAACAGGCGGAATTTACTGCGTGAGGTATTATACCGAAAATGCCACTGTTTATAAAAAGCAATTTTTTGACAGCTCACATTTGTGGATAAGAACCGAGTACTTTGACAAAAGCATTGAGGGCGAAAGACTTTGCACCGTATCACCCAAAAAGATTGATGATGTAATTGTTATTGAAAAAATTACTTTCAGCAATAACCGCAAGGTTGGCAGTGAAACCTTATTTCCGTCAGATAAAAATTCAGACGGAAACAGTGCCGCACTTGTTTACTCTAACAACGGAATGATATGGTATGACAGCCGTTTTGTACCGAAATATTCTGTAAAAGAAGAAAGTAAAGAAAATACAGTAAGCGAGCCGAAACCGAGCAGGTTTGAGCTTGAGACGGATAAATTTTTACCGGATTATTCTCCTGGAAATCCGATAGATTTGTCATCACTTGAGTATCTTGAAGATACATTTAAAGAGCCGCAGCCACAGATAACCGCTTATGACAGGATAGAGAAAATCCTTGAAGAGGCTCACAAAACCAATAAAAATCTATTTGGTCAGATTATTGAAAACACTTGCGTTGAGATTGCCGATGAGGAAACCGAGCTTTTGGACGACTCAGAGGAGCTTACCGAAGAAAATATGGCTGAAAGTAAGGCTGAAAGTAAGGCTGAAATTTCAGAGAAAACACAGCAAGCATCTGATACCGAGGAGCATACAGAAGAAAGCGAAACCGCTCAGGAAGTCAGGGAAGATATTGTAAAGGCTGAGGAAGAGAAAAAGTCGGATGCAGTTGTAAGTACAACTTCCGGTAATTATAAGTATTTTGGTGCGGTGGATGAAAATGGCTTGCGTACAGGCAGAGGCAGAACCGTATCGCCGAGCGGAATTACCGCATATGACGGTGAATATGCACAAGGCAAGCGTGACGGCTTTGGTGTATTCTACTACAAAAACGGTGATATTAATTATGTCGGTGAGTGGGCGCAAAACCGGCGCAGCGGCGCAGGCGTGGGTTACAGAACCTCTGACGGTACGATGCACATAGGCAAGTGGGATAGTAATACTCCATGTGGATATGGTGCAAGATTCAATAAAGACGGCACATTTTTAGATGTAGCCGATTATACAAACGGAAAGAAAAACGGAAAGTGCATTTCATTAGATGAGAACGGCAATTTCTATATTTCAATCTGGGAAAACGGAAAGAAAATTTCAGAGCATATTATTGAATGGTGATAAAATGAATGATTTTGATTTTATTTCTGCACTAAATTCTTTTAATGAAAAATATTTGCCGAAAATTCTTATTTTTCTGCTTGTATTTGTTGTAGGCAGTTTAATTGTAAAATTACTGTTAAAGCTAATCAGAAAAATTATTGATAAAAGTAAGATTGAGCGTACTGTTATTACATTTTTCTTTTCTATATTAAAAATAGTTTTATATTTGATTGTTGTGATGACAGCGCTTTCTACTATTGGAGTAAATGTATCATCAATTATAACAACCTTTGCGGCGGCGGCAATTACAGCAGGTCTTGCGTTGCAGGAATCACTCGGAAATGTTGCGAGCGGCGTTGTAATTCTTATAAGCAAACCGTTTGTTGCAGGAGATATACTTGAATTTGAGGGTATAAAGGGATATGTAAGGAGTATTCGTATTTTTTCAACGCAGATACATACCTTTGACAATAAAATTGTAAACATACCGAATTCAAGGCTGACCGCAAACAATGTTACAAATTGCACAGGGCAGACAAACCGCAGAATAGACCTTTCTTATACTGTCGGCTATGATGACGATATTGACCTTGTTCGTAAGATAATTCTTGACCTTGCAAAGTCAGATGAAAGGGTTTTAAAAGATCCGGAACCAAAGGTATATGTTGATAAATATCTTGACAGCGGTATTCAAATTGTTGCTTGGGTGTGGGTAGAACCCGATGATTATTACGGTGTTTATTATATGATGCAGGAAAATGTACTAAAAGAATTTAAAAAGAACGGAGTAACAATTCCGTATCCGCATATTCAGCTTGTTAAAGAATAAAAAATTCATAAAATCAAAACTATTGCAAAAAATAATAGTGCCTTCAAAGCGAGGGCACTATTTTTGTTTATAAGGATGATTTTATGAAAAAGATAATTGCTGCATTGCTTGCAACCATTGCATTTGCTACGGCACTTACAGGTTGCGGCGGTAATAAGAATAATTCTCAGAACGAAAGCTCGGCTCAGAGTTCGGCATCTTCCGAAAATTCAAAAAAGAATGAGTCATCTTCGGGAAAGAGTGAAATGGAAAGTAAAGCCGAATCTATGATGGATGATGCCGAGAATAACGGCAGAGTGAGAGATGGTGATGGCATTATCGGCAACGAAGATTACGAAAATCGTGATGACGGTTTAACAGACGGTGTTGAAGATTATGTAGAGGGCAGAATGGAAAACGGCTCTACACTTGCTGATGATGCGATTTTTTAATGAAAAACGGGCGTTTTTAAGCGTCCGTTTCATATTATATATTATTTATTGAAAAACGAAGAATTATAGTTTAGTGTATAGCTTTAATTAAGAATTAAAAATTTAGGTTAAGGTATATAGTCATTATACAGCCTTTTCAAGTTCATGCTTAAGCCTGCGAATAATCTTTTTTTCTAATCGAGAAATATATGATTGCGATATTCCGAGTTTATCGGCAACCTGCTTTTGCGTATGTTCCTTTTTGCCGTTTAGTCCAAATCTTAATTCCATTATCAAACATTCTCGCTGATTAAGTCTTGATACCGCCTGCAATACAAGCTTTTTTTCAAGCTCGTTTTCAATATCTTTATTTACAATGTCGGGGTCACTGCCTAAAATATCGCAGAGCAAAAGCTCGTTGCCGTCCCAATCTGTATTAAGCGGTTCGTCAATAGATACCTCGTTTTTCAGTTGGGACGATTTACGCAAAAACATTAGTATTTCATTTTCTATACATCTTGAGGCATATGTAGCAAGTTTGATATTCTTTTCGGGAGAAAATGTTTTTACCGCTTTTATAAGTCCGATTGTCCCTATTGAAATCAAATCTTCTGCGCTTGCACTCGGCGAATCGTACTTTTTCGCAATATAAACCACAAGTCTTAAATTGTGTGTAATCAGTTCCTCTCGTGCGCTGTTGTCACCGTCAATTATTCTCTGCATTATTTTAGTTTCCTCAGATTTTGTCAGCGGAGGTGGGAGGGTTTCACTGCCGTTGATATAAAAAACTTCATTGTCAAAGTTAAAAAACAGTCTTATTTTTCTCAAAATCTGCATAATATCCATTGCAATCTCTCCTGTCAGTTGTTGATTAGCTCGCTTGGCACTATTGCCTTTATGTCGCCTTTAAAGATGTTTTCGCAAATTCCTATGTAAACCGAATTATCAACCGCCTTTCCGTCAATAATAATACTGTCGGCGCAAAAGCCTTGCAGTATTCCACTGCCGCCAAGACTTGTAAAAGGTATTACTCTAACCTTGGTTTTATCGGGGACAAAATCCTCAAACACCTCTTTTTCGGCTACTATTACGCTTTTGCCCGAAAACGGCTCTTTAACATTACAGCCTGTATCGAGCTTTGCGCTGAAAATATAGCTTTTGTCATTTATTTTTATTTCAATATTATGAACATCGGATTTATAAACTGTTTTCGTCAGTTTTTTTACAAGCAAAAGAATATAATAGCATACGAGGGTAAGAATTATGAGCAATATAGGCGATATGTCAAAGTAAACAACATCATTGTATATTCCCATACCCTTTGGTTTAAATGACAGATAAATAAAAATCATAAGTCCGCCAAAAGCAAACGAAAGTGCAAAGAAAACAAGAACTCTTTTTATATATGTTTTTATCTCGCATTTTCCGAATGTTATAAAGATTAACAGCATTGTGGCGATAAAATCCGATAAAATGTTAAGTCCAAAAGGCAAAACAGGGAGCAGGGCGGTAAGACTAATAATTCCGCCTGCAATACTTCCTATTATTATTCTTAAATATTTAACATTTGCTCCGATAATTTTCTTTGTAAGTATCAGCAAAAAATAATCTATAAATATGTTTACCGTAATCAGAACATCTATGTAAATGCTATTCATAAAAATCCCCTTTACTATTATTACATATATTCAAAATAATAAATGTCAAATTCTGTATAGGAGGTAAAATATGATTGTCGGAATTATTATCGGTATTTTTATAGGAGGTTTCGTAGGCGTAAGTGTAATGTGCCTGTTGCATTTCCACAACTGAGTACAAAAAAACGGCTGAGCTTTCGTAGTGAAAACTCAGCCGAATTACTGCGTATATAATTTATGATTTTAAATTTCTTGTACCAAGGAAAAGGATTGCAAGCATTCCCGAACCGACATGAGAACCGATTACAGGGCCAATATCGCATATAATTGATTTTTTGCACATACCTTTAATTCTTTTCTGCAATTCAACAGCGCCCTCTTTGTTATCGGCATGACCGATAAATACTGTTTGCTCCTTTGGATTTTCAGCGTCACGCTCAAAGTGAGAAACAAGGGAGTTATACACATTGCTTGTGCCTCTTACCTTACCTACATTAATAAGGTGACCGCCGTCATCTACGCTGATAAGCGGTTTAATCTGCAAAGCCTTGCCAAAGGTTGCGGCAACGGCAGAAATTCTGCCGCCTCTTTTAAGGTGGTCGAGATCCTCAACAATAAACCAATGACATACCTTGAGCTTAATATCGTTGATATACTGCTCAAGCTCCTCAATAGTAACGCCCTCGGTGTATTTTTGACCTGCAAGATAAATCAACAAGCCAAGTCCGACAGAATCGCACATTGAGTCAATTATAACAATTTTTCTGTCGGGATATTTTTCCTGCAAATCCTTGACAGCCATAAGACAGGTGTTGTATGTGCCGCTAAGACCTGAGCAGATACCGGTATAGAGAATATCCTTGCCTGCCTTTAAATACGGCTCAAAGTAATTTATAAAGCTGTTGTAGTTAATCTGAGTGGTTTTAGAGTTAATACCGCTTTTCAGCTTTGAATAAAAGTCATCAAGGCTCATCATTCTTGCGTCGGCATAGTGAAGATATGATTTGTCCTCCATACTAAATTCCATAGGAAGAATTTCTACATTAAGCTCCTTGGCAATTTCGTCAGAAAGGTCGCAGGAGGAATCGGTCATAAAAATATAATCCATAAAAACATCTCCTTTTGAAGTATACATTTGTCATACAATTACATTTTATCAAATATATATATAAAAGTCAATGAATGGGGGGCTTTTTTATGAATTGCAGACTTACGGATATTCGGCATAAGGAAGTGATAAGTGCCTGTGACGGGTGCAGAATCGGCTTTGTGGATGATGTCATAGTTGACACAAAATGTGCTAAAATAGTATCTCTTGTGATTTTCGGGCGCAGCAGTTTGTTTGGATTTATCGGCAAATGTGAGGATTATATAATTCCATGGGAGAAAATAGAACTCATTGGGGAAGATACCATTATTATATCCTGTTCAATGCCAAATCCCGTAAAAAGGGGCAAAAAACCCAGATTTAAAGAGAAATTCTGAAAAAAATCATTTTCTACCTATTTTGCACAATGCACTAAGAAATATTCTGAAATTTATGCAAATTAAACAAGTAATTGTTTTTATGAGAAAATTAAAAACCGATTGTTACAACAATATAACAAAGGTAACAAAATATAACAAGGCGGTAAATTTGCATTTTTCCGAAAAATGTGGTTTAATAACAACGAATTGTGTGTTTGATAAAATTTTAACGACTAAAGGAAGTCGCATAAAACATTACCAAATTACGGTTATGAATTGTGCTAATCACAGGGAGGATAAATTTTTGAGAACAAATAATAAACATATCAATAATGGCAAACATCAGGTTACCGAAAAAAAGACAAGCAGAGCACTTAAACCAATTTCTTTTATAAGTGCAATAATACTGGCATCTGCTTGCCTGCTTATTCCTACAACAACACTTGCGCCAAGTGTAGATGCTTATGCTGACAGCAGAGCGGCTGCATATTCCGTTGGTGGTATTGACACCTTCTCACAGTCAATCGCCGAAAACTGCGCAGAAACCATTCCTACGGAGTCTGCTGACAAAAAAGCACAGGAACAAACAACAGCGGCAACCAAGGCAACACAAAAGGCTACACAGCCTACAACAGCTCCTGAAAAGGAGAAGAAAACAGAAACAAAGGCAACTAAGCCTGTCGAAGAAAAAGAAGAAACCAAGCCGACAGAAAATGTGCAGACTTATCTTGTAAATATTGATAATCCCGACACATCTTATTCACCAAGCAAGGTAGAGCTTTCAGATTATGACAGAGCAAAGCTCGAGCGACTTGTAATGGGCGAGGCAGGTACTATGGGTTACGAGGGATGTGCCCTTGTTGCTCAGTCAATAAGAGATGCCATGAACCTTTCGGGCAGCAATTCCATTGACTATATTATAGATGAATATAAGTACTATGCATCAACCGATGTTGAACCAAATGCTGATGTAAAGGCAGCTGTTTCTTATATTTTTGACAACAACGGCTCAGCTGTTCAGCACAGAATCATCTGTTTTTACACAGGTGTAAGCAACTGGCACGAAACACAGAATTTCATTATCAGCTGCGGTAATGTAAGATTTTTTGACCTTACCGTCTGATACATAACCATATGCAAAAAATCAAGTGTTATTTCAAAAAAGCACTTGATTTTTTTGCTTTTTATGGTATAATAATATAGCATTTCGCACGTTGGGCTTGTCGGAACGGTGGCAAATTGCTCTTAACCCGATAAAAATCAAGGCCCGGCGGAGGTTTTAACCTAAGGAGGATATTTAAAATGGCAGTAGTTTCAATGAAACAGCTCTTAGAAGCAGGTGTACACTTTGGTCACCAGACAAGAAGATGGAACCCTAAGATGGCTGAGTACATCTTCACAGAGCGTAACGGTATTTACATTATTGACCTTCAGAAGAGCGTTAAGAAGCTCGAAGAGGCTTACAACTTTGTTCGTGAGCTTTCAGCAGAAGGCAAGAGCGTACTCTTTGTTGGTACAAAGAAGCAGGCTCAGGATTCAGTTAAGGAAGAGGCTCTCAGAGCAGGCGCTTACTATGTAAACGCAAGATGGCTCGGCGGTATGCTCACAAACTTTGCTACAATCCGCAGAAGAATTGCTCGTTTAAAGCAGCTCCGCACAATGCAGGAGGACGGTACATTTGATCTCCTTCCAAAGAAGGAAGTTATTAAGCTCAACCTCGAGATCGAAAAGCTCGAGAAGTTTATGGGCGGTATTAAGGATATGACCTCAATGCCCGGCGCACTCTTTATTGTTGACCCAAGAAAAGAGAGAATCGCTGTTGCAGAGGCTAAGAAACTCAATATTCCGATCGTTGCTATTGTTGATACAAACTGCGACCCAGACGAAATCGACTATGTTATCCCGGGTAACGATGACGCTATTCGTGCAGTAAAGCTCATCGCAGGTGCTATGGCTGACGCTATCATCGAGGGTAAAGAAGGTCAGATGGGTGCAGCTGCTGTTGAAGAAGAAACAGCAGAAGAGGCAGCTGAATAATTTTATTTAACTTATGATTATATCAATCGAAAGGATGTAATATAAATGGCAGCATTTACAGCTCAGGATGTTAAGACATTAAGAGAAAAAACAGGTTGCGGCATGATGGATTGCAAAAAGGCTCTCACAAATGCCGATGGTGATATGGATAAGGCTATTGACTTCTTAAGAGAGCAGGGCCTTGCAAAAGCAGCTAAAAAGGCAAGCAGAATTGCTGCTGAAGGTGTTGCTTACGCAACAACTAACGCAGATTCTTCTGTTGGTGTAGTTATCGAAGTAAATGCAGAAACAGACTTCGTTGCTAAGAACAATTCATTTATGGAATTTGTTAAGGCTTGTGCTCAGACAGTTATCGAGCAGAATCCTGCAGATGTTGATGAGCTCCTTACACTTAAGGCAGCAGGCACAGAGCAGACTGTTGCTGAGCTCCTTCAGGAGAAGATTCAGACAATCGGCGAGAACATTAAGATTCGCCGTTTTGAGCGCATGGAAGGTGCTTGTGTAGCTTATGTTCACGCAGGCGGCAAGATCGGCGTTCTCGTAAACTTTACAACAGATGTTGCTGTAAACGATGAGTTCGTTGCTTACGGCAAGGATGTTGCAATGCAGATTGCAGCTCTCAACACTCCATACCTTACAGAGGCAGATGTTCCTGCTGAGGTTATCGAGCACGAGAAGGAAGTTATGCGTCAGCAGGTTATTAACGAGGGTAAGCCTGAGGCTATCGCTGATAAGATCGTTATGGGTAAGATCGGCAAATTCTATAAGGAGAACTGCCTTGTAGATCAGGAGTTCGTTAAGGACAACAAGCAGACAATTAAGCAGTACACAAACAACACAGCTAAGGCTCTCGGCGGCAACATTGAGATTGCTAAGTTCGTTCGTTTTGAAAAGGGCGAAGGCATTGAAAAGCGTCAGGACGATTTCGCAGCTGAAGTTGCAAGCATGGTTAAATAATTTAATATTTAATTATAATATTGTATAATTAATCCCACTCAAATGTTATATTTGAGTGGGATTTCAGTCTGTCGAAAAAACTCGAAATTCAGGATAACTGGATTTCGAGTTTTTGATTT
>ERZ791689.385-NODE-385-length-21637-cov-3.91966_pt1 | contig 21637 bp, 16 predicted proteins | sample MGYA00509957_ERZ791689 | MGnify/ENA primary metagenome ERZ791689 (study PRJEB30046, sample SAMN00715167) | human gut metagenome | study: EMG produced TPA metagenomics assembly of the A metagenome-wide association study of gut microbiota in type 2... | reverse complement strand
AGAGCAAAGGACTGAAAATCCTTGTGTCTCTGGTTCGATTCCGGAACTGGGCATTGAAAACAATATAATACGGGGTATTAGCTCAGTTGGTAGAGCACTTGACTTTTAATCAAGTTGTCCGGGGTTCGAATCCCCGATGTCTCATTAGAATAAGAAAAACGTCGTTCGTATGAACGGCGTTTTTCTTATTCTTAGGAACAGCGAGAGACTTGAACCCCGGACAACGTAGTTGTTCGGGTTGCTAGGCGCCAGTGGCGCCTGTTTAGCAACGACCGGAGCGGAAGCGGAGACCGAATCCCCGATGTCTGATTTTTTACCTTATCATTAAAATCAACAAAACAGTTGCAATTTATGGATAAATAAGTTATACTTGGAAAGCAGTTTTGCGGGTGTGGCGGAATTGGCAGACGCGCTAGATTTAGGTTCTAGTGTCCCCGACGTGCAGGTTCAAGTCCTGTCACCCGCATTTATGAGTGCATGATAACACCCCATTCCTTTCTTGAACTCCACTGTTCATTCATCCAGTCGACTGCCTGTTGCTTTCCTTCTTCGGTGAATGGAAAAGTTGCGGAAAGCTTCTGGTCGTCAGGAGTGGTTGCAAAATTATAAGGACCAGGCCAGACGGTGGCGCGGAAAATATCATTTTCTGCGTCATCTTTTTCTTTTTTTACAAGATAGCGCATACCTTTATAACTTCCGGTAAACTTTTCTTTTTTATAAAAATTCATATTTAAAATATCTTCTGTTGTGATCATACGAAACTCCGATTTCTAGTATATTTTTCATAATTCATTATAATATATTTTCAAAAAAAAGATAGTAAAATCAAAATATCCTATATATAATAAAACACAGACACATAAGCATCAAAGATAATTGCAAAAATCATAGAAAGTGTAGATTAAATTTTGTTAATTTATTACAATCTTCATAACATGAATTTGAGTTTTACAATTGTCTGGTAAGCAAAAGTAAGGAGAACATTCATTATGAAATTTTCAGAAATGCCATATAAGCGCATTAAAATGGAAGAAGTAGAAAAAGAATACAAGAGCATTATCGAGCGCACGAAGAATGCGAAAAGCGGCGAGGAGCAGTTTGAAATCCACCGGGAATATTATAAGTTCACTGCAGATATCCAGACGAGTATGGAATTAGCCATGATCCGCCACGATATTGATACGACAGATGAATTTTACGAGAAGGAAAGCGATTTCTATGATGAGGTCGGACCAATCATCAGTCAGTACGAGAATGAGTATGGAAAAGTGCTGTATGACTCACCTTATCGTGACTATTTAGAGAGCAAGATCGGAAAAGTGACATTTAAAAATATTGAGATCGCAAACAAGGCTTTTGACGAGAAGATTATTCCGCTTATGCAGGAGGAGAATGCACTGAGCAGCCGCTACAGTAAGCTGATCGCCACAGCGAAGATCCCTTTTGAGGGAGAAGTTTATAATCTTTCCCTCATGCGTAAATTCCAGACAAGTCCGGATCGTGAAGTGCGGAGAAAAGCGTGGAAGGCAGTCAGCGAATATTTCCAGTCTGTGACGGATGAGATTGACGAGATTTACGATAAAATGGTAAAAAACAGGACCGAGCAAGCAAGACAGCTTGGCTATGAAAATTATGTGGAGCTTGGTTATTACCGTATGAACCGTAACTGCTATGACAAGGAAATGGTGGAAAATTTCAGAAAACAGGTCAAAGAGTATTTTGTGCCTTTTGCCAATAAGCTTCACGAACAGCGCAGAGCGCGCATTGGTGTGGATAAACTTTCCTATATTGACACAGACGTGTATTTCACCAATGGAAATCCGGCTCCAAAGGGAACACCGGAGGAAATTCTTGCGGCAGGACAGAAAATGTACAGTGAACTGTCTCCACAGACAAAAGAATTTTTTGATTTTATGATGGAAAACGAGCTGTTTGATGTGCTCGGAAGAAAGACGAAGCGACAGGGTGGCTATATGACCTATATTCCGAACTTCAAGTCGCCGTTTATTTTTGCAAATTTCAACGGAACAAGCGGGGATGTGGATGTGATCACGCATGAGTGCGGTCATGCATTCCAGGGGTATCTACTGAGAGATGAAGAAATCCGCGAGTTTGCCGATATTACAATGGAGACAGCTGAGATCCACTCCATGTCTATGGAATATTTCACGTATAACTGGATGGAATTGTTCTTTGGCGACAGAAAAGACGATTATCTGAAAATGCATCTGGAGGATTCCTCTGCATTTGTTCCGTACGGCTGCATGGTAGATGAGTTCCAGCATATCGTCTATGAAAAACCGGAAATGACACCGGCAGAGCGCAAGGCAGTCTGGGCAGATCTTGAAAAGGTATATCGTCCGCATATGGATTATGAAAATGATCCGTTCTTTGGCAACGGCGGATTCTGGCAGAAACAGCCGCATATTTTCGGCAGTCCGTTCTATTATATTGATTACTGTCTGGCAAGTGTGTGCGCAATGCAGTTTAAAGTGATGATGGACGAGGATTTCAAAAAGGCGTGGGATAATTACTATAAGCTTTGCAATCTTTCTGCAAGAGATTTCTTTACAAATGTAATTGTCGAGGCAGGACTCACGAGTCCGTTTGAAGATGGATGCATCAAAAATCTTGTTGACAAATTCGAAAAAAAGGCTTTTAATAAGTAACAGATTCAGAGAGAAATCTGAAAGATAATAAGTGAGAACCGAATAGTGTGATAAGGCAGGGAAAGGCCCCTAATCTGGGGTGTCCCTGCCTTTTTTGCATGTATTTCTATTGAAATTGGAAATCCTGCTAAAAAGGCTGCCTTCAAAAGTTTTGTTTCCAGATAAACAAATTTTTGTTGACAAATGCAGAATCCATTTATAATACAAGTATACAAATTAGAGTGATAAAGTGTTAGAACGTAACAATGGATGAACTTCACTTCATGTTAAGTGCAGATGATACAGCAATCTACGCTGCATACAACAGTGGAGACCTTGATTATATTGATACTGTACCAAACGATGAGATTTCTTCCTTAAACGGAATCAATCCTGAATTCGGTATCTTAGATAACCTTGGAACATACTACATCGGATTCAACGTAAATGATCCAATCTTTGACGGTAAGACAGAAGAGCAGGCTGCAAAAATGCGTGAAGCGATCAGCTTACTTGTTGACAGACAGTTCATCGTTGAGAACGTTGGTCAGACAGGACATATCGCAGTTGCTGAGTCTGTACAGCAGGATGTAGCTTTACTTGGTATCAACCTTGAAATCAAATCCGAAGACTGGAACGTATTCTTACTGGATCGTAAAGATGGTAACTTTACAATTGCCCGTGAAGGATGGCTTGCAGACTACAACGATCCAGTTAACATGTTAGAGATCTTCACATCTGATTCCGGTAACAACGATATGCAGCTTGGTAAAGGAACTCCGGTTTCTTCTTCACCAGACTGGACAGCATATAATGATCTGATTTCACAGATCTGTACAACAACTGATTTTGCAGCACGTGTCGATCTGATGCATCAGGCAGAGGATATGCTTATGAATACATGGGCAGTTATCCCAATCTACTATTACAATGATGTTTATATGCAGAAATTTAACGTAACAGGTGTTTATGCAACTGTATACGGAATGAAATACTTCATGTATGCAACAAAATCAGCACAGTAAGAATAAAGTACTGGTAAAGATAAAAAAAACGTTACTGGAACAACATAAGAGTGAACAATAACAGAAATTGTTTACAGGAAAACAAAATCCCCGAAAGTCAGGAAACCTTGATTTTCGGGGATTTCTTTGTAAAAAAACGGTAAAAAGGAAGTATGTAGAAGATCAAAAACTATTGACAAATCCGCAGACGTATGTATAATAGTAAGGGTACTGTACGCAGACCAAAGACAGTTGTATCTGGCAAGTGCATTAGGCAGAGAAGTCTAAAGGCACTTTTTTTGGTTGTAAGAAAATAATTTAATGCGATAAAGCGGTGCATTGATAGTGCGGCAAAAGATATTTGCCGGAGGAAAATGTCCGCCTGTGAAAGATATACAGTACGTTTACAGCGATATAAGCGCATAAGCGTTTATATAGATTATTTCTACAGGAGGAAATATTATGAAGAAAAAAGTAGTAAGCCTTATGCTTGTACTTGCTATGACAGTCAGCATGACTGCATGTGGCAATAAGAACAATGCCGCAGATGATGCAAATGCTGTCGAAGACACAGAAGCCGGTACAGAATCAGGCAGCAGCGAAGAAGCAGTAGCTCCGGCTAATTATGAAGAAGTATCTGCAGAGCTGTATGACAAAGAACTCGGTGATTTTTGGGCAGCTTACCAGAAAGCTGATGAAGCTGAAACCGTTTCTGAGAAATTTGCACTTGAAGCAATCGCAGAAGCAAAGTTAATGGAATCAGGCGTTATGCTTCCATTACAGTCAAAGGGTGGTAACTATTCCATCTCACGTGTAGCTCCTTACACATTTGACTATACACTGTGGGGCAACGATATGGACAGATACCATAATGCAGTTGTCACAACAGAGCTGATCAAAGCTTCCGATGTCAGCACAATGAGAGCAAAATGGGCTGAGTTAAAAGGAACAGGTGAGTATGAAGCATGGGCAAAATCTTACTTAGAGGAGCAGGGTTACACGCTCAAAGATACTTATAATTATCAGTTATATACACAGGATCCTACCACATGGGATATTCTTGCAACTTCTCAGTCTGTAGATGCTGAAGCAATCGTGAACACATACGATGGATTAATGGAGTATGATGGAGAGGGAACTTTACAGCCTGCATTAGCAGAGAGCTATGAAGTATCTGATGACGGATTAACTTACACATTCCATCTTCGCAAAGGTGCTACATGGGTTGATTCCCAGGGCAGAAAAGTTGCTGATGTGACAGCAGATGACTTTGTTGCCGGAATGCAGCATATGATGGATGCCCAGGGTGGTCTTGAGTACCTGATCGAAGGTATCATCACAAATGCATCCCAGTACATCTCCGGTGAAGTAACAGACTTCTCACAGGTCGGTGTAAAAGCGGTTGATGATTACACATTAGAGTATGATCTGGAAGCTCCTTGCACATACTTCACAACAATGCTCGGTTACAACGTATTTGCTCCAATGAACAGATCCTTCTATGAATCCATGGGTGGTAAGTTTGGTGTTGAGTATGATCCGGATGCAGCAGATTACACATATGGTAAGGATTCTGATTCTATCGCATATTGCGGACCATATGTTGTTAAGAACTTTACATCCAAGAACACAATCGTATTCCAGGCTAACGAGTCCTACTGGAATGCAGATCACATCAATATCCATACACTGACATGGGTATACAATGATGGTTCTGATGCGACAAAAGCATATAACGATGCAATCGCAGGTGTTGTAGATGGAACAGGTCTTAACACAGCTTCTGTTGCAGCAGCAAAAGCGGATGGAAACTTTGATGATTATGCATATGTAGCACTTACTGATGCAACAACATACAGCGGATTCTTTAATATCAACCGTAATCAGTTTGCAAACGCAAACGATACAACAAAAGCAGTTTCCTCACAGACAGAGGAAGATGCTGCAAGAACAAAACAGGCTATGCAGAACGTCCACTTCCGTAGAGCACTTGCCATGGGCTTGGATCGTGGTGCTTATCTTGCACAGCAGGTTGGTGATGATCTGAAATATGCTTCTATGAGAAACTCTTACACACCGGGTAACTTTGTTACTTTGGAAGAAGAAGTAACAGTTGATATCAACGGAACAGAAAAAACATATCCGGCTGGAACATACTATGGACAGATCGTACAGGATCAGATCGATGCTGACGGCGTGAAGATCACAGTATGGGATCCAACAGCTAACGAGGGTGCCGGTTCTTCCGACGGATATGACGGATGGTACAATGCAGATAACTCCTGGGAAGAAATGAGTCAGGCAGTAGAAGAGTTAGCAGCAGATGGTCTTACGATCGATGCTGACAACCCAATCCAGATGGATGTTGTATATGCTTCTTCCAGTGAAGTATTTACAAACAGAGCAAACTCTCTGAAACAGTCTATCGAAGCTTCTACACAGGGACTTGTCCAGGTAAACTTAATTGCAGCAGCAGATAACACAGACTGGTACTACAGCGGATATTACATGAACTATGGTTACGAAATGAACTATGACTTCTGTGACTTATCCGGATGGGGTCCTGACTATGGTGATCCTGCATCTTATCTGGATACATTCCAGCCAGAATATGCCGGATACATGATCAAATCTATCGGTATTTATTAATCGTATCTACGAAATAACAACACTGCATCGGAGCGGGGATTCCCCGCTCCCCTGCACTATTGATGAGTGAACAATTATGACAAAATATTTATTAAAACGTATATTACATGGACTGGTGTCTATCGTGATCGTTGTGGCGCTGGTCATGATCATGATCTACACAATGTTAGACCGAAACCTTGTTTTTGCAGGGGATACAAAATATTCACATACAAGTAATAATGCAAGAGTTGCCTATAAATACTCTAAATGGGAAGATTATGGTTATCTGGATTATGTCACCTACTCTGACTGGCTGAATGAACTTGTAAGCAGTGGAGAATTAACAGAGGAAGAGCGATCTGCAGTGGTTGGTTTCGGAAGAACCAAGGCACAGGATTCTGAGCAGGTCAGTGAATATGTCAAAAAATTCACAAAGTATTATAAGTCTCAGGGATACACGGTAGTCCGCAAAGACGCCGTCATGATGAACAAGAAGAAGTATGCCGACGGTGGCCAGCAGCAGCTTTTTGCGTATAAAGATGTCCCATTGGCATCCCGTATGGGAAAATATTTTGCAAATTTAATAACAATTGATGATATTAATAATGTAGAAGACATCGTAGGTGAGAGAGGTCTCACCTTTACGTTACATGATCCTGTCTATGGTGGGGAAAAATTCTCACCGGCGATCATTGGCAATGGTACAACACACAAGTATTTACTGTATTTTGATTCCAAGTTTCCGTTTGTTCATCAGAATATTGTGACGATCAATCTTGGAACATCCTATACGGTAAATCAGGGAGTGGATGTATTCAGTACGATGACAAGCCATCAGGGATCTTATATAAAATCAACTGTCACCTATCCAACCGGTCTTGTGGAGGAGAGTGCGGACAATCTGCACACTGCAACCTATATGCAGGGTTCCAGAGAATCCAGCTTATTGTATGCAGACCGTTATGAGGATGACTATACCAATGTTGCAACATACAAAACAGGAAAATCCAAAGTGGGTTATTCCTTTGTGATCGGACTGATCGCAGTTATCATGTCTTATCTGATCGGTGTGCCGCTGGGTATCCTTATGGCGAGAAAGAAGGACAGACTGGTCGATAAGATCGGTACGCTTTATATTGTATTTATTATCGCAGTACCATCACTTGCGTATATTTTCCTGTTCAAGGCGATCGGTGGAAGCTTTGGCCTGCCGACAACCTTTGATATGGAATCGCCGAGCAGGCTGATGTATATATTGCCGATCGTATCGTTAGCACTTCCATCCATAGCAAATCTGATGAAGTGGATAAGACGTTATATGATCGACCAGATGAATTCGGACTATGTCAAATTCGCAAGATCCGGTGGTCTGACAGAGGGTGAGATTTTCACCAGACATATTTTGAAGAACGCAGCGATCCCGATCATTCAGGGAATCCCTGCGGCAGTGCTTGGAGCATTGACAGGAGCGATCATCACAGAGCGTGTGTATGTCGTTCCAGGTATTGGTAACTTATTAACAGAGGCTATCAACAAATATGATAATGGTGTTATTGTCGGTGGAACACTGTTCTATGCGATTTTAACAGTCACATCCCTTATTTTAGGTGATGTCCTAATGGCAATGGTTGATCCTAGAATTTCATTCTCAACAAAGGACAGGTAATTAGAAATGAGTCAGGATTTAGAAAAGTTCGGTATGCCGGAGGAAGAATTATTCGCTCCGGTAGACCACAGTGATCTGGAATCAGAAAAGATTACAGCGCCAAGATATTCTTATTGGCATTCTGTATTCCGTGTATTTTTTAAGAAAAAGATTAATATTATTATTTTGGCGATTCTGGGTGTGTTGATCGCATTTACTTACCTTTATCCATTATTTGTGGAATATGATAAGTTTGGTAACTTAATGGATGCGACAACCAAACACTTGTCACCATCTGCAGCGATCGAACGTCTGGGAATGAACATTCACTGGATCTTAGGTACCGGTGCAGCCGGACAGTCCACATTCGATGCCGTATGGTTTGGATCAAGGATCTCCATTTCCCTTGCATTTATCTGTGCAGCGATCAACCTTTCCGTTGGTGTTGTTGTCGGATCTATCTGGGGATTTTCAAAGAAAGTGGATGTTTTTATGCAGGAGGTATATAACATTCTTGCAAACATTCCATACATTTTATTGATCGCCGTTATGGTTATGTTGTTTAAAGCTGGTTTCTGGACCATGGTACTGGCGCTGACTATTACCGGATGGCTTGGAATTGCGTACTTTATCCGTACACAGGTAGTGATCATCCGTGACAGAGAGTACAACCTTGCATCCAAATGTCTGGGAACGAGTACACTTAAGATCGCAATGAAGAATATTCTTCCATTTATGACATCTGTTATTGTAACACTGGCAGCAACAGAGATCCCTTCCTATATTTCTTATGAGGTGTTCTTAGCATATATCGGTATGGGTATGTCAGATATGTCACTTGGTAGATTGATTTACGAGTCAGAAAGTGCGATGCTTACCCCTGGCTGGCAGTTCGAGTTCTGGAGCCCGGTAGTCGTTGCTTCTATCATCACGATTGTTTTATATGTCGTTGGACAGAACCTTGGTGATGCATCTGATCCGAGAACACACATGTAGAGGTTAGGTAGATGGAAGATAGAAAAGTATTATTATCAGTAAAAGATTTGATCGTGAAATTCCACGTGAGGGGCAGGGTGCTTACTGCTATCCGTGGAGTGTCACTGGATATTTATGAGAATGAATCCATTGCGATCGTAGGAGAGTCCGGTTCTGGTAAATCTGTTTTTACAAAAACATTTGCAGGAATGTTAGACAGCAACGGATTCATTGATAACGGCAAGATTATTTTCAGCGATGAAGAGCTTTCCGATACTGTCGTAAAATTAAATGACAATGCAAAGAAAGTCATCGCAGAGAATAAGAAAAAATTAGACGAGTATTCCAGACTGGAGTTTGGTGCAGACACTTATAAAGCGATTCTTGAGTTAGAGTCTGAGAAGAGAAGAAGAGCAGATTTGAGCAAAGAAGAAGCAGAAGCGTATGAAAAAGAACTCCTTGAGTTAAAACATGAGAGAACGAATACCTTCAACTTGAAACAGACTTACGATCCATCCAAAGAGAAGGATAAGATCAAAGAGGCTGGAAAGAAAATCTCCGAATTGGATACAAAAATCAAGGCATTCGAGAAAGAGCATGAGCAGAAGGTAAAAGAGCGTGCAAACAGTCTGGCACATGATACTGCATACAATCAGGAATTTGATAAGAAGATGGCAGAGCTTAAGGCAAAACATGCGAAGGAAGTCAGTGCAGCAATCACAGCAGAGACAGAAGTAAGAAATGAGATCCTTGCGAAAGAGGTATATCTTTCTGTCGGACGTTTTGGTTTCCGTAAGCGTATGAAACAGAACAATGCACTGCTGGATGCATTAAAAGAGGCAATGCAGCTTGGCGTGGATCTGAATGATGAAGAGCAGAGAAATGCTGTTTTTGATAAAGTTACATTCCGCGTAAAATATCTGGATGAGAACAGTGAGAGATTACATGGAACATGTATCTTAAACCTCGCAAATATCAAAGATGGAAGAGACTGGAGCCAGATCCGTGGTACGAAGATTGCTACAGTATTCCAGGATCCTATGACATCCTTAAACCCAATTATCACGATTGGAAAACAGATTACCTCTGTCATCATGAAACATCAGGATTGTACCGAGAACGAGGCAAGACTTCGTGCACTTGATCTGATGGACAAGGTTGGTATCCCGAACCCGGAAGCACGTTTTGATGATTATCCGTTCCAGTATTCCGGTGGTATGAGACAGCGTATCGTTATCGCGATCGCACTGTCCTGTCAGCCAAAGATCTTAATCTGTGATGAGCCTACCACAGCGCTTGATGTTACCATTCAGGCACAGATCTTAAAACTGTTAAAGGATTTACAGAAAGAGTTCAATTATACAATTGTATTCATCACACATGATTTAGGTGTGGTTGCCAATATCGCAGACCGTGTTGCAGTTTTATATGCAGGACAGATCGTAGAGGTTGGTACAGTAGAAGAGGTATTCTATGACCCGCGTCATCCATATACATGGGCATTACTTTCTTCCCTGCCACAGCTTGCTGAGAGAAACACAAAACTGTATTCTATCACAGGTACACCGCCTTCACTTTACAACAGTATCGTTGGTGATGCATTTGCACCGCGTAACCCATACTGTATGAAGATCGATACCTTAGAGGAACCACCAATGTTCAAAGTAACAGATACCCATTATGCAAAAACATGGCTGTTACACCCGGATGCACCAAAGGTTGAAAAACCGGAAGGAATCCAGAACATTCATGAGAAACTTGTTAAAGCATTCAATATATAGGAGATTTAGATCGTGTCTAAACTAAATCGAAACACAGAAAACCAGGAGCATGCTTCTCATTTACCAGAGCATGGTCCGATTGATGAAAATGGTAAAGAAGTATTATTATCTTTAAAAAATGTGGATATTACATTCGGAAAAGGCGAAAATGCCGTCCGCGCTGTAAAAAATGCTACATTTGATATTCACAAGGGAGAAACCTTCTCATTAGTAGGAGAGTCCGGTTCCGGTAAGACAACGATTGGTCGTGCAGTCATCCGTGTCAACCCATTGGCAAACGGAGAGATTTTGTACAAAGGTGTGCGTATTTCCGGGAAAATCCCGAAATCCCTGGACCGTGAAGTTATCCGTAACATCCAGATGGTATTCCAGGATCCGGCAGCTTCCTTAAATGAGCGTGCAACTGTCGATTACATCGTATCCGAAGGTCTGTATAACTTCCATTTATATGAGAATGAGGCAGACCGTGTGCGCAAGGTAGAGGAGATGATCAATGAGGTAGGTCTTCTGCCAGAGCATCTGACCAGATACCCACACGAGTTCTCCGGCGGACAGCGTCAGCGTATCGGTTTAGCCCGTGCAATGGTTATGGAACCGGAACTTGTTGTTGCCGATGAGCCAATTTCCGCATTGGACGTATCAATTCGTGCACAGGTATTGAATTTACTGAAAAAGTTCCAGAGAGAGAAAGACTTAACTTATTTATTTATCGCACATGACCTTTCTATCGTGAGATTTATCTCTGACCGTATCGCCGTTATTTACAAGGGTGATATTGTGGAGATCGCAGATGCAGAAGAGTTATTCAACTTCCCACTGCATCCATACACACATTCTCTGATCTCTGCGATCCCGATTCCAGATCCGCAGTTAGAGAAAAATAAGGTGTTATTTACTTATGATCCATCCATTCATGATTACAGTACAGACAAACCGGAGTTAGTCTGTATCGGTCATGATCACTGGGTATTCGGTAATAAGAAAGAGATTGAAGAATACAAAGCTACGCGTGAGAAGAACGTACCTTTAAAAACAATTACGATTTTAGACAAAGATGCGCCGAGACCAGAGGAACATCATGACAATGTTGCACATGATGAGATTCAGCTTCCGCCACTTCACGACACAGGAAGCACATGGTATGCACTGCTTTCATTCTTACTTCCGGTCATCGGTATTATTGCAGCGATGATCTTTAAGAAACACAGACATTATCGTAACTACAAGATGTGCAAAAAGGGTGCCATTGCAGGATTTATTGTGATTGCAGTCATTCTTGCATTGTTCCTGCTAGCACTTGCAGCAGTGTTTATTTAAGATATGGGGAGAACCGTCAGAGGTGGCAATCGAAATCATACTCCGAATGTAAGACCTGTGCAGCGGGTGGAACTTTCGGAGAAAAATACAAGACAGAGATTCATTGCAGTGATCGTGTTGCTTGTGATTGCTTCAGGTGCATTTATGTATGCACTGAATGGATTGATGTCAAATGACAGCGGATGGACAAACATTGAAGCGAGTTCATCCGCTGAAATTCATTGTGGAGATGATTTTATCTTCCGCTATTATGTCGGAGCAGCGGGCGTAAATGCCACCGCAGAAAAAAAAGCGCTGACGCTGCTCTACACAGATTCCATTGTAAATGCTTATAAAATATTCAGCAGCGATGAATCATTTGAAGGGATCACAAACGTGTATGATCTTAATCGGCATCCGAATGAGACAATGGTTGTGGATGATGCGTTATACCACGCTTTTGAGCTGATCGCAGAGACCGGGAACCGGGCAATTTATCTTGCACCTGTGTATACAGAATATGACAATCTGTTTTTCTGTAACGATGACTCGGAGACAGTTAACTATGATGCTTACCAGAATGGGGAAGTGGCAGCCTATTTTTCAGAGGTGGCGGCTTACAGCAATGATCCGTCTGGCGTGAACGTCGAACTGCTCGGAGGCAATCAGGTAAAATTGTATGTATCCGACGATTACCTTACTTTTGCAGAGAATAATTTTATTTCGGATTTCATTGATTTTTCGTGGATGAAAAACGCTTTCATTACTGATTATGTGGCGGATGTCATGATAGAGAACGGTTATACACTGGGTTCGCTGACAAGCTATGATGGATTTACGAGAAATCTGGATCTGACATCTGCACTTACAAAATTAAATGCCGATTCGGATACTTCCGGGACAGCAGAGGAAAATGCGGAATATTCTTTTAATATATATGACAGGCAGGGGAATATTATTTATCCTGCCGGTGTCATGCATTATAACGGGGCAGAAAGCATTGTCAGTCTGCACAATTATCCGATGTCGGATAAGGAAAAATATAATTATTATGAATTTAAGAGCGGTGATATCAGGACACGTTATGTTGATACCGCAGACGGACTGTGTAAGTCCGCAGTCAATAATATGGCAGTTTATGCGGACGACATCAGCTGTGCAGAACTTGCTTTGAAGGTAAGCCCGGTTTACATCGCTGATACGATGGATACAGAAGCAGTCAAAAATCTGACCAATCTTGGGATTGAAACAATTTATGGGAAGGACAGTGTGCTGTATTACACGGAAAGCAATCTGAATCTATCAGATTTATATGAGAAAGACGGCGTACAATATACAGCAGAAAAGTTGATGTAATTCATTGACAGTAATAGCAGATCATAAGCAGGCAGTTGCGGTAATTCGCAATTGCCTGTTTTGCTGTCTTGGATTATACTAAGCAGAGAATATTAGTTGAATGTTCGTAGGTTGTGGAAGAGGAGAAGACAGACATGATATTCGGAGAGAAGACAGAGGAACAGAAGCGTGTAGCAGAGTTGACGCGTGAGGTAAAAGAACTCCGCAAAGAATTATTAGCGAGCAAATTAGATAAAAAGCTGGTCGACGTACAGACGAAGGAATTAAAAGATGCGCTGGAACTTGGTGGAAACCTGCGGCAGGGATATGTGGATTCGCAGGAGCACATGGCAGTTGCAAGATGAAGTCTGATCAATATGATGGAGGATATGAACGAGATTCCGATTGAGGACGTGAAAAGAGACCTTGACAGGTTAAACGGACATTTGGACCGGATTTTTCATGAGTGCAGTATCAGGGAGGATGATCTTGATTTTAAATCCACGGCAGAGGGATTAAAAAATATGGCGGCGAATATGGACAAGATCAATCTGATCATGCTGCGGAGTGAATTGGAGAATCTGCAGGCATTATTAGAGGATACCTCGGAATGGCGTTCCCCGAATTTTTTTGCACTGGCATATTATCTACAGCATGAGGAAGAGAGCAAAGTCGGTGAAATGGAAAATGAATTCCGCAACAGCTTTTTAGAGCGATATCTGGAGGAACATCTGATGGAATCGCTGGCTATGGAAGCCAATTACGCGGGATGCGGAGAGAAATTAGAGCAGATGATCCAGCATTATATTTACGCATAAGCTTATATTTAAGGATAAGTATACGCATGGTAAGAATGCAAAAAAAGGTTTACATAATATGTAAAAACGGCTCGTTATGACATGCGAACATAAAGACTATAACTACAGGTTATTATAAAGTACAAATTGCATAATTTAGTGTTAAAACACATCAATAATTTAGGTGATTCTGAATATTGTGCATAAATTTAAAATTTGATAAGATTCTCTACAAGAAAAAGAAAGTTGAGAAGAAAAAATTAAATTATCTCAATAAAATTTAATTTTTGCTTTTCAAAAAGGAGGCTAAATCCTCTCCTCACTCAGAGGAAAAATTTTACTTCGTAAAATTGGATTTGCTTCGCAAACAAGGAGGCTAAATCCTCTCCTCACTCAAAGGAGTTCGGATTTGCTTCGCAAACAAGGAGGATTATTATGAAGAAAGCAGTGAGTATGTTTTTAGCAGCTGCACTGGCAGTTGGCACATTCGCGGGATGTGGATCATCCGCAGATACAGGAAGCACAGGCAGCGCAGCATCAACGGAGAGCGGTTCCACAGACAGCGCAGCAGACGGAAGCGTATTTAAGATCGGTGGTATCGGACCTACAACAGGTGCAGCTGCAATTTATGGTTCCGCAGTTATGAATGCCGCACAGATCGCAGTAGATGAGATCAATGAAGCAGGCGGTATCAATGGATATCAGGTAGAATTCAAAGCAGAAGACGACCAGAACGACGCTGAGAAATCTGTCAATGCTTATAATTCTTTAAAAGACTGGGGCATGCAGGTTCTGATGGGAACTGTTACAACAACTCCATGTATTGCAGTTGTTGATAAGACAGCAGAAGATGGTATGTTTGAGATCACACCATCCGCTTCTTCCACAGATGTCATTGAAAACGACAATGTATTCCAGGCATGCTTTACAGACCCGAATCAGGGAACAGCTTCCGCACAGTACATTGGCGAGAACAATCTTGCAACAAAAGTAGCCGTTATCTATGACAGCTCTGATGTATATTCATCCGGTATTGAAGCTACATTCGTCAAAGAAGCAGCAAATCAGGGATTTGAGGTTGTCGCAGAGGAAGCTTTCACAGCAGATTCCAAGACAGACTTCTCCACACAGTTACAGAAAGCACAGAGTGAAGGCGCTGATCTGGTATTCCTCCCAATCTACTATACAGAGGCTTCTATCATTTTAAATCAGGCAAACGGAATGGGCTATGAACCGACATTCTTTGGATGTGATGGTATGGACGGTATCCTTGATGTGAAAAACTTTGATACATCTTTAGCAGAAGGTTTAATGTTATTAACACCATTCGTTGCGGATGCAGATGATGAGAAGACACAGGCATTTGTATCTAAATACAAAGAGCTTTACGGTGATACACCAAACCAGTTCGGTGCAGATGCATATGATGCAATTTATGCGATCAAAGCTGCAATCGAGGAAGCTGGCGTAACACCGGATATGAGCGTATCTGATATCGGAACAGCTCTGACAGAGGCTATGACAAAGATTTCTGTAGATGGTCTGACAGGTGATGGCATGACATGGGAAGCTACCGGAGAAGTAAGTAAAGCTCCAAAGGCTATGGTGATCAAAGACGGTGCTTATACAGCAATGTAATCTGCGATAATGATACAACGGAAATAAGGGCGATCCAGTTTCCCCAGAGGGTGTCAACGGTGGCTTGGGCTGCCGTATGACACCTTCTTTTTAACAGAAAGATTGTATACAGGTATTTTATATGTTATAATCCTTGATGTGAAAAAGTAATGTTTTAACGTAGTAAATTAACAGAAAGACAGAGGTGTAGTTATGAATTTTTTATCCTACCTGATCAACGGTATCAGCCTCGGTAGTGTCTATGCAATTATCGCATTGGGATACACCATGGTTTATGGTATCGCAAAAATGTTAAACTTTGCACACGGTGATGTTATTATGGTAGGCTGCTATATTGTCTTTATGACAATGAGCGGACAGGGCTGGGGAGCGGTCCCGGCAGTGGTACTTTCTATTATCGTGTGTACCGTACTCGGCATTGTGATTGAAAAGATCGCATACAAACCCCTCAGAAAGGCAGCGCCTCTGGCAGTTCTTATCACTGCTATCGGTGTCAGCTATTTCTTAGAGAATGCAGCGTTACTGATCTTTGGCGCTGACACCAGATCATTTACAAATGTTGTAACACTTCCGGCATTGAAACTGGCAGGTGGCACACTCACAATCTCCGGCACAACAATTGTTACATTTCTTGCGTGCGTTGTGATCATGGCAGCACTGATGCTTTTCATTAAGAAAACAAAAGCAGGTCAGGCAATGCTTGCAGTATCTGAGGATAAAGATGCAGCGCAGTTAATGGGAGTGAATGTAAATGCAACGATCTCCCTGACATTTGCAATTGGTTCCGGCTTAGCAGCAGTTGCAGGTGTGCTGTTCTGTTCGGCTTATCCGACACTGACACCGTATACAGGTGCAATGCCTGGTATCAAGGCGTTCACAGCCGCTGTATTCGGAGGAATCGGTTCCATTCCGGGAGCATTGATCGGTGGGATTCTTCTTGGTGTAATCGAGATTTTAGGCCGCGCATATATCTCGTCCCAGTTATCCGATGCAATCGTGTTTGCAGTCCTGATCATTGTGCTTCTTGTGAAGCCTTCGGGAATTCTGGGCAAACAGGTTCATGAGAAAGTGTAGGTGGCAGATATGGCAAAGTTAAATTTGAAATCAATGAAAAAAAGTACAAAAGATCATATCATTACATTTGCTATGGTCGTTGTAGTTTACATAATTGTACAGGTTATGATCACAACCGGCAACATGTCCTCCCTGATGCAGGGACTTCTTGTTCCGATGTGTACCTATTCGATCGTGGCAATTGGTTTAAACCTCTGTGTCGGTTATCTGGGCGAGCTTAGTATCGGTCATGCCGGCTTTATGTGTGTGGGAGCATTTTCCAGTGCATTCTGTACAAAACTGTTGCAGGACAGCATTCAGAATGAAATGGTTCTGTTTTTGATCGCAATTGCAGTTGGAACTGTCGCAGCAGCATTTTTTGGATTCCTCATCGGTATTCCGGTGCTCCGTCTCCGTGGCGACTATCTGGCGATCGTTACGCTTGCTTTTGGTGAGATCATCAAAAACGTCATTAATGTTTTATATATTGCAAAAGATGAGAATGGATTCCATTTTGCTATCTCGGATGGAAACAGGATCGAGTTAAGCGAAGATGGTATCTGGCTGATCAATGGAGCAAAGGGAATTGCAAAGATTCCTCATTTATCCAGTTTTACAGCCGGTGTGATCATGATCCTGGTCATTTTATTTATCGTATATAACTTTGTAAATTCCAGAACCGGCCGTGCAGTGATGGCGATCCGTGACAACCGGATTGCAGCAGAGTCTGTCGGTATCAATATCACAAAGTTCAAACTGATGGCATTTACCATTTCCGCAGCGATTGCAGGTGCAGGCGGTGTGCTTTATGCACATAATCTTTCTACCGTTACAGCAACACCGACAAACTTTGGATACAATATGTCTATCATGATCCTGGTATTTGTCGTATTAGGTGGAATGGGAAGTTTCCGTGGATCGATCATTGCAGCCGTGATCTTAACCTTGCTTCCAGAGGTGCTCCGTGGACTGAAGGACTACCGTATGTTGATCTATTCCATCGTTCTGATCGCAATGATGCTTTTCAACTGGGCACCAAAATGTATCGAGATGAGACAGCGTATCGCAGCAAAATTCAAAAAGTCAGCAAAAAAGGAGGCAGCATAATATGGCATTATTAGAGGTAAAAAATCTTGGAATCTCCTTTGGTGGACTTCGTGCGGTAGACGGATTCAACATTACAATTGAAAAGGGACAGTTATATGGTCTGATCGGACCAAACGGTGCAGGAAAAACGACCTGTTTTAATATGCTGACAGGTGTGTATACACCAACCGATGGAACCATCACATTGGACGGAAAAGACATTACTGGCAAAAAGACGGTGGAGATCAATAAAGAAGGAATTGCGAGAACCTTCCAGAACATTCGTCTTTTCAAAGAGCAGTCTGTTCTTGATAATGTAAAAATAGGTTTACATAATCAGATGACATATTCTACACTGACCGGAATTTTACGCCTTCCAAAGTATCGTAAAGTAGAGACAGAGATGAATGAGAAAGCAATGGAACTTTTGAAAGTATTTGATCTGGATAAAGAGGCAGGTTTCCTTGCATCCAATCTTCCTTATGGTAAACAGAGAAAATTGGAGATCGCCCGTGCACTGGCAACAAACCCGAAGTTGTTATTGCTCGACGAACCGGCAGCAGGTATGAACCCAAATGAGACAAAAGAGTTAATGGAAACCATTCATTTTGTAAGGGATGAGTTCGACATGACCGTTCTTTTGATCGAACATGATATGAAGCTTGTTTCGGGAATTTGTGAGGAACTTACCGTTTTAAACTTCGGACAGGTGTTAGCACAGGGTAAAACCAGTGATGTATTAAATGATCCGCAGGTTATCAAGGCATATCTGGGTGAATAGGAGGAAGTTATTATGGCAATGCTTGAGGTAAAAAATCTGGAAGTATACTATGGCGTGATCCAGGCCATTAAAGGTATTTCCTTTGAAGTAAATGAGGGCGAAGTCATTGCATTGATCGGTGCCAATGGAGCTGGAAAGACCACAACGTTACAGACCATCACCGGAATGCTTCAGCCGAAAGCCGGAGAGATTATTTTTGAGGGCAAAGATATCAGCAAAATTCCGGGACACAGGATCGTATCCATGGGAATGGCACATGTGCCGGAAGGAAGACGTGTGTTTGCGGAATTATCCGTTTATGAAAATCTGAAATTAGGTGCATACACCAGAAAAGATAAAAAAGAAATCGAGGAGACTTTAGCCCGTGTATACAAGAGCTTCCCACGTCTGGAAGAACGTAAAAACCAGCTTGCCGGTACATTGAGCGGTGGTGAGCAGCAGATGCTTGCCATGGGACGTGCGCTGATGTCAAAACCGAAGATCATTTTAATGGATGAGCCGTCCATGGGACTTTCTCCGATTCTTGTAGAAGAGATTTTCCATATTATCCGGGATATTTCTGCGGGTGGAACGACGGTACTGCTTGTAGAGCAGAATGCAAAAAAAGCACTTGCGATCGCAGACCGTGCCTATGTATTAGAGACCGGCAATATTGTGCTGTCCGGAGATGCAAAGGAAATGATGAACAATGATTCCATTAAAAAGGCATATCTTGGCGAATAACGGACTATGTAAATGTGGATAAGAGATACACTTTTTGGACAGAGAGGTGTATACTGAAGGAAAGAATTGCAGAAAGGCTGGGCAGGATATGAAAAAAACTGTAATTACAATTGCGAGAAGCTACGGCAGTGGTGGTAAGACACTTGGCAATTTGCTGGCGAAAGACCTTGGCATTAACTGTTATAGCAGGGAAATCTTAAGAATGGCATCTGACGAGAGTGGAATCAATGAGGCATTGTTTGGCGAAGTGGATGAGAAAATGAAAAAGTCACCACTCCTGTTTAATATCTTAAAAAAGAATCCATATAAAGGTGGAGTACTTCCACCGGAAAGCAGTGATTTTGTATCAGATGACAATCTTTTCAATTATCAGGCAAAGGTCATCAAAGATCTTGCAGCACAGGAGTCGTGCATTATCATTGGCCGCTGTGCAGATTATGTTTTAAAAGACAATCCGGATGTGATCCGTTTATTTTTCTACGCACCATTGGAGGACTGTATCAGGCGTGTCGTTGACCAGAATGGCATCTCTGCAAAGGAGGCGGAGAAGAAGATCGCAAAGATTGATAAATACCGCGCAGATTATTACAAATACTATACTGGTCATGCATGGAATGATGCAAGAAATTATGATTTTTGTCTGGATACTTCTTCGATGAGTTATGAAAAACTGATCGCTGTGGTGAAGGATATCATTAAGATTTATCAGGAGTAAGCGGAGTTTCACTTATGAACTGCCGCCTGTAGGTGGTGTTACGGATTGTTAGATTGAATTTTATAATTTCGGTTATGAACAAAATATTGCAGTCTGACATGGTTACGAAAACATGAATGTGAAATGGACGAATATTGTGTTTCGTTGCGTTAAACATTGCGATGAACCTCTCTGATCATTTGTGTTCAGCAGAGGCTTCCACAAATGGAGAGTTTCATCTCCATAACGCAAAACGAAAACAATATTCGTCCATTTTACATTCATTATCTCATAAGTTATGAAACTGCAATATTTTGAATATACACTTCATAGAAATTCAATCTAAAAATCCGTCAATCCATGTTACGAGCGGCAGAACTCAAAGACGAAACTCCGGTTAAGAAAACTAAGTCTTGTGAAAGAAAATAGAAACTATTATAATATTTGTATGAGTAACAAATGTTGTCATGGATAGGAGAAGGGTGAAATATGTTTGAACTGATATTTATTATTATTGTGATCGCAGTGATCGTATCAAAGGTGAAGGCACAGAATCAGGGAGCAAATCGAAACAATACTACATATATCAATGGAAAACCGGTAAAGAATAACCGCCAACAGCTTTATGGAGCCGGGCAGGTGAACCGTCAGCCGCAGACCTATGGAGCCGGGCAGGTGAACCGTCAAGCGCAGCCGTACAGAGGGGCACAGTCAAATCGACAGGCACAGCCGTACAGAGGGGCACAGCCATACAGGCCACAGCCGTCCGGGCGTCCGGTGCAAAATCCCTGGTCACAGACAAATAGAGGAACAGCGCAGTCACGTCCACAGAAAAATCAGGATATTTTAAGCCGTGCAAAACAGAATGTTCAGGAAAATGATGAAGATTTGTTGAAAGATGCGGATAGAATGCAGCATGAGGCTGCAAGAGGAGCGGCAGAGACACCGATATTGACACCGAGTGCAAAAGTTGCAATGCAGGGGGTACAGCCTGTCGGACAGCAGATTGGAGCCGGTTTTGATGAGGACTGTGATATCATGCAGAAATTGAACGATCTCATGATCATGGGCTATAGTGGTAATCTGGAATTTGACAGGGATTTTATTGCAGAAGGCGTGGATATGTTGAACAGCTATCAGGAATTTGGAAATAATTTATAGATTTCTGATTATGCAGTTCATTAAAAAATAGTTTACATAAATTGCGTCAGAAAAGAGGAATCAGCGTGCGGCAATTACCGAAAAGCGGAGAATTTTACCGGCATTTTAAAAATAAATTATATCAGATCGTTACCGTGGCAAAACATTCGGAAACGGGTGAGCAGCTTGTGATTTATCAGGCGTTATATGGAGATTATGGCGTATATGCAAGACCACTGGAAATGTTTGTCAGTGAAGTGGATCATGAGAAGTATCCGGAAGTAACACAGAAGTATCGTTTCGAGAAAGTAGAACCCGGTGCAGATGCGGAAGTGAGAGCACAGGAACAGAAACAAGTGTACATGGATCAGGTGGAAGCACAAGAACCGAGACAGGCGTACACAGATCGC
>ERZ791689.377-NODE-377-length-22287-cov-2.7536_pt1 | contig 22287 bp, 10 predicted proteins | sample MGYA00509957_ERZ791689 | MGnify/ENA primary metagenome ERZ791689 (study PRJEB30046, sample SAMN00715167) | human gut metagenome | study: EMG produced TPA metagenomics assembly of the A metagenome-wide association study of gut microbiota in type 2... | reverse complement strand
GATTTTGGCAAGACTTGGCTAAGTTTTTCCACTTTAATCGGTTTCTCCATAGAACATTCTGTCCGGGATTCTCCGTTTTGAATAATGATATTTTGTGATTTGTCTCCTTTGATGTTTGTGAGTATTTCCCCGTGTGGAACAGCAAAGGTTACGTCATCGAATAAAATATTCCGGCCGTCCAATATATTGATTTTATTATCTTCCGCGTAAATGTTCAGATTTCTGAAAGTAAATCCGTCTACATCGTTTAAAGCACCAATTAGTTTTTTACTATTAATTTTTCCGTTTTCTATAAGTACGTTGCTACATGGAATTTCAGGAATCCCGTTTACACTTAGAATTTTCTCGGCTGATTCAACAATGAAGTTCTTGATGTGAATATCCTTAATAGTCGGAGTCAGTTTATTGATAGCTCTTGGCGGATAGCGTTCGGCAAGTTCTCCTACATAACGTTTGCTGCCCAGTAAATCCCATTTGAATGCTTCTCCTACATTAATCATGCGGATTTTCTCATATAAAGCATCATTAACTCCACCTGCGCGGTTACGGCGTGTTTTAAAGCGTATACCGATTTGAGTACCTTCAAAAACACAATCGTGGACATATACATTTTTAACACCACCGGCAGTCTCGCTTCCGCAAGTAACACCACCATGACCTTGTTGAGCCAAAGAGTAGCGGATTACGACATTTTCTGTAGGTTTCCCGACCCGTAATCCGTCCTCTGCACGTCCTGCTTTCAATGTGAAGCAATCGTCTCCGCAGTTCAACGTGCAATACTCTATAAGAACATTCTTGCAGGATTCAATGTCTATGCCGTCACCACTGGGGATTCCTATTGAATTTACAGTAATTCCCCGTATAATTACATTTTCACAATAAATCGGGCAAACATTCCAGAAAGTGCTGCGTTCCATCGTGATTCCTTCAATCAAAACATTGGTGCAGTTAATCGGAGATATAGTTTTAGGCTTATAGAAGCCTCTTCCGTCCATACCGTCAAATACTCTTTTTTCTACCGGAGCATTATCCAGAATATCTTTTTCTACCACTGTATTACCATTAGGGCGCTGTCTGATTTCGGCGTTCAGTGAGGGACCGTAAATAACTCCTTTTCCTGTAATGGCTATATTATCCTCACCGTTGGCATAGATGAATGAACCGGAGCCCATGATCTCGATTCCTTCGTGCCGGGTGAACACGGCAGGCAAATAATCTTCCGCATTCCCCGGAAATTCAATTTCCGAACCTTCTGCAAGATGTAGGTTGACATTACTTTTTAGAACGATGCGTCCGGATTTCCATTTTCCTTTAGGTATGATAACGGTTCCGCCACCTTTTTGGGAAACTTCTTCAATTGTTTGATTTACAATAGAAGTGATGGGAACATCTGTTTTTGCTCCTTTCTCTCCTATATTAATAGTAAAATCCGGAAAAATAGGTCTTTTCAATTGTGGAATCTCAAAAGGTGCTCCTTCAATGGGTATGATTGATTATAGTTTCTAATTCTGCATTTGATTTGCAAGATAGAAACATAAAGCTGAATATCAGAGTAGGAAGTAAATACGGTTTATACGAAATTCTCATGATATTAAAATTAAAAATATTTCTGGTTACAAAGAAAGAGGTTTATATAGACTCAAATTTGTAGCTCTGTACAAATACCTATTTTCTTGTACGCTTTTGCCGTATATAGAATTTAATTCCATTTATTTGTATTGTATTACAAGGTTTGAATGTCCGGGTTCGCTACTTTTGTCGATGTAAAAACGAGAAGATAAAGCTATAAGTTAACCAAGAAAATATTAATAGAAATGACCATGAATAGAACAGCTCTTTTTTTATGTTTACTATTGTTTCCGATTTTTGCTTTCTCCAAATCGGATGGAGATCGTGAATATTGGGTGAAAACAATGATTAAAATGGTGGAACCCATTTACACGAATTTAAGCCGGAATACATTAAGGAAAAATATGCCGGTAGAAACGCGCGATGGATTGAATACAGGTAATGACAGAAAAGAAGTAACCCACTTGGAAGCATTAGGACGTTCGTTTGCCGGAATTGCGCCGTGGCTGAATTTGCCGGTTGATGAAACGGAAGAAGGAAAGTTACGTGCTGAATATATAGATCTGGTGGTAAAGTCACTAACTAATGCCGTCGATCCGGAATCTCCCGATTATATGCCTTTCGACAGGCCTTACAATCAGAAACTTGTTGATGCTGCTTATGTGGCTGAAGGATTACTCCGGTCAAAAGATCAGATATGGCCCCGTCTGGATACTATAACCCAGCAAAGATTGGTTAAGGAATTCAAAGCTTCCCGACGATTTAAGGCTCCCGACAAAAATTGGCTGATGTTTTCTGCTACGATTGAGGCTGCTTTGCTGGAATTTACAGGAGAATGTAATATGAAGCCCATCAATTATGCTTTGCAGAAACATAAAGAATGGTATAAGGGAGACGGCTGGTATGGTGACGGACGCCGTCTGCATATGGACTATTATAATAGTTTTGTTATTCAGCCAATGATAATGGATGTATTGGATGTCATGAGGCGACGTGGAGTGGAAGGAGCTGATTTTTATGATGCCCAATTGAAACGTTTTATCCGTTTTGCGGAACAATTGGAAAGGATGATCGGGCCGGATGGTACATACCCCCCTGTCGGACGTTCCATCGCCTATCGTCTGGGTGCTTTTCAGGCACTGGCTCAAGTTGCTTTAATGAAGAAGTTACCAAAGAATATTAAACCGGCTCAAGTGCGTTGTGCTTTGACGCAGGTGATGAAACGTCAGTTAGTGAAGGGAACATTTGATAAGGACGGTTGGCTTACATTAGGTTTCTGTGGTCATCAGCCACGACTGGCAGAGAAATATGTATCGACGGGAAGTTTGTATATGTGTACTTTGGCTTTTTTACCTTTGGGACTTGAACCGACGGATGAGTTTTGGAGCGGAAAGCCCGAAAAATGGACATCACTCAAAATTTGGGGAGGTGATACAACCGTTGATGTAGACCATGCTCCATTGCGTGATTAAGCACTTTTTTTAGTATATGAAAAATAATAAATCGAGTTATGAAAATAAATTTTTTAATCGTTGCTTCTCTCTTTCTTACATTTGGCAGTTTTGCATCAGGCAAAAATGATGCGAAAGAAATGCGTGCTGTTATAGATAAAGGTCTTGATGCGGCTACCGTGCAGTCAAAGAAGATGGCAGAGAGTTTAATAGACCAGAACGACAAACTTCCACGTACGATTGGTAAGAGGAATGTATTTACTACGTCAAATGCAGGTGCCTGGACAAGTGGCTTTTTTCCGGGAGTATTATGGTATTTGTATGAAGCGAGTGGGGATGACTCTTTGAAACAGTATGCCGAGAATTACACGAAACGCGTAGAGAAAGAACAGTTTACGACTAATAACCATGATGTTGGTTTTATTCTTTATTGTAGCTTTGGCAATGGTTGGCGTTTGACGGGGAATGATGATTATAAGAAAGTGCTTTTGCAAGGCGCGCAGTCTCTGAGCACCCGTTTCAATCCGACAGTGGGTTGCATTAAGTCCTGGAATAGAAAACCTTGGCAATATCCGGTAATTATTGACAATATGATGAATCTGGAGTTATTGTTGTGGGCATCTCAAAATTCGGAACAAACCAAATTCGGAGAGATGGCACGTTCTCATGCAGACGTGACAATGAAGCATCATTTCCGTCCCGATTATAGTTGCTACCATGTTGTTTCGTATGATACCATTACAGGACAGCCGGAAGCAAAATGTACGTATCAGGGATATGCGGATGATTCGGACTGGTCGCGCGGACAGGCTTGGGCATTGTATGGCTATACGATGATGTATCGTGAGACAAAGCAAAAGAAATATCTGAATCAGGCTATTCATGTTGCACGTTTTATTATGGCACATCCGCAGTTGCCGGAAGATAAGATTCCTTATTGGGATTTTGATGATCCGGATATACCTGCTACGCCGCGCGATGCTTCTGCCGGTGCTGTGATAGCTTCTGCTTTGATTGAATTGAGCCGGTATACAAAAGGACGTTTCTCAAAGAAATGTCTGGCGGTGGCAGAAACCCAGCTCAAGACATTAACTTCGCCAGAATATTTGGCTGAACCTGGAACGAATTGTAATTTTATCCTAAAACATTCAGTTGGCAATAAACCGAAAAATAGAGAAGTTGATGTGCCTTTGACTTATGCGGATTATTATTATGTAGAAGCTTTGCTTCGATATAAAAAGGATATATTAAAAGAAAAAGTTGGTGTTGAAATAAGAAAATAATAATATGAAGAAGAGATTACTGATTTTGTGCCTAGCCTGTCTGGGGATGATTAATAACGGGTTATTTGCACAAGAAACCTCTCCTCGTAAGGTGTTTACGCTAGATGAAGGATGGGAGTGCAGACCGATTACGACTGTGAACCGGAAGGCTCCGTTCACCCCGGTGACTATTCCTCATACATGGAATACAAGTTATATCGAGGGAACTACTTTATACGAACGCAAGACGGTGGTATACCAACGCCCGCTGGAGGTGACGGAGGAGATGGATGGCAAACGTCTTTTTCTTTATTTTGAAGGAGTGAATTCTGCTGCTCAAGTGTTTTTGAACCGCCGGACGATTGGTGAACATTTAGGCGGATATACCGCTTTCTGTTTGGAAATAACCGATCAAGTGAAAAAAGGTGAGAATTTGTTGGAAGTTTGGGCAAGTAATGCTTACCGTACGGATGTTTTGCCTATTAGCGGTGACTTCAATGTAAATGGTGGTATTCATCGTCCCTGTCATTTGATTATAACCGGACAGGATTGTATAACTCCCTTTTTTTTTTTTATGCTTCTCCCGGTGTGTTTATTCATCAAGAGAATATTTCCAGAGAAACCGCCGGCATAAATGTGGAAACTCATCTTTCGCTGAAGAATAAAAAGCAGGGCTTGAAACTTAAAACAACCATTGCAGATGCAAGTAATAAAATCGTTGCCAGCAATGAAACCGGTATTTCCGGTGATATTGTAAGACAGCCTATACAGGTGGAACGTCCTGTACTTTGGGAGGGCAAAAAGAATCCTTATCTATATACCGTGACTGTAGAACTATATGATGGTAATCAATTGGTGGATAGGATGGTACAACGTACGGGATTCCGCTATTTTTCTGTTGATCATGAGAAAGGTTTCTTTTTGAACGGTAATTATCTGAATCTTTATGGTTTTTGCCGCCATGAGGATGCGGTTGGGAGAGCTAGTGCCTTGTTGCCGGAAGATTATAAAATGGATATGGAACTAATAAAAGAGTCCGGAGCAACGGCGATGCGTCTTGCTCATTATCCTCACGCAGAACCGATGTATGATTTGTCGGATGAGAATGGAATTATTCTTTGGACGGAGATACCTATGTGTGGTCCTGGTGGACAGGTGATTTACCGGTTTGGTGGATACGGAAGGATTTAAAGTTAATGCCCGTCTGGCGGTAAAAGAGTTGGTTTATCAGAAGTTCAACCACCCTTCTATTTGTTTTTGGGGGATATGTAATGAGATATTGGTGAGTGATGGAAAAAGGTTTGTTGAATATGATAATCCGATTCCTTTTATCAAGGAGTTGAACGGATTATATAAGTCCATTGATACTTCCCGCCTTACCGCTTTGGCTACTTGTGTGGATCAGTCTTATTATTTAGGATGTTCGGATTTAATTGCATGGAACAAATATTTTGGATGGTATAAAGATGCAGCCCCTTCCGCTTCCAAGTTTTTTGATGATTGCAAAAATAGTTCTCAAGGAATACCGGTAGGCGTTTCTGAATATGGTGGTGGAGCAAGTATTAATCATCATCAATGGCCGCTTTCTATGGAAGATCGTGCAGACAGTCATTTTCATCCCGAAGAAGCACAGACATTCTGCCATGAAGGTAACTGGGAGTCATTTATGAAACGTCCTTATCTATGGGCGAAGTTTATTTGGGTTTTTGCCGATTTTCCGTCTTACATGCGTCAGGAAGGTGAAGAAGATGGATATAATGACAAGGGACTGATAACACAAGACCGGAAAGTTAAAAAGGATGCTTTCTATTTTTATAAAGCCAACTGGAATCCGGAACCTATGGTTTATATTACAAGTCGTCGTTTTGTCAAGCGTAATAATCCGCAGACAGATATTAAGGTGTTTACTAATTTAAAGGAGGTCACTCTTTATATTAATGGTAAAAAGATAGGGACGATGAAACCGGATGAGATGCATCGTGTGATATGGAAAGATATAAAGTTGGATGAGGGACGCAATACGGTTCGTGTAGAAGGAAAGAACGGAAAGGAAAACCTTTCGGATTCTTGTGAATGGTATTACATTAAATAGATTCATTGACTGGCAATAAAAAAACTACGGGAACTTTTCCGTAGTTTTTTATTGCCGGTCAATGATGGTTATGATATGTATTAATGTATTTGCATTTTGTCTTGTAGTACGGAAAAAGGGCTTGTATATAGTTGGTCGTGCATTTTGAATTAGAATACATGTAAATGTACAGTAATTAAGGTTCTTTATATGCAAATCTCCTACATTTGTTCCAGAGAAATTAATAATAGGTCTATTGTGCTAATTAAAATACTGTTATTTTAGTTCTGCCGATAGGTTAATTTAATATATTTAATATTATGAGAAATGTGATGAATAGTATGCAGCATTTGCTGTTGTTATTGTTCCTTTCGTCTTTTCTGTTTTCATGTGAGAACAAGATGGATGAGCATTATGAAAAGCCGGCATGGTTGAAAGGAAGCGCATGGGAAGTTCTTGCCAATGAGTATGAAGGAAGATACTCTATTTTTCTTGAAGCAGCCGAATTGGCGGGATTTCGGCCTGTTTTGGAAGGTAAGGGGCTTGCTACGGTTATGGCACCGGATAATGATGCCTTTACCGTTTATTTGGAAAAGGAGGGTTATGCCTCTGTGAGAGATATACCGGTAGATGACCTTGAAAAGCTGATAGGTTTCCATTTGGTTTATTACTCTTATAACAAAAGTGATTTGGAAAATTATCGTCCGACAAGTGATATTGTGGACGAAGAGGAAGATACCGGTTTGCAACCAGGTATGTATTATAAATTTAGAACTCGCAGTTCCAGTCCTGCTTCATTAGGAGTTGATCCTGCTACTAATGAATTAGTGACGGTATATCATTTGGAACGTTTTGTTCCGGTCTTCTCTCATTACATGTTTGCATCCAAAGGGATTGATGCCAAAAAGAATTATGAGTATTTCTATCCGGCTTCCGTTTGGACAGGTGATGCAGGATTCAATGTTTCCAATGCAAGTGTAAACGATTACCAGATTATCGCTAATAATGGATATATTTATGCGATCAATCAGGTATTGGAGCCTTTGGAAACCATTTATACTATAATGAAGGACAAGAAGGAGTATTCGAAATTCCTGGATTTCTATAATTCCTTCAGTACTTTTACATATGATGAGCAACTGACGGCTGATTTTGCCAAAGGAATGGGAGTGGATAAACTGTATCTTTTCAAGCACGAAGCCAGCGGGCTGCCTAATATTGCTTTGGAGTGGCCTGTTTCTAATTATCGATTAATTCCTACACTGGCTTCTGAGTCTTACAGTGTATTTGCGCCGACTAATAAGGCGTTAGAGGAATTCTTTACCCGTTTCTGGAAGCAAAATGGCTACAATTATTTAGAAGATGTAGATCCTTTGATTATAAAAATTCTGATTCTTCAGTATATATATAGCGGAGCTATTGTTTTTCCGGATGAAGTTCAAAAGATTACGAACGATTACGGTACTTCTTATAATTTTGACCCGTATAATGTGAAGGATAAAAGTATTTGCGTGAATGGAAGTTTTTATGGCTTGGACGAAATTGATACGCCACCGATATTTAACTCTGTAATCGGACCTGCTTTTTCTCACAAGGATTATCGTTGTTTCCTGTATGCTTTGGATGGTGCTGAAGGACTATTGAAGACCTATAGTTCTTTAGCCACTAAATATACAATGTTAATTCCTGATGACGCGACTTTCAAAGCGAGTGATATGGAAGTGTTGAAAACAACTTCCGGAACATATGCATTGATGGAACCGGCAGAAACAGAATCGGGTATGGGACCGGTCGGAACTGCTAAATTGCAACGTTTAATCAATGTTCATACAGTTAGTGGTGAAGTTGCACTTCCTGCTCCCATGGAACTAAAGTCTATACCAGCCAAAACGCATCTACTTATTGGTTTATTAAGGATGGAAAGATAACAACAAATGCTATTTTCAACGGAGTATTGGGAATGTCCGGTAATGATTTCTCTTCCCTTTTCTCGCCATTGGAGGAAATAACTAATAATGGCGAACCTTGGAGTAATGGCAAATCATATGTATATAAATCAAATAGAGGATTGTTTGATATTGATGGTGCGGATGCCGGAGAAAATTATAGAGGAATGAAAGCAGCGCTGGCTACTTGTGTTGAATCTAAATATCCATATTTCGTATTTGCTCAATTGTTGAAACAGGCAGGAATGGTTAATGGTACGGACCTACCGGATTTTCAAGGTAGAGCTATTGCTTTCATTCCGACTAATGAGGTATTGGTGCAGGCAATGGCTGAAGGTAAAATTCCGGGTGTGAAAAACGCTTCTGTTGATCTTTCTCAAGCAGAACCTGTATTGGAAGGGACGTTTGAACCGCAAGTGTTAAAAAAATATCTGAAAAATTACTTCTTGATTACGAGATATGCTCCGGAAGTAACCAGTTGTCCGTATATCGGTTCTACTACGTGGAAAACAGGTACTTATCGTAATGCCAATGATAATAATATAATTTATACAGATAATGGAGAAACCTTGTCCGTTCAATTGGATGGAACAAGTCGTGTATGTTCCGTGGTTCCGACTTATTACTATTTCCCGTTTGCGTATAATGATGGAGGTTTCCACTTAATAGACTCTGTTTTTTAATAAACTGAATATCTAAAATTATGAAACAATTTAAATTAATATGTGTATCAATGACCTTGCTTCTATGTTGTGTAGGGGAGGTCGTAGCTCAGGCACAGAAAGTAATGTCGGGTACGGTCACAGAGTTGATAGGAAAGACGGCTGATCCGTTAGTTGGAGTTAATGTGAATATTGTCAATGCACAAAACCGTTCCCTGGGTGGATCTATTACTAATCTGAACGGTCAATATAACGTGAAGATTCCGGAAGGGGAAAATAACTTGACCATTGTTTTCTCTTATATCGGGATGAAAACCCAAAGGGTTAAATACACAGGTCAGACCAACCTGAATATCCGCATGGAATCAGAGTCAAAAACTGTGGATGAGGTAGTTGTTTCAGCAAAACGTATAGAAAGAAATGATTTGGGTATTACCAATAAAGAGATGATTTCGGCTACTCAGAAGGTAAATATGGATGATCTGGTAGCGGCAGCTCCGATTGTCTCTGTTGAAGAAGCGTTGCAGGGGCAACTGGGAGGGGTAGATATTGTATTAGGAGGTGATCCGGGTACCCGTAGCTCTATTCGAATCCGTGGTACAGGAACCTTGAATGCGTCTGCCGATCCTCTGATTGTAATTGATGGTGTGCCTTATCCGACAGATATCAGTGATGATTTTGATTTTTCTACTGCTAACGAAGAAGATTTAGGTGCTCTTTTGAATATCTCTCCCAATGATATAGCGACAGTTGAAGTACTGAAAGATGCTTCTGCTACGGCTATTTGGGGAACACAGGGAGCAAATGGAGTTTTAGTGATTACCACCAAGAAGGGTACAGTAGGAAAAACTCGTTTTTCTTTCTCTTCCAAATGGACAACTAAGATAGAACCTAAGAATATTCCTATGTTGAATGGAGATGAGTATACAGCTTTAATGCAGGAAGGCATCTGGAATTCAGCTAAATATACCGGACTAGATAATGCATCGAATCCTTATTTGAATTTGCTTTTTAATACACCGGTAATAGGATATACTCCGGGATTTCAGTATTTTAATGAATATAATCAAGATGTTGACTGGCTGGATTATGTACGTCAGACAGCCTTGACTTCTGATAATAACTTCTCTATGAGTGGTGGTGGCGAAAAGGCGACTTATCGTTTCTCATTAGGATATATGAGTGACGATGGAACTACTATTGGTACATCGTTGAAGCGTTTGAATACCTCATTGAATGTTGCTTATCAGTTTTCTAACAAATTAAAGTTTGGTGCAAATTTTTCTTATTCACAATCCGATCAAGATGCAAACTGGGCTAAGAATGTCCGGGCAGAGGCGTTGAGTAAGATGCCGAATAAATCTCCTTTTACAATAGATAGAAGGACCGGATTGATGACAGGAGATTACTTCACTTATCATGACCCTGACTTTGAAGGCTCTTTCAAAGGAACTGCCAATAAGGATTCGGAAAACTTTAATCCGGTGGCTATGGTAAATGAAGCTGTTAATAACACTATGCAGCGGGAAGCTAAAATTACATTTAACGCAGATTACACGATTTTACCGGGATTTACGTATAAAGGTTGGGCTTCTATCAATATGCGTACGACTAAAACACGTCGTTTTTTGCCTCAGGTAGTAACCGGAGTGGCTCAGAATAGCGAATATGCTAATCAAAGTGTAGATTCTTATTCGGATAAATTGGTACTTCAAACCGAAAACAAACTGATGTATATCAAAAATTGGAATGAGAAACATAATTTGATAGCCAATGCTTTGGTACGTACTTCCCAACAGGTGAGCACTAGTTATCTGAGTTCTACCTATGGTAATGCCTCTTCCGATCTCTCCAGTGAAGCGGAAACTCGTAGTGTATCGTTTATCGGATTATTGAATTATACGTTGTTGGATCGTTATGTAATGCATGCTTCTCTTAATGCCGAAGGGAACTCGGCTATGGGACGCAATAAAAGAATGGGTTATTTCCCGGCAGCAGGTATTGCTTGGAATCTTCAAAATGAACCTTTCTTGGAAGCAGCTAGAGATCGTTGGTTAGATGAAGCTAAGATACGTATCAGTATCGGGCAGAGTGGGCGTGCACCGAGTGGTACTTCTGTTTATTTGGGAGCTTATATCAAAGGTGATAACTATATGAATATGGCAGGAACGAAGCCTGAACGCATGCAATTGGATGACTTACATTGGGAAACTTCTACTGAATATAACTATGGTGCAGATGTTATGTTATTTGGCGGACGTCTGAAGTTTACATTTGATTATTATCAGAGATATGTCAAAGACCTGTTACAGTCTAATTATGGGTTGCCTTCTTCTACCGGTTTTGGTTCAATGAGATATTATAATTCCGGAAAAATGCAGAATAAAGGGTGGGAGTTTCGTGCAGCTAAAGACTGGCAGGTTAGTGGTTATGTAAACTTCAGCCGCAATGAGAATCGGATAACCGAATTGCCTGGTAATATGGCACAGGAGACTTATGAAGCTAATAATGGTAAATATGCTGCACGTGTAGAGGTAGGTCAGCCAGTTGGCGCTTTTTATGGTTATCGTTATTTAGGTGTATACAAAGATAAAAATGCGACTTATGCGCGTGATGCATCGGGCAATATTATGAATGATGTACATGGTAAACCGATTGTCATGAAAAACCTGACCAAGGTTTGTCAGCCGGGAGATGCCATATATGAAGATATCAATCATGACGGTGTGATCAATCAGTATGATATTGTATATCTGGGAAATTATAACCCGGTGTTGACTGGTGGTGCCGGATTGACTATCAAATATAAACAAGTGTCTTTGAGCGCATTTTTCCACGGACGTTTCGGGCAATCAATTGTTAATAAAGCCCGTATGAATAATGAATCTATGTATAGTGATGACAATCAGAGTACGGCAGTTCTGAGACGTTGGAGAAATGAGGGGGATGTGACAGATATTCCACGTGCTTTGTATAAAGAAGGATACAACTATTTAGGGTCAGACCGTTTTGTGGAAGATGCTTCGTTTGTCCGTCTGAAAACCCTGACACTAAATTATGCATTTCCTAAAAAAATATGCAATAGATTGGGAATAAATACATTAAGTTGCTTTGCCACAGGTTATAACTTGTTTACGTGGACAAACTATACGGGACAGGATCCGGAAGTGAATATCCCAACCAAACCTACGGCTTTGGCGGAAGATACGGCTACGACTCCTGTTTCTATAAGATTTTCTTTTGGTATTAATCTGAATTTCTAATACAAGGTAATATGAAAAAGATATTGATATGTTTGGCTATTGCCGGAGTCGGTTTGTTAAATACCGGCTGTAATGACTGGTTGGATGTACTGCCGAAGAATGAGCAGGTGGCACCCGACTATTGGAAAACGAAAGAGCAAGTTGAGGAAGTGCTTGCGCAAGGATACTCGTATATGCGTAATACTGTTCCTTCTTTGATTTATTGGGGAGAACTTCGTGGAGGTTCCGTTTACGCATACAGTGGTTCAGACCAACAGAAATTGCAGAATTTCCAGTTGGTTGCTTCATCGAAGTTGTGCAAATGGGCTACTTTCTATCAAGTATTGAATATTGCGAATTCCATACTGAAATATGCGCCCGAAGTACATGCTCAAGATGAAACTTATACGGAAGCAGCAATGAATTCGCACATGACAGAGGCATATTTTATGCGTGCATGGGTCAATTTTACATTGGTACGTAATTACAAGGAGGCCCCGCTGATATTGGAACCTTATGTTACGGACTCTTATCCGTTCAATGTGGCCAAATCTTCGGAAGAAGCAATTGTTGCTCAAATCAAGGAAGATATAAAAAAGGCATTGGATTCAGGAGCAGCCAAAGAATTCTATGATGATGATACATGGGCGGGAGCAACCAAAGGACGTGTCACCAAATGGGCGTTGTATGCGTTAATGGCAGATGTATGTCTTTGGAGTGAGGATTATGCGGGATGTGTTGAATATGCCGATTTGTTGATCAATTCTACTTCAGCTCACCGTCCGGCATTTATGGCAGATTCTGAACAATGGTTCACTATCTTTAATCCGGGAAATAGTAACGAATCGATTTTTGAATTGAATTTTGATGTGCGTACTTACAATCAGCCTGTGGATAATAGTCCGTCTGCATATTTTATTTATTCTACATCGGCTCCGCTTCAATATTCGATAAATATGTGGGAGCGTTTACAGACTGAAACCCTTATGAGCAATAATGCTTCTGTTCGCGCATCTATGGGTGCCTATCGGGATTTCTGTATATGGAAATATCAGGGAGCCGGCTATCAGATGACAGGTACCAGAGACCAACAAGATGCTAACTGGATTCTTTACCGGATGGCAGATGTATTGTTGATGAAAGCCGAGGCATTGGCATGGCAGGGAGATGCTGCTAATTTTCAGGCTGCCATAGATTTGATTAATAAGGTTCGTACTCGTGCCAATATAGCAGAATTAAATGTGAACACCAATGACCTGACGGAGATTTCTGTATTGAATTATGTATTACAGGAACGCGATATAGAGCTGGCTGCCGAGGGTAAACGCTGGTATGATTTGCTTCGTTTGGGTAAATCGAAAGATTATAAATATCAGAGTGAGTTTATAGAGCTGATTGTTGCCAACAATGCCTCTACAAGTTCAAAATGGCTGCGTTCGGTGTTTCAAAGAATACATGGTCATGGTATTTACCGGTTCCGCAAGATGATATTGAACGAAACTCATTATTGGTGCAAAACCCTTATTATGATATAACATCAAATTGATACTACTATGAAGAATATTATAAAATATTGTCTGTTGTTACTGGTGATTTGCTATTCTTGTGATGATCCTTATAAAGATAAGACATTTCAGATCTATAATGTACAACCTGCGGCATCTTATCTGGAGAATCGTTCTGCGGATTTCTCCGAGTGGGTCAAGGTATTGAAGTATGCCGATTTATTTAATGCGGTAAATCAGGCTGAAGATGCATTTACTGTATTGGCGCCGACTAATGATGCCATGTTCCGGTTTTATACTCAAAGAGGGGTTTCTTCTATTGAAGAATTGGGACAGACTTATGCACGCGGTCTGGCAGAGTATCATATAATGAATGATACTATTCAAAGAGATGATTTCCTGGCAGGAGGAGAATTACCGGTCAAGACCCTTTCGGGAGATGTATTGGAAGTTACTTTTGATGAAAGTGGAGAAGGTGGATTTAATTCGGTTTATATCAATAGGGAAGCACGTATAAAGGAGTTTGCTATTTCTACGGCTAACGGGCTTGTCTATGTATTGGATGATGTTTTAAGTCCTGCCATTGAGACGATTTACGAGCGCTTGTCCGGTCATGAAGAATTCCGTATATTCCGTGAGGCTGTTGATCGTACGGGTTGGAAAGAGGAATTGAGCATTGTATCTGAAACGAACACTTCCGCTTCAGGGGGACAATTGGAAGTGCGACGGTATTTCACGTTATTGGCAGTGTCCGATGCTGTTTATAAAGAAGATGGGATTTCTTCTGTAGAAGAACTGGCTTCTCATTTGGGTGCGGGAAGTGACTATACCGACAAGAATAATGCACTAAACAGATATATAGCATACCATATTCTGAACGGCAGTTATAGAGTTGCGGCTTTTAAAGCTTTTGATAATGAAGAAATGCCTAAGAAATTATGGAATACAAGAGCATTGAGTGCACTATTGATGACTTCCAGTGAGAATGGAGACTATTATCTGAATTTTGATGGTGGTGATGATAAGGCTTGGTTTATAGAAGATAAATCCGATGAACAGGCAAAGAATGGCTATATACATCAGATTAACGGTTACCTGCCTGTCTGCGAGACATTAAAGCCGATACCTTATTATTTCGATTTTTGTGATTTCCCCGAAGTTGCTTCCTATATCGCTTCTTATGGAGCAGATGGACAATTATATCAGCAAAAGTCCGGAGATAACGAAATTGCTACAGCATTGGCCAGTTCTTCGGAGTCGTATGTTTCTTGTTATAAAATGGAAATGGGACCTTCCGGAACTATCAGCTCCGGTTGGAAAAACTTAGAATATCGTACGGCAAATGACAAGGCAGAGTATAATTGGTGGAATTTGCTGAACTATGATCTGTTAGGCATAAATTTGGGATATAACGGGACACTGACAATGGAAACTCCTGCTATTTTGCAAGGCAAGTATAAAGTGACTTTGGGATTTGCCTATGCGAGCTCTATGAATTTTATGCGATTGGCTGGTGATGTTTCGTCCGAGGGAAGTAACGGTGGAAGTACATCGTTTACCTTCGATGATGATCCGGGTAAATCCGTAAGTAAGGCAATATATGCCTCTGTTCCCGAGGATGTTTTGAATTGCTATACAGTGGAATTGTTTGGCGAACTTGAATTTGCAGATACCCGGTCACATAAATTACAATTGGTCGTTTTAGATCCGGCAGCAAGTACACATAAAAATTTCCGTTTGCAATTGGATTATCTATTATTCGAACCTATTAATTAAGTAAAACGATGAAAGCATTAAATTATATATTAATCTCCGCATGTCTGTTGGCAGGAATATCTTCTTGTACAGACGAATGGGACTCTCATTATACGCAGAAAGAGCCTGTAATCAACAACGTGGATGTTGAAATCGTGGATGAGCCAACATTAGTTTATCTGCAGAATGAGGCTTCTTATGAAACTATGTACGGGTTATTTGAGAAAGCCGGTATTTTTCAGACTTTGGATGAGAAAAAGACTTTGTATACCATGATGGTGGTGAAGAACGAGAATGCTGCTCGTTCTCTTACCAAAGAGGGGGAGGAAGAAGATGCTGCAGATATTTTTCTGGCTAAGGCTCATATTACAGATGCGGCTATCTCACCCAGCAACTTGAAAGAAGGACAGCTTTTATTGATGTGGAACGGGAAATATGTGGAGGTCACGACACAGGATGCATTGACCGGGCAGGAAAGAATAGCTTTCAATGGTGCTGTTGTTAAAAAGGTGATTAAAACTTCTGATGCTTATATTTATGAGTTGGAGGATTATATCAATACTCCCAAATCTTTAATGGAAGTGTTGGAAGGGTTAGGTGATGATTATTCGATCTTTAAGGAAATGGTGATGGCAAGAGTTGACAGGGTTTTTGATAAGAGTGCCAGTACACCGATAGGAATAGACCCTACAGGAAATACAGTCTATGATTCGGTATTTACTTTCAAGAGCTCCTATTTCGAAGCCAAGAAGATGAACCTATATGCCGAGAACATGAAAGCAACCATGTTTATTCCTTCCAATACATTAGTAGAGAATGCATTGGCTGATGCTAAAAAGAGGTTGAGGGACTGGAATCTAGAACGTGCGGACTCTATTTTGAATAATTGGATATTTCAAAGTGCGTTTTATAAGGAAGAATATAAAAAAGAGGATTTTGGTAATCCTGCTAAGCCGGATTTGATTTCTATCTTCAATCAACAATGGAGAACAACCATTAATAAGGTAGATCTTGACAACCCGATTAAGATGAGCAACGGGACAGCTTATTATGTTACTTCTCTGAAGATTCCCACCAATGCCGTGTTGTTGTGGAGAATTAAAGAGTTTTTCGCTCCTTCGTGGGATGCTCCTATGACAGACAGTGAAAAGGCCGCTTATTATAATCTTTATCCGAATCCGGAAACACCGGGACAATATCTGAATGATAACAATGTTCTTTGTACCGGGACTAAACTATATTTGAAGGATCCTAATCAACCGAATTCAAACTGGCCGGCGATATATTATAGTGCATTAAGGTTTCAGCTAGTTGATACCACCCAGAAAGGAGTGCTGGAATTCAAATGTTTCAAAATGGAAGAACATGTGGATGGTAGCCACACTCTAACGCCGTATACACTTCCTCCGGGTGAATATTACTTCCATTGGGGTTCCTATGGTAAATATAGTAGAGTAAATGCTACTTTTTATGTAAATGACATGAAGATTAGAGATGTGTCTGATACGGAGTTATATAGTATCAATTGGGATCGTGGAGGCGGTGGTTATAATGAGATTTATAATACAGTCTCAAATTATGACCGTGATGGAGCAGAGATAGGAGTTGTAACTATTGGAGGTGATAAACCTGTGGAATTGACTATTAAAATAGAATTTACGATGGGAGTAAATCATAATCTTTCTCCATTCCATTGGTGCTTCCGTCCGACAGAAAATTGTTATTAACCTTGATTGATAGGATATGAAAAAGATAAAAACTATTCTTAGTATGTCTGTATTGCTTTTCGGAGCAACAAGTTTATGGGGACAAGGCTCCGGTAAATTGACAGGTAAGATTCTTTCAATAAAGAATCAACCGGTCAGTGGAGCTATTGTAACAGTATTGGATACGGTTAATGTGACTACCTCGAAAGATGGTACATTCAAGTTTGAACTGAAAGATCCGGCTAAAGCAAAAGAAATTTCCGTGTGGGCTGCCGGCTATTATCCGGTACAACAGAAGTTGAATAACCGTTCGGAGGTCGTTATTATGATGATGCCGGAAGAACAATATAAATATAATGAGTCGGTAGTGCTTCCTTTTCGCGAAGAAGGAGACAACAAGGTTTCAAGTTATACATCGGCTACTAACATAGCAAAGAAGGACTTTCTCTTGGGTGTGAACAAGGTAGACCGTGCTTTAGCCGGGCAAATAGCCGGATTGGAAGTGAGGCGCAGTAGTGGTATGCCGGGTGAAGGAAGTTACTATAATTTGCGTGGAATCCGTTCATTGATCGGTGACAATGCACCTTTGATTGTGATTAACGGGGTACCTTATATGCCTGATAAGACACCGTCGACAGTGATCGGAGGTTTTACACGGGATATTTTCCAAGCCTACAATTTGCAGGATATTCAGAATATAACGGTTTTGAAAGGAGCGGAGGCCGCTATGTATGGTTCGATGGGTTCAAATGGAGTTATTCTGATTCAGACCGATGGTGCCACATCCAATGACTTGGAGACGAAGATCAGCTATTACGGTTCATTTGGAGTGAACTGGAATGATAAACGGATGCCGTTGCTGGGTTTGGACGATTATAAATCTTATTTGTCGGATGTAGGTCTGACCATTTATGAAAATCCGAATGATTTCTATTCGAACTTTCCGTTTATGAGAGACCCGAATGACAAGAGATATGCATATTTATATAACAATAATACGGACTGGCAGGATTTGATCTACAAAAACAGTACTTCTACCGATCATTTATTTCGTGTGGAAGGTGGTGACAATATTGCCAAATATGATCTTTCATTAGGATATAGCCGTGAAAATGGGCTGATAGATAATACAAGTATGGAGCGTTTTCATACCCAGCTCAATACAAATATTCTGGTAAGTCAGAAAGTGAATATCTTTGCAAGCTTGGGACTGGCTTATATGAACGGGCATTTCCAGGAACAAGGCATGAGTATGGCGACCAACCCTGTTCTTGCTGCATATTTCCGTTCCCCTTTGTTAAGTCCTTATGATAAAGACCGGGATGGCAATATCCTTTCCACTTATTCCTCTTATCGCTATGGTAACAGTAGAACTGCTGCTTATGGAGTCAGCAACCCGTTGGCATTAATTAATACTTTGGATGCCCACAATCGCCAGTATGATTTGAATATGAAGGCCGGTATCTCTTATAAGCCTTTTCTGGGATTGACCGTAAGTGGTATTGTCGGCTTATATTATAACTTTAATAATGAGCATCTTTTCATTCCTGGACAAAGTGATCCGACAATCTTGCCCGTGGTCGATATGTATGACACAAGGAATAATGCTGTGAAAGAAGGAGAGGCCGAGACCACGAACTTTTTTCTAAACCTGAACGGAAATTATCAAAAGACTTTCAATTATATCCATAAACTGAATGCAATTGCTGGTTGGCAGATGTTGACGACAAAAAATGAATATGATGCAGGTGAAGGACGTAACACAGGTAATGACTTCTACCAGACTTTGGGAAGTGTTCAGGCTATCGGACGTCGTTTTCTGGGATATACGAATAATTGGAACTGGATGAACTTTTATGCACATGCGGATTATACCTATAATGATATGGTGCAGGCGTCTGTAAACATGGCAGTGGATGGTGCTTCGTCTACCGGTACGGATGTAAACCGCTTTTACATGTACCCTTCAGTCGGATTGACATGGTTGGGTAAAGGCTGGAAGTTCTTGCAGAATACTACCTGGATTAACAAACTGAATGTACGTGCAGAATATGGACTGACTGGTAATACTCGTTTTGCTTCTACTTTGGGAAGTTTCAATTATTCAACAGTTCCTTATCAGCACCTGTCTACAATCGTACGTACTAATGTACCGAATACTACATTGAAACCGGAAAAGAACGCGTCTTTGAATCTGGGTATTGATTTGTCTGTTTTGCGTAATCGTCTGAATATTTCTTTCGACTATTACAATAATCAGATTAGCGATATGATTAGTGCCATGCCGCTTTCTTCCATTTATGGCTCTTCTGCTCATTATGCTAATATCGGTAAAATGGAAAATCAGGGAATCGAGCTTTCTGTACAGGCTTCTTTGGTGCGTACCCGTGATTTTGAGTGGATTGTGGGTGGTAATATAGCTCATACTACCAGTAAAATAAAATCTCTGGGTGGCGAAGAACAAGTTATATTGAATTATGACAATGAAGTGCAAATGGTACATCGCGTGGGAGAGTCTCCTTATCAATATTATGGTTATCAGGCCGACGGGGTATTTGCCACGCAGGTTGAAGCCAATGAGGCCAATCTCAGCAATCGTACCGGAGTACGGTACAATGCCGGTGACGTCCGTTTTGTAGATCAAAATGGAGACAACAGAATTGATGATAAGGATCGTGTATTGTTGGGAAGTGCCGCTCCATCCTATTTTGGAGGATTTTATACACAGTTTAAGTACAAGGGATTTGCGCTTTCGGCAGAATTCAGTTATTCAAAGGATAATATGGCTTATAATGCTGTAAGGCAACAACTGGAATCTGTGTCTACTACCCATAACCAGAGTCTTGCAGTCGTAAATCGTTGGAGTCTGGACGGAGAAGTGACAGATATTCCGCGTGCCGTATGGAATGATCCGGTAGGGAACAGCTATTTTTCTTCCCGTTGGATTGAGGATGCTTCTTATCTCAGAATGAAGAATATAACTTTAAGTTATACGTTCACAAAGAAACTCTGGAATTTCTTCCGTGCAGGGACAATCTATGTGACCGGAGAAAACTTGTTTACTGCCACCAAATATTTGGGAATGGAACCGGAATTTTCTTATTCGTATACTGAGAATATACAAGGTTTTGATAATGCAAAACTGATGCAGCCGAAAACGGTGAAAGTGGGTGTTAATTTAAACTTCTAAAGGACATGAAAAGAATAAATATACTGAGAAATTTAATGCTTGGCCTGATGGTGGCGGCATGTGCTTCTTGTTCTGATTTCTTTGAACCGGAAAATGATGCTACACTGCGGGGAAAAGATTATATGGGTGAAAGCAGTGAACTCTATTCCGGCTTTTTGGGGATAGTGACAAAGGTACAGGCTATCGGTGATAAAGCTATCTATTTGACAGATACGCGTGGGGAACTACTGGAGCCGACCGACAATACTCCGGGAGAATTGTATAGTCTCTATAATTATGATGATGATTTAAGTGGAAACTCATATGCTGACCCGGCTAAGTATTATGATGTCATCATTTCTTGTAATGATTTCATGCAGAAGGCAAAGTCTTATAAGGATGCTCATGAAACGAGTATAGATATGGAACATTATAAGGGGTTGATTAGTAGTGCCTTGAGAATAAAGACTTGGGTTTACCTGACATTAGGTAAAATCTATGGTCAAGCTGCCTGGATTGATGATCCGATGCAGAGTTTTACTGATTTCTCCAATTTTGAGATAAAAGACTTGGACGGGATATTGGATGCCTGCCAGAATTTGCTTTCTACCGGATTTGATGGTGTAAACGGGACTTATAATATGGATTGGAGAGCTTGGCTGGATCCAACAGGAACAGACAGTGAGGTTACCAGTGTTTATGAATATTGGAATATGATGATACCTCAACATTTTGTGTTGCAGGCTGAAATTTCTTTGTGGAAAGGCGACTATCAGAATACGGTAAATGTGCTCTTAAAAGAGATGAATCGAGTGTTTGCTTTGAATAGGGGAAGTCTTTCTGCAACTAAATACATGCGTGCCGGTAGTTACGGTGGAAGTTACGGCAACTGGTTTACTTCTGCTAATCCAGAGGCATGGATAACAGAATCCGTAATTACATATAATTATCAGTATAATCAGAAGAATTCGTTGCTGAAGCATTTTGATACTACGGGAGAATATATGTTACGTGCATCTTTGGCAGGAGTAAACCGTTTCAGAGACCCGGTTTACAACCCGTCGATAAAAGCGGATGATGAATTCACGTCGGAAAAGCGTTTCACTACATTTAAAGAAGTTGTGAAAGATAAAGAATATGCAGTCCAGAAATATCTTGGCATGGGGAATAAAGCTGGTCATACAGTGGCACATGATGATGTACAGATCTATATTTACCATACATCCGATCTTTATTTCATGCTGGTGGAGGCTTTAAATAATTTAGGAAAATATGAAATTGCTGATGTTTTGATGAATAAAGGATTTGCGGCTGCTTATGGTTTGACGGCAAAGGTAACAGCCAATTCGTTATGGAAAAATGCCGGATTTACCAACGATTGGGGAAAGGATCTGACAGAAGAGGGAAGTTATCGTACATATCAGGATCTTGGAATCCGTGGTGTTTTTGAGAAACAGCTTGGTGAACGTGAAATGTGGCGTGCGGGTAATGGGAAAACTGATTTGGAAATAAAAAAACACAATGATAGAAGCCGGGGCTTATTTCGTTCCCTGGGATTTAAGCAAGACTGCTTCTTCCCATTAATGAGTATGTTTTAAAAGTTTAACGAGATAAAAAAAATATATATATGAGAAGAATATTAATTCTTGTTTGTGGAGCAATGTTGTTCTGGACTTCGTGCTCAGATGACGAAGTTGTATCATCAGGGCCGGTTATTCCTGAAACTCCAGAGGAAGAATACCCTTCTGTCATTACGACGGATAATAGAGGGATGATGGTCAGTTATGATCCGGTCAAAGGGCAGAAGCTGGGAGCGTTGATTAGTTGGAAATGGATGAAAGATGATCCGGATAATGCAGCCTATGATATTTATCGTAGTGTGGATGGAGGTGAATTTGTGAAACTGAATTCTAAACCGATAGATAAAAGTACGAATTATAAGATCGGAA
>ERZ791689.333-NODE-333-length-24676-cov-5.73454_pt1 | contig 24676 bp, 34 predicted proteins | sample MGYA00509957_ERZ791689 | MGnify/ENA primary metagenome ERZ791689 (study PRJEB30046, sample SAMN00715167) | human gut metagenome | study: EMG produced TPA metagenomics assembly of the A metagenome-wide association study of gut microbiota in type 2... | reverse complement strand
TAAGACAGGAGCTTGTAGGCGTCTGCCTTGACTGCTTTATCGAAAAGGGGCTGACCGTTGCCACCACAAAAGATCTCTGTAAGGCGGCAAAGCTGCAAAACGGCGGCATCTACTATTACTTCTCCACCAAAGAGGAAATCGTTCTTGCCTGCGCCGAGGAAGCGATCAGTCGAATTGAAAAAGCTGCGTTTGACATCGTGTTTGAAGATATTAGTGACATCAAAAGCATGATGGATCATCTCGGTGAGCTGGCGGATAAAATGTCGCCTACCATGCGCTTTCTGGTCAGCGTATGTGTGTCGCGCGAATACGGAGAAAAGGTAAAGCCTTCCCTTGTGCGGCTTGCGGCAAGATACCCTTATTACACGGGCAGGATTGCGGAGATCCTCGGCTGCACCGACAAAGAGGTTGCGCCGTTCGTTCATCTGTCGATCCTTGCCATCAACAATTATATGATCTTTGCCGAGCGAGCGCTGTTTGACCCACAAATCGAAGCGGTCAAAAATGAGCTTTCAAGGCTTGCGGAAAGAAAGGGGCGGAATAATCGATAGTTTACCATAAAGAGAAAATCACAAACGACTTCATAGTCAATCCATACGCACAAACCCTTCCGAGGAGATGACCAAAAACAGAAGAGAATCATAGGAGGACAACATGAAAAAGATACTTGCAATTCTACTATCGCTGCTTACGTTGCTTTCCTGCGGGCTTCTTTCCGCCTGCTCTGCCAAAAAAACGCAGCCGGATACACCGGATACTGAAACCGTGTGGGAAACGGTCAGCGAGGCATACATCTATGCGTTCCCGCTGGTGCTGACCGACGCGACCAAAACATTATCGACCAATACGGACGGGACCATGACTGGCCGTGCGCCCATCAATCAGTTCAACCATGCAAAAAAGCTGGCGGACGCCTCTTTCCGCACCGTCGTGACGCCGAACGTCGATACCGTCTATTCGCAGGCATGGCTTGACATCAGCACAGAGCCTATGGTCTACGTCCTGCCGGAAACGGATCGCTTCTGCAATGTGCAGCTTCTGGATGCGTGGACGAACACCGCCGCCGTGCTGGACAAGGCGGGCGCTTATGCCATCGCGCTTCCCGGTTGGGAGGGCGAGCTGCCCGACGGTGTGATGCGCGTGGATGTGCCCACCGCAACGATGTGGTCGATCACCCGCACGGTGCTGTCCGGGAACGAGGATCTGCCCAATGTCTATGCCATTCAGGAGCAGATGAAGCTCCTGCCGCTTTCGGCTTATGTACAGGGAGGCGAGTATGCCGCACCGCAGGGAACTTATAAAGAGGAAAATGACTTTGTTCCCGTGAACAAGGTGCTTTCCATGACGCCAGCAGAGTTTTTCAATACGGCGAACGCTCTGATGCAGGTCAACCCGCCCGCCGATGCGGATGATGAACTGCTGAAGAAACTCTCCGCCATCAATGTGGGCGCGGGCAAGACCTTCGACGCCGCCCTCCTGGGCGAAGGAGCTGCCGAGCGCTGGACGCAGATGCTTCAGGGGCTTCGCGCCACGCTTGCCGCCGACGGCGCGAAGTATGCGCAGAAGCTCGGTCAGTGGATCTATTACGGCAAGCCCATCGGCGACTTCGGCACGGAGTATACTTACCGCGCGATGGTAGCGCTGGTGGGGCTTGGCGCCAACACCGTGGACGTGGCGATCTATCCCAAGACAGCGGTGGATGAGACCGGCGCTGCGCTGACCGGAGAAAAGAAGTATACGCTCCACTTTGAAACCCTTCCTCCCACGCTGGAGGGCGGCTTCTGGTCCGTGACCGCCTACGGAGAGGATGATTTCCTCATTGACAATTCCATCGACCGCTACTGCATCAACGACCGCTCCGACTTCAAGCTGAATGTGGACGGCACATTGGATATTATCCTGTCCAAGGATGCACCGGAAGACACCTCTAACTGGCTGCCTGTTTCCGACGGGGAATTTCACCTGTTCATGCGGATCTATGTACCGGATATGACAGCACTGGATAGCTGGCAGCCACCTGTTATCCGCGAACAATAAGGAGATGGAAAAAGAACGGCTATGAAACGTATTGCAGCAATGCTTCTTACATCGGTACTATTGCTGTCCTGCGTCGGCTGTGCGCAGGATGGGCGCAAAGAGCCGGGCGCGGAAAAGGCAGACCTGGGTCTGACCGCCGAGGTCAAGCCCGTCACAGACTTTACGGCAAAGGCAAATGCCGCCGTCTACGATGAACTTGACTTCGATGATAAGCAGGAATATGAATTCGCCACCCGTGGACTGATCGACGCGCCGGAAACACTGGAACTAAGAGCAGTGACCGTCAGGTGTATGAGCGGAGCATATTCCCTGGTATCTTTGACACAACGGCACAGCAGGCCTATATGGAAAATACGGAGACATACGAGCAGCTGTTCCTCGATGCGGAGAAATACCGCATTATCCAACAGGCACTTGCTGAGCGGCTCTATTGCGAACTGCACGGAGACTCAAAATAACGGAGGTGCAGCATGACAATCACGGGTTAAAAATCCATGCGAACACAACCTGTTATGCTGTTTTTGCCCCCCAAAAAAATGAAACTATGCGAGAGAGGTTGTGGGTGTTTTGATTTTTTTAATTCCCTTCTAATTCAACGATTATCCCTGTAATTTAACGAATGCCTCTGTGATTCAACGATTACCTCAGCCGTTTAACGATTACAACGGCTTATAATGCCGAAATAGACCAAAAACGCACAAACCCCGCCGCAGAATTGCCTGCAGCGGGGTTCGCTTATGTGCTGAAACAGTCGAAAAGCCTTATTTCAAGCGGTTTTCGGGCATAGAAAAAGTCCACCGTAATTCTATCAAAATTACGGTGGACTTATGGCGGAGATGGAGAGATTTGAACTCTTAATAAATGCAGTATTTAAGCCATAAAACGGCTTACTGTGCAAAATCTGTGCAATGCGTTGAAATTCTGTTGCTTTTAGTAGTTGTTTTCAAAGTATGTATTCAGCTTATTAAGTGCCTCTGTTTTGTGCTTTTGTGTAAGGTGAGTGTAGATGTCTGATGTAGTGGAATATTGAGCGTGACCTAAAATTTCCTGAACATCCTTTATGTTCAGATTAGCCTCAAAACAGATTGTAGCAAAGCCGTGTCGAGCAATGTGGGGAGTAAGTTCGGCAAGGCCTGTGGCAGTCTGATAGTCTTTCCAAAGTTTATCAAAGCGTGACTGTGTGTAATATTCGCCGTCACAATTAAAGACAATTTCATTTTTCTTTCCCTTGATTTTAAGTAACTCTGTTTCAAGACCTTTTGTAAGCAGTACATCACGCTTGCCTGCCTCTGTCTTCGGCTCTTTTATGTGTGGTGCATTGTTTACATGATACAATGACTTTGTGATATGTATTATATGGTTTTCAAAGTCTATGTCGCTCCATTTAAGAGCCAATGCCTCGCCTCGTCTGACACCTGTATTGAGAAAGAAAAACGAAAGCAATCCTCCCGGGGCAGAGATTGAATTTTTGATAATCTCGATTTCCTCGTATGTTGGGGCTCTGCGGTGCGTTCTTTTAAGATTCTTGCTTATTTGTATGTATTGGCAAGGATTGATTGTTATATATTCATTTTGTGCGGCATAGGTGAAAATAAGGCTAAGTACGGATGCGTATGCTTTAACGGTTTTATATGCCCAAGATTTAGGAAACTTTGCTATATAGCGGTTGATTTCACGAAGTCCGATGTTTGTTATAGGCTCATTGCCAAAATAGTCAACGGCCCGTGCTGCTCGTGGCTTGTATGCCTTGACAGAACCTTGAGCAAGAGCTTCAAACGCATGGGCTTCCCATTCTTCCGCAACAGCAGAGAACGGCATACCTGACTTAGTTTGCTCACTTTCGGGATTATAAGCAAAAATTTTCTTTTCAAGTTCTTTTTCGGTTCTTGCTCTGAATATGTGTCTTTTGCCGTCATAGACGATTGATTTTTCATAAAGCCCGTCAGGTCTGCGGTAGTATTTTTGATTTGCAGATTTAGAACCGCACCAAGGGCAGAATTTAAAATCAGACTGCAAAGTCTTTTTGCATCTCTTGCATTTCATAAAAAACACCTCTGTATTCATTTTTTATTGACACAAAGGCTAATTTATCTTATAATAATTAAAGACTTTCCGCAGTCTTGTATGGCCTTTGCGTCGTACACCGCTCTATCCTGTTGGCGCAGGGTAGGGCGGTTTTTTATTTTGTTTTAATTTAAGCTACGCTTGGTTTATAGTTTACGATAGCAACCTCAGTAAGGGAATTTTTGAGGTTGTCAATAATATGTTCAATCTGTCTTAATACAGTACCGTTGTATGATACTTCTCCGCATTGACTGCACTTTGAACAAGGAACATTGCGAATGGTGACAATGCAATTGCCCAAATCTTCAACATAAGTTGTTGTGCTGTCAATCATATTACCCTTACAATAAAAGCAAGTCATAGTTATTGCTCCTTCTTCAGTAAGTATGATGTCAGAAAACTATTTAGTTCTTCTAATCGGTCTTTCATTATGAAATTACAGCAATTGGTTTAAGTCTATATTAAATCCCATAGCTTTTAACTCTTTTGCAATAGTAAATTCACTTGCACTGCTTGAATAAACAACACCGCTTAAATCTCCCGGCAATTCAATAGAATCATCTGACTTAATCAAAATAGTATTACTTCTGCCGAGAAGTCCCATAAAGTAACCTGCCTCAAAAACAACATTTTGTCTTCCTCTTGCTCTGGGTTCTTCTTCTGAAACTGCTTTGCCGACATCATCGGGAGTAAAAAGAATAATAGCCGCACTTGCTTCACTACCGAAATCTTCAATTTTTTCAATGATTGTTCTGCACGAATTAGGCTGATCGTGTAAGATAATAGGTTCTATGCCGAGCTTTCTTAAAAGTTCAGCTGTTTTATATTTTAGTTCTCCATTGTGACCGTGAACGATAAACACTTTATTGTTGTTTATCTTACTATCATTTTTGGGTGTGTTTTCATCATCTTCATCAAGGTCGCCTAGTAGTTCCTCGAATGTCGGAATTGTTGCTTTTAATCCATTAGAACACCAAATTCGTTGCTGTTCATCATCAAATAACGCACACTGAAAGCGTGTCTTTTTAAAGTTTGTAACCTCAATGCTGTCTTCGCCAAACTCGTTTGTTAAAAATCTAAGTGCACTTGCGTGCCAAGTTTTAAACTCGGGTAAATCGGCTGTTACTCTTTTATCTAACAGCTCGTTTGCAGTCTGTATTAGTTTCTTTAGTTTTGCACAACTATCCATATTAACATCTCCGTGTAAATATTGTAGCAAAGTCCGTTTTATGGGACTTTGCTTAGTTTTAAAATTTTTTATACTTGCAAATTGCGAACGAATGTTCTATAATTGAATAGAAAATATTTTGAAAGAAGTTGATATAGTGAATGATTACAAAAAATACATAATCGAATTGATAAATAAAATAGAAGATGAAAAAACATTGAAAAAAATCTACGCAATAATAAATCGAATTTTTGTGAGAGGTGGGTGACCACCTTTTTATTTTTCTTTTTCAAAGATTTCTTTCAAGAAGTTTTTGAATACCATCTTATCTTCGTGACTTAATTTCAGATATTTTTCAATAATTTGTTTGTCGAGGTCATCAAGGTTAAATTCTTCTGACAATTCATCAAGTATGTAATCCTCGTCATCTTCAAACATTTCACCCTCGCCCATAGTAAGCCACATGAAGTTTACTCTGTACTCTTTGCAAACCTGTTTGATAAACAAATCTTTAGGCTCAACAAGTTCTCTCTCAATATTATTTATAACACCTCTTGAAACTCCGACACGCTCTCCAAACTCTGTTTGTGAGAGCTTTTTTATTTTTCGCAGAGTTTTAAAACGCTCGCTTATGCTCATTTATGTATCACCTCGCTTGTAGAATTTTATCTGATGTATTCATTATATACGGTTCTCAATGATTTGTCAATGCAAAAAAATAAAAACATTTTCAAAAAATTGCATTGACAAATCTAAAAATAAGGCTTATAATGATGTTACAATGCAAATGGGAGGTGATGAAATGGTATATACAAGCAAAGCAATCAAAAAAGAAACCGAGCGGCAGGATGTCAGATGTTTGTACGAAGAACTTCTTAAAAACGCAACAGCTGAGCAGAAAGAAAAGGCTATTATTGCCGCAACAGCATTCTTGCTTGGCTCACAGCAGAAATCAGCTTAGGAGGAGATTTATATGGCTGACACACATACAGACGAAATTTTTAATGTGTACGGTGCACTTGATAATCTCAACAAGCGAATGAAATCTGTTGAGAACAAATCTCCCGATTACACAGCAGATATGCTTGAAGTTTACCGAAATCTCGGTGCTCTTACAAAGCGTATCGCAGAACTTGAAAACCTTATAAACAAGGAAACTACCACGCTGAAAAGAGGTGAAGAAAGACGGAAGTAATAATAATTTTAGGACTGCTAATGCTTTGCACAGCTTTTGTTTCAGCAGTATTAGCAATAAAAATAGTAGCCGCCCATTTGTATAAAACAATAGACAGCTACCTTGATAAGCACGACACTCAAATCATGGATCTGATTAAGTGGGCAAAGGGCGAAGACAAACATCAATGAACGCTTTCCCAACAGGAGTAAGTGTTGCAACTCCTTTATGTAAATCAAATTTTTGATTACTGTTATTTAATTTGTTCATGGCTTCTATTTGATTTTTGAAATCTACTACTATAGGTAAAGAATCAAAAATCTTATAGACTGAATCATCAGTTATGTGTTGATCATATGCGATGCTTATAAGACCCATACGAGATAAAGACGATAAAGAAATTGATTGTTGCTCAATTGAATCGCAAAACTCATTACTACAAAAAATATTAGTTTGCAAAATTTTATAATCGCCTTTTTCAAACTTTATCATTATTTCGCATATTGGCAAATTTTCTTCAACTGAAAAACATTTTAGGTTTTGGGCATCTATAGGCGACATTTGTTGAATGATGTCAGAAAAAGACGGATGAATTTTTTCGATTTTTCTACTGTTGAATGAATTGACGATTAACTTTTCAAACATTTCACGAATTTCGTCTTCATTCATAAAGTATTTCGCTTTTTCAAGAGCAGGTCCAATAATTGATTCTCTCGATTCAACTTTATGTTCTGTTGGAATATTATCTACACCCTTTTGAATGTTAGCTTTAAAGTCTTCAAACTTTTTTTGGCGCTTTAATTCGGCTTTTATTGAAGCATAATGTATGCCGCCTACAGTTAAGTTTATGAAATCGGCTAACAGACCACCTGCAACTTTTGTTGGTGGATTTGTAAGATTACTTACTGCTTCTGATTCTAAAACAGCTTTTGTAACACCATAAGCAGTATCATTTATATTTTGGTCACTCATATGTGCACCACCTTTCTAAATTAATAATAACATTATTTGGGTAATAAAGCAATAAAATATCGAAAAGAATAGTAGAACTTGAAAAAGTTCTTGCCGCACAGGGGAAAACAGCGTAGGAAAGGAGTGATATAGTGGAAATAACAGTAAAAGGTACATCAAAAGAAATTGCTGACCTTGTATCGCAAGTACAAAGTCAGCAAACAAAAGTAACATCAGTTAATATTTCCAATAGTAACGCCGATGATTTGGTCGTAGAATACAACCATAAAAGGCATATGAGTAATTGTGTCGGACGATGTTGATCTTATTTTTACATCTTTTAAAATTATGTAACCATCATTACCAACAATTACAGGTTCGGAATCTGTAGAAGAAATATTTTTTAAGTATTCTTCTTTAGTATTATCGCAAATCTCATATAAAACGCCGCACAAAGAATTTTCATCGTTTATTTCCTGCTCAGACGGGACCTTACCTGAAATGATTCCGGCAGATGTTGTTAATATCAAGTTGTTTTCTTCTAAACCTTCGACTTCCGGAATACAAGACATAGCTATTATTAAGCTTTTCTTAAGTGATGAATGATTCATATTAATTTCACCTCGCTTTCTGTATATGGTTAGTGAATTGGGGTTCACCACTAAATATAGTATAACATAAAAAGGTCGTGAAATCAATGCACATTAAAGAATTTAGTATAATTTTGAGAGAAAACAGAAAACAAAGAGGAATTTCACAAAGCGAACTCGCTAAAAAAGCAGGCTTTACAAAAAGAGCTATCCAATACTGGGAGAAAGGAGAAAAAAGCATTTCACTTGAAAACGCTGATAAGTTGTTTAAGGCGTTAGGCGTACAGATTACTATTGGAACTCAATAACAACTCATTATCGAGTTTAACTTTAAGGAGGAAACAAAATGGCAAGTTTAAAACTCATTGACACCAAGGATAAATTCCTGCTTGAGATTGACGGCAAGGAAATTCCGTATGTTACAAGCTATCAGATTACCCGAACAGTATGCGACGTGGTACTGCTCAAGTTGGCACTCAGCGTTGCCAATGTGGAAAAGGTTGAAATCGTATCAGACAAAATTACAGAGGAGAGCAGGAGGGAATGACATGGCAAGAGAAAAGCCGTTATTTCGAGACAACCTCGACAGGTTAGACGTTGCGTTTCCGGATAAGGAAGTTTTGCAGTATCGGGACATCGCAAAGTATCTCGGAAAAAGTTGCGTTACTGTTAAGCGACACTTTCAAAAAGACTATAACAAGAAACTCGGCGGAATCAGCAAGGCAGTCCTTGCAAGTATTTTGAGCTAATTAAAGGAGGCATAACCAATGGCACTCAGACACATTAAAACAAAACGCAGTCTTAAGGACGAGAACAAGCACTTACATAGCTTAGTCAAGCACTTGCAGATTGAGCTTGAGAACGCAAGGCTTGACCTCGGCATTAAAGAGGACACAATCAACGGCTACCGCAAGGAGAACATTAAGCTCAGACAGCGCATTAACAGTATGTATGCATATGATGTTTTCGGGGAGGAGGTGTAATTATGCGAGCTAATTTAGACATCAGAGCAAAAGCAAAAGGTGCAGGCGTGAAACTGTGGGAGATTGCAGACAAATTGGGCATTACCGACAGCCATTTCAGCCGCAAACTCCGTCACGAATTGCCACAGGCTGAAAAGGACCGCATTTTCTCAATTATCGAGGAAATTGCAAAAGAAGAAAACCGCTGAAGCTTTCGCACAGCTCCAACGGTTTTAAGGATATAAACAATATAACCACCTTGATTATATCCTTTCTTACTCAAAAAATCAAGATATAAAGGAGAAAAAAGAATGTCAGTCAAAATATCAGCTTTTGAAATTGAAAATGTAAAAAGAGTAAAGGCGGTTGCTTATGAACCGACCGAAAACGGACTTACCGTGTTGGGCGGTAAAAACGGACAGGGCAAGACGTCTGTTCTTGACGCAATCGCGTGGGCTCTCGGCGGTAATCGTTTCGCTCCGTCTGCTCCGTACCGTGAGGGTTCAACAATTCCGCCACATCTAAAAATCAAGCTCTCAAACGGTATTGTTGTGGAGCGCAGCGGTAAGAACAGCAGCCTTAAAGTAATTGATACCTTAGGCAACAAAGGCGGACAGGCTTTGCTTGACGCATTTGTCAGCAACTTTGCTCTTGACCTGCCAAAATTTATGAATGCAACAGGCAAGGAAAAAGCTGACACGCTCCTGCAGATTATCGGTGTAGGCAACAGAGTTTACGAGCTTGAAACGCAAGAAACACAAGTATATAACGAGCGCCGTGCTATCGGTCAGATTGCAGACCAAAAGAAAAAGTTTGCCGCCGAAATGCCCGAGTTTGAGGGCGTGCCGAATGAACCTGTGTCAGCCTCGGAACTTATCAACAAACAGCAGGAAATTCTTGCACGCAACGGTGAAAATAACCGTCTGAGAACAGAAAAAGATAACCTTGAAAACCGTGCCAATAATTTGCAGAGCAAAATCAACAGGCTTAACGAGGATTTGAGGAAATATAATTCCGAGCTTACAAAAGTGCTTGCACAGCTTGAACAGAGCAGAAAGACAGTTGCCGAACTGCACGATGAAAGCACGACAGAGCTTGAAAGAAACATTACCGAGATTGACGAAATTAACCGCAAAGTCAGAGCAAACCTCGATAAAGCAAAAGCTGATGAGGACGCAAAGGAATATTACGGCAAGTACGCCGATATGACGGCACAGCTTGAAGAAATCCGCAAAACAAAATATGACTTGCTCAACAACGCAAATTTGCCCCTTGACGGCTTATCAGTTGAAAAGGGCGAGCTTACATACAACGGTTTTAAGTGGGACAACATGAGCGGTTCGGAACAGCTTCGTGTCGCTACGGCAATTGTTCGCAAGCTCAATCCCGAATGCGGATTTGTCCTGCTTGACAAGCTCGAACAAATGGATACCGACACACTCAAAGACTTTGCAAAATGGCTTGAATCAGAGGGCTTGCAGGCTATTGCAACAAGAGTTTCAAACGGCGATGAATGCTCAATTATCATTGAGGACGGCTATATTAAGTCCGAAACAACCGCACCTGCAGCAACACCAACTTGGACAGAAGGAGAGTTTTAATTATGGCTACAAGAACTACAACAGCAAAAACAAATACAAATGAATGCGTAATCAAATGTAATCCGCACAGAGAGCTTGCCTGCGGTTATACCAAAGTCAAGATTATGCCCGAAAATTATTCAAGAATTGTTTTGATTGCAGGTATGACAGGCAAGTCAATACAGGACCTTACAAACGAACTGCTCAACTACGCAATCGACTATGTTGTCATTGATGTTGACGGCAATAAAATCAACTTTTCAGATGTACAGGGGGTAAGATAATGAACATCACAAGAGGTAAAATCAAGTCGGCTCAAAAGGTTGTAATTTACGGTCCCGAGGGTATCGGCAAATCAACTTTTGCTTCGCAGTTTCCGAACCCTCTGTTTATCGACACAGAGGGCAGTACAAAAAACCTTGATGTTGCGAGAATGGATAAACCGACATCGTGGACTATGCTCAAAAGTCAGCTTGAATATATCAAAAACAATCCGGCTGTATGCAAAACAGTTGTTATTGATACAATTGACTGGGCGGAACAGCTTTGCATTGACGATATTTGCTCAAAGTACGGCAAAAAAGGTATTGAAGATTTCGGCTACGGAAACGGCTATGTTTATGAAAAAGAGGAGTTCGGCAGATTCCTGAACAGCCTTGAAGATTTGATTGACAGAGGTATCAATGTTGTGCTTACCGCACACGCACAGCTCCGCAAATTTTCACAGCCTGACGAAATCGGCGAGTATGACCGTTGGGAGCTTAAACTCGGCAAAAAGACTGCTTCACAGATTTCTCCGCTTGTAAAAGAATGGGCGGATATGGTGCTTTTCGCTAATTACAAAACTATCGCAGTCGCATCGGATAAAGACGGAAAAAAATATAAAGCTCAAGGTGGCGGCAGAGTGATGTACACACTTCATCACCCTTGTTGGGACGCTAAAAATCGTCACGGACTGCCGGAGGAAATGGAGTTTGATTATTCAGGTATTTCACATATTTTTAATAATAATACAGTTTCAAACCACACTGCCCCAGTTACGCCTACTCAACCTGAACCGAATGCTTCGACTGTGCCGGCACCTATACCAATTCAGCCTGAGCCACCTGTAGCTGAACCGGTTGCACAGCCTAAACCGTTATACGAGCCTAATATTCCTGACGATATTCCAAAAGCTCTTGCCGATCTTATGAGAGCAAACGGAGTTGACGAAAGCGAAATCAGACAGGCAGTATTTACACAAGGACATTATCCTTATGAAACACCGATTAAAAATTATGACCCACGCTTTGTTCAAGGCTGCTTAGTAGGCGCTTGGGATAAAGTCTTTCAGGTAGTAAGCAACAACAGAGATTTACCATTTGAATAAGAAAGGAAGATGAATAATGGATAGAGAATTTGGTTGGAATGATGAAATAACCGAAGAGGGCGGAAATTATGAACCGCTCCCCGAGGGTAATTATGATTTTACAGTAGCAAAGGTTGAGCGTGCTCGCTCACAGGGTAAAAATAAACTGCCACCCTGCAACATGGCAAAAGTGACTTTTACTGTATGGGGAGCAGATGACAAGAGAGAAATTACAGTTAATTTCGTACTGCACTCCTCGCTTGAATGGAAGCTGTCACAGCTCTTTTTGTCCGTGTCAATGAAAAAACACGGCGAACCGCTCCGTATGAACTGGACAGGTATTATCGGCAAGAAAGGTAAATGTCAGGTTATCATCCGCAAATATGTCAAGAATGACGGCACAGAGGGCGTAACAAATGACATCAAGTATTTTTATGCCTACGATGAACAGGTGACAACGATATCGCCTGCCGTAGCACAGTCTGCACCTCAGCAGTATGTACAGCCTACATATCCGCCACAGTATAACACACAGCCTGCAATGCCAAATACTGCTACGCCGAATAACTGGACACCGGGTAGCTTTTAATGCAGTTACGACCGTACCAGAATGAAGCGAAGAATGCCGTTTTCTCCGAGTGGGAAAGTGGCAATTTAAAAACATTACTTGTCTTGCCTACAGGCTGTGGCAAGACAATAGTTTTTGCAAAAATCACTGAAGAATGTGTCCGTCGAGGTGACAGGGTGCTGATACTTGCCCACCGTGGAGAATTGCTCGACCAAGCGGCGGACAAAATCAAAAAAGCAACAGGACTTAATTCGTCGGTTGAAAAAGCCGAGCAAAGTTGCATAGGTTCGTGGAACAGGGTTGTTGTAGGCTCTGTACAGACGCTTATGCGTGAGAAAAGGCTGTCAAACTTTGACAGCGATTATTTTGACACAATCATTATTGATGAAGCACATCACTCAATCAGCGACAGCTATCAGCGTGTACTTGAACATTTTGACAATGCAAAAGTGTTGGGTGTTACAGCAACACCTGACCGAGGAGATATGAAAAATTTAGGAACAGTATTTGATTCGCTTGCGTATGAATACACACTCCCTAAGGCTATCAAAGAGGGGTATCTGTCACCGATTAAAGCTGTGACAATACCGCTTACACTTGACCTTTCGGGAGTTGCCACACAGGCAGGAGATTTTAAAGCAAGTGATATTGACACGGCACTTGATCCGTATCTTTATCAGATTGCCGAAGAAATGAAAAAATACTGTAGGAACCGTAAAACTGTTGTGTTTTTACCTCTTGTAAAAACATCGCAGAAGTTCAGAGATATTTTGAACGAACACGGCTTTAATGCCGCAGAGGTCAACGGCAACAGCGAAGACAGAGCAGAGATATTGCAGGACTTTGAAAACGATAAATACAATGTCTTGTGTAACTCAATGCTTTTAACCGAGGGTTGGGACTGCCCAAGTGTTGACTGCGTTGTTGTTTTAAGACCTACAAAGGTGCGTGGGCTTTACTGTCAAATGGTCGGCAGAGGCACAAGACTTGCTCCAAACAAGACGGAGCTTTTGCTCCTTGATTTTTTGTGGCATACAGAGCGACACGAACTTTGCAGACCTGCACATCTCATTTGCGACAACGAAGAAGTCGCACAAAAGATGACCGAAAACTTATCAGAACAGGCAGGCTGTCCGATTGACATTGAAGAAGCGGAGAAAAAAGCAAGTGAAGATGTTGTTGCTCAGCGTGAAGAGGCGCTTGCAAATCAGCTTGCGGAAATGCGAACACGCAAACGCAAACTTGTAGATCCGCTGCAGTATGAAATGTCGATTCAGGCGCAGGACCTTGCAGGATATGTTCCTGCATTCGGCTGGGAATGTTCACCACCTACAGATAAGCAAAAATCCAAGCTCGAAAAGCTCGGAATATTCCCTGATGAAATTCAGAGTGCCGGCAAAGCAAAACTTATTCTTGACAGGCTCGAAAAGCGAAGAATTGAGGGCTTAACCACACCTAAACAAATCCGTATGCTCGAAAGCAGAGGCTTTCAGCATGTGGGCAAGTGGCAGTTTGACGAAGCGTCAGCCTTGATTTCAAGGATTGCCGCAAACGGTTGGAGAACTCCGAAAAACATTAACCCGAAAACATATGTACCGCAAAGCGAGGTGAATACGGTTGGACATACTTAATGCACTTGAATACATCAATCCATCAGAGCTTGACTACCAAGAATGGGTAAATGTCGGAATGGCACTCAAACAAGAGGGATACAGCGTAAAGGACTGGGACGATTGGAGCCGAGCAGACAGCCGATATCACAACGGTGAGTGTGAAAAGAAATGGCAGAGCTTTAACGGCTCTGCCTCACCGGTTACAGCCGGCACAATAATCCAAATGGCTAAGGACAGAGGGATGACTTTTCGGGAATCGAAAGAACTCGGCTGGGATGATGAAATTGCTTTTGAACAGGGCAACATCGGAGTAACAGCCTGTGAGGGTGTAAAGTTTCACGAGCCTGCAAACTGGAATCCTGTGAATGAAATTGTAACCTACCTTGAAACCCTCTTTGACAGCTCCGAAAATGTCGGCTATGTAACCGAAACTTGGGAGAAGAACGATAACGGCAAGATTAAATATCTGCCTACAAAGGGCAGTTGTGACCGTACGGCAGGTGAGCTTATTGCCGCCCTCAACAATTGTGACGGTGATATTTCAAATGTATTCGGTGATTACAAACCCGAGGCAGGAGCGTGGATAAGGTTTAATCCGTTGGACGGTAAGGGTGTTAAAAACGAGAATGTAACCGATTATCGTTACGCTCTGGTAGAATCTGACTGTATGGCTCTTGAAGAACAAAATGCAATCATCAGAGAGCTTGAGCTGCCTGTTGCGGTGCTTGTTTATTCGGGCGGAAAATCAGTCCACGCTATTGTTAAGATTGATGCCGCAAACTATGACGAGTACCGCAAAAGGGTTGATTATCTTTACAATGTATGCCGTAAAAACGGCTTTGAAATTGATAAACAGAACCGCAATCCGTCAAGGTTGAGCCGTATGCCCGGTGTTATCCGCAATGGCAAAAAGCAGTTTATCATTGACACAAACATCGGTAAATCCGATTTTTCCGAGTGGAAAGACTGGGTGGAGAGTATCAACGACGATTTGCCTGACCTCGAAAACCTCGCAGATTTTTTTCAAAATCCTCCCGAACTTGCTCCGCCTCTTATTGACGGTATTTTACGACAAGGACATAAAATGTTGCTTGGTGGTCCTTCAAAGGCCGGCAAATCTTTTGGACTTATCGAATTGTGTGTAGCAATAGCAGAGGGCACGAAATGGTTTGGCTTTCAATGCACGCAAGGAAATATCTTGTATGTAAATCTTGAACTTGACCGTGCTTCCTGTTTTCACAGATTCAAGGATGTATATGAAGCACTGGGACTTGAACCGAAAAATCTCAACAGAATTGATATTTGGAACTTGCGTGGTAAGTCCGTGCCTATGGACAAGCTCGCACCTATGCTTATACGCAGAGCCTTGAAAGGCAATTTTATAGCGGTTGTGATAGATCCAATATACAAGGTAATTACCGGTGACGAGAACAGTGCTGACCAAATGGCACACTTTTGCAACCAGTTTGACAAGGTATGTACAGAAATCGGATGTGCGGTAATCTACTGTCACCACCACTCAAAAGGTTCTCAAGGCGGTAAAAAGTCAATGGATAGAGTTTCGGGTTCGGGGGTTTTTGCTCGTGACCCTGATGCACTTCTTGACCTTACACAGCTTGAAATCGGCGATAATCTAATCAAACAACAGCAAGACGAAGCAACCTGTGCGATATGCAAAAACTGGATAAGCAGATTTAATAAAAACATTGATGAGTTATGTTCTCAAGATGATTTAGTTACTGCTTCTAAAATGCTTGATATAGCCGAAAATGCTCTTCCTAAGCAGTCTTACATGCTAATGCTTAATGATATAGCTAAGTCAAATAAAGCTGTACAGGGCCGCACAGCGTGGCGAATAGAGGGCACACTAAGAGAATTTCCAAAATTTGATGCTCTGAATTTGTGGTTTGATTATCCTATACACAGAGCTGATACAACAGGTGTGTTGAAAGACTGCAATTTTGAGGGCGATTTTAACATCAAAGGCTCGCCCTACAAAAAGAATTTCAGCAAGAAAAAGAGTGAATCGGAACGCAAGCAGGAACAAAACAATGCCCTCGAAACAGCGTTTAGCGGTGCTGAAGAAAACGGTCAGGCAAATGTAGCTGACTTAGCAGAATATATGGGAAAGTCAGAAAAAACGGTCAGACGATACATAAAAGAGCACGGCAGTTTTTGGATAGACGGCGGTGAAGTAGGGCGAAAGGACACGGACAAAGTCGAATAATTTGTCTGTCTGTCCGAGAGACAAAGTCGATAAATTTTATGTCCCTGTCCGTGTCCCTAAGACGGACAAAGTCGATAAAAAATCGAAAATGTCCCTCTCGGACAAAAACAGGGACAAAGTCGATAAATTATCGAGAATGTCCGAGGGACAGACAAAACTATATATACTACGTATATATAAACGGTGTCCGTTCCCTTAAGGTCACAGGGGTGAAGTAGTTGTGCGAAGCTTACGCACAACAACTCCTTCCCCTGACCTGTGACTAAAAGCAAAATTCAAAAATCAAAAGTAACTTTAATGCTTTAAAGGAGTGAAATGTTAAAAATGGAATTTTTTATGGCGATGATACCGCCGACTGTAACTGCACAGGAACATAAGGTTATGGTAAAAAACGGCAAACCTGTTTTTTATAATCCGCCCGAGGTGAAACAGGCAAGAGAAAAGCTCACATCTCATTTGGCAAAGTTTAAACCGTCAGAACCGTACAAGTCTGGTGTCAGGTTGATAACAAAGTGGTGCTTCCCTCGCGGTAAACATCAGGACGGCGAATATCGTATAACAAAGCCCGACACGGACAATCTGCAAAAAATGCTAAAAGACTGTATGACCGCTCTCGGCTTTTGGTCTGATGACGCACTTGTCGCAAGTGAGATATGCGAAAAGTTTTGGGCAGAGGTTCCGGGCATTTACATTGAGGTGGAAATGCTGTGAATATCTCGGAAGTTAAACGCAACCTTGAAAGAACTGTGTTGTACAATGGTGCAGAATACATTCTGACAGGCTGTATCATCAGACGAAGCATAACAGGAAAGTTTTATTATCAGGCTGAAATAAAGGATTTAAACGCTAATTCTGCATTGTTGTATTGCAGACTTGAAGATTTGGAGGAGATGAAATAAATGTATTCAGCTATATGTCAAATATGCGGTAACAAATTTACCGCAAGAGCAAAAACAGCAAAATATTGTTCAGCTTGTGTCAGTAAAGCCAAAGCCGAGGCGGCGTTACACAGAAAAGAGCAGTTAAATAGACCGCTGACAACCGATACAGAATTTTTAATATGTTTATATACATACAGAGGTGATTCGATATCACGCATTGCAACGGATTTGAACAGAAGCGAAGAGAATGTTCAAAGCATATTAAATGAAGCAAAAGCAAGCGGTCATTATAACGAGCACATACAAAAACATCTTAACTCTGTGAATTACAAAAGTACACTTAGTGACGATTATGTAGACAGCAGTAATGCTATTATGGACGGCTATAAATAAGGAGGATAAAGAAAATGATTGATTGTTCAAGAGCTGAAAATTACCTTGCGGAAAAGCAAAGGATGACGAAAAAACATAAACCCAATGCTGGTGAATATATATGTGAACTTGATTGTTTAGATTGCCCTTTGAGCCATTCAAATAATGGCATAGGTGAACCGTGTTTTGGTCTTGAAACGCACTATCCCGAAAAGGTAATTGCAATTGTGCAGAAGTGGAGTAATGAACACCCACAGAAGACTTACTTAAGTGAGTTTTTAAAAAACTATCCGAATGCTCCGCTTGATGATAGCGGAACACCTAAACTTTGTCCTTTTTCATTAGGGCTGACAAGTGTAGAAAGTTGCAGAGAAGGCCACAACTGTATTAAATGTTGGAATCAGCCTATTGAGGGCGGTGAAAAGTAATGGACTTAGAAAAGGTTGCTATAATGCGACTACGCGAAGGTGCCGAAATAAGCAAATATTATTATAATAAGCCTTTGCTATTATGCTATTCTGGCGGCAAAGATAGCGAAATAATTTTAGACCTTGCGCTTAAGTCAGGTATAGATTTTGAGGTTTCACATAGTCATACAACTGCCGATGCGCCCGAAACCGTTTATCACATTCGCCGAAAGTTCAAAGAGCTGGAGTCTAAAGGAATTAAGTGTACAACGCAAATGCCAACTTTCAAAGGTAAATCTGTCAGTATGTGGAGCTTGATTCCGGCTAAGAAAACCCCACCCACTCGCCTTGCACGATATTGTTGTGCAATACTGAAAGAAACAGCAGGACACGACAGAGCGATTGTGACAGGCGTAAGAAGAGCGGAAAGCACCAACAGAGCTAAAAGCGGAATTATTCAGACTTGGAGTAAAGACATCTCAAAGAGAATTATCATTAACAACGATAATGACGAAAAGAGAAAAATCGTTGAGCATTGTCAACTACAAGGGAAAACGGTATTCAATGTCATATGTGATTGGTCAAATGACGATGTAAAAGACTATATCAAAGAAGAACATATAAATTTAAATCCTTTGTATAAGTGTGGCTTTCACAGAGTAGGTTGCGTTGGTTGCCCTATGGCAGGAAAAGGAAGATACAAAGAATTTGCACTGTATCCTGGATACAGGAATTTGTATGTCAGAGCGTTTGACAGAATGTTAGAAGTTCGCAAGCAAGCAGGATTAACAACTAATATGTGGCAATCAGGAATAGATGTGTATCACTGGTGGATGGAGGACAATGTTCTGCCAGGGCAGCTAACAATAGACGGAGAAAATGATTGGTAAGGTGAGAATATGAAACAGAAAAAACTTGATCATCTTGAGGAGAGTGAAAACAATGACACTCGAGGAACTAAAAACAGAAATATCTGAACGCATAGAAAGCGAGCAGGACAAGCTGAACAGGCTTAACGATTGCAAAAGCAGAAAAGACAGGAACTACTACATAAGCGAGGGTATGCTGATTGCATTTCAAATTGTTTCAGATTATCTTGAGGATTTAGAGGTGATAACTTGACAGCTAAAGAGATTAAGGAGATTAACCGGGAGATTTCACGGCTGAGGGCGAAGATAGTACGCATTTCTGCCGAGGCTGACAATACATCGCCTAAGCTGTCGGATTTACCGAGTGCAGGTCAAACATCTGACAAAGTCGGCAATGCGGTTGTGCAGATTGCAGATATTCAGAGGGAGATACAAAACCTTGAAATCCGCCGAAACGCAGCGCTCAACAGCCTCTCCCGTGACGATTTTGTGGAGAACTGTTTGTTTATGCACCTTAGCTTGCGATACAGCTGGGCGAAGATAGCAGTTGATACAGGCGGAATAAATACACCGGATAACATAAGAAAAATGTGCAACCGCCACCATTGGTAAATTTGTCCGTTTTTCCGTTCTAAGGGTGATATAATATAAAATGAAGAAATCGATAATAAGAGGCATTTTGTAGTTCTCCTTTTTCAAAAATAACGGCAGACCGCTCTCGCTTGAGGGCGGTCTGCTTATTTTACATAAAGAGAGGTGGTGACGGTGGCAAAGGGAAAGTATGAAAAATGGCTTAAAAAAGAAAATTTACTACTGCTTGAGGGCTGGGCAAGGGACGGTCTGACCGATGAGCAGATTGCTAAGAATATAGGAATTACAGTATCAACATTTTATGAGTGGAAGAAAAAGTATTCGGAGATTTCGGAGTCCTTAAAAAAGGGCAAAGAGGTTGTGGACTATCAGGTTGAAAACGCTTTGTTATCCTCTGCTCTTGAGGGCAACACTACTGCTCAAATATTTTGGCTGAAAAACCGCCGCCCCGACAAATGGCGAGATAAGCAGAAAGAAGAAACCGACAAAACCGCACTCGATAAACTCGACAGCATTTTGAAAGAAATCAAAAAGGACGCAGAAAGGAGCACAGACGATGCCGTACACGAGTAAGCAAAAGGAATACATAGCAAACGCAACACATCGTTGGAACATTAAAAGCGGTGCGGTGCGTTCGGGCAAAAGCTATGTTGATGTTACCTGCATAGTTCCTATGCGTATTCGTGAAAGAATAGGCAAGGACGGCTTGTGCTTTATCATCGGAGTGTCAAAGGAAACTATCGAGCGAAATGTTTTACAGCCTATGAGAGAGCGGTATTCATCCGATATTGTGGGCACAATTAACAGCCGAAACATAGCAAAGGTGTGTGGCGAAGATGTCTATTGCCTCGGTGCGGAAAAGGTCAGTCAGGTTGCAAAAATTCAGGGTGCGTCCGCTAAGTATATCTATGGCGATGAGGTTGCAAAGTGGAATGAAGATGTTTTCAATATGCTTAAATCCCGACTTGACAAGCCTTATTCGTGCTTTGACGGCAGCTTAAACCCCGAACACCCTACGCATTGGCTAAAAAAGTTTATAGACAGTGACGCAGATATTTATTTGCAGGAATACACGATTTTCGATAATAAATTCTTATCCGAGGAGTTTGTGAAGAACCTTTGCAATGAATATGAGGGTACAATTTTCTATGACCGTCTTATTCTTGGCAAGTGGGTGCGTGCCGAGGGTGCTATTTACCGCAGATTTGCCGACAATCCAAAGAATTTTTACTGCCAAATTACCGACAAAATCAATACAGATTTACCGTACAGGCAGTTTTTGAAATCGGAACTTGAAGAAGTAACAATCGACATTGACTTTGGCGGCAATAAATCGGGCCACGCATTTGTGGCAACGGCAAAGACAAGAGGCTACAATAATTTAATAGCATTGAAAAGCGAACGACACTTCGGTGAATACGACGGAAACGATATTGACAGGCTGGCAATTAATTTTGCACAGTCTGTTTTTGATTTATGCGGTGTTGTGGACTTTGTGTATTGGGATAATGCCGAAACTGTACTCGGTCGAGGAATTAAAAGAGCGTTTGAGGAGCATTTTCCAAATACGATAGTCAGACCGGCACGCAAATGTCCTGTACAAGACCGTATTCAATGCACCTTGCGGCTTATGGGTGCAGGCAGGTTCTTTTACACTGACGGCTGCGGCACGCTGAAAACGGCTCTTTGTGAGGCTGTTTGGAACGATAAAAAACTTGTTGACGAAAGACTTGACGATGGCTCAACCGACATCGACAGCCTTGACGGTTTTGAATACACATTTGAACGGGATATAAAAAGATTTATAAGGGCGGTGTGAAATGCAATTCATAAATTTTTTGAAAGGAGTGTGGCAGAGAATGTTCCCTCTAAAGGATATTAAACAGGCTTTGGGCGTTAAACTTGCGATTACGGATGATATGATGCAAAGCATTGAAATGTGGCAGAAATGCTTTGCGGGGCAGGCTTTTTGGCTTTCCGACAGCGTTATAAGTTTAAGGCTTGAGCAGGCGATTACAAGAGAGTTTGCAAACATCACGCTTAACGAAATGACCGCAAGCGTAAGCAATGACAAATTGCAGAAAATCTTTGAAACCGCAACAGAAGACCTTAACTCCGAATTGCAGTCGGGACTTGCAACAGGCGCAATAGTGATTAAACCGTTAGGCGGCGACAAGGTGCAGTATATTTCCGCAAATGCCTTTGTGCCGATTGAATTTGATGCAAGGCATAGGCTTGTAAAAGTCATCTTTCCTGAATTTAAGAAGATCGGCGACAACTATTACACAAGGCTTGAGTATCACAGCCTTGATACCGAAAAGGGATTGACAATTACCAACACTGCTTATGTGTCTGCAAGTGGGGGGCAACTTGGAAGAGAAATTCCGCTTGCGGCAGTTGACGAGTGGGCAAGCCTGCCGAATGCTGTTACATTCCCTGCAATGCTCCGCCCTGCTTTCGGTTATTTTCGCACACCGATTAAAAACACGATTGACGGCTCATCTTGCGGTGTTTCTGTCTACGCAAATGACATAAATCTTATTCGTAAAATAGACACACAATTTGGCAGACTTGATTGGGAGTTTGAGAGCGGCGAAAGGGCAATACATGTTGATGCCGCAGCTTTCAAGAAAGAGGGTACTGAAAAACTCAACAAAAGACTTTACAAAGCTGTAGATGTTGACCTCGGAGATAATGAATTGTTCAAAGATTTTTCTCCTGCAATTCGTCAATCTGATATTACCGACGGGCTAAATACATATCTTCGCAGACTTGAATTTTCGGTCGGTCTTGCATATGGCGACCTATCCGACCCCGACACTGTCGCAAAGACGGCTACGGAGATATTATCGGCTAAGAACCGAAAGTACAACACGGTATCGGCAATTCAGAAACAGCTTAAATATTGTCTTGACGATTTGGTGTATGCTCTCGCTTTTTACAATTCGCTGACAACAAGCGGTTACACATTCGTTTGTGACTTTAAGGACAGTATTCTCACCGATGAACAGACCGAACGCACACAGGATATTCAGGACTTGAGTCTTGGAATTATGCGGCCCGATGAGTATCGTATGAAATGGTACGGAGAGGACGAAAAAACGGCGAAAAAGAACCTGCCGCAGTCCTCCGAGGTAGTTGACTGATGTTTACGCCTGAGATTATGGAGGCAATCCCCACAGCGCTCGAACAGATTTTTGACAGCCTGCAAATGAGCATAATGGCTGACATTGTGCGAATGTTGGTGCTTGCACAAGAGCTTACACCGACAAGCGTTTACAAAATCGGCAGACTTTACAAGCTCGGTAAGAGTAAATCAGCAATCAAAAGCATAGTGCAAAATACACTTGATTTAAGCAATAGTGAGATTAAAAACATCTTTTCGGGAATTGTAGAGAACGGCTATAACGAGGCTGAGAGCGTTTTTAAAGAGCAGGGCAAGGAGTTTATACCCTATGCCGAAAATGAACCGTTACAGCAATTTGTGAGGGCGGTGCAGGCACAGACACAGGGCGAGTGCAAGAACATAACGCAGTCAATGGGTTTTGCCAAGCGACAGCCTGACGGCAGCTTAGGCTTTACTCCTGCCGCCGATTACTACCAAGAAACTCTTGACAAAGCAGTAACCGAGATTGCAAGCGGTGCGAGTGATTATAATACCGTACTCGAGAAAACCGTAACCGAAATGACAAACAGCGGCTTGCGTACGGTTGACTATGCAAGCGGTCACAGCAACAGAGTTACGGTTGCGGCAAGGCGGGCGGTTGCAACGGGACTTAATCAGGTTGTGGGCAAAATCAACGAGGAGAATGCCGAAAAACTCGGTACAAATTACTTTGAGGTATCGTGGCACAGCGGTGCAAGACCGACACATCAGGTGTGGCAGGGCAGAGTTTACAGCAAGGAAGAGCTTGAAAGCGTGTGCGGCCTTGGCACAGTAACAGGCTTGTGCGGTGCAAACTGCTACCACTCATATTCTCCGTTTACTCCCGGCATAACCCCACGCACATACACAGATGAACAGCTCGACCAAATGAACGCAGAGGAAAACAAGCCTGTCGAATACAACGGCAAGACCTACACAAAGTACGAGGCAACCCAAAGACAGCGCAGACTTGAAACCACAATGCGTGCACAGCGGCAGAAAATAAAACTGCTTGAAGAGGGCGGAGCAGATGAGCAGGCTCTCATAAATGCAAGAGCAAGGTATGTAAAAACCTCCGATGAGTATGTGAACTTCTCGAAAAGTATGGGACTTTCTCAGCAATGGGACAGGGTAACGGTTGGTGGCAACAGTCTTGAGGGTATTACAAAGCCTAAAAAAGCCAATTCACCGATAAGCGGAATAAAAACTACTTCTTTGCCGGTTAAAAACACAGAAAATCATACCTTTAAAGGTAAATTCGGTGTTGAAAAATCGGACGGTAGTGGTATAATGAAAGAAAAAAGCAGAGATTATTCTTCAGTAGGTACTAACAACTTTTCTGATTCAAATAAGCAAATTCTTTTGCAAGATGAACGAGTTTTATCGGGTAATAATTATGAAACTGCCAATATCTATGACTCAAATGGCAACATGAAATTTTCTAAAAAGGGTACAGCAGAGGGAGTCAATTTTTCAGATGAAGAAATTAAGAGTATGAATGGATGTATTTTGACACACAATCACCCAAATGGTACTGTGTTTTCTCCAGAGGATATAAATATACTTCGCAGGGGGAAACTTTCTGAAATAAGAGCCTGCAACGAAAAAGGTTCTTATGTGTTGCGTAATACGGGAGATTGGCATAAAGATTTACCCAACTTAAAAACTATAAAAGATGCTTATTGGAATTGTATGAATACAGCTGGTGAAAGATATGTTGATATAGCAGCGCAGGAAGGTAAGCCTATTTTTGCTTATTTCGGAGAGATGGAGGAAGACGGGCTGAGATTATTTTCTGAAAAATACGGATTGGAATTTTCATGGGAGGGCATAAAAGATGAAAGTTGATATTTCAGATATTCCAGAATATAAAACTTTTGATGATTATCCGAAAGGTACAGTTTTTGTTCATAAAGAACATTTTCCAAGATACATTTTAAATCCGTTTGAAATAATCCGTCCAGAAGACCAGAGATATGAAACAGCTTTAACAAGAGAACAGGTTGAAAAACTTATTGCTAACACAAGTTAATACAACATTTGTTGCTTTAACTTGCCAATTCGTAAAACAGCGAGGATTTGTAATGAACGATAATTTTAAGTGCATTTATAAGATACTGCGAACTTTG
>ERZ791689.316-NODE-316-length-26080-cov-9.00119_pt1 | contig 26080 bp, 27 predicted proteins | sample MGYA00509957_ERZ791689 | MGnify/ENA primary metagenome ERZ791689 (study PRJEB30046, sample SAMN00715167) | human gut metagenome | study: EMG produced TPA metagenomics assembly of the A metagenome-wide association study of gut microbiota in type 2... | reverse complement strand
ATTTCTATATACGCTGACTATTTTGTTCGCCTAACTCATGATTAAAATCACAAGTATGCGGCTCACAATAATCAAAAAGCATTTTGCCAAATAGTCTATAGATGGTATAATATAGCTATTGTTTTTAACTATTTATAATTTGTATATATAAGAAAGGATGGAAATGAATGGTTGAATCAGCATGGTCGCTATTGCCTCCGATAATTACCATAGTATTGGCTTTGGCGACAAAAGAAGTATACATGTCGTTGATTGTGGGTATCTTTGTAGGGGCTTTAATGTTCACAGGCTTTGATTTATTAGCTGCTATTGATGCATTCTTTGCGATTATGTCCGATAAAGTTGGCGGAAATGTATATATTTTAGTATTTTTGGTCTTATTAGGTATTATTGTAGCAGCTATTGCTCGCTCTGGTGCTTCTCGTGCTTATGGTGAATGGGCAGCAAGTGTAATCAGAGGAAAACGCAGTTCCTTACTTGTTACTTCTATCTTAGGGGTAGTTATCTTTATCGATGACTATTTTAACTGTTTGACTGTAGGTACAGTTATGCGACCTGTTACTGATAAATTTAATGTAACTCGTGCAAAACTCGCTTATATCATTGATGCTACAGCAGCACCAATTTGTATTATCGCTCCAGTATCTAGCTGGGCAGCAGCAGTTAGTTCTTCACTTCCAGAAGACAGTGCTATTGATGGTTTCTCCTTATTCTTGCAGACAATTCCTTTTAATATGTATGCATGGTTTACTATTATCTTTATGTTGTTCTTGATTTGGACAGGTAAAGATTTTGCCGCTATGAAGACTTTAGAACAAAGAAGCAATGGTAAATTAATTATTCCTGAAGAATATAAAGAAGAACAGATGGAAATAGTAGGTAATGGTAAAATCTTAGATTTATTATTACCACTTATCGTTTTAATCGGTGGTTGTATCTTCGGTATGCTTTATACTGGTGGCATTTTAGAAGGTGCTAGCGTATCTGATGCTTTTGCAAATTGCGAATCTGCTAGAGGTCTAGTAATTGGTTCCTTTATCGCTTTAGTATTTACATTCTTACTCTATGTACCACGTGGGGTGCTTCGCTTTGGTAAATTCTGTGAATGTTTCAACCAAGGTTTTAGAGCAATGACACCTGCTATCTTTATCTTATGTCTTGCTTGGAGCTTATCTGGTGTTTGCGGTGAAGATTATTTAAATATCGGTGGTTATGTTGGCGGTATCGTATCCAATAATGCTACTGTAGGTATGTTCATGCCAGCTGTATTCTTCCTTGTAGCTATCGGTCTTGCATTTGCTACTGGTACTTCTTGGGGTACATTCGGTATCTTGATTCCTATCGCTCTTGCTGTAGTATCTACTGATCCTCATCTTTTAGTAGTTACAGTAGCAGCAGTATTAGCTGGTGCTGTAGGTGGTGACCATGTATCGCCAATATCTGATACTACTATCTTGGCTTCTGCGGGGGCTCAATGTAGTCATATCGACCATGTGAGTACACAGGTTCCATATGTAATCGTAGTAGCTACATGCTCTTTCTTAGGATATTTAGTAGCAGGTATTGCAGGTAGTGGCTGGATCGGTGTAGTAGCTGGTTTCGTTATTTTAGCTATAGCTATGGCTTATATTTATAAAGTTTTAATGAAAGATTAATAAAGAAAACTCTAGAATTTAAATTCTAGAGTTTTTTTTATATATAAGTTTAGATTTGATATTATTAGGAAAATTATATTTTTTTGTAAAATATAAATATAAAATAAGGAAATAATATAGTATTGGATTTTTACATATATATGATATAATATAAAATTAGTTAAGAATGGATTTATAAATTAATAATAAAATTTGTGGAGGATTTTATGGGAAGATTTTATAAAAAAGCGATAGTTACAGCTTTATTAGTATCAGCATTATCAACTACTGCTTTTGCAGCGCCAGAAGATGTATATACAAATATTGCTGATAGTGCAGTGATCATGGATGAGGCAGATACTTCAGTGTTCAAGCCAGCATCTTTAAAATCATTAGATGATTATGATGAACATTATCGTTTATATAAATATGATACGATATCAATTAGAATAATTGGCTTTAGAAATGCTCAAGGATTGGATAGCATTATGATCGGTACAGATGGCTATGTAAATCTACCTTATGCTGGTAGCGTAAAATTAGCAGGTCTAACTATTGAAGAAGCAAAACAGGTATTGACTGCAAAATTTGGCAGATATATTAAAATACCAGACATGTCAATAATCGTCACTAATTATGGGCCTAGAAAAGTACAGGTATTGGGAGAAGTGAATGCTCCAGGTACAGTGGAATTAGCTTCTGATGATATGAATGTATTGGCAGCTATCTCTAAAGCTGAATGGGTGACTACATATGGTCGTATCAAAAAAGTACAAGTCATTCGCATAGATGATGGTGTTATGTATGTAAAAGAAGCCAATATTAAAGATTATATAGAAAAACATGATATCAGTCAGAATTTTGCCCTAGAAGATGGAGATATCTTATATATTCCTAAATCCAATAAAATTGACTTCCATAAAGACGTATTACCACTTATCAATGTATATAGTACGTATAGAGCATTGACTGATTAATTAGGAGTGAAATAATGGATATAAATAATGCAAAAGATAATGATACAATTGATTTAAAAAAATTGTTTTCTTTAATGCTCGAAAAGAAAATGATAGTTATAGCGATAGTAGTAATTTGTACTATTATTGCCACTATAGTAGCTTTTGTTTTACCAAAATCTTATCAATCCACTACACTTGTACGTGTAAAATCTAGTAGTAGTTCCATGTCAGGCTATGCAGCTATGGCAGCTGGTTTTGGTATAGATATAGGGGGAGGAAGTTCCGGTTCACCTGAATCTTATATTGAATTAATGAAATCTCGTGAAGTTTTAGAGCCTATTATTGCTGAATTGGATTTACCTGATGAAGATAAAGAAAAATTAACAGCAGAAACTTTTGCAAAGAAAAATTTAGAAGTTACTAATATTAAAAAGACAGATTTAATAACTATAGCTGCTTATGGTAAAACACCAGAGGAAGCACAGATGATTTCTCAAGGGGTGGCAGATAATTTCTTAGCATTGATGACTAAATTAAACAAAGAAGACAATTCTACTACTTTGAAATTCCTTGATGAACGTATAAAAATTGCTAAAGAAGAGATGGAAACAGCAGAAAATAAATTAGCTGCTTATCAGCAGGAACATAAAATTTATGCACCTGATGAACAAGCAAAAGCTATTATTGCTAATTTAAATAATTATGATACAACGATTGCTCAGCTTCAAGCTCAAAGTGAAGGTGATAGTGCGAAACTTGCTGGTGTGACTAGTCAATTGGAACAGCAAAATGCATCTTTATTAGAATATAATGTATCTGATAATACAAATATCGGCAATATTCGTGAGTCTATAGTCAATAAACGTGTAGAACTTGTAGGACTTCAGCAACAATTCACTGATGAACATCCAGATGTGATTAAAGCCAAAGAAGAATTAAATAGCCTTGAAAGATCTTTATCTGATGAGATCGCAAAGGCTGTAAATTCTCAATCAGTGACTTTAAGCCCAGTACAATCTAATCTTTTAAAAGATAAAATCAGTACAGAAGTGCAGATATCTGTAAATAATGCTTCTTTAGAAGCTTTGAAAGCAAAACAAGCAGAAGCTCAAGAAAGTATAGCTACATTATCTGCTGATAGTGTGGAATATATGCGTCTATCTCGTGAAGCGACTATCACAGGTCAAGTATATACTTCTCTTGTACAGAATTATGAACAGACTAGAATTCAAGAAGCAAAAGATTCTATGGATATCCAGATCATTGATGCAGCAGATTTACCAAAAGAAGATATGCCAGCTAAGCCAAATAAAAAATTAATTGTAGCTATTGGTTTTATCTTAGGTATAATGATCAGCTTTGGTTATACTTTATATAATTATAGTAAAAGATATGGTTTATAATATAGATTAAAAATATAAAAGGAGAAGATTTACTTCTCCTTTTATACTATAATTAAAAATAAATGCAATGTAGGTGAATTTATTGGCACAAAATTATAAAACTAAGCTAAAACAGAATATCCGCATAATTTGGTCCGGTATATCACTGATGGCAGATTATCTAGCGGTATTATTAGCTGAACTGATAGCAATATATTTTAGTGAGGAAAATCTTCGTCATATAGATTTATTTATCGTTATACCTTTTATCTATATAGCTTTTATTGCTGCTGCAAGGACTTATCGTCGCATTATTCCTTTTTGGCAGAGGGTCGAGTCGCTTTTTTATAGCAGTATCTATAGTATTATCGCTATCTTATTATTCTTTTTTGTGCGAGCAAATGCCACTGAACATAGTATAGCTTTTTTAGCTTTATTATGGCTAGCTAGTTTTATCTGTTTAGTGATAATGCGTTATTTATTAAAGCGTATTTTAGATGAAAGAAATATATTTCAAATTCCTTTACTTATTATTGGGGCTCAAGAAGAAGCCTTAGCTTTTGTTAAAGCTATCAATAGTGATATAGGAATGAGTTCTTATAAAATAGTAGGTTTAATCAGTGATAAAACTCCTGTAAAAGGATTAGAAAATTATCCGCTATTAGGTGATTTTAAGGATATGGAAAAGACTATTAAAACTACAGGGGTAAATAATGTATTGATAGCTATTCCATATTTAGAACAAGCGAAAATACAAAATATTATTCATCGTGTACAGCCATTGGTAAAAAATATCTGTATCATTCCTAATTTACAAGCTATTCCTATGGGAGGAGCTGATTTAGAAACTTTTTTTGATGAAAAGTTTATGCTGATAAAAGTTCGTAATAATTTAGCTCGCAATATCAATAAATTGATTAAGTTGATTTTTGATATGATAGTAGGTTTATTGATTTGTATACCAGTGATTCCGATAATAATAGTTTGTGCTATATGGGTAAAAATGGACTCCAAAGGACCTATTTTTTATAATGCAAAACGCATTGGTAAAAACGGCAAAGAATTTACTTGTTATAAATTTCGCTCTATGTATACAAATGGTGATGAATTATTAGAGCAATATTTAGCTGAAAATCCAGTAGCTAAAAAAGAATGGGATGAGTTTCAAAAGCTTCATGATTATGATCCTCGTGTTACTAAAGCTGGAAAAATTATGCGAAAAACTAGTCTTGATGAATTGCCACAAATGCTCAATGTATTAAAAGGTGAAATGAGTCTTGTAGGTCCTAGACCATATCTTCCCCGTGAAAAAGAGATGATGGGACATTTTTATAATATTATTATTTCTACAGTTCCAGGAATAACAGGTTATTGGCAAGTAAATGGCCGTTCTGATGTGACTTTTGAAGGTCGATTGAGAATGGATGATTGGTATATACGCAATTGGTCCGTATGGATAGATATTATATTATTAATTAAAACTATAAAAGCTGTATTTTGTAGTAAAGGAGCAGTTTAATAGATGAAAATTATTATCTTAGCAGGTGGAGGTGGTACTAGATTATTTCCACTATCTAGAGATTGTTATCCTAAACAATTTCTGCATGTAATTGGAGATAAATCTTTGCTTGCTCAAACTATAGAGCGATTTTTAGGCTTAGTAGAAGCAAAAGATATTATTATTGTGACTAATGAGCGTTATATTTTTCATGTGCAAGCAGAATTAAAAACTATAAATGCACAAGAAGCTCATATTATCACTGAACCTATGGGAAAAAATACAGCTCCTGCTATTGCCTTAGCGCAGAGTTATTGTCAAGATGTATTGCAATGTGATGATGATGAGATTTTATTTGTTAGTCCATCAGATCATTTAGTTAAACCAATAGATGCTTTTCAAGATTTAATCAAGAATGCTCAAGATGTAGCTAAAGACAATATAGTGACTTTGGGAATTAAGCCTACAAAACCAGAAATTGGTTATGGTTATATTGAAGCAGAGAAAAATAGTAACTTAGCAAAAAAAGTTATTTCTTTTAAAGAAAAGCCAGATTTGGTTACAGCTAAAGAATATATCGCTTCTGGTAATTATTATTGGAATGGTGGTATGTTTATGTTTAGCATAGCTACTATGCAGGCTGAACTCATTAAATATATGCCAGCAATAATAGATATTACCCAAAATGGTTATCAGTATATAGTAGATAATTTTGTAAATATGCCAGATATATCCATTGACTATGCAGTAGCAGAAAAATCACAAAAGATGATGATGATACCAATGGAAAATATTTATTGGAATGATATTGGCAGTTTTGATGCTATTGCAGAAGTACTTTCTGATAAGGATAAAAATGTATTTAAAGGTGATATTTTAGCGGAAAATTGTACAGATACCATGATTATTGGTGATAATCGTCTAATAGCTGGTATTGATTTAGAAAATTTAATGATCATTGATACTCCAGATGCATTGCTTGTAGCCAAAAAAGGTGAAAGTCAAAAGGTAAAAAATATAGTGAATAAGCTTAAGCAGAATAAACGTAAGGAAGCAAAAGAAAATGTCACTATGTATCGCTCATGGGGGAAATACACTTTACTTACTGAGAGTGAAGGTTATAGAGTACGTAAAATAGAGATGGATCCAGGGGCGTCGCTTACTATGCAGATGCATTATCATCGTAGTGAGCATTGGACAGTTATTTCTGGCACAGGTAAGATTATTATTAATGATGTAGAAAGTATTTTTACCGAAAACCAAAGTACTTATATTCCTATGGGAGTAAAACATAAATTATCTAATCCAGGAAAAATACCTTTGATTATTATAGAGGTACAATCTGGCAAATATATTAATGAAGATGATATTGTAGTTTTTGAGGATTAATAAATGAAAATTGTACATGTAATGGAATGTTTCGCAGGGGGAACTTTTAATTTTTTAGTTGATTTGACTAGTGAATTATCAAATGAAGAACATATAGTAATCTATGGTACTAATAGAGAAAATACACCTAAAAACTTTAAAGATTTATTCAATAAAAATGTTAAATTCATTGAATGGAAAACAGCACAAAGAGAGATGAAGCCCTTAAAGGATATAAAAGCTTTATGGGAATTATATACTATATTAAAAAAGATAGATAATATAGATATAATACATTTACATTCAAGTAAAGCTGGTTTTCTTGGTCGCATAGTAAGTTTTTTATTGGATAAATCAAAAAAAACGATATATACTCCACATGCAATATCTTTTTTACGTTTAGATGTGAGTTCTAAAAAAAGAAAAATTTTTATTTGGATGGAAAAATTTGCTAGTTTTTTTGGTGGAAAAATTATAGCTTGTTCTCAATCTGAAAAAGAAGCTATTGAAGAGCAAGGAATAAAAAATGTAACTTTTATTAATAATGGCATAAAACCATTGCAGATAGAAAAAAAGGTAAATACAAGTGATAAAACAACAATAATCTCAGTAGGGAGATTATCTATTCAAAAAAATCCTAAACTTTTTAATGATATAGCTTTAGAATTCAAAGATAATTCTAATATTCAATTTATTTGGTGCGGTAATGGTGAATTGAAATCAGAATTAACTTCACCAAATATAAAATGTACAGGTTGGATAGAACGAAAAGAATTAGAAAGTTATTTAGCTAATGCAGATATATATTTATCTACCGCATTATGGGAAGGGTTGCCTTTATCTGTATTAGAAGCTATGTCTATAGGTTTGCCACTTGTATTATCTAATTGTGTAGGAAATAGAGATTTAGTGGAAGATAATGGTATTTTATATAATAATAAAATAGAGGCTATTAAAAAGATAAATGATTTTAGAGAAAATAATAATTTGCTTATTTTTAAAGGAGAAAAATCTAAAGAATTATTTTTTAAAGAATTTGACTTAAAAAATATGAGTAAAAAATATTATTTTTTATATAGAAAAATAAAAAAGGATAGGTTTTAAATGTATATATTAAAAATTTTTTGGCATTTAAATGCTATAATCAAAATCTTTTTTTTTAAAATTATATTTGGTAATAAGTTAAAAATGGGAAAAAACATAACTTTTAGGAAAGGATTTTCTTTATTAATCGATGGGGGAAAAATTTCTATAGGGAATAATGTATTTTTTAATAATTATTGTTCTATAGTATCACATGAGTCTATTAGTATTGGAGATAATTGTATTTTTGGCGAAAATGTAAAAATTTATGATCATAATCATAGATTTAATATTAATGATATTAAGAAAAATCAAGGTTTTAGTAGTCAAGCAATAAAAATAGGGAAAAATTGTTGGTTAGCAAATAATGTTATTTTATTAAAAGGTGCAGAGATTGGTGATAATTCAGTAATAGGTGCTGGTTGTATTATTAAGGGAAAAATACCTGCAGATGTAATAGTTAGAAAAAATGATAAATATGATTTTCAAAAAATTGAATATAGGTGATAATTTTGTGTACTGTATCAGTTATAATGGGAATTTATAAAATGGCGAGTAAGGAATCTATTGTTAAGTTGGCAATAGATTCGATTTTAAATCAAACTTATAAGGATTTTGAGTTTATTATATGTGATGATGGTTCTAATGATGGAACTTATGAAATGGTACAAAATTTAATAAAAAAAGATAATAGAGTAATTTTAATAAAAAATGAAGAAAATAAAGGATTAGCATATTCATTAAATCATTGTTTAAGTATAGCGAAAGGAAAATATATTGCTCGTATGGATGCAGATGATATTTCCATGCTTAATAGATTTGAAAAACAAGTAAAATTTTTAGATGAACATCTAGAATATGCAGTTGTTGGTAGTAATATGCTTTATATAAATGAAAAGGGAATATGGGGAAATAGAATTTTAGCAGAAAAACCTACAAAAAAGTCTTTTTTGTTTACATCACCGTTTGCTCATCCAACTGTTATTATGCGTAAGGAAATTTTAAATTTATTGAATGGATATAAGGTAGAGAAGATAACCAGAAGATTAGAGGATTATGATTTATTTATGCGATTATATGCAAATGGCTATAAAGGATATAATATGCAAGAATTTTTGTATCAATTTAGAGAAGATAATGATGCTTTTAAGAGAAGAGCTTATAAATATAGATGGGATGAAGTACAAGTAAGATATAGAGGATTTAAATATTTAGGATTAATTCCTAAATATTTTATATATGTATTAAAGCCATTAATAGTGGGGGCGATTCCTCAAAAATATTTAGCAATATTGAGATCATATAGGAAAGAAAAATAAAATTAATTTCAGGAGATATAAGATGTATAAAATAGCATTGGAACCTCATTTGGATAGTATAAATAAAGCGTATATGAAATATTTTTCTAATAAGAAAGATATGCAGCTTTTTTTATTAGAAAAACCTAGATGGAAAGATGCAGATCAATTAAAAATAATAAAAATGGTAATATTTTTATTAAAAAATATGATATATTTTTCAATAGGAAAATATGATTTAGTACATATTAATGGTGCTAATTTTGGTATTATAGCATATTTTGCTAGTTTTTTTAAATGTAAATATATATATACAATACATGGATGTCCATATAGAGATATAGAAAGAACAGAAGGTTTGAAAAAAAATATTTTATCATATATAAATGAAAAATTCATGAAAATTATTGTGAGAAGAGCAGAAAAAGTATTGACAATATCTAAATTTTCTCAAGCAGAGTTATGGAATAATTATAAAATAAAGTCAGATGTAATTTATAATGGATTTAATAAATTTATAATAGATGATAATAGTTTAGTAGATAATAGTGATATGATAGATATAATAAATAAAGAAAAAAAAGTAATATTTATATCTGTAGGAAGAATGATAGAATATAAAAACCCTTTTAGAGTAATTGATATTTTTAAAATAGCTAAAAAACAAATACCAAATGCTTATTTAATTTTAATTGGTGAAGGTATATTAGAGAAAAAAGTAAAAAAATATATTATTAAAAATAATTTAGAAAATGATATTTTGTTAAAAAGAAGAATAGATTTTTCTCAAATGGGAGTATGGTATCGAAAATCAAAATATTTTATATCTGCTTGCGATAGAGAAGGTTTTGGTTTAGCTGCTTTAGAGGCAGTAGCATGCGGATGTATACCGATATTGCCAAATAAAGGAGCTTTTCCAGAAATTTTTTTGGATAAAAAATATTTATATGATGTGAATAACATTGATAAAATTAGATTTATAGATTTATTAGAATGCGATAGAAATTTTTTAAATAATATTGTAAAAAAATATAGTTGGAAAAATTCTATAGAAAAATATGAAAAAATTTATATGAGTTTATGTAATATGAAGTGAGGTAATTATGAAAAAAATTGCATGGATTATACCAGATTTATATACAGGTGGAATGTCTAGAGTGCTGGAAGCATTATCTAATGAATTTAATAAAGATAGTAAATATAAACAATATAATATTTTATTAAAGAAAAAAGATATAAATTTTAATGTTTATGGAAAAACATTTAGTTTAGAAAAAGAAGGAAAAAACCTTAGTGAAAAAATATTTATTTTTATAAAAAGAATATATGATTTTTATAAAATAAATAAAAAATATGAATTTGATTATGTCGTTAGTTTTGGAATGGCTGCAAATATTATTAATATATTAATAAATAAAAAAGGAAAAACAATAATTACAGAGCATAATGTTAAATCAATAGAAAATAATATAGGAAAAGGGATAAATAATAGAATTTATAATTGTATATATAATTTATTAATAAGATTTTTATATAATAAAGCTGATAAAATTATTACTGTATCAAAATATATGGGAATAGATTTAATAAAATATTATGGTATAAAAGAAAATAAAATAGACACAATATATAATGGGGTAGATGAGAAAAAAATAGAAAAGTTAAAAATGGAACCATTGTCAGATGAAGAATATAAGATTTTTGAAAATCCTGTTATCATAAATGTTGGTTCTACATCTAGACAAAAAGGACAATGGCATTTGATAAAGATAATGCCTGAATTGAAAAAAGCAATACCTAATATACAGTTAATAATTTTAGGTCAAGGTGAAGATTATAATAAATTATATAATTTAGTCCAATTATTAGGATTAGAAAATAATGTACATTTAATGGGTGTCAAATCCAATCCATATAAATATATGTATAATGCTAAGATATTTGTATTAAGTTCACTATATGAAGGATTTCCTAATGTATTAGTGGAAGCTATGACAGTAGGATTACCTATTATTTCTGTTGATTGTAAATCAGGACCAAGAGAGTTATTAAATAATAATATTAATATAAGTGTTAAAAATAATTATTTTTTAGCAGATTATGGTATATTAACACCCGATTTTTTAGAAAATGATTGTTCAGAATCTATTAAAGAAAAAATTTTAGAAAAAGCTATAATTGAGTTGTTAAAAAATAAAAATTTATATTGTAAGTATAGAGCATTATCAGTTAGTAGGAGTAAAGATTTTACCTCAGTAAAAATGATGAATTATTATAAGAACTATCTTGATTAAAAGGAGGAAAAAAGTTGATAGAGACAACTACTATAATATTATCCTTATTGTCAATTTGTTCCATTGGAGATGTTTTATTCAAATCAAGTTTAAAAAAATGTATACAATATCTTTTTCTTATATGGTGTGTTATATTAATTTTTACAGCAGGACTAAGAGAGGATACTGCAGATTATGCAGCATACGTAAATCTATTTAATTGGACGCCAAATATTATTGATACAATTATAAATAATGAGTGGAATTTTTTTATTTTTACAAGAGAAGAAATAGGATATTTATTATTAAATTCATTAGTAAAATTATTTACAGATGAAAGTAGTTTTTTATTTTTGATTGTAGCGACTATAAGCATTTCTCTATATTATAAAAGTATAAAGAAATATGCAGTATTTCCTTTGGTTTCTTTATTAATATATTTTTCATTTATTTATTGTGTAAAAGAATTGGCTCAAATTAGACAGGGTATAGCCATGGCAATCTTTGCTTATTCATTAAAATATTTAGTAAATAATAATTTTAAAAAATATATATTATCTATATGGATAGCAGGTTGTTTTCATTTATCTATATGGGCAATGTTATTTATATATCCATTAAGAAAAATAAAAATAAATACAATTAATATTTTGATTTTTTTTATGGTATCTTTATTAATGGGGTTATTTGATATTGCTAATAATATTATTATTAATCTTTTTGGTAATTTCGAGATAATGCAAAGAGTTTTAGTTTATTTAAATAGTGAATATTTAGATGTTAATGATCTAAATAGACTATATAAATATTTAATAGTATTTCTATTTTTAGGTATATTTAATAAAAGTTTACGTAAAAAATATAGATATTATGATATAATGATGGTTATATTTGGATATGGTTTATTTATAATGTCTATATGGTCTAAATATTCGTTTTTTGGAGAACGATTTGCAGCTCCTTGTTGGATAAGTTTAATATATTTATTACCGACAATAATATTATTATTAAATAATAGAATATATAAAATGATAGTTTTATTATTAATAATAGGATTAGTTATTAATTCTTATATATCTAATTTAGGATTAATTTCAGTATAAATTAAGGAGTAGAGTATATTGATAGTAACAGTTTTATTTGGTATAGGAAAAAGTGCAATAGCAGATTTATATAAGAATTTAATAAATTCATTTAAGGGGAAAAAAGATATAATATGTATATATCCTAAAGGTTATAAAGGTGAATATAATGAAAATTTTATATTAAAAGAAGATGATTTTACTGAAAAATCAATGATTGAAAGAATATATAAATTATTTGTTTATTTGTTTAGTATAAAAAAAATAGCTAATAAACAAAAAAATAAAAATGCATTGATTTTTCATGAAGGAGATTTTTTAAGTATATTTTCGGCTATTTTTTTAAAATTGATTGGTTTTAATATTAATGTTTGGGTACATGATCCAATAGCACATTTAGGTGAAAGTAAAAAAAATAAATTTATACGATGGATTGCTTTTCACACATATATAAAAAAAGCAAAAAATATTATAGTATCTTATGAAAAGGCTAAAAAAATATTAATAAAGGAATATAAAATATCTTTAGAAAAAATAAAAGTTATTAATTTACCTCAAATGCAAGAAATGGAGTTTGAAGATATAAGAAATGATGTTAATATAGAATTAAAATATGATTTTATTTTTTATGGACGAATTGAAGAATACAAAGGATTAGATTTATTATTAGAAGTTTTTAAAGATAAGAATTTAAAAAATATAAAATTATTAATTGTTGGTCGAGGGAAAAAAGATAAAGAAATAAAAGAAAAAATAACAAATTTTAAAAATATAACATTTATAAATGAATATGTACCTAATAGAGATTTAGCAAAATATATAATGAAATCTAAATTTGTAATATTACCTTATAAAACAGCAACAGGTACACAAACTATTCAAATAGCCAATTATTATAATAGAATGGTATTAGCAACAAAAGTAGGATGTTTTACAGAATATATAAATGAAGGTAAAAATGGATTATTTATAGATAAACAAGAATACAATTCTTTAAAAAAATCAATATTAGAAATTCTAGAATATAAAATGGATAGTAAACAAAAATTATTAATAAATGAAGAATATAAAAAATATGATTTAATAAAGACAGCTAATAAGTTATATAATATAATTGATAGTCAATAAATTTTAAAATATAAAAGAAAAATTATTTCATATTAAATAAATAAGATAAGTAATAAAGGTTTAAATTTTTTATTTATAATATATTTTGAATAAAAATTTTTCGTAGTAGAAGCTTTTAGTGATGATCAAATTATTATAGGAGTATTAGTAAAAATAAAAGAGAAATTTTTTGAAAGGATAAAAAATAGAATACATCTAATATTGTATAGTATTATTAATTTAAAAATAGGAGAAGATGTTTATGAAAAAATATATAAAACTTTTTATTTATATGTTTATTATGGAATATATATCTAATCATATTGTTAATAAAATACCTATTCATAAATTAAGGTATTTTTTTTATAAAGTTATATTAAGAATAAAATTATCATCTAAAAGTTATATTATGTTAGGACAGTATATTTATAGTGATATAAAAAAACCATTGATAATAGGACATTATACTGTAATAAATAGAAATTGTATTTTGGATAGAAGAGGTGGATTATATATAGGAAATAATGTAAATATATCAGCTGAAGTGGCGATTTATACGGGAGGACATAAAATAGATTCTGAGGATTTTGCATATTATTCAAAATCTGTAAAAATAGAAGATTATGTTTGGATTGGAACAAGAGCTATGATAATGCCTGGTGTTATCATTGGAAAAGGAGCAATGATAATGCCTGGAGCAATTGTTACAAAGAATGTTGAGGATTATAGTATTGTAGCAGGTATACCAGCTAAAGAGATTGGAAAAAGAAATAGAAATTTAACATATAATTTGACATGGAGAACAATGTTTTTATAATATGAATAATGATTGAGATATGTTTATGAATTTTTATTAGTATTTTAGGAGTTTTTTTATGAGAATAGGAATATTTACAATAATAGGACGAGGTCCTGGAGCAAGATTACAAAATTATGCATTACAAGAGTTTTTAAAAAAGAATTTTAATGCAGATGTTGAAACCATAAAAAGAATAAATTATTTTTATGAAAGAATAAACATATATTCTTTACTAAAATATAGACCATTTAAAGATATGATAAAATATATTATTAATTATAAAGGATATAGAGAATGGTTGAAAAAAGAAAAAGAACTACAGTTAAATTGGTTAGAATTTGATAGAAATGTTAAATTTACAAAAAATATAATGAAAGAAGATTATGGACCAATAAGTAAATCTTTTAATAATAAATTTGATTATATTATTATAGGTAGCGATCAGGTATGGAATCCATATTGGTATCCAAACATAGATTTCTTAAGATATATAGACAAAAAGAAAAGAATATCATATGCTGCTAGCTTTGGTGTTAGTGAAATACCTTTGAATTTACAAAATTCATTTAAAAATGTTTTAAATAATATGGCATATATATCAGTTAGAGAAAGAGCAGGTGCTAATATTGTAAAAGATTTAACTGGAAAAGATGTGCCAGTAGTAGTAGATCCTACATTATTGTTAACAAAAGAAGAATGGCTAAATGTAGCCAAATGTCCTTATTGGTATAAAAAAGAAGATTATATTATAGCATTTTTTTTAGGAGATATAAGCAAAGAACGACAGGAACAAATAAATGAGGTTTCTAAAAATTTAAAAGCAAAGGTAATTTATCCACTTAGAGATATAAATTTAGATTGGGAAAAAATAGGACCAGCTGAATTTATTTACTTGATTGCTAATAGTAGAGCTGTAATGACAGACTCTTTTCATGGAACAGTATTTTCTATAATTATGAATAGACCTTTTTGGGTTTTTGATAGGAGACAATCTGGATTAAAGAGTATGAATTCTCGTATAGATACTTTATTAGAATTATTTGGATATCAAAATAGATATATAATAAATGATAAGTGTGATTTACTTAATGAAGAAACATTGAATATTGATTTTAGTAATGTAAAAATCATTCAAGAAAGAGAAAGAAAACGCTCGGAATATTTTTTAGAAAAGGCTATGAATATAAAAATTAATAATTGATAAGGAATTATTATGTTGATAAATAAATTAAAAAAAATAGAAATATTAAAAACTATATATTATACATTTTTATCAAAAAATATAAATAAAATAGAGAGAAAAGCTAAGCTTATTTGTTTTAAGAAAAGTAATTTTCAGTTAGCAAAATCATCTAGAATTATACTGAATGGAACATTTATGTTTTCTGATAATGATATTAATGGTTCAATTAGACAATCTAATTTAAGAATGGATAAAAATAGTATATTAGAAATAAAAAAAAGTTTTTCTGTTTATTATGGAGCAGATATAATTTTATTTAAAAATGCTAAATTAAAATTAGGATCTGGATTTTTTAATTCTAATATAAAGATACGTTGTCATGAAAAAATAGAAATAGGAGAAAATGTAGCAATTTCTCATGATGTAACAATAATGGATTCTGATGCTCATGAAGGTCTTTGGGAAGGATACGAAAAGACTAAACCTATAAAAATAGGAAATCATGTTTGGATAGGTACTAGAGTTACTATTTTAAAAGGTGTGACTATTGGAGATAATGCAATTATTGCAGCCGGATCAGTAGTAACAAAAGATGTTCCAAATAATACTATAGTGGCTGGAATACCAGCTAGAGTAGTAAAAATGAATATAAATTGGAAGTGAGTAGTTTAAATGATAGACAATTTAAATAAAAATAAGTGTACAGGGTGTAGTGCTTGTTATAATATTTGTCCTAAAGATGCTATTAAGATGAAAAAAGATAGAGCAGAATTTTTATATCCGGAAATAGATTATGATAGATGTATTAAATGTAATTTATGTGAAAAAGTATGTCCATCTATGTCTAAACAGGAATATTTAGAAGATCGATTTAAAGATCCTATAGTAAAAGCAGCATGGTCTAAAGATGAAAATATAAGAATAAATAGTACATCAGGTGGCTTGTTTAGTGAATTAGCTAAAGGTTTTATGAAAGATGAAGCCTTTATTGTAGGAGCTATTTATAATAAAGAATTTTTAGTAGAACATTATATTACTAATCAGATGAAAGACTTAGAGTTGTTAAGACAATCTAAATATGTTCAAAGTGATAAGAAATATATATTTAGTGAAATAAAAGATTTATTGAATAAAAATAAAAAAGTATTATTTGTAGGTGCTCCATGTGAGGTGATGGGGTTATATAGTTTTTTAAGAAAAAAATATGAAAGTTTATATACAATTGATTTTCTATGTTTAGGAACGAATTCACCTAAAGTATATCGTAAATTTTTAGAAACACTAGAAAAAAAATATAATAGTAAAATAAAAAAAGTCTGGTTTAAAAATAAAACATATGGATGGAATTTATTTAGTACAAAAATTGATTTTGAAAATGGTAGAAGTTATTTAAAAGATAGAAAACATGATTATTTTATGCGTGGATATATAGGAAAAAATAAATTTTATATTAGAGAGTGTTGTACACAGTGTCAATATAAAGGTTTTCCTAGAATTGCAGATATAAGTTTAGGTGATTTTTGGGGATTGGGTAAGAAATATCCAGAGCTTGATCAAGATAAAGGGACTTCTGTAGTATTAATTAATTCTAAAAAAGGTGAACTTTTATATGAAAATATTTTAGATAATATAAATTCATATGATAAGGATATAGAAGATGTATTACCATCTAATTTTGCGTTAATAAATTCACCTAAATTAGATAAGCGAGTAAATGAGTTTTATATAGATATAGATAAGATGCCTTTTGATAGATTAATAAATAAATATTGTAAGTATACAATTAAGGATAAATTGAGTTTAATAAAAAATGATATAAAAAGATTTTTAGGAATAAAAGAATATTTATAAATATAGAAGGTATTTTGATGAAAAATCAATTAAAAATAGGAGCAATTTTATCATATATAAATATATTAGCTGGCTTAATTGTTGGACTAGGATATACACCAATAATGATTAGATTATTAGGTCAATCTGAATATGGTTTATATTCATTAATTGGTTCACTTGTAGCGTATCTTAGTGTGTTAGATATGGGACTTGGTAATACTATTGTTCGATATGTATCTAGAAATCGTGCAATAGGTAATAAAAAATCTGAGTCAGAATTAAATGGAATATTTTTAGCGATATATTCACTTATAGGTTTAATTACATTAATTGTTGGAAGCATATTGTATTTCAATGTAGACAATATGTTTGGAGTAACTTTATCTTTGGATCAGATTGAACGAGCTAAAGTAATGATGATATTGCTTATATTTAATATAGCAATATCTTTTCCTTTAAGTGTTTTTGCTTCATTGATGCAGGCCTATGAAAGATTTATTTTTTTACGTATATTTAATATCATTAGTGTATTATTGAAGCCTATAATAGCACTTCCTTTTTTATTTATGGGATATGGTGCTGTAACTTTAGTAGTAACAGCAACAATAGTAAACATTGCTTGTTTACTTACAAATGTATACTATTGTTTTAAATATTTAGATATACATTTTAGCAAAGGTCATTTTGAAAAAGCATTTTTATATGAAATATCTGGCTATGCATTTTTTATTTTTCTTAATGCTATAATGGATAAAATTTATTGGGGAACTGGTCAATTTATATTAGGTATGATATCAGGAACTATTCAGGTAGCTATTTATGCTATAGCTATGCAATTTATGAATATGTATATGCAATTTTCTAATGCAATAAGTGGTGTTCTTTTGCCAAAAGTAACTATGATGGTAGCTAATAATGTTACAAAAAAAGAACTAACAATGTTGATGATAAAAGTTGGTAGATTGCAATATATAGTGATGAGTTATATTTTAATTATGTTTTTTTTATTAGGATATGAATTTTTATATTTATGGGCAGGTGAAAGTTATTTATCTGCATATTATATGATTTTAATTATAATGGTGGGACAATTTATTTCTCTTATACAAAATTCAGGAATAGCTATATTGCAAGCAATGAATTTAAATCGTTATAGGATGACAGTATATACTATTATATCTATAATAAATATTTTTACTAGTTTTCAATTAGCTAAATTGTATGGAGGTTTAGGCTGTGCGATTAGTACAGCTGTAGCCATATTTTTTAGTACAGGTTTGATTATGAACATATATTATTATAAGAAAGTAGGAATTAATATACCATTATTTTGGAAGAATATAATTCATATGATGCCAAGTGCATTAATAATAATAATAATAGTAGAAGTTTTTCAATTAAATATAACGTTAGAATATAATTGGAAATATTTTATTATAAAAGTATTAATATATACATTAATATATTTTATATTAATGTATATATTAGGTATGAATTCTTATGAAAAGAATATTATAAGAAATAATATTTATAAAAATATAAAGGAGAAACTTTTATTATGAAATATTTTATTTTGAATAATGGAATTAAAATGCCTGTTATTGGATTAGGGACTTTTCCAATGAAGCGATTAGAGTTATTTAAAGTTTTTTTTCAAGCTACTTCTTGTGGTTATACAAGTTTTGATACTTCATCAGCATATGGTAATGAAAGATGGTTAGGATTAGCGCAGTGGATTTCAAGAAAACAAAGAGATAAATTATTTTTTACTACAAAATTAAGTAATACTCAACAAAGAGAAGGGAATATTAGAAAAGCATTAGAAAATAGTTTGAGATTATTGAAATTAGATTATATTGATTTATATTTAATGCATTGGCCTAATCCAGAAACATATTTAAAATCATGGAAAGAAATGGAAAAATTATATGAAGAAAAATTAATAAGAGCAATAGGTGTATGCAATTTTCATGAACATCACTTAAATAAACTATTTAGTGTTGCAAATATAATACCTGCTGTTAATCAAATTGAATTACATCCATTATTATCTCAAAAGCCATTAATAAATTTTTGTAAAAAATATAATATTCAAGTAGAAGCATATTCTCCATTAGCTAGGATGGATGAAAATTTAATAAAAAATAAAACATTAATAGATTTGTCGAAGAAATATAATAAAACAGTTTCTCAAGTCATTTTTAGATGGAATTATCAAAATAATATAATTGTTATACCAAAAACTAGTCATAAGAAAAGATTGATAGAGAATATTGATTTCTTTGATTTTGAGATATCTAATGAAGATATGAAAAAGATAGATTTAATAAATTGTAATTTTAGGGTTAGGTATAATCCAGATACTTGTGATTTTACAAAATTATAAAAAATTAGTGGTAGATAGAAGTTTGTAAAATATAAATACTTTTTTATTGATTTATGCTATGAAGAGTTATGAAAAAATTTTTGTAGAAGTGCAATTTATAAAGTACTACGAGTAAAATGATATATTTTATAAATAAAGTATAAAAAATTACTCTATTAAATATTGAAATTAATGTAGATAGGTAGATTATTACTACCTATCTATTTTTATATGTTTAGGAAATTATTAGAAAATAAATAGGTAAATTTTATATATGGAGAAGATAAATAATGAAAATATTAGTAACTGGTGGAGTAGGATTTATTGGTAGTAATTTTGTTTATTATGAATTAGATAATTATCCAAATGATGAAGTAATCTGTTTAGATAAACTTACTTATGCAGGTAATTTAGAAACATTAGAAGTAGCAATGAAAAATCCTAAATTTAAATTTGTTAAAGGTGATATTGCAGATAGAGCTTTTGTTGATGAATTATTTGCAAGTGAAAAGCCTGATGTTGTAGTAAATTTTGCAGCAGAATCTCATGTGGATAGATCTATTGAAAATCCAGAAATCTTTTTACAGACGAATGTAATTGGTACAAGTGTACTGATGGATGCTTGTCGTAAATATGGTAATATTCGCTATCATCAAGTATCTACAGACGAAGTTTATGGAGATTTACCTCTTGATAGACCAGATTTATTCTTTACAGAAATAACACCACTTCATACTTCTAGTCCATATTCAGCTTCAAAAGCTTCAGCAGATTTATTAGTGCAAGCATATTATCGTACTTATAAGCTACCTGTGACTATTTCTCGCTGTTCAAATAATTATGGACCATATCACTTCCCTGAAAAATTAATTCCACTCATGATAGCAAATGCTTTAAATGATAAAAAATTACCAGTGTATGGTAAAGGTGAAAATGTACGTGATTGGCTTTATGTAGAAGACCATTGTTCTGCTATAGATTTGATTATTCGCAAAGGGAAAATTGGCGAAGTATATAATATTGGTGGTCATAATGAACGCACTAATTTAGAAGTTGTGAAAACAATTATAAAAGAGCTTGGTAAAAGTGAAGACTTAATTGAATTTGTAACAGATAGACCAGGTCATGATCGTAGATATGCTATAGATCCTACAAAAATTCATAATGAACTTGGTTGGCTTCCTGCTACTAAATTTGATGATGGTATTAAGAAAACTATTGATTGGTATTTAACACATAAATCTTGGTGGGAAAAAATCATAAGTGGTGAATACAAAGATTATTATTTTAGAATGTACAATAATAGATAAAAATAGATAGAAAAAAACCTCAAAGAAGATATCTTCTTTGAGGTTTTCTTTTAGTATGGTTTATGCATAGTAAATATTACAATCAAGTATCATATCATCTATTTGCTTATGATCTGTATATTGCCATATCTTACAAATGCGATTAGGATGTTCTAGTTTAAAGCTGTTTTCATAATAATATTGAGCAGACCAGATGGGAATATAATCTGCAAGTAGATTTAAGTCAATGATATTGGTGAGCCAATTATAGGAACTATATAGACCTACATAATTATAATCTAGTTCATTTAGTCGATTGATGAAATTGCCAATCATATAGGCTACATTGATATTGTTTTTGAGCATAGATTTATCTTCTGCATCATACCAGATGCCAAGTGGCGGATTTTGTCCATTGAGATATGTTTTGATTTGACTATCTACCCAATTAGCTTCTGCTATAGCTTCATCAATTGTTGAAGCATGAGCATAATAATATATGCCATAGGGCAGATTATAAGTTACAGCATTATTTACATGTGAGATAAACATTTCATCTAGATAAGTGTACTCACCTATTTTGATGATAACGCCTTGAATATTATTTGCTTTTAGTTTTTGCCAATTGAGTTTTTCTTGCCAAGCTGAGATATCTACTACTTGAAAATTTTGCATAAGTAATCACTCCTTTAATGATTTACTTGCAGTTTAAAGGAAGAAATTAAACCTTTTAAGCAAATTTGGGAAAAATTTTTGTTATTTTTATAAAAATTTACGATATGTCGAATACATTTTATTTTTATAAGAGTATAATATAGTTAATCTAAAAAAAAGCGAGATGATTATAATGCTACTTATAAAGGCAGTAGATTATAGGATTTTGGAATTATGTAAGGCTTATAATTTGAGCATAAATGGCTTGGCAAATAAAGCAGGAATGCCACCTTCAACTGTGGCTAGCTTATTAAGTGAAAAAAGTCGTAATCCTACAGAAGATACTATTTTTAAAATTTGTATTGGTTTTGGTATGAGAATGGATAAATTTTACGCCTCGAATTTATTTGACCTTAAAAATATAAGTTTAGAAAATACTTCGCAGAAAATATATAAAGTTTAAATTCATAACTGCACATATAGCGAAAGGCAAACTATTATGTAATTTTGGATAATAGTTTGTCTTTTTTTATTTGCTAAGAAAAAATTTTTTGATTTAGGGGTTGATTTTTGCCATCTAAGTTGCAAGTAAATAAGTGTAAGGAGTTGATAAGATGAATAAGAAACGGCGGCAAAAGATGTTATCAATTAAAGCTATGATGTATTTTTAAATTTTAAAATTAAGGAGTGATTTTTAATGGCAGATACACGCAAATTAACAATGGTATTTACTTTAGATAATGGAGACGATTTTAAATATAATTTAGCAGACCCGAAAGATGAATTGACAAAGAGTGAAGTAGATGTAGTCATGCAGAAAATGATTGATACACAGGCTATTATCAAAGATAATCATAAAGCAACAGCGATTAAAGAAGCATATATCACAACTACTACACAAGATGTTTTAGCTTAAGTTTAATTTATAATTTTATTTTATAGTTTATTAGGAGGAATATATTATGGCAGTTAAGAAAAATGCAGAATGTGAAATCATCATTAAAGTAGAAACAGGTACTACTTCTACAGGTAAAGCTAGCTATAGTAGCCGTAGTTTCGGTTATATTAATCCTTCTTTATCAGAAGATGATATTTTAGATATCGGTCAAAAAATAGCGGGCTTACAAAAATATAATTTAGGTAGTGTAAATCGTCAGGACACAGCAGAAATCGCTGCGGAATAAGGAAAAAGGGGTGCGTGTCACCCCTTTTTCTTTTAAAATATTCTCTTGATGATAGAAAGAAGACGATTAGATGGAAAGACTATTAATAAAAGCTAAAGCTGGAGATAATTATGCTATACAGTTATTATTAAATAAGTATAAGAATTTATTAAATAGTGCTTCTAGACAACATCATTTAATATCTATTCAAGAAGAGGCATATGAAGAAGCCGTGATTAGTTTTTATCAGGCAATTAAAGATTTTAATGAGTCTTTAGGTGTGCCGTTTGCCGGTTATGCTAAAGTAAAAGTATATCAAGGTGTGCATACTTTATTTCGTAGATATTTGCGTATTTGGCAAAATGAAGTGTCATTATCTGCTCAAATGAATACAGATGATGAAGATGAAATAAAAGAATTTGGGGATTTATTGGCAGTAGATGAGGATTTAGCAGATAGTATTTCTTCTAGATTAGATATAATGAAACTTATTCATCAATTGCCACCCAAACAATATAAAGTTTTTATATTAATAGTGTTTAAAGGATTAAAATATAAACAAGTAGCAGAACTATTGCATATATCTGTACAAGCTGTAAGCAAAAATTATCGTAAAGCATTAGCTTTTATTAATAAATCTCTAGAGAAATAAAGAATTAAGGTGATAATATGGAATATATTTTTACGTATATAGCAAATTATGGTTTTCCTATGGTAGTAGCAAGTTTTTTGTTATTTCGCATGGATAAACATTTGGCTAATTTAGAAGAAGGTATAAGACATATGAATGAAACTTTAGCTAAACAGGTCAATCATTAATAAAAATAAAAACAGAGATTTTCTTCATGATAGATCGAATAAATAATTTCATGAAGAAAATCTTTTTTTATGCTATAATAAATTTTGATTGTATAAAATTGTCACAATTTAAAGTATTTTATTTATTTGAGTAGATTATAGGGAGTAGATTGTTATGAAACGTATTCGCAAAGCTGTTATACCTGCTGCTGGTTTTGGTACTCGTTTTTTGCCAGCGACAAAAGCAACACCTAAAGAAATGTTACCAATAGTAGATAAGCCTACAATTCAGTACATAGTAGAAGAAGCTATCTCTAGCGGTATTGAAGATATTTTGATCATCAGTGGTCATGCTAAACGTGCAATTGAAGACCATTTTGATAGCGCGCCAATTTTAGAAGCTGAATTAAAAGCTAAAGGTAAAACTAAATTATTGGAAATGGTACAGGAAACATCAGAAATCAATGTGCATTACATTCGCCAAAAACATATGCGTGGTTTAGGTGATGCTATTTTATGTGCTAGAGCATTCATTGATAATGAACCATTTGCTGTATTATTAGGTGATGATATAGTTTATAATCCTGAAATGCCAGCATTAAAACAGTTGATGGATATGTACACACAAACAGGTGCTACTATTTTAGGTTGTCAACAAGTGCCAAAAGAAAAGGTTTCTTCTTATGGTATTGTAGCAGGCGTGCCAACTATCAATGAACAATTGATGAAAGTCAATGATATGATTGAAAAACCAAGCATTGAAGAAGCTCCAAGTCAAATGGCAGTGCTTGGCAGATATATCATCACTCCAGATGTATTTGAAGTATTACAAAATACTAAGCCAGGCAAAGGTGGAGAAATACAGTTAACAGATGCACTCAAAGTTATGGCAAAACGTGAAAATGTTTATGCTTATAATTTCACTGGCAAACGCTATGATGTAGGCGATAAATTAGGCTTTTTGAAAGCTACAGTAGAGTTTGCTCTTCGTCGTGATGATTTATCTGGTGACTTTGCGGAATATCTCAAAACAATTGTAAAAGATTTATAATAAAAAAGGTGATACTTTTAGTATCACCTTTTATTTTATCTATATATTATATTTGTGATTAATTTTCTGGAATAGTTAGATTATCTTTAATTTGCGATACTTCACTATTGATATCTAACATTATAGGAGCTTCAATAGCATAAATGCGATTTAAATTATTTACAATATCTTTATGTTCAATTTGATTGTAAGTTCCTTCATTGATGATTACAATACTTTGACGAACAGTTTCATTTAATTTATAACTATAAACACGAGTTTTTTCCAAAATATTATAAACTAATGTATAATTGTTTTGTGATAATTCACTTGGCGGTAAAGCATCTTGCAATGAATTATTAAAAACATTTGTTTCATCATATAATCTTTGCAATTGACTTAAAGCTTCAGTTGCAGATATGGATTGATTTTCATAATTAGAAATGATTTTGTGATAAACTGTAGCAAATCTATCTAGCTGATTGATATCTTCTTTATAATCATTGTACCATGTTATAAAATAAGGTTGTTCGTTTAAAATAGCCAAACGTTGCTCAGTGGAAATAGAATTTGAAGAAGATGGTATCACTAAAGAACTATAGACAGCTACAAAACAAAGTAAAATAATGCCACAAGGAATAATAAATATTCTCTTTGTAGGGTATTTTCTATCAGCTAAATAACTAGCAATAATGATAATAATCATAACAGCAATAGCTAGTAAAATATTCATAAAAAATTTTTTCCTCCTTATGTTATATGTTCATTTCTTTGATGGCAAAGAAACGAACCAAAGAAAGCCACCGCAGATAAAATTTAAGCTTTGAAAAAAATTATCATTTCATACAAAGCTTAAAACTCGCTACGCTCAGACAGTTAAGCAAAAGGCGTATTCAATGATAATGTTTTTCAATAATCTTGCGATTACCGCTAAATTTTATAATGCGGAAAATATAACAAATTATTTAGTATTATTAAAAATAATACCGAATGTCCCTCACGTTAGTGAATTTTACGGTAGCCGTAGGCTATTGGCAAGGATAAAATTATGGCTATGATTTTAGCTCTACTGTTTGAGCAAAGCGAGTTTAGAGCGTTATAGACATAATTTTATAATTGACAAAGTAAAATTGATATCGGGAGGTAGAGTTCTTTTGTTACTTTTCTTGCTCATGAAAGAAAAGTAAATTTAAATAAAATCTATATTATATGTTCATTTCTTTGATAGCAAAGAAACGAACCAAAGAAAGCCACCGCAGATAAAATTTAAGCTTTGAAAAAA
>ERZ791689.271-NODE-271-length-29106-cov-11.0536_pt1 | contig 29106 bp, 28 predicted proteins | sample MGYA00509957_ERZ791689 | MGnify/ENA primary metagenome ERZ791689 (study PRJEB30046, sample SAMN00715167) | human gut metagenome | study: EMG produced TPA metagenomics assembly of the A metagenome-wide association study of gut microbiota in type 2... | reverse complement strand
ACGTCAACCGCACAAGCCACTGTACATCCTACCATCGGGTTGTTACCGATACCCAGGAATCCCATCATTTCCACGTGAGCAGGAACTGATGAAGAACCGGCGAACTGAGCGTCTGAGTGCATACGGCCCATAGTGTCTGTCATACCGTAAGAAGCTGCGACACAGCATCCCTGTAACCACTTACTAATCTGTTATAGATAGTTGTGTTACAGTTAGATATTCAAGTATATTAAAGAACTCTCTAGTTTATTAGTTACTGTTATATTGTTAAATGGTCGTGAATAAGTCACAAATGACCAACTACTGACCTTTATTATTCTGTTGCTTACTCTCTCTTACAGCTCTCTGATGGTCTAAGCGTTTCTGTTGTTCAAGCACTTCTTCCCTTGTAGGGGGATGTTTCTTCCATTCTTCTATTGACTTGCGAGTACGCTCTATCCATTCTTTGTGAAATTCATTAATATATTCCACGAATCTTATGTTTATGAGTTTGAAACAAAGATAATCATTCTCTTTTAAATCACCATGATTTGCTGCAACATTTTAGTGAATGGGGGCTATATAGGAAGTATTCTTTAGAAATGTAGTAACTAATAAAAGAGAAGCAGCATAAGAGTTTCCTCAAATGCTGCTCCATTCTTATTGTTTACTTGATTATTTCTTGGTGAAACGATATTCTACACCATCTTCTGCTGTCATGTTAAGTGTATTTGAAGATATAGAATAAGTCCAAGTTTCAGGGTCTCCGTCTCCATAATCAATTACTACTTTATTGGAATTGGTTGTGTAATTGAATGAATCTTCATCCCATTGTCCTGTCCCATTGTTGTTAAAGGTAAGTGTTTCTTCAAAGTTGAAGCCAACTTCTCCACCTACCCATGTGCCAACAATAGGAGAACTTGGTTCATCTTCATCATCACTACAAGCTGTAAAGTTTACAGCCAACATGACCATTAGCAAGGTCATTCCTAAAAATCTTAATGTTTTCATTGTTTAAATAATTATTTAGTTAAAAATTAGGAGATTTATCCCCTTTGTTTAAATCATTGCTAAATCCATCGTCAAAACTAAGAATATTACCATCAAGGTAGTTTATTAACTTTCCAGAGTAGAAGTCGTTTCCATCCCATTGGATTTTAAGCCTAATTAAATCCGTTCCTTCCACTTTTTCTAAGTACCATAATCCATAGGTTGAGTATTCATTAACAACTTTCCAATCTGAGTAACCAATATTTCCATTTATAAATCCTTTTGTTCTTTCTGCTGTTTTGGTATATCTAACAACTTGTTTATTGGTTGAGAATTTGTAACTCATAAATGTTTTAGATAATTCATTATTAACTTCTCTGTACCAACTACCATAAAGCATAGAATAATATTCATTGATAGTATTATTATCTGTGCCATCATTACTAATGTTATCATCCCCACAGGAAGTAAATCCCATGCTTAATGCAACCAATAATGAGGTTGCTAATAATCTAAATGCTTTCATTGTTATTTAAATTTAATTATGATGTGCAATCCCAGTCCAACATTGGCATTGTATCTAATATCTAAACCATTTGCGGAGAAACCTTCAAATAGTTTATCAAGTACAATCGTTGTTCCAGATTTAAGCCAGTCATTGACAAATAAAGTTTTATATGGTTCTTTTATTGTATTCCATTCTACTCCTCCAACATATCTCATGAATGAATCCTCAAACCAAATGTTAAATTCATTAGTTTGGTCGTTGAAAGAGATATATGAATTGTCAAATCCTTTAGTCAAAGTAATGCGTAGATTCTCTACATCAAACCAAATGTTAGTATCATCGCCAAATAATTTTGAAGCTCTATATGTCATAATTCTAACAACTTCTTCTGGCATTAGTGGCAAGGGACATAGGGGAATTGGTCTATCCTTATCTATTCTACGATAGGTTTCTGCTTCTCGTTCCATATAGACTGCTTCCTTTGGTTCACTGTTAGGAATATATCTAAAGATTAGAATATTTTCAAGAAAGCATATTGAATTGAGGGATTGAACTTGCCAATCTTCTAATGGAGTGTTATAAACATCCATGTCAACATTAGATAGGATTTCATTAATGTTAATGTCGTCAGTTCTAAATCCAGCTTTATTAAAAGCTAAAATCCAATCGCTATTATCGTTATAAGTGGATTTATTAGATTCTTTTATTAATAATGATAGAAGTTTGAGGGTGGAGATTCTATCCTCTCTATCTAAGGCTTGAAACAGTTTTCTCATTGTATATATCGTTGTGCGCCCACCTGTTCCCTATGGAAGAGCAGTTATTAAATAAAAAAGATGTGGGAACACTATTTGCTTTATCTTACTGACGGGCTTCTCGCATTGCCTTTGGAGTAGATAAAACAATAGCGACCCACACCAAAGGGCATATAGAAACCTTACAAACATAAGGTAGGTATATATCCAAGTGTGGGTGCTACTGCTATCATCTTCACTCCATTTCAAATTTTGCGAGAATTTGTCAGTAGAAGATAATTTCAATAACACCTTTCGTTAAATATGTCCTTCCAACTTCCTAACGCATTAGTTCATTGGAATTGATGCAAAGATAATGAAAGGTTCTAAATTAATAGGCATGAAGTGTGAATTAATAGTAACTTCCATGCTCTCAAACATGGTCTGAACGGGATATTTAATAAGATTTGCATCCATACTCTGTAAATCCCTGTGGGTATCAAAATGATAAATCCCCTTATAAGAAGTGAATTTTAGGAATTGTTACCCGTATGAATTTATAAAGCTAAAGTCAATTTCTCCGACTGAATTTGAGGGTAGGACAAATTCAGATTGGGGTGTACAAGACTGACCTTGCTCTAAATTTGTCCTGCCTTTCAAAGTGACTTCACGACATCAACCCTGCTCTAACAAGTAACCTCTTGGCTTGTGTAATCTGAAACTTGCATCCCTTAGATGTAACAAAGCCTTGCTCATTCAACAGACAAGTCATTTCGGACAATGATTTGCCTTGCATTGATAATGACCGTAACAGTGCTATCGCTCTCATGTTATTTGGATTGTTAGTTGCCTTAGCCTTGTTGGTAATGATACTATGCTGAACAGCTTGTTCAAATTTGTTCATCAAGTTCTCAGATTTTCCAAGCTGCACACCCCTTGCTTTCTTGGCTTGAAGTGATTGTTTGGTTCTCTGACTGATTAATCCTGCTTCATATTCGGCTATGCTGCTGATGATATGCAGAATCAGTCTGTTGGCTTGTGGAAAGTCACAGAACACAATCTCAACATCACTTTCTAACAGCTTGGAAGTAAACGCTACATTTCTTGACAGTCTATCCAATTTGGCTACAATCAGAATAGAGTTCGTTTTCCTGCACATCGCCAAAGCTGCAAGGAGTTGAGGTCTGTTAGACTTCTTCCCACTCTCCGTTTCAATATATTCAGCAAGTATGGGCTTATTCTTCACATGGTTGTGTATAATTTCCCTTTGGGCTTCCACACCAAGACCAGAGATTTGCTGCTTCATGGTGGATTGCCTTAGATATGCTATGTATGTCTTCATAATTCACATTTATTAATAGTTGGTTACAAATGCTGAATGTTCGTTCAGCTTATGTAAGTAAGGACACCCAACTTAAAAATTGAGTGCCCTTTACCTTATTATATATGAGAACAGCTTACAACTGTCCTTCATCAGAGAAACTGTAATATCCTGCATCTGTTAATATGAGGTGGTCTATTACTGTAATTCTCATAAGTTTTGCTGCTTCTTTGACCTGCTTAGTAATCTCCATATCCTGCCTGCTTGGTTTAAGATTACCGCTTGGATGGTTATGTGCAAGAACAAGAGCCACTGAATTGGTAAGTAATGCAGCTTGTAGAATTATTCTGACATCAACAGATGTTTCAGTAATTCCACCCTCTGATATAAGAGTATATCCCAAGACTTGGTTAGCTTGGTTTAGGAATAAGACTTTGAAATATTCCTTGTAAAAGATTGTACCCTCTTTATATGTAGGGAGTAAGTATTTATAAGCGTCCTCTGAACTGACAATTTTATGCAAACTCTTGAATTTGGGTTTGTAGGATAGTTCCACTTCACCCACAGTATAATTTATATTCATATTGTATGATATTTAATAGGTTGTTAGATATAAAGAAAGGACAACTAACTGAATAGCTGCCCTTTCCTCTCTCAATCAATAAGCCCATTTAATCAATGAACCATTTGTAACGCTCATCCCCATGCAAAGCCGCATTGATTCCAACTGCCATTTCTGTGGCATTCAAAGAGCGGTCTAAGAAGCTGTCAATATATGAACTCTTATTAGCTCCTGTAAGCAAGTTGTAGAACTTCCACATATTAAGTTCACTTCCAAAGCTGCCAAAGTTATTGTCGTGAATGTATGCTTTGGCTACGCTGTTAATCTGTGTATCTGTAAGCAACATTCTTGGCAGTGCCTTTTGATAGCCTGTTGGCAAGCATTGGTAAAGTCGCATCTTGCCTATAATCTGTGCGAATTGGTGTTCACTCATGGAAGTGTTGCCCAACTGTTGCATCAAATGCAAATGTTTGGCAGGATTGTAGTTGTTGAACAGTTCCAATGCTGCACGATAGAGTTCTGTTGTGTTACTTACTCTTAAATCGTCCTTGTAGCCATTGGTAAAGATGCACATATTACAACAGACTTGATTCTTAAATCCAATCGCCAAACGGAATAACTCTGGCACTTTTTTGCTGTACAGATTCATCTGATTATAAGCCCTAACACCTACAATGGAAAGATTGAGCTTGTTTCCTCCAACCGTTTCATAAATAGTGGGAACATCAATGCTGAAAGCTGCCCTTTCATAATAGATGGTCTTGTCAGATTCCAATAATTGATTAGCTGGCTTGTGAATGGCTTCAGGGATTCTGCCCTTGATAATGTGGCTTACTCTTATATCTGCCTGTTCCACTTTCTCACCGTTAAAGAATGATTGTGCTGCATCCTGTATGGTTTCCACAAATGCGGCATGGTTAATGGTAAGTTCGTTGTCTTTGGAGAACACAGGGGTAATGCACTCATGCTTTAGATGATGCAAGGTTACTTCCTGCGTGTTGGCTTCAATGAAATGGTTGGCAGGTCTTACAGGTTCATCCACGATGACGGTTGCTTCCTCTGCATATTCACCCAAATTCATTCTCTCACGATTCTGTGCCATAGCTGGCATAATTACTAAATTTCTCATAATGATAAATTGTTTAAATGATTATTGATTGAATTAACTCTGGAATTGGTAAAGTTCCTATCGCTTTGGATTGCTCCATAACGATTTTGACTTTACTACAATTCGCTGAATTACATTTAAGTGATATTACAATTAGACTATATTACCATTATGTCTGTATTGTGTATCTCTTTAAGAAGTCCATGAATGATGTGAGGTGAATAGTAAAATTTATAATGGTTGATAGGGTGGGTGGCTATCTGTCAATTCTCATTTTCCTTTTACTTGGTGAGAGGGGGGCTAAAATAGTGGTATGGTATCTCGTACAACATTTTGGGGATTGGGGCTATAAAATCCATTTTTCACCTTAAATGTTGTCATGTCATAAGTATAAATCTGGCAGTTCTTCCTTGTCCTTTATCTCTTGCTTTCTGCCCACCAGCCCACTTGATAATGATTTCATAAGAGCGTGCATATCCTTAACTCCCTCAAAGTTATTCTCTTTGTACTTCTTGTAAATCATGCACTCCCTTGAAATGGGGTTTCCTCTGTTCTCGTTAAATGCTATCATGTGCTCAAAGTCAGCTTTCACTTCTTCCACATATTTATCTTTGGGTAGGTCTATTATAAGACCTTTAGCCTTTAATATGATTGTATCTCCAACTTCATCCAATAAGTCCATATCCCTTAGTTGCTCTATATAGTTGGAGATAGTACCATGTCCCATGTGGATTAGTTCTTTCATTCTCCTTACAGATAAGGTAATAGTATAGCTGTGTGGTTCTGCTGCACTGAACAATTTAAGGATGAATCCTCTGAGTTTTAAATCCAAAGTCTTGTTATATGAATCGTAGAACTCCCTGTCAATTCTTCTGTAATGCCCAAAGCTGACTGGAGAGAATATATAATCAGTCCAAGTCCTATCTTTCTTACCACTGTCTTTATTCTGTATGCTGACTTCTCCTGTGGCTCTTAACTTGTCATTGAATGATTTGGAACTCTTACCACCATTATAGTTGGCAGGTTTATCACCAACGAATGATGCAAGTTGGTCTATTGTGGTGTCAGTAGTCAATGTATATTTGTCTGCTGTCAGTAGTAACACGTATGTCCTATAAACGTCAGCACAACCCAATTTTTGAATCAGATTATTGCTCATTACTGTATATTCCTTGAATGGTAGTTTCATAAGGCAATCGCTCAATATGTTTGATTAAAATGATTTGGTTGGTCTTTAATAAGAATCTCACTTTAGAGGAACTTAACCTGTTGGATTTTCTAAGTTCGCTCAGCTTGTCATAAGAATTGTTGTTATAAATCCACATATCATCAGTTTAGGTCACTCCCAGCTTACAGATTACCTGTGCGGTGTCCTTTAGGACATTGCATGGGTCTTATTGGAGTGTAGCGTAGGAATGTAGAGAGGGGGTGTTTAGGCACGGGGTAAAAAGTGAATAAGCACACCTCCCAAATTTAACAATATGAATCTCTCTGCTTCAAATTTTATCTTGTCAGTAAACCAGCTTCTGCAATGAGATATAATAGGTAGTAACCTTTCCATTTTTCTTTCTCCTTGTTTTTAGATAGTTATTAAGATTAGCCCATAATCCAATATGGACTTTGTTATCTTTCACTCCCTGTTTAAGAGCCTTAGCCCTTATCTGTTCATAGGTAAATTCTTCCATTTTAGATATTCTGAATAGTTTGTAAGTCCGTCAATCTATGTGGTGGGATTATCTTTCTGTGGTACTGTAAAAGTAGTAAATCCACGAGTGGGGAACTAATGATAAGACCACAGATTTAATAATCAGACTTTAGACCATTCAGAGCTTAGTCAATCTGTTTACTTAGGTTCTTTTTTGGAAGAAAATCCAGACTATATAAATCTGGACTTTCTAATTTTACCGATGCAACATTTTTATGAAAGGGGTTATAAAAGGTGATTTGTTGGTAAAATGTTGTACCCGATTAAACTTTCTCATATTCCAAGAATAAAGCCCTTTGCCTGTTCTTCCAACTGTCCTTGCATTTGAAGAACTCTCCGAGGAAGTCTTTAGGTTTCTTCTTTACAGATGGCATATCCATTAGCTTATATATTTCATCCCTTGTTTTGCTTATGTCGGACAACTCGTATGACCGTCCTGCCTTGAACCTGTTTTTCACCATTTCAATGAACTCTGTACCATTCCGCTTCTCATTGTACCTTTTAAGAATCATGGCTTCTCTGATTTTAGGTTGGGAATAATTCAATTCCTCAATCTGCTCTTTCCCCAACTCTTCATAAGCTTCTACAATGAAAGCGTCAGTTCTTATAAGCTCTCTTTTATGTTCCATCGCCATGCTGGTTTCATCCCCTTTTAATATCTCCAATTGCTCAACTATTTCTTTACGCTTGGCTTTAATGCTGATGGATTTATTTTCTCGTTTCAGTCTTTCTAAATCGCCTAAAGGATAGGTTTGCGATTCACAACTGACCTTAAAAGATTTACATTGTCTATATGTCTTAGTCAGCATATCAAAACAGTTATAGTAGCCTTGTATGATTGCTTCTGTAATATAGTTGTCTATCTTGAACCAGTTCTTCTCACCGTTTCTATTCAGCATGGATTTAAAGGGATGGGTGTCTAATATGGCTTTATAAGCATCCCTTGCTTCATCTGTCGTGGCATTGTCGTAATAGGTTTTCATCATTCCATAAACCTGCTCAAACACACCTATCATATATTGCACCTGCGCTTTAGACCTTACAGAGAAATTATAGTCTGTATTGGTGATATGGTTTGCAGATGCAATTCCATTTCTGAAACGACCTATAATCTGTATCGTGTCAGTAAACGGGTCAACCATGCTTTGGGTTGCCATAGTAGTATCGGTTACAATGAACACTTCTGGGCAGAAATCCAGTTCTATATCCAGAGCATTGAAGAATCTGCTTGTAAGAAAATTGAACCGTCTCATTTTGTCAGCATCCCAATCTGAATATGCGTTAGCAAACTTCTTCTCTTTCAAACTCGTTACGCTGTTGGATGCACAAAAAACTGTTGATTGCTCCAGTATGTCTAATTTCTGCATGATAGAATAGATTGTTTCAGTGGAATTAATGAACAGGAAAATAGGATTGTTGGTTGCCTTTCCCAATCGCTTCTTTAGTTCTTGCAACACATTATTGGTATGATAAATATTGATGGGCAGGGCATAGTCAAACATGGGTTGCACTTCCATAATCTGAAATCTCTGTTTAAAGAATCGCGGGTCTGTGAAATCCAACGGAGTGGCAGACACCAGTCCTTTATTGTCGAACATGAAGAAATCATCGAAAGGTAATGTTATATCCTCTCTGTAATCCACATCTTTTACTATCTTATGGCACTCATCGAACAATAGGTAGCAGGTAGAATAAATATCCATATCCAGTTCTTCAAATGCGGATTTAATCTTGGAAAAACTTTCTGGAGTGGATAACAGTTTGATATGTTTCTCCTTACTTGCTTGCAGATATTTCACAATTTTCTCCACCGTCACATTCTCATAAACTCCAAAGAGGTTGTCGTTTATATGCTTGGGGTCTTTACATTTGCCTTTTATTACTGGCACATTTGGCTCCAGTATGATGGAATTTCTATCAGCTTTCAATTCACCATAAGTTGCTCCAAGTCCTGTCAGCTTCTTATAAAGGATAGTATTGGTAGGTATTTGAGGTAAAACTTCTGTCAAATATTGAATTTTACCATTATGCTTTTTCTCTATTTTTATATATGTAGTATTCATCTTTGTTTCGTTTTAGAAAGAGGGGAGTTTTTAAGCTCCCTCTCTTAGGGTTAATAATCAGATTAAAGCTTCTTTCTCACGCAAGTAGTCCAGTAGTTCTTCGGTACGTTCTACTCGGAAGAAAATCTTTCCACGTAAGAAAGCACTGGTAGCACTGATGTAATTATTGACTTCACGAAACAAAGGGACGAATTGCACACGTTTGCCAGATTCAATGAGTTGTTTCAATATGGATAGCTGGAAGTTGTTATCCTCACCTACCTGATATGGGGTCAGTTCAGTCGGTTGAATCCCTCCATCCTCACTTTCTCCTGTTGTCAGATAAGTGTATATCCATTTGAAAGAAATAGGAGTGACATAGTATTTGAATCCTGCCACATTGTAAGATTCAATCCAAATGTAAGGATAATTATCCTTGTCGGTGTATAATCTGATGCTAAGAGTTTCTTTTCTCTGCATCATTGACTTGATGGCATTGTGCGCACCTGCGTTGTCATAAGACTTGGCTTGTGGAACTAATGTTCCTGTAATGTTGAATTGCATAATTCTTCTTTTTTTAAGTTTTTCACTTTTGTTCCCACTCTGAGGGAACTGGCAGGTAATCGTTATTAAAAGGTGCGCACCATTTTGTTTTTGATTACGTTGCAAAGTTATGATGTTCTCATAAGGTGAATTGGTAAAGAATAACCGTATGTTTAAGTGAGTTTTTTACCAACCATTTACCTTTGAGATTTATCATCATTTCTTTTTGAAAGCGGTGCAAAAGTAGAATATTATGGTTGGGTAAGTTGGTAAGGAATAGGGCAAAGAAAAAGGCAGTTCTTTACCATCGTAAGAGCTGCCTTTTTATATAAGGTGAGTTGAGTTTACCAAAGTTTAGTTCCACCTATATTATAAGGTGATAATTTGAATGTCCTGTAGTCCAACAGTGCTTCTACCGTATCGTATTTTTTAAGGAATGAATTTAATCTGCTTCTTATATTATTGGCATCTGTTTTGACATTATTGGAATCTATCAATTTAATAGCTCTCAGATAAGACTCTATTAAATTGGCTTGTGGTCTTGTAGGAACTTTCTCTTCGACAGATTTTAAATGTGTATTTTGAAGTAATTGATAAGTCCCCCATATATATAATGATTGGATAGGGTCAATCTTCTTACTGCCTACTGTCTTGTTCCCATAGATGAAATCCAATTCTTTTTGAGCTTCTTCTAAATTGCTCACTCCTAAATATTGATGCAGGTAGTCATTTAATTTGTTCTCCAACCAACTGTCCTTGTTATTGATAAGTATTGGAGAATTACCACCTACTGCTATCTTTATATCGGTATTGAGTTCTTTTCCATTTTTCTGCTTGGGCTGGTTGAGGGCGATGTATAGCTTTAACATATCGGGTCTGACTTCATGGATATATTGCTGATATTGCATATCGTCATATTCTCCCTCCGATATTGGAACTTCCGTTATCCTGTCCCTGTATAGAAGCGCAGCCATGAACAGTAATGCGCATGAAGCTGATTCTTCATTATGAAGTTTAGCCGCATACGATTCCACGATTGCTTTTGGATTAAAGCTGTCTGGAACTGCTACTGCTATATTCTCATTGGTAGCCAATGCAAACTTTACCGCATCCACACCCCAGTCATCATCTGATTTGCATTGGTTGGCAAGTTCTTTTTCTTCTGGTGTCAGATTGAAGAATTTCTTGGCATAGACCTGGGTCAGTTCGTTGGATATGTCGTCATAGGTGAGACCGAAGCATCTGTTCAGTTCTGGATATAGCTTCTTTATGGTTGGTATGTCAAATGTTACTTCAAGCATGGTCTTATTCTTTATGTGGAGAGCAAAGTTAAAAAAATAATCCCCACCTGCATTGCTACAAGTGGGGAATTTGTGAATAATAGAGTATGCTTTAGTAATCAGAATCCCCTGTGAACGTATCCATCAGTTTATCCATCTGCTCACCAATGCACTTGTCTATTAGCTTTGCATAGTGGGCGGTCATTCTTGTATTGGTATGTCCCAACATCTTAGAAACGACTTCCAGAGATATGTTATTGGCTAAAGTAACCGTGCTGGCGAATGTGTGGCGGCTTGTGTGAAAGCAGATTCGCTTATTGATTCCACATAGTATAGCTATGTCTTTCAGATATTTATTAATGTCCGCAGGGTCTTGAATGGGGAGTAGTTTCTCTCCACCTTTGTACTTATCCAATATCAGTTTGGCAATAGGGAGTAGGGGAATGCGCGATAGAACTCCTGTCTTAACTCTACGTTTCTTAATCCATATTCTGCCTGCACTGTCTTTTTCAAAGTGTTCTGGTGTCAAGGTCTTAATGTCAATGTAACTAAGCCCAGTGAAACACCCAAAGAGGAACATATCTTTAGCTCGCTCCAATCTTGGCAGGGGAGTGTCAAAGTTGATAATCTTCCTCAATTCTTCTTCATCCAAAAAATCTATATCTACGGGTTCTCGTTCTACCTTATAAGTAGAGAATGGGTTGAACGCCATATAGGAGTTGGCTACTGATAGATTAATAATCTTCTTCAATAGCTTTAGATGTTTGGTAGATGAGTTTTGTGCCATGTCCTTATCAATTCTTAAAAATGAATGGAAGGATTGGATGAAGTTTAGATTCAGTTCACGTAAGTATAAATCTTCTCGTTTGTACTTCTGTTGAACAAACTCCCTTAGTAATCTGATGGTATAGACAGACACCCAATGAGTAGCTTTAGAAACTCCATTGCCTATCAACTTCTCTTGTTCTTGGTTATGTCCTTCAAAGACTTCAAACAGGCTTCTCTCTTTAATGGATTCCACCTTATCAAAGTAAGCATCACGCAATAGGTCTGCTGTTATGATAAAACCTCTCTCTAATAGCTCTGCTTCTTTTTGATAGAGTTTAGCCTTAATAGCTTTTAGGTAGTTGTTTAGACTTTGGGCTTCTTCATCCTTGCCCTTTACTTGTTGCTTGTTCTTGTCCCAATTACAGGATTTAACTTTCTTGCCTGTGGAGAATGCACATCGTTCTCCATTCACTGTGAGTACGACCTCTATTGAAGTTGTACCATCTTTCCTAATTCTGCTATCTCTTATGAAGAATAGGATAGCAAATGAACTTCTTACCATTGTTTAATCATTTAAAATTAGACATTTGGAAGTTCTTTAAATATGATATATCTACCTGTTTGTTAGGTGGATAGGTGAAATCTTGTGTGCAGTTTGATAAAAACATGAAATTGCACACAGATTGCACACAGAATAGCTTCAACTTAGCCTACTTTTAAGGATAATCAGCCACGTTTACCCTTAGAGATTCAACCTTTATTTAAGCTATAATTTGCTTCAATTCCATCACCCAATCACAGCCTATTATAAGAAGAATAGCAAGAAGAAATGAGTTTCAGAAAGGAGATAATCATTGCACTATAACTAAAATAAAAATCCCCATAACCATTACGGTTACAGGGATTTATATCGTAATCTAAAACTTAAATTACTTAGCCAAAGCAGTAGCAACGTCAACTGCACAAGCTACTGTACAACCTACCATCGGGTTGTTACCGATACCGAGGAATCCCATCATTTCTACGTGAGCAGGAACTGATGAAGAACCAGCGAACTGTGCATCAGAGTGCATACGACCCATCGTGTCAGTCATACCGTAAGAAGCAGGACCGGCAGCCATGTTGTCCGGGTGAAGAGTACGACCTGTACCACCACCTGATGCAACTGAGAAATAAGGCTTACCTGCAAGAACACGTTCTTTCTTGTAAGTACCTGCAACCGGATGTTGGAAACGAGTCGGGTTAGTAGAGTTACCGGTGATTGATACGTCTACACCTTCTTTCCACATGATAGCTACACCTTCGCGAACATCATCAGCTCCGTAGCATTTCACTTTTGCACGAGGACCGTCAGAATAAGCGATTTCACGAACTACTTTCAGTTCACCTGTGAAATAATCGAATTCAGTCTGAACGTATGTAAATCCGTTGATACGAGAGATGATCTGTGCAGCGTCTTTGCCCAAACCGTTCAAGATACAACGCAGAGGTTCTTTACGTACTTTGTCTGCTTTTGCAGCGATTTTGATAGCACCTTCGGCAGCAGCGAATGATTCGTGACCTGCCAGGAATGCGAAACATTTAGTTTCTTCGCGCAGCAACATAGCAGCCAGGTTACCGTGACCGATACCTACTTTACGGTCGTCGGCTACAGAACCCGGAATACAGAATGCCTGCAGACCGATACCGATAGCTTCGGCAGCTTCGGCAGCGTTTTTGCAACCTTTCTTCAATGCAATGGCAGAACCTACTACGTAAGCCCACTTGGCATTTTCGAAACAGATAGGCTGAGTTTCTTCACAAGTTTTATAAGGATCAAGTCCGGCAGCTTCGCAGATTGCGTTAGCTTCTTCGATGTCTTTGATGCCGTTTTCGTTCAAAGCAGCAATGATCTGTTTGATACGACGGTCTTGGCTTTCGAATTTTACTTCTCTAATCATATTCTTTCCTCCTTATAATTATTCGTGACGTGGATCAATTTTCTTAACAGCTCCCTGTTCTTCAGTTACACGTCCGTAAGTACCTGTAACTTTCTTCAACGCTTCGTTAGCATCAGTACCCTTCTTGATTTCGTCCATGAACTTACCCATGTGAACGAATTCGTAACCGCAGATTTCGTCGTTCTTATCCAGGAATACGTTCTTGATGTAACCTTCAGCCATTTCAAGGTAACGGGGACCTTTAGCCAAAGTACCATACAAAGTACCTACCTGGCTGCGAAGACCTTTACCCAAGTCTTCCAGACCGGCACCGATAATCAGACCGCCTTCTGAGAAAGCCGACTGAGTACGTCCGTAAACGATTTGAAGGAATAGTTCGCGCATTGCTGTGTTGATAGCGTCACAAACCAAGTCGGTGTTCAATGCTTCCAATACAGTCTTGCCCGGAAGGATTTCAGCAGCCATGGCAGCCGAGTGAGTCATACCTGAGCAACCGATAGTTTCTACCAATGCTTCCTGGATGATACCTTCTTTTACGTTAAGGGTTAGTTTACAAGCACCCTGCTGAGGAGCACACCAGCCAATACCGTGTGTCAAACCAGAGATGTCTTTAATTTCTTTTGATTTTACCCACTTTCCTTCTTCAGGAATAGGAGCCGGTCCGTGATTGGGACCTTTCTTCACAACACACATGTGTTCTACTTCGTGTGAATAAGTCATATTCTTTACGTTTTTTGGTAATAAAATAAATATTCGTAACCACGTGAAAAGATTGGTTATTCTTTTCGCCTACAAAGTTAGTCGTTTTATTCTTTTCTGCAACTTGTTGCCCGTCACTTTTTATCTTTAAATAAAATAAATTTATTGCAGGACAGCATTTTGCAAACTAGAGTTGCCAAAATGTTTTTTCTTTCCGATGAAATTTCTATCTTTGTACCTATATTATAATGATAGGAATGGAAGCAAATAAAATAGCAATTACGGACGAAGCTTTGCGCCGAGGTGCGGAAGAGGGCATGGATGGTTTCTTGAAGGTGTTTATAGATAAATACCTGGAGGTGACAGGAGGTGTTGTCAATGCGGAAACAATGCCTTTGCTCAATGGTTACCAGCATTCATTGTTGGGGTATCATTTCTTGCGTGAAGAAATAAATGAAGGTGGTTTTGTACAATTGATACAGAATGGTTTTGGACCTTATATCTTTGATAATCCTTTTGCAAAAGCAATGCGGCAGTTTGGAGCGAAAGAATTTGCCAAATTGATTTATAGCGCGAAGAAAATATATGATGAGAACCGTGCTGATTTGGAAAAGGACAGGGATGATGAGGAATTTATGGCAATGTATGAGCAATACGAGGCCTTTGATGAGTTGGAAGAGCAGTTCATGGATATGGAAGAGTCGGTAACTGCCCGGATTGCAGAATATGTGGACAATCATATTGAGGAGTTTGCGGAGATTGTATGACAAGGACTTTTGCGTACGTTTGCCTGGTATAGACTCATGAGTTTTGATATAAAAAAGTAAGTTGGCTTCAATGGCTAAGTAAGATAGTTCGTTGGCTGACGAACCTATGTTGTTTGGTCAAGTAAGTTAACTTACTTTTTTCTGTTTTGTTATTCCTGTGTCATTTATTGTTTCTTGATAGACCAGCCTTTGATATAAGCGGTTGCCAGCACGGCAAGTCCTGCCGCTAGGCAGATTCCTGTAAACATCAGCCCGTAACCGTTCAAGAAAGCTACCGGAGCGAAAGTTATCAGGGAAATCTCTACCGGGGCGATGAACAAGTAAGCCAGTGCATAGTTATCCAGGCATCGGCTGCGCATTTTGGGGTCTGCAACGCGGAGCAATGCGATGCCCATAGCCATAGTTCCTGTAAACCATCCCCATGTGAAGATAGCTTTCTCGAACCAACAGTCTTTCATTAATTTGCGAGCCATGACCAGAACATAAATCAGGGTTGCAATTAATCCTGAGACTAACAGAATTAATAAGGGTATGATGTACTCTATTACAACAGATATTTTAATGGAAGCAATTCCAAAAGCTACCAGAAAATCGGTAAAAGTTCCGCTGATGTGTCCTATGGTTTGCGGGCAGACATAATCACTGGTCTTTGTTTTGTCGAATATCTTTTTGATGAACATACCCACCACAAATGCACAACTGAATACCGGCAATTCAAACCCCGGCATAAAATGGGATACTGTCTTGCTGATACAGTATCCGCCTAATGCTATCACTGTTACAATGATAAGATTGAAGGTCAGTGAGTCAATGGAGATGGAAGAGCAGGAACTTTCACCCATACTTTCCCGTTTGTCACCGGGCAACAGACCTGTCTGTAATTCGTGAGGAAGGTCATCGTAATTGGCGAGGAAGGAGGTGTGCCCTTTCTTTGTCCCCCATTTTATAATGATCAATCCGATAATGACTGCTGCTACGATACCGAAGGTGGCGGCAGTCATGGCCAAAGTTAGAATTTCGTCATATCCGAACTGGCTGAAAGCCTGTCCGATGGCTGCTGCTGTACCGTGCCCGCCGCAATAGCCGCTTGGCATAGTGATGCCGAAGGCAGGGTTCAAGGGCCATATCCGGTTCAGGACAAGCAATCCCAACAGTCCTCCAAAAGCCCATTGCAACAACATTCCTGCCTGTGAATATGCCCACATGCTGCCTATATTGTCTGCATCTCCTTTGGCTGCCTTTTGTGAGGTGAGGGGGAGAGCGCCGAAAATGAAGGCTATCAATATGCCGGCATAAGTTCCTGTTTGGGTGGAAAGAGGTATGATGCCGAAACCGTGAGGTCCCAAGGACAGTCCTATAAACCCGGCCAACAGGCTGGGGGGGATGAACAGCCTTTGGATGAATCTTATTTTTACTCTCATGAGTTTGCCGAGCAGTAGCAGTACTGAGATGATGCCTGTATCGACAAAGAGTGTCCACGGGGTGAAATCGGTCATAAATCTAGGGCTTGTTTGGATGTATTCGTTGAAGAATACAGCGTTCATAAATAGTTTATTTTACCGAATCGGTTAGGAATGGAAATTGATCTTATCGGCAAAAATAATGTATAAGATCATGTAGATTGCATATTTAACTATATATTTATCCCGATTCTTTTAGTCATAGGCTGATTAAAAAAATGTTTTTGAAAAATATAGGATAGATGAGGATTGGTTATGCTGTAGTCCACTTCATTACCCTATATTAAATTCAAATGTTTCATTTTATATCTTTAAGAATATAAGTAACCTTGGAACCTTTATTGAATGCTCCTTTCCATTTGCCACTCATCTCTATAGTTTCTCCTTTGTCATTTTCAAAAATAGCCAAATAGGTTGCTGTATATTCTTTGATATATATTTTACATTCAGTCGTTACTTTTGTATGTGGAGAAAGTTTTAGTGTTTCTTTTGATTTATATAGAGGGGAAAGCACTGTTTCGTTAAGGGACAGAGGTGCATGTAAGTCGGATGATAATTTTCTATATTCAGAGCTCAAGGTACTGGCATTAGCTGTAATATCAACCAATATATTCTCTTTTAAAGTCAAAGAATTGAATAGTTCCGGGTCGTCACTGTAAAATTGTGATGTTTCTTTTATGTTTTCTTCAAATGAAAAAGTGATAGACATAGGTTCTTCTGTATTGTTGCTGGTTGTTTTAGGAGGCAACTCAATTGTATCGACTTTCTCGGCATCATCTGCACTAAGTTTCCATTGAATAGATTGCAACTGATAACTGTTGATATCCAGTTCATCATTGCTGCTGCAAGAGTATATAAACAATGTACATAGGGCGGTGATCAATGCTTTACATGATTTCTTGAGTATTAGCATAATATTCTAGATTTTATGGTTAATGGGTGTTTTGTTTCAAAGATAGGAAATAAAGTGGTACTATAGCTAAACTGCTTGTTCTTTTATGTATTAATTTTTATTAATGGGTTAATGGCAGATAGATTACAAGTGAATCTCAGTGGAAAAAATAGCTAAAACAAAAGATAAAGCAAGTCTTATCAGAGAATGAGATATGAATAAAAAATAATGTTAAAAAGTAAGTGACGACGCAGTATTTAAGCCAATTTTTCATTTAATCATTAAAACAATAAAAAGAATTAAGTTTCTTTCTTGGAAACCGATTCTTTTATTTAATTTTGCAAACCCTAATAATTATAAAGAAGAAAATGAAAAAAATGAAATTGGCAGCAATATTTGCTGGGTTAGTATCGGTGTTTACTTTTAGTTCTTGTTTGAATGATGGTGATAGCGGCCCCAATTATGATCTTTATGAGATCGTTACTGTGGAAGATGGTAGTATTTTTGGTGAACCTGTCCTGAAAGGAGATGCATGGGGATATACTTATACTCCAGTGGCTTCAAGTGTATTGGCTGGTCTTAAGGCATCTGACGGCAGTTATTACAAGCGTGCGCAGGTAGGGATCAAATTGATGGAAGGAGAAGCAATTACAGAAGGGAAAAAGTCTTATAAGGTAAGTGAAGTTGGCGTATTGGCTATTTTGAATTATAAAGATTTTAATGTTCAGTCTGATACATTGAGAACTGATTATGCACTAGTGTCATTGGAAGATTCTAATAATAAGATATGGGCCATAAATGGATATGTTAACGTACCTTTTACTTTTAAAACTAAAGAACAGCTGAGTATGAACGATTTCCATTTATATGCTGTAGAAGCCAAAGAGGATACATTGGTGACAAAACTTCAACAGACCAAAGGAGCTGATGATGCTTATCAGACAGGGAGTGCTTTGATTAGTTTCCATATGCCTTTTAATGATATGAAATTTCGTGATATTTTCGATCAAGTAGTGCCTAAGAGTGATACTATTGTAGTTAAGGTGACGGCAAAGGGAGAAAATGATAAAGAACTTGTTTCTACAGTGAAATGTAGTGCTTCGAATATGCAAGCAAGCTATTAATGATATTTTATTATATAGTAAAATCCTCTTCAGCTACGGTTGAAGGGGATTTTTTATTTAATGGAACTATATGGTTCAATTCATAAGATAAGGGGGATAGAAATTTGACGGGGACTACTTCTTATTTTCCTGTTCATATCTTTCTTTAGATTCAGTATATACCTCCTGCGTGTGAAAAGAGTTAACATGAATTTTTAAACGGTTCGATCTTTCTGCTGCCGTAATAACAACATATCGCATTCGTTCCTGTTGCATAAACATTTTCTATCTCTTGATTAAACCTTTGGCATTAAGGAATAAATGGACACTTGATAAATAAGCTATAACAAAATGTTATAATTATATATTTTCTGCTTGTGTCAACTTAAATTTGTAAATTTATATAACATAATATTACAGTCTATCTTTTCTTTATATTTATTTGCATATTTAACTTTTTATCGTTATATTGCAAAAGAATCAAAGAAAAGGAGGCTGTATGAAAAAGTCAATGAATTTTCTAGAGTTTATACAGATTGTAAAGGATGAAAATGCTTGTTATGACCTGTACGAACAATGGAAATGGGGTGACAAAGTTGTTTCTCCATTTGATCCTACCTCCAAGGTTTATAAATGCAAGAATCATAAGTATAAATGCAAGAACACAAACAGGTATTTCACAGTAAAAACAGGAACGTGCTTTGCAAACAGTAAGATTCCTTTTACTAAATGGTTCTATGTTATGTGGTTATTTGCTCAAGGGAAAAGAGGCATATCTTCCTATCAGGTATCTAGAGATATTGATGTTTCTCAAAAGACCGCATGGCGTATGTTGCATAAGATACGTAAGGCTATGACAGGAGAAAACGACTACTATCTTGAAGGAGAAGTTGAGATTGATGAATCATTTGCAGGTGGAAAAAATGCAAACCGACATAAGGATAAAAAAGTGGAGAGATGCCAGGGGAGAAGTTTTAAAGACAAAGTTCCTGTTTTTGGACTAATAGGCAGAAATGGGGATTTGGTTGCCAAAGTAGTAAGCGGAACAGGTTCATCCAAGCTGCTTCCAATTATAAGAAAGTATGTTGAAGAAGGAAGTACAATATATACTGATGGATGGGATTATGGCGAAGTATCCGAAATGTACAACCAGATATCTGTAGACCACGGGCACAAGTATTATGGTATTACTTATTACAATGAGAATAAAGAAACGGTGATGATTACTACCAATACGATAGAAAACGCTTGGTCTGTTTTCAAGAGGATATACGCCACGTATTATCATATAAGCAAAAAATATATGCAACACTATGTAGATGAGTTTGTCTTTAGATTTAATACCAGAAAACTTAGCGATTCTGACAGATTTAGATTACTTTTGCAATACTTAGATATAGGAGATTACAGATATGCAGGATGATAAGAAAGAAAAGCCAAAAGACGAAAAGAAAAAGAAGAATAAATACATCGTAAAAGATGGAGATGGGAACATCATGGATGTGGAAGTTCCTGAATCATGGATAAAGATTCTGGAAGCAATGAATAAGGAGGAAAAGAAAAAATGAATACCTTTTCTGAAAAATTATTTATTTTTATTTGGTTAAACAAATATAATTTCATATCTTTGTTGCGTAAAACAGTTGGATATATTAAATATTCTATCTAGTTTTGCGATATCGGAAGAATAAAGGAAGAAAATGCCGGGCAACCACCTTGTGATCCCCAGCATTCGCTAATTAATTTAGTCGAGTTGACGAAATTTTAAATACAACTCAATTATCCTTAGTAGGATATTAATTAGCTTAAGAATTTTTTTTATTTTCATGAAAAAACGAAATTAATAAGCAAGAAATAGATTGGACCCTTTTTCTTGCTTTTTTTACATACAAATGTAAGCCTATTTGCTTTAATATGCAAATGTTTAATAATAATAGTTAAATAAAACGGACTTATACCTTGTTTTACAGTCTGTTTCAACTTCCCTCAAATAACGATCTAATGGTTGTTTTATATATCTGTTTATAAATTAGTAGAGCTTCTACTATAATCTATCTCTTTCATATAGGAGTCGTTTTTTTGTTTCTTGTATAATTTGGCAATATCAATCATAATAACACATTTGACTGATACATTAATTTCATTGTATAAAATGGCTCTCTAATATATTTGCACACTTGTTTAATTTTGCAATTTCATTTTGAAAAACTATATTCTTCGAATAGTTAACATTACATAAAAATAACTTAGATTTAATGCGGTAAAAATATAAGTTTATATTTTTGTGCAAAAATTAATATTATTAGATTATGCACAGCCGAATTTGTTTATTATGCGCCTCTTTACTTATGGGTGTTTCTGTCTATGGACAAAGTTTGAAAATAAACGAAGTAGACAAATTTTCCAAAGAGAAAAAAGTATATACTTCTTTTGAAAAGATATCTTCTGAATCTGTCATGATGGTATCTCCTATTGGGAAAAACATTTGGTTACGTTTTGCACATGATCATGGATTGGATTTTGCCCAGTTAAGATGGTGCAGTAAAGAAGTCTTGTCCGTTGACTCTGATGCTGATATTGTATTTCTTGACAAAGATGGAAATACTTACAATTTTAAAAACAAAGATTATACTTTATCTACACCTGGAGGTGGGGCTGTCGTTGCTTTTGGAATGAATCTGCTTGGAGTTGAATTAACCTTGATTGGAAACTGTTCGGTTTTCAAAGATAAAACAATGACTGCTATTAGGATTTATACCAATGATGGATATTACGATTTTGATATAAAAGAAAAGAATGCAAAGAAGCTAATTAAGACATATTCACTATTTGAAAAAGCATTGAAAAAATGAAGATTGTAAAATTTGGAACAGCAGCATTAATAGCCTTTGTTGGATGTGTTTTGAAGGTTTGTATGTTAATTATCGGACTGTTTAATTTTAGTATAGTAACTCCAACAATAAATACTATAATAGATATTATTTCTTATTCTCTTATTGGATATTTCTTCATTATATTATATCTAAAAATAGGATGGAAGATAAATTGGGACCAAACTAAAAAGGGAGCATAACCACACTCCCTTTTTTGTTATTTCAGTTTTTCTAGTTATCTTAGCAACTAAAATATGGAACAAGTATAACCATTTGTTATAACTATTTGTAATGGTGTTCATTTGTTCCTTAATACCAAACCTTTTTATGCGGATGTATTCTATCTCCATAGCCTTTGGAGTTATCTCCATAAGTTTTGGAGTTATCTCCCAAGACTATGGAGTTAACTCCAAAGGCTTGCGGAGATAAAACAGGCAGGAAGAAAACCCTTAACCATACGGCAAGAAAGGTTTAGAGGTATGGATAAGATCTTTTAAGGATGAACCTGATTATAAAGCTATGCATTCCCTATGGAGAGAAAATTCCCAGACATCCTTCTTTTAAATTAACATTTAGTTTTTTTATATTCTAAAGCTTTCAAAGTTTTTTCTTTTGTCATTTTGCCTTAGTTATATTTGTCCTTCTTCTAAATTTATAATAAAAGTACTCTTATTTTTTGATTCCCCCAAGAGAAGTATGCGTTTTTTATTCGTTTATTCCAGTGAATTAATTACCTTTGCATTTCATTGAAGTTGAACAGAGGTAAATAGATTAGGCATTGAACTACAAAGATTTATTTAAGCGAGTAATAGCGTTGATTTCGTCTCCGGCAAAAGTGTGGGAGGAAATTGGCAGAGAAGAGGATAGGCGTAAAGTGTTGGGAGCATTTGTTTATCCCATGATAGGCTTATGTGGTTTATCTGTTTTTATAGGTACATTCATAGGAAATACGGAAGGAGCCGCTGCTTTCCAAATAGCGATGACACGATGTTGTGCTATATTTGTATCCTTGTTTGGAGGATATTTTTTAGCGGCATACGCCATAGACCAATTGGGCAAGAAACTGTTAGGGCGTGAAGACCAGTATGAACTAAATCAGCAGTTTGTAGGTTATTCTATGGTAGTGACTTTTGTGCTCGATATTGTCAGTGGGTTGTTTTCTATTTCCATCCTTCATTGGATATTGCAATTTTACACCGTATTTGTGGTGTTCGAGGGTGCACGTACCCTGATGAAGGTAAATGAAGAGAAACTGACACGATACACCTTGATTGCTTCAGTTATTATAATTGTTTGTCCGGCATTGATTGCCGCTGTGTTTAATGAGTTATCTGTTATTTTAAATTAATGAAACCGACTCCTATTAATATAAAGAATAAGCGTGCATCGTTCGATTATGAATTTATCGATACGTACACGGCAGGTATCGTGCTCACGGGAACCGAGATTAAATCCATTCGTTTGGGCAAAGCCAGTCTGGTAGATACCTATTGTTATTTTGTGCAAGGTGAGTTGTGGGTGAAGAATATGCACATTGCCGAGTACTTCTATGGTTCATATAATAACCACTCCGCTCGTCGAGAACGCAAATTATTGTTGAGCAAGAAAGAACTGCGAAAATTGGAAGAAGCCGGAAAGAATCCCGGTTTTACGATTGTTCCTGTCCGTCTGTTTATTAATGAAAAAGGACTGGCAAAGTTGGTTGTCGCATTGGCAAAAGGTAAAAAACAATATGATAAGCGCGAGTCGTTGAAAGAAAAAGACGACCGTCGCGAAATGGACCGTATGTTTAAAAGATAAATATTTTATAATAATTAGGCACGGATTACACGAATTTCACGGTTCCCGGTTGTAGCAACCACAGAGGAAATCCGTGTTGTCTGTGTAATTCGTGCCTAAAAAATAGACCTATGGCTACATTAAAACAAATAATCAACGAGCGGGTCCTCATCCTTGACGGTGCGATGGGAACCATGATACAACGGTACAACCTGTCCGAACAGGATTTTCGCGGAGAGCGTTTTGCCGGGATACCCGGACAAATGAAAGGTAATAATGATTTGCTTTGCCTTACCCGTCCGGATGTGATAAAGGACATTCACCGCAAATACCTGGAAGCGGGAGCTGATATTATTGAAACAAATACGTTCAATGCCCAACGGATTTCGATGGCAGACTATCATATGCAGGATTTGTGTCGTGAGATTAATCTGGCCGCTGCCAGACTTGCTCGCGAACTGGCCGATGAATATACCGCGAAGACCCCTCGTAAACCTAGATTTGTAGCAGGTTCGGTAGGTCCTACTAACAAGACTTGTTCCATGAGTCCGGATGTCAATAATCCGGCCTTGCGTGCTTTGACATACGATGAACTGGCCGCTGCCTATCAGGAACAAATGGAAGCTTTGCTGGAAGGAGGAGTGGATGCGCTTCTGATAGAAACCATTTTCGATTCCCTGAATGCCAAAGCGGCCATTTATGCTGCGGAAACGGCAATGAAGAAGGTAGGGCGTGAGGTTCCTCTTATGCTTTCTGTTACTGTTTCGGATATTGCAGGACGTACTCTTTCGGGGCAAACATTGGATGCTTTTCTGGCATCCGTACAGCATGCGCCTATTTTTTCTATCGGCCTGAACTGCTCGTTCGGGGCGAAACAATTGAAACCTTTTCTGGAAGGACTGGCTGCACGGGCACCTTATTATATAAGTGCCTATCCCAATGCCGGACTTCCTAACAGTTTGGGACAGTATGACCAGACTCCGGAGGAAATGGCTTCAGAAGTGAAGGAATATATCGATGAAGGATTAGTAAACATTATCGGTGGTTGTTGTGGTACAACGGAGGAATATATTGCAAAATATCAGGAATTGATTGTTTCCGGTTCTGCCTGGGTGCCTCCTCATATCCCTGCCACCACTCCTGAGAGGCTGTGGCTTTCCGGGTTGGAACTGTTGGAGCAGACTCCCGAAATGAATTTTATTAATGTAGGTGAGCGTTGCAATGTGGCCGGATCCCGTAAATTTCTCCGTTTAATCAATGAAAAGAAATATGAGGAAGCGCTAAGTATCGCCCGCAAGCAGGTGGAAGACGGTGCTTTGGTGATTGATGTGAATATGGATGACGGTTTGCTGGATGCCCGGGAGGAGATGACTACTTTCTTGAATCTGGTCATGTCCGAGCCTGATATAGCCCGTGTACCCATCATGATTGACTCTTCCAAGTGGGAAGTCATTGAGGCCGGACTGAAATGTCTGCAAGGAAAATCTATTGTCAATTCTATTTCTTTGAAGGAAGGGGAGGAGAAATTTATAGAACATGCCCGTCTGATAAAGAAATTGGGAGCTGCCACTGTGGTGATGGCTTTTGATGAGAAAGGACAGGCAGATACTTTTGAACGTAAAATTGAAGTATGTGCCCGTGCTTATAAAATATTGACGGAGCAGGTAGGCTTTAATCCTCATGATATCATTTTCGATCCCAATGTACTGGCTGTGGCTACTGGTATTGAAGAGCATAATAATTATGCGGTAGACTTTATCAATGCCACCGGATGGATAAAGAAGAATTTACCCGGAGCACATATCAGTGGTGGTGTAAGCAATCTGTCGTTCTCTTTCCGTGGAAATAATTATATCCGTGAGGCAATGCATGCCGTATTCCTTTATCATGCTATTCGTCAAGGTATGGATATGGGTATTGTAAATCCTGCTACTTCGGTGCTTTATACAGATATTCCTGCTGATGTGCTGGAACGGATAGAGGATGTAGTCTTAAACCGTAGGCCCGATGCTGCCGAACGTTTGATAGAAACTGCTGAGGCATTGAAAAATACGGCGACCGGAACAGAAGCCGTAAAGCAGGATGTGTGGCGTGAGGAACCGATGGTAGAGAAACGTCTTCAGTATGCCTTGATAAAAGGTATTGGTGATCACTTGGAAGAAGATTTGGCGGAAGCGGTGAAACTATATCCTAAGGCGGTGGATATTATTGAAGGTCCGTTGATGGAAGGTATGAATAGGGTAGGAGAGCTGTTTGGAGCAGGGAAAATGTTCTTACCGCAAGTTGTGAAGACTGCTCGTACCATGAAAAAGGCAGTAGCTATTTTGCAACCTCTTATTGAGGCTGATAAACAAGAAGGTGCCCGCAGCGCTGGAAAGGTATTGATGGCTACCGTAAAAGGGGATGTGCATGATATTGGGAAGAATATCGTATCAGTGGTCATGGCTTGTAATAACTATGAAATTATAGACCTTGGCGTGATGGTTCCTGCCGAAATGATAGTCAGGAAGGCTATAGAGGAAAAGGTGGATATAATAGGATTAAGCGGGCTGATTACTCCATCATTGGAAGAAATGGCGCATGTGGCTGTAGAGTTAAAGCGTGCGGGGCTGGACATTCCCATTATGATTGGAGGAGCCACTACTTCCAAGCTGCATACTGCCTTGAAAATAGCACCTGTTTATGGAGGTCCGGTCATTCACATGAAAGATGCTTCACAGAATGCCTTGGTAGCCGCCCGTTTGCTGAATCCGGAATCTTCTTCTGAATTTGTGGAAAGGCTGAACAAAGAATATGAGGAACTTCGTCTGAAAAACAGTACCAAACAGGTAAAAACGGTATCTTTGGAGGAAGCTCAAAAAAATAAATTGAACCTTTGGTCATAATGAAGTGTCCCCCAAAAGTTAGACACAAAACTTTTGGGGGGCACTTCATAAAGTTACGACTTTTTTTATCTGCCCATTTTATCCGAAAGAATAAGAAGCTGTTTTGTTGGATATATTTCTTGGACTGGTTATAATTTACTGAGAAACTCTTCCGCTTTTTCCAGATTTTCCGGTTTACCGATATCAAGCAATTGCAAATCATCTTCTACATAGCACTGGATGTCGACTCTGTGACATATGGAGAGATAGAAATCGATAATGGAATATTTTCCTCTGGGAAGGAGATTTAAAATTTTAGGAGTAGTCACTTGTATCCCGCTATAGGCGTATTCCCGATATTCCCCTTCTTTATACCGGAGTCCTGCCGGTTTGGTTTCCATGGTGTCTTTATTGACCCAGCCACGTAACAGATTGTCGTCATTAAACAACAGATAACGGGAGGTCTTGCGTGGGCTGACTAAAAGGGTGGCATTGATGTTAGAACTATTCTGATGATAATACATAAGACTTTCAAAATCGCAATTGGAAAGGATATCTACATTGTGGAGCAAGTAGCATTCTTTCCGCATAATTCCTAAGCCTCTTTCGATTATTTCTTCCTCATCCATTCCTTTCATCAGATTTTCGAATATCAGTTCATACGGAGTTTCGCCTTCTTTGGTAAACATATCCTCAGGATGATGTAATAAGTAGTATGCTCTTTCCAAACCGCCGCCCGTATCAAGCAGACAGTCTGTCTCGTCCGAGATTTGTATATCGATTCCGAAGTTCTGGTTAGCTTCCAGAAAAGCGAGAATCTGATTGGAAAAGTGGTGTACATTGATTACTATTTCATCAAATCCTGCTGCTTTCAGTTTTAAGATGATGTGCTCTAACATGGTTTTTCCACCCACCGTTATTAATGCTTTAGGCCGGGTGTCTGTTAAAGGTTTAAGTCGGCTGCCTAGTCCGGCTGCAAAAATCATTGCTTTCATAATGTTCTTTCAAATGTTTGTTCTATATTCTGTTCTCGGTGTATTAACTCTACTTTTATACCGAATTTTTTATTGAGGTGTTCTGCCATGTGTTGTGCCGAATAAACAGAACGATGTTGTCCTCCTGTGCAGCCAAAACATATAGATAAGTTACTGAATCCGCGTTCCATATATCGTTTTACCGAAGCGTCTACTAAAGAATAAGCAGCATCCAGAAATGGGAATATTTCACCGTCTTCTTCCAGAAAGCGAATGACCGGCTCATCCAGCCCGGTGAAAGGTTTATAACGTTCGTATTTTCCGGGATTATTTACGGCACGGCAATCGAAGACATACCCTCCACCGTTGCCTGTAGGATCATCGGGAATACCTTTCTTATAGGCGAAACTCATGACTTTCACTGTGAGTTGCCGTTTCTTCAAATCATCCTTGAACTGCTTCAATTCGGTAAGTTCCCTTAGTACGGAGCATAAATAGGGATACTCGGGATATTCATTATGAAGTAATTGCCTCAGGTTCTCAATGGCGTATGGTACACTTTGGATAAAATGTGGCTTCTTTTCGAAATAGCCACGGAAACCGTAAGCTCCCAATACTTGCAAGGTGCGGAAGAGCACGAAATGACGCAGTTGGTTGAAGAAATAATCACGGTCTACGGGTTTATATTTACATAGGGCGTCTATATATTCTTCCAACAGTTCATTGCGCAGAGTTTCGGGAAATTTAGCTTTAGCCTGCCATAAGAAAGAGGCTACATCATAGAAAAACGGTCCTTTACGTCCTCCCTGGAAATCAATGAACCAGGGTGCTCCATCCTTTATCATCACGTTTCTGCTTTGGAAATCCCGATACATAAAAGTGGCGGAAGAACTGCGTAGCAGTACATCACTCATTTTTTGAAAGTCATCTTCCAGCTTGTCTTCTTGAAACTCCAGGCCGGTAGCTTTCAAAAAGCAGTATTTAAAATAGTTCAAGTCCCAAAGGATAGAACGTTGGTTGAATTCGGCTTGGGGATAACAGTGTGAAAAATCAAAGCCGTCTGCTCCGGCAAATTGGATAGAAGGCAGTAGGCGGATGGTCTTGCGCAGCATTTCTTTCTCCTCTTCGGAGAAGACGCTGGTCGCCCGCCCTTTTTCAATAGCGTTGAACAACAGGATATCTCCTAAATCTTCTTGCAAATAACAATTCTTGTCTTCAGAACAGATGTATACTTCTGGAACAGGAAGACCTTTCTTGCGGAAGTGTGCTGCCATATAAAGAAAGGCTTCGTTTTCTTCTTTGGAAGTGCCGTATACGCCAATCAGTTTTTGGGTTCCGGTCAGCCGGAAATAACGCCTGTTGGAACCGGATGAGGGTAATTCTACAATCTCTTCGGGTACTTCTCCGAGATAGGTTTGATATAGGTTCTGTAAATCCTTTGTAATCATAATCATATTTTGGAACAAAGATATATATTATTCTCCCTTTCTTGGCTGATTTGCAAAGAAAGTTAATGCTTTAGTTCCAAATTATGAGAAAATTACTTGTTTTTACTCTTTCATCCGTATCAGTGCATTTGAAATGATGGCAGTCACTCCGCCTGTTGTAATGCCGGATGAGAAAATATTCTTTATTGATTCCGGAAATTGACATAGTATTTCAGGAACCATTTCTACACTTAAACCTAAAGCGAAACTAAGTGCGATGACTAATGTTGCTTTCCGGTTAATCTTTTGTGCTGCGATAATACGAATGCCTGCTGAAGCCACTGTTCCGAACATCAGTAAAGTAGCGCCTCCCAATACAGGTTCGGGCATTAGGGAGAAAATTAATCCTACACTGGGAAATAATCCTAATAAAATAAGGAAACCTGCAATGTAATAGCCTACATATCGGCTGGCTACTCCTGTCAGCTGTATCATGCCGTTATTTTGCGCGAAAACGGAGTTTGGAAAAGAATTGAGAATACCTGCCAGCATCGAATTGAATCCGTCTGCCAAAATTCCTCCTGAAGCACGTTTGATGAATACTTTTCCTTCTACAGGTTCTCCTGATATCAGAGAATTGGCAGTAATGTCTCCATAGGCTTCTATGGCTGTTATCAAAAATACTAATCCCAAAGCTATGAATGCGGAGAAGTCGAAATCCAGTCCGTATTTGAATGGGAGGGGAATATTGAAACCACCAAAACTTTGTACTGCCGAGAAATCAATTC
>ERZ791689.266-NODE-266-length-29601-cov-8.39975_pt1 | contig 29601 bp, 27 predicted proteins | sample MGYA00509957_ERZ791689 | MGnify/ENA primary metagenome ERZ791689 (study PRJEB30046, sample SAMN00715167) | human gut metagenome | study: EMG produced TPA metagenomics assembly of the A metagenome-wide association study of gut microbiota in type 2... | reverse complement strand
TTCTAAATTATCCTCCCAAAAACAAAAAAGTTTACTCAATTTTTTCAAAAAATTGCGGGTTTGGGCAGCGCCCATAAAAATCTTCCGATATAACAAATTATTATGCACTGACAGTCTGCTGTCAGTGTGCGTAAAACAGAATTTGAAAAAACAGGCGGTAGCCGTTGTAAACGGAAATGCCAAAAATATAGGCAACGCATTGCGTTGCCTATGAAGATTAAGTATGTTTTCTTTTATTGCTCTCGCATTGACTTTCGCCTATTCGTTCAAGCCGCCAAACAGCAAGCTGTTCGGCTATCGTCAGATTGCGTAAGCGGAAAGTATTTGTGGGCTTTGCCCACACCCACAACCTTTGAAAAGGTTGACCAAACTTTTATAATTACTTGTCAAAACACTCCGCTAAACCATAATTTTAAACTACCTTTACGGTAACATCAATTCTCTTTGTGCGGTGCATTGTGTCCTCAACACTATATGTCAGCTTGTATGTACCTACTTTGTTTGTCAGTACATTACCTGTTACTGTAATTTTCTTTGAAATATCATTTGAACAGGTGTCAACTGCGGTCACGCCCTCAAGTAAATCGGCGTGATTGCCTTTGTTGATTGTAATGTCGCTTGTACCGTAAATTTCGGGAGTCTTTGCAGCGTATGGGTTTTGCGGATCGTCATCTGTCGGGTCCCAACCGCAACTCAGATCTGTGATTTTGATTGCCTCAGGCTTGCCGAGAGGGCCTGGGTTTGAGTCGTCATAAACGGCAACAGGAGTGTTTTCGGGGCAATTTTCATATATCCACTTTACATCGGCGGTTTCCATTCTTACACAGCCGAGTGAACCCTCATCTCCGAGTTTGTTGAACTCCTCGGTTTCAAGTGTGTCGGCGCTTGCGTCTTCATACGGAACAGAATGAAAAAGATAATCGCCGTAAAATCCCGATACATAGTGACCGTAAACATCATTGAAAAGCGGATTCCATTCCTGCTTGTAGTAAATGTAGAAATCGTCACCGAGAACGGTCGCTTTATCTATGCCCGTTGAGCAAATCATTGCACGAATAGGTACGGTGTATTCGCCGCTTTTGTCATAGGTGTAAACCGTAACGCAGTTTTGATCTCTGTTTACTTTAATAAAATACGGATTTTTTTCGTAAACATTATTGAGGTTTTCGTTCAGCACATCGGTGTTTGCAATGTAACAGGTTGAATATCCGTCATAGAGGCTCGGCGTTTCTGCCGTAACCGTTACATTGTAGGTATGGCGAGTGTTGCCTATTTGAGCGGTAATGGTTGCCGTACCCTCGCTGATTCCGTCAATTCGTCCGCCGTCATCAACGGTAACTATGTTGCTGTCACTGCTTGTCCATTTTGATTTTGCAAGATCTTCAGCGGTCGATTCGGATGGAGTTATTATTTTTATCTCCTTACATTCAAGGCTTATGTCTGCGGTTTCTCCTGTTACAATAACAGTTGGCTGTTTGTTGTTTGCCAAAGACGATGGCTGAGTTGCGTTTGTGCCTTTGCTTGTCGGCGCTGAATTGTCAGCGGTTTTTCCTAAAAAAGCGGTTATTATTACCGTTGCGCCGAGTACAATAGCAAGTCGCTGTATAAAGGATTTACGATTAATGGATTTAAAATTCATTGAATTGTTCCTTTCGTTTGTATCTCTGTAAAAATTATATTTGTCATTTTATTTCATTATTATATATGTTTTTTCAAAAAAGTTCAAGAAATATTTAATTATTTAACAAAAATATTGCGAGATATGTTAGAATATATACGGTGATAATTATGTTACATTTTATAAAGCACTTCAGAACGATTACAAGGCATAGGCACAAGGTTATTGCCCACTGCGCAAAGGCAGGCATACTTTGGCAGGGACTTTGGCACGACCTTTCTAAATATTCACCGACAGAATTTATCCCCGGTGCAAAGTATTATCAGGGCACAAGAAGTCCTAATGAAAAGGAAAGAGAGCTTTACGGCTACTCCAAGGCGTGGATGCACCATAAGGGCAGGAATCGCCACCACTATGAATATTGGAACGATTACAACCCAAAGAGCAAGCAGATAGAAAATGTGGAAATGCCGCTTAATTATGTTATTGAAATGTTTTGCGACAGAGTAGCCGCAAGCAAAATATACAACGGCGCTTCATATACCGACAGAGATTCGCTCGATTATTTTGGCAGGGTAAAGGGTAAGCACCGTATGCACGAAAATACAGAAAAACTGCTTGAGGAATTGCTTACAATGCTTAGTGAAAAGGGAGAAGAAGAAACTTTTGCTTATATAAGAAAATTAAGAAAAATCAAAAAATAATTTCTTTGTGATTTTAATGAATTTATTTTACCGATTTTGCGTTTTAAAGTAATGAAATGCTTTTGCCGCTTGTAAAGAACAGAACAAAAATCAACAAAATTTATGTAAAAACAAATAATAAAAAACAAGTAATTGTTAAATTTTTCACATATTAAAAAATATACCGAAAACAGGCGGCGCTATAGGCAAAAAATATAGGGAAAATTCGGCTTTTTTAGGCAAAAATAAAAAGCATTGGTAATTTTTGAAAATCCTTGACTTTAGCAAAAAAATGTGGTATTTTATATATGCTGATTTTATGACGGAAAATAATAAATCAGCAACGCAAGACTTACATTGCCGTTTCGGCAAAAAAGCAATAAAATCAATTCAATGAGAGTTAAATCTCGTCTATTGAAAATGCTTGAAGTGCCGACGGTTCAAATCAATACGGTTTGAGCCTTGTCGGTTTTATTTTTGAAATACAGGGGGTTATTCTATGCGTTCCGAATGGAGTAATTTTGTTGGCGGACTTTGGGAATCTGAAATCAATGTCAGAGACTTTATCCAGAAAAACTATAAGCCATATGACGGCGATGAGTCATTCCTCGTAGGTCCTACTGAGGCTACTGATAAGCTTTGGGGCAAACTTAAAGAACTTCAGAAAGAAGAAAGAAGTAAGGGCGGCGTGCTCGATATGGAGACTGAGGTTGTTACCTCTCTCACAGCTTACGGCGCAGCATACATTGACGAAGATCTCAAGGATCTTGAGCAGGTAGTCGGTCTTCAGACAGACAAGCCTTTAAAGCGTGCATTTATGCCTTATGGCGGCATCAAGATGGCTGAGCAGTCATGCCAGATGTACGGCTATGAGCCAAGCCCAAAGCTTCACGAAATCTTTACAAAATATCACAAGACACACAACCAGGGTGTATTTGATATCTACACACCTGAAATGAAGGTTGCTCGTCACAACAAGATTCTTACAGGTCTTCCTGATACATACGGCAGAGGCAGAATCGTTGGCGATTACAGAAGAATTGCTCTTTATGGTATTGATTACCTTATCGAGTGCAAGAAGGAAGACTTCGCTGAAACAAACCGTCAGGGTATGAGAAGAGGCGACTTCCAGCTTCGTGAGGAAATTGCAGATCAGATCAAGGCTCTTAACGGCATGAAGGAAATGGCTGCAATCTACGGCTTTGATATTTCACAGCCTGCTAAGAACGCTAAAGAAGCTGTTCAGTGGCTCTACTTCGGTTACCTCGCAGCTATCAAAACTCAGAACGGCGCTGCAATGAGTGTCGGCAGAGTTTCTACATTCCTCGACATTTATATTGAGCGTGACCTTGAGAACGGTACACTTACAGAGGCTCAGGCTCAGGAACTTATCGACCACTTTGTTATGAAGTGCCGTATGGTTAAGTTCGCAAGAATCGAAAGCTACAACCAGCTCTTCTCAGGCGACCCGGTATGGGCTACACTTGAGGTTGCAGGTATTGGTATGGACGGCCGTTCACAGGTAACTAAGAACGACTTCCGTTTCCTCCACACACTTGAGAATATGGGACCTTCACCTGAGCCAAACCTCACAGTTCTCTATTCTTCAAGACTTCCTGAGGGCTTTAAGAAGTACGCTTCTAGGATCTCAGTTCAGACAAGCTCAATTCAGTACGAGAACGATGATGTTATGCGTCCGGTTTGGGGCGATGACTACTCAATCTGCTGCTGCGTATCTGCAACAGAAACAGGTAAGGAAATCCAGTTCTTCGGCGCTCGTGCTAACCTTGCTAAGTGTCTTCTTTACGCTATCAACGGCGGTGTTGATGAAAAGACAAAGGTACAGGTAGGTCCTGAGTACAGACCAATTACTTCGGAGTACCTCGACTATGCTGAGGTTATCAAGAAGTATGACGCTATGATGGATTGGCTTGCTCACCTCTATGTAGGCACACTTAATATGATTCACTATATGCACGATAAGTATTACTATGAGGCTGCCGAGATGGCACTTATTGATACTAACTGCCGCCGTACATTTGCAACAGGTATCGCTGGTTTCTCACACGTTGTTGACTCACTCAGCGCTATTAAGTATGCAAAGGTTAAGGTTATTCGTGACGAAGACGGTATTGCTACTGACTTTGAAATTGACGGTGAGTTCCCAAGATATGGTAACAACGATGAGAGAGCAGACGAAATCGCTGTAAACCTCCTCCGTAAGTTTATGAGCAAGATCAGATACTGCCACACATACAGAGATTCTGAGCCTACAACATCTATCCTTACAATTACATCAAATGTTGTATATGGTAAGGCAACAGGTTCACTTCCTGACGGCAGAAAAGCAGGCGAGCCACTTTCACCAGGCGCTAACCCATCTTACGGTGCAGAGCAGAGCGGTCTTCTTGCTTCACTTAACTCTGTTGCTAAACTTCCATACGAGTATGCACTCGATGGTATTTCAAATACACAGACAATCAGCCCGGACGCACTTGGCCACAATGATGACGAGCGTGTAAACAACCTCGTAAATGTACTTGACGGTTACTTTGATCAGGGTGCACACCACCTCAATGTAAATGTATTCGGTACAGAAAAGCTCATTGACGCTATGGAGCATCCTGAGAAAGAAGAGTACGCTAACTTCACAATTCGTGTATCAGGCTACGCTGTTAAGTTCATTGACCTTACAAGAGAGCAGCAGCTCGATGTAATCGCAAGAACTTGCCACAAGTCAATGTAATTTATAATGGAAAATAAAGAGTTAGTCGGCTATGTCCACTCACTCGAAAGCTTTGGTTCTGTTGACGGACCGGGTGTAAGATATGTAGTATTTCTGAGCGGCTGCGCAATGCGCTGTCAATTCTGCCACAATCCCGACACCTGGCAAATGAGTAAGGGTACACCTTACACAGCAGAAGAATTGCTTAAAAAAGCTATCGCATATCGCCCTTACTGGAAAAGTGAGGGCGGTATTACAGTTAGTGGAGGAGAGCCGCTTTTACAGATCGATTTTCTTATTGACTTTTTTAAAAAGGCAAAAGAGCTCGGTATAAATACAACGCTTGACACAAGCGGAAATCCGTTTACCAAAGAAGAGCCTTACTATTCAAAATGGAAAGAGCTTATGAAGTATACGGATTTGCTGTTGCTCGACATTAAGCATATTGATGACGAACAGCACAAAATTCTCACCGGGCAAACAAATGTAAATATTCTGCAAATGGCAAGAGAGCTTTCGGATATGGGCAAGCCTGTATGGATTCGCCATGTGCTTGTTCCGCAGAGGAGCGACTATGACGAGTATCTGTATCGTCTTGCTGATTTTATAAAAACTCTTAAAAATGTTCAGCGAGTTGAAGTTCTGCCATACCATACACTTGGTGTATATAAATGGAAAGAGCTTGGCATTGATTACAAACTCGAGGGCATAGATCCGCCAACACCCGAGAGAGTTCTTAACGCAAAGAAAATTCTCGGTTGCGAATAATAACCTAATATTTTTGGGACAGTCTGATGACTGTCCCTTTTTGATTAGATCTTTTATCAAAATTAGGATAAGTTATTGTTTAGCAGAGAGTTTTGTCAAACAATTATAAAAATTTGGTCAACCTTTTTAAAGGTTGTGGGTGTGGGCAAAGCCCACAAATACTTTTAGCTAACGCAAAGTTTTGATAGCCAAACAGCTTGCTGTTTGGCGGCTTGAACGAAACAGCAAAAGCCTTTAAAATTGCGATAGCAACAAGAAAAGCTGTTCATTATGCAATTAAGGAATATCCCTCTAATTTACATAAAAATAAAAATAGCTATTGACGGTTGTAATATAATTTGCTATAATATTGCAGGTTCAAGATTATATAAACTCGTAATACGGACGGGTGTATCTACAAACTGCCTTAAACTGTTTAACTATAATCCCCGAGTAGGGGCATATTATAGTTGTTTTTGGTGGTTTTTTTATTTGCCTTTACGCTTTACTTTTTAACATAAAGGAGAAAAATGAAAAATGATGAAAAAATATGATGTAATTATTGTTGGTGCAGGCCCGGGCGGTATTTTTTCTGCCTACGAATTAATTACTAACAATTCAGACCTCAAGGTTGCTGTTTTTGAAGAGGGTCATTTGCTTGAAAAAAGAAAATGCCCTATTGACGGCGACAAAGTAAAAAAATGTATTTCTTGCAAAACTTGTTCAATAATGAGCGGATTTGGCGGCGCAGGTGCTTTTTCTGACGGTAAATATAACATTACCAATGATTTCGGCGGTACTTTATATGAATATATCGGCAAGAAAAAGGCTATTGAATTAATGCACTATGTTGATGATATAAATATGCAGTACGGCGGCAGTGGTACTAAATTGTATTCAACGGCAGGTTCAGGCTTTAAAAAACTTTGCTTGCAGAACAAACTTAATTTATTGGACGCATCTGTTCGTCATCTCGGTACTGATAAAAACTACATTGTGTTGAATAACATATATAATTTTCTTAAGGATAAGGTCGATTTTTACTTTGACACTCCTGTCAGCAATATTGAAATTTTGGGTGATGATAAAGGATATATCATTAACACCGAAAAAGAAAGTTACGAGTGTGAAAAATGTATTGTTTCAGTTGGTCGAAGTGGAAGTAAATGGATGGAAAAAGTTTGCAATGACCTTAAAATTCCGACAAAATCTAACCGAGTTGACATTGGTGTTCGTGTTGAGCTGCCTGCTGTAATTTTTGCAAATCTAACAGACGAACTTTATGAAAGTAAAATCGTATATCGTACAGAGCAGTTCGAGGATAATGTGCGTACATTCTGTATGAATCCTAAGGGTAGTGTAGTTACAGAAAACACAAACGGCATTATTACAGTAAACGGTCACAGTTATGAGGACAAGGAAAAACAAACGGAGAATACAAACTTTGCGCTGCTCGTAAGCAAGCATTTTTCAGAACCCTTTAAAGACAGTAACGGTTACGGCGAAAGCATTGCAAGACTTAGTAATATGCTCGGCGGAGGAGTAATTGTTCAGCGTTTTGGCGATTTAATCCGTGGCCGCAGAAGTAACCCGAAAAGAATTGAGGAAGGTCTGGTTGTTCCTACACTGTCGGCTACACCGGGTGACCTTAGTCTTGTATTGCCTAAGAGAATCCTTGACGGCATTATTGAAATGATTTATGCCCTTGATAATATTGCGCCGGGTACAGCGAATGATGATACATTGCTCTATGGCGTTGAGGTTAAATTCTACAATATGGAAGTTGAAGTTGACGAACACCTTGAGTCGCTTCATAAAGGACTTTATATTATCGGCGACGGCAGTGGTGTAACTCATTCCTTGTCACACGCAAGCGCAAGCGGTGTGTTTGTTGCAAGAGAAATTCTCAATCAGTAAAGTCAAAAGAGAATATTTTAATGGTTCTCTGTATAACTTTTATTTGACAAATACTTGTACCGTGCTATAATGTAAGTAGAAAATTTGTGTGAATTTTTCGACAAAGTTTTTTCGTCACACCCTTTGCGGGGTGTGACTTTTTTGTTTTGGAGGAGTTTTTATGGAAACCTGTAACAAAATGGAATATCAACCTATAAACAGATTAATAATTAAGATGTGCTTGCCGCCTATGATTTCTATGTTTTTGCAATATTCATATAATATGATAGACAGTATGTTTGTTGCCTGCATTAATGAGCAAGCTCTTGCGGCAGTATCTTTGTCTTTCCCGATTACAAATTTAATGAATTCACTTTCGGTGTGGATTGGAGTAGGAATAAATGTTTTGATTGCCGGTTATTTGGGGCAAAAAAGGCAGGACAAGGCAAATTCTGTTGTTTCAATGGGATTGATTTTGTCGTTATCGGTTGGTATAATTGTGAATATAATTGTACTTTTAGTTATGACACCGTACTATTCTGCCTTTACGGAGGACAGCCGAATTTTTGCATACGGCTGTATATATATGCAGATTTGTGCATTTATGCAAGTGCCGAATATGGTACATATTGCAATTCAAAAAATGCTGCAGGCTACAGGCAATATGATTTCTCCTATGTGGTTTCAGATTGCGGGAGTGGTTTTTAATCTTGTGTTTGACCCATTGCTTATTTTTGGAATAGGTCCTTTTCCTGAAATGGGAATTAAAGGAGCTGCTTTGGCAACCGTTTTAGGCTATGTTTTGTCAATGCTGATTTCATTATATGTACTTATATTTACTAAGCAAAAGGTAAAACTGAAAATCAAGAGTTTTGTTTTTGATTTTCATATGTTTAAAAATATATTTGGATATGGATTGCCTTCGTTTGCAATGAATGTTTTAAGTTCATTAATGATAACTTTTGTCAATCTGTTTTTAGTCACATATTCTGATACGACAGTAGCTTTTTTCGGAGCGTATTTTAAGGTACAGCAGTTAATATTTATGTCGGTAAACGGTTTAATTCAAGGCTGTTTGCCGATTATGCGTTATAATTACGGCGCAAAAAAATACGAACGGGTTAATCGGACATATCACAGCGGAACTGCGATAGCGGTGATTATAATGGCTGTAGGTACGCTTTTACTGGTATTGTTTCCGCGACAAATACTTTTGTTGTTTTCCGCATCGGAAAAAATGTGTTCTGTCGGAATACCTGCAATAAGAATAATGGCGCTTAGCTATTGCTTTGGCGGAGTATCTACCGTGATTGCCACTTATGTTCAGGCAATGGGTAAAATTGTACCGAGTATGGTTATTCAGGTACTTCGTCAAGGAGTTTTATTGTTTCCTCTTATGTGGCTGTTGAACAATAACTTTAATATTATGGGAATTTGGTGGTCTTTTCCTCTGACTGAATTTATTGTATTTGCAATAGCCGTAATAATTGTAAAAATGAATAAATCACAAGTAAAAAATATTTAATCGGAGATTAAAACAGCTATGGCAAAAACAAACATACAAGAAGAATTACGGCTGCTGCACACCATACCGCCTGTGTTTAACCAAAATTCAAAAATATTAATTCTCGGCAGTTTTCCGTCCGTAAAATCACGGGAGGCGGAGTTTTTCTACGGGCATAAGCAAAACCGCTTTTGGAAAGTTCTTGCCAATCTTTTAAATGAAAGCGTTCCCGAAAACGCAGAAGAGAAAAAACAACTGTTGCTAAGTAATGGCATAGCTTTGTGGGATGTTATAAAGTCCTGCACAATTACAGGTTCAAGCGACAGCTCAATAAAGAATGTTGTGCCGAATGATATTGAGCCGATTTTACAGACGGCAAATATATCGCAAATTTTTACAAACGGTTCGACCGCCGATAGACTGTATAAAAAGCATATTTATCCGTTTACACAAATTGAGGCGATAAAACTTCCGTCAACAAGTCCTGCAAATGCGGCATTTACACTCGACAAACTTTTACGGGAATGGAATGTGATTTTAAAATACTTATAAAAAGCACCGCATAATAAGCGGTTTTATGCTTGTTATGCGGTGTCGGTTAAATTTTATAAATGTATCTGCTAAATATTTTAATGAGGTTATCGGTAATTCCGTGTGCAGCTTGAATAGTTGAAATCATTAAGTAGTCAGAATCAATTTTTTCAAGCTGTTTTTCGTTGGTTATTCCAAATTTATTAATCAGACAAGTAGTGCCTTCGTAGCAATCGGCTGTAAGCGTATTTATTTCGTATGACATTTTGGAGTTACTCCTGCTTTTTGTGTAACCAAATCAATGTATTCTTCCATTGTTATTTCTTTCAAAAGTAATTGTTTGCACCATATTTTGCTCTGCTCATCAATATGGAGTCCTTCCATTTCAACCGATGCAACTGCATTTGCAATGGATTTGTCAATTGTATTGCTATGCATATAATTCACCTCATTATATTAAGTATAGCATTAAACCATAATTTATTCAACACCGAAAATCGGCAGCATCACTAAAAAATGATACTGCCGATTTTTTATCTGAACATATAGTGTGCGGTGTCGAGCATAGATTCCATTGTGCGGATTGCCTTGCCTGCTTTTTTCTTTAGCTTTGGATTTTCGTCATACATTTTTCGTCCACAGCAGCCTACCGCTATGCCTGCCATCATTCCAAGGGCAACGCCTTTCATAATGTCTGTCATCGGCGAATGATACATAAGTCTTTCCTCCTGATAAAATTTGTATTTTATATTTAAGCAAGATTGTTCTTGCAATATTATTGTTTACGATTTAAAATAGAATAAAACAGAATTTTTCATTTTTGGAGTGATAAGATTTGGCAAAACTCAATATTGTGCTTGTAGAACCTGAAATTCCGCAGAATACGGGCAACATCGCAAGAACCTGCGCAGCAACAGGGGCAAGTTTGCACCTTGTGCGCCCTCTCGGATTTTATATTGACGATAAAAAACTTAAAAGGGCAGGACTTGACTATTGGCACTTGCTCGACATTACATATTACGATGATTTAAACGATTTTCTCGAAAAAACAAAGGGTGGAAAGTATTTCCTGTTTTCAACAAAGGGTACTCATATTCACTCAGACGCCGAGTATCCCGATAATTGCTACATTATTTTCGGCAAGGAAACAAAGGGACTGCCTGAGGAGCTTTTAATGAAATATCCCGAAAATACAGTAAGAATCCCGATGATTGATGAGGCGAGAAGTCTTAATCTTTCAAATTCTGTTGCGATTGCTGCTTATGAAGTCCTCAGACAGTGGAATTATCCGCAGCTGCAAAGTGTGGGCGAGCTGCACAACCACAAATGGAGCGATGTTGTAAAGTGATTTTCGTGTTTATTTTGTGCAGATAAATGTTAAAAATACGATTTGTTTTTGAAAAATTTTTGGGAATTGCTCGAAATTTTTTAGATTTATATTGATAAAACCGATGTTTTGATATATAATATAATTGACTGTAAAAATGCTATATTTTTACATTATTCTTCTATTAGAAAGGATTGTTCAATAATGAATCTTAATAAGGTTACAGTTGATGACATCAATGTAAAGGGTAAAAAAGTTCTCGTTCGTGTTGACTTTAATGTTCCGCTCAAAGACGGCGTTATTACTAACGATAACAGAATTACAGCAGCTCTCCCAACAATTAAAAAGCTTATCGCAGACGGCGGTAAGGTTATTCTTTGCTCACACCTCGGCAAGCCGAAGAACGGCCCAGAGGCTAAATTCTCACTTGCTCCTGTTGCAGTAAGACTTTCCGAGCTCCTCGGCAAGGAAGTTATCTTTGCTGACGACGACGAGGTTGTAGGCGAGAACGCTAAAAAGGCAGTTGCAGAAATGAAGGACGGCGATGTTGTTCTTCTTCAGAATACAAGATTCAGAAAAGAAGAAACAAAGAACCTTGAGCCATTCTCATCAGAGCTTGCATCTCTTGCAGATGTATTCGTAATGGACGCTTTCGGTTCAGCTCACCGTGCACACTGCTCAACAGCAGGTGTTACAGACCACATCAAGGATACAGCAGTTGGTTACCTCATGCAGAAGGAAATCAACTACCTCGGCAATGCAGTTGAAACTCCTGTTCGCCCATTCGTTGCTATTCTCGGCGGCGCTAAGGTTGCAGATAAGCTCAATGTTATTTCTAACCTCCTTGAGAAGTGCGATACACTCATCATCGGTGGCGGTATGGCTTACACATTCTTAAAGGCTCAGGGCAAGGAAGTTGGTCTTTCACTCGTTGACGATACAAAGATTGACTACTGTAAGGAAATGATGGCTAAGGCTGAAAAGCTCGGCAAAAAGCTCCTTCTCCCAATTGATACAACAGTTGCTAAGTCTTTCCCTGATCCAATCGACGCTCCAATCGAGGTTGAGGTAGTAGATTCATCTGCTATTCCTGCTGATATGGAAGGTCTTGATATCGGTACAAAGACTCAGGCTCTCTTTGCAGATGCAGTTAAGACAGCTAAGACAGTTGTTTGGAACGGACCTATGGGCGTATTTGAGAACCCAACACTTGCAAAGGGTACAATCGCTGTTGCTAAGGCTCTTGCAGAAACAGACGCTACAACAATCATCGGTGGTGGTGACTCAGCAGCTGCTGTTATTCAGCTCGGCTTTGCTGATAAGATGAGCCACATCTCAACAGGCGGCGGCGCATCACTTGAGTACCTCGAGGGCAAGGTTCTCCCGGGTATCGCAGTTATCGCTGACAAAAATTAATCTATAAAATCAATAGGGGCGGAGTTTTTCCGCCCTTAATGGTTTACACAATATTTAGGATATAATAAATATGTCGAGAACAATAATTAAATTTACTTCTCCTTTTAACTCTAATGCGGTTTTTGACGCATTTTGCAAGTTTATGTACAGAGAGAATTTTGAGTTTGTTCAGAAAAACGGGGAACAGTATTGGAAAAAAGGTGTAGGCCTTCTTACCGCTCCGCAGTTTTTAAAACTTTCTGTTAATAACGATGGCAGCTATGTGCTTGAGGCTTGGATAAAATTTGCCATTCTTCCGGGTGTATATGTCGGCGAAATGGGTACAAAGGGCTTTGTTGGGGCACTTCCTAAACAATTGCTTAAGGAGAGAGTTGATAAAACACTTATGGCCATGCAGGCTAATGTTATTTATCAACAATAACAGACAACAATTTTTAATTTCTTATAAATTATTTATCGGAAAGGAATATTACAATGGACAAGACAAAGAGAAAGGCAATTATTGCCGGTAACTGGAAAATGAATAAGACACCTTCAGAGGCTAAGGCACTTCTTGAGGCTGTTGTTCCTGCTGTAAAGGATGCTGACTGCGAAGTAATCGCTTGCGTTCCTTTCGTAGATTTAAGCGTAGCTCTTGAAACAACAAAGGGCTCAAATGTTAAGATTGGTGCTGAAAACTGCCACTGGGCAGAGAGCGGCGCTTTCACAGGCGAAATTTCTGCTCCTATGCTCAAGGAAATGGGCGTTGAGTATGTAGTTCTCGGTCACAGCGAGAGAAGACAGTACTTTGGCGAAACAGATGAAACTGTAAACAAGAGAACAAAGGCTGCTCTTGCAGCAGGCTTAAAGCCAATCGTTTGCGTTGGCGAACTCCTTTGGGAGCGTGAGTGCGACATTACTGAGGAAGTTATCGCAAGACAGATTAAGCTTGACCTCTTCAATGTTACAGCTGAGGAGCTTAAGAACATTGTTATCGCTTACGAGCCTGTATGGGCTATCGGTACAGGTAAGACTGCTACTGCTGATCAGGCTGAGGAAGTTTGCGCATTTATTCGTGCAACAATCGCTAAGCTTTATTCACAGGCAGACGCAGACGCTGTTACAATTCAGTACGGCGGTTCTATGAATGACGGCAATGCTGACGAACTCCTCTCAAAGACAAATGTTGACGGTGGTCTTATCGGCGGTGCATCACTCGTTGCTGAGAAATTTGCAGCTATCGTAAAGGCAGCAAGCAAGTAATTAAATTTTAGGGTACGGACGGCAAAAGGAAATAACTGTAATAAATTTGCAGTCAGTGTTCCCTGTGTCGTCCGTAATGTTTAGAAAGGATTTATGTTATGAAAAAACCATTAATTCTTATGATCCTCGACGGTTTTGGTATTGCCCCGGAGAAAGGTAATGCTATTAAAGCAGCAAATAAGCCAAATATTGATAAACTTTTCGCTGAGAACCCTGTTACTCAGATTGGCGCATCAGGTATGGATGTAGGTCTTCCTGACGGTCAGATGGGTAACTCTGAGGTTGGCCATACAAATATGGGTGCAGGCAGAATCGTATATCAGGAGCTTACAAGAATTACAAAAACTATTAATGAGGATAAGCTCAAGGAGAATGAGGCTATTGTAAACGCAATGGACAAGGCTCTTGAGAACGGCACAGCACTCCACCTTATGGGACTTCTTTCAAGCGGCGGTGTTCATAGCCACATTACTCACCTTTACGGTATTCTTGAGCTTGCAAAGAAAAAGGGCCTTGAGAATGTATATATTCACACATTCCTTGACGGCAGAGATGTTCCGCCATCAAGCGCTGCTGAGTTTATGGACGAGCTACTTGCTAAGACAAAGGAAATCGGCGTAGGTAAGGTAGCAACAGTTTCAGGCAGATACTACGCTATGGACCGTGACAATAACTGGGATAGAGTTGAAAAGACATATGCAGCTATGGTTTACGGCGAAGGCGAAAAGGCAGAGTGTCCTGTATGTGCAGTTAAAAATTCTTACGATAAGGGCGTTACAGATGAGTTTGTAGTTCCTGTTGTAGTTGAGGGCGGCGCTCAGGTTAAGCCAAACGACAGCATTATCTTCTTTAACTTCCGTCCTGACAGAGCAAGAGAGATCACAAGAACATTTGTAGATCCTGATTTCAAGGGCTTTGAGAGAAAGAACGGATTTTTCCCAGTAAACTTTGTTTGTATGACACAGTATGATGCAACAATGCCAAATGTTGATGTTGCATTTAAGCCGCAGGCACTTAAGAATACACTTGGCGAGTATGTTTCAAACAAGGGTATGACACAGCTTAGAATTGCTGAAACAGAGAAGTACGCTCATGTAACATTCTTCTTCAACGGCGGTGTTGAAAAGCAGTATGAGGGCGAGGACAGAATCCTTGTTAAGTCACCTGCTGTTGCAACATATGACTTACAGCCGGAGATGAGCGCTTATGAGGTTACAGACAAGCTCGTTCCTGCTATTGAGAGCGGCAAGTATGATATGATTATCTTAAACTACGCTAACTGTGATATGGTTGGTCATACAGGTGTGTTTGAGGCAGCTGTAAAGGCTGTTGAGGCTGTTGATACCTGCGTTGGCAGAGTTGTTGAGGCTATCAAGAAAATGGGCGGTGTTGCTCTTATCACAGCCGACCACGGTAATGCAGATAAGATGGTAGACGCTGACGGTTCACCGTTTACAGCTCACACAACAAACCCTGTTCCATTCTGCGTAGTAGGCTATGATTGCCAGCTCCGTGAGGGTGGCAGACTTGCAGATATTGCTCCGACAATGCTCCAGATTATGGGCTTAGAGCAGCCTGCTGAAATGGACGGCGTTAGCCTTATTAAGTAATTTTAACTTAATAAATTTTGCATAAAAATAAGCTGTACTTGAATTATTCAGGTACAGCTTTTTGCTTGTGTGAATTTATTTTTTTGCCAAGGGTTTGGGTAAATTATGGTTTAGCACACAAAGTTTAGCTTAATAAATTCAAAATTTAGTTCAACCCTTTTTAAAGGGTTGCGGGTTTGGGCAGAGCCCATAAAATAATAAAATTGCACTGATTTTAAATAAAAACAAGCAGTTGCAATTATATTATAGAATAACTAAATTTTAGATTACTCAAGACTTTAGTAGAAAACAAAAGTTCAGACTAACGAGCGGCAGAGAGGAAGAAAGTTATACTTGAATGTCAGTAGAGAAAAAGATATTCTAAAGGACACAAAAGTTTGCGTGTGTGGCTGATTTGCCCTTGAAAAGCGGCAAATCAGTAGTTTAGTAGCGTGGATTTTCCTTTGTTGCTGTCGCATTTTTGACTATCGCCGTTATGTTCAAACATCCAAACAGCAAGCCGTCTGGATGTTACAAATCAGTGATTGCCTCTTTAATGGCATTTGAAACAACGGTTTTTAAATGCGGGGCAGGCTCGTTACAGATTTTGTAATTATTATTTTTACATTCCTCTAAAAGTATCAGCAATTTTTCTTTACAGTCCGGCTTGTATTTTATAACGGTCTTGGTTGTTGAAATCAATATGAGAATTTCTGCAATGTTTTCGCTCTTGAACGCATTAAAATACTTTTCTTTAATGTCTTCCCACATCTCAAGGTAGTCGGCTACAAGGAGATTTGTGACTATTTGCCATATATTCCAAGATATAAAATTGTTGTACCTGTCAAGCGCTTTAGCAATATAATTAAAGTACGGATACAGCAACAGCGGAGTTTGCTCGCTAAGCTCAATAAGCACATTTTCTGCTCTGCAATCGGCATTGTCGATCATTAGGTTTATTAAAACAGGTATAACCATAACCTCGCTTTTTGCAAGCTCAACAAGGCTGCTGTCGTTTTCAGTTTCTGCTATTTGTATATAAATTTCATTAATATTCATTACAATTACCATTCCAATTCTTATAATTATATATTACTATATTTTGAAATCGTTTTCAAGGTAAATGCTAAATTATGCAAAAATAGCGCACACCATAAGATATGCGCCAAAACTTAATCGCTGAATATTTTATCGGATAATTCCCTTGTTGGTGTTTGCACATCTTTGAGTTTTCTTTGAATTTGCCTTGTGCGAACTCCGACAAGCTTGTCGAGTTCTTTGTTTGCCTGATCAAGCCTTTGCTGTGTTGCCGCAAGCACATCTCCGAATTTGTCAAATTCCTGCTTGACTGCGCCGAGAATTTCCCATACCTCCGCACTGCGTTTTTGTACGGCAAGCGTTTTAAAGCCCATTTGCAGTGAATTAAGAAGTGCCGCCATTGTGCTTGGCCCTGCAATATTTACCTTGTAGTCACGCTGTAAAATTTCAACAAGTCCACGATTGACAACCTCGCTGTATAATCCCTCGAAAGGCAAAAACATAATTGCAAATTCTGTGGTGTAGGGAGGATCTATGTACTTATCGTGAATGTCCTTTGCCTCGCTTTTAATGGTGGCGATTAATGCCTTTGCCGCAAGGTCTATCTTCACTTTGTCGCCCTCGTCTATCGCATCTCTAAGCGCTGAGTATGTATCACCGGGGAATTTCGAGTCAATCGGTAAATAAATAAACTTATCATCGTCAGACGGGAGCTTGACCGCAAATTCAACCACATTTCGTGAGCCTTTTTTTGTTGCTACATTTTCCTCGTATTGCTCGGGAGATAAAATTTCGCTGAGTATTGCCGATAGCTGATATTCGCCAAGCGTACCTCTTGTCTTAACATTTGTAAGCACCTTTTTGAGGTCGCCAACGCCGTTTGCAAGATTTTGCATTTCGCCGAGTCCCTTGTAGACCTGCTCAAGACGCTCGCTGACAAGTGAAAACGAGCGGTTCATTTTTTCTTCAATAGACTGCTGTAATCGCTCGTCAACAGTTTTACGCATTTCCTCAAGTTTACGGTTGTTATCCTCTTGAATATAATTAAGTCTGCTCTCAACCGAGCGCCTGATATTTTCGAGCTTTTGCTCATTTTCGAGCGAAAAGGTTTTAAGTCTTTCTTCAAGCTGATTAAGGCTTTTGCTCTGATTTATTGCATACGCATTCTGATTTGCGTAAATCATATCACCGAGATTTTTTACAGAGATTTGCGTTGCCGAGGTAAGCTCCTGCCTGAGTGTGGATTGTTCTGTGTGGAGTGATTGTTCAAGCCTTTTTATTTCTTCGCTGTTGCCGTTTTCGGATTTTTTCTTTAACTGATTGGCTATTACAATGCCAAGCATTGCAACCGTAATTAACAGCAAAACGATTGTTACAATATTTAGTATAATTTCCAATTTAGGTACTTCCTTTACTGTTTATATAAATATTTTACTATTTTACTTGTCAAAAGTCAAACAAATGTTACAAAAGCGGTTTTGTTTTGAATGTTGGGGTAGCATTTATGAATAATGGTTTGCGCACTTTCGGTCGGGCAGCAAAGTAAAGCAAAAGCAAAACTTTTGATAAAGCACTCAAAAAGCACGAAAAAGCAGACTGCCGTTTGACAGTCTGCTTTGTTTATAAATTATTCAAATACAGTTTCCACAAGTTTACTGCAACCTATTGGCGAATATAAAAATCGGTCGATATGGTTGCCGTTAAAGTAGTATTTCGGTTTTTGCGGATTGTATTTGTAATCAAAGGTGTCTATGATTATAATTTTAATCTTCATCTTTTCGGGAATAATGCTTTTTATGTAAACGCTTGCCTGCTGTCCAACCTCTATGCCGTCTTTGCTCTCTGCAAGCCCTGCAAGGTTAGGGGTAAGCTCTACAAAAGCACCGTAATTTTCCACACTGCGAACTATACCGGCAACTGTTTCGCCAGCGCAAAAGCTGTTTGCATTTTCTTCCCATGTGCCTAAAAGCTCCTTATGGCTCAGGCTTATTCTGCCGTTTTCAATGGATTTTATAACCGCCTTTATATCCATTCCGACAGTGAACCGCTCACGAGGGTGCTCAATTCTCGATACGGAGATTGTATCTATCGGCATAAGCGCCACAATTCCGCAGCCTATATCGGCAAATGCACCGAAATTCTCAAGGTGGGTGATACGGGCGTCGATAACATCTCCGCAAACGAGGTGAGAAATGTAGTCTTTCATACAGCGCTGTTGCGCCTTTTCTCTTGAAAGCACCGCAAAGCGCTCGCCTTTCTCGTCAACGGCAAAATCGGTTATGACAAAGCAAACGGGACGATTCACCCTTGAAATTACCGCAATGTCACGCACTGTGCCCTCTCGGATTCCGATAGCACCCTCTTCTCTGGGAATAACGCCTTTCATTATGCCTAGGTCAACAATGAGGTTATGTTCGGCATCGCACACGCAAGCTCGTGCCTCAAGGATTTTCCCTTCTTTTTTTGCGTCGCTGAGCAAAGAAAAGCTATGAAGTGTGTTGATATTGTCCTGTGTTAAAATAAGTTTTCCTTCGGGTAAATATTCTGACATTTTGTAGCCTCCGTTAATTTTATTGCGCATACTGACATTATTTGTAAAAAGGCAGAGTATAATCCTCTTTCAGTACGCACATTTGGTTACAAATATTAGTATGATTTTGACTTGTAAAATATGCCGAATAAACCGGTCGGGAAATTTTTGCTTGCAAATATAAAACTTTAATCTCGAATAAAAAATTCAGGTCAAGCCTTTTGAGTTCTATTCTAAATGTTTGGGGAAATCTTAATAAATAATGTTTTTGGTCGGGCAACGAAGTTAAACCATTATTCACCCCAACTTTTGAAAATAACCTGATAAAAATTCCCTCTCCGAATAACAGAGAGGGAATAGGGTTAAATCTTAAAATTATGCCCAGTTAAGAGTATCGTTATATACATTGATGTAGTCGTTAGCTGAACGCTCCCAGCTGTTGTCGCTCATCATTGCACGCCACATAAGCTGATGCCAGCCTGCGTCATCGTGAATACCCCACAAAGCTCTTCTTACAGCATTTACCATATCTGCTGTATCGTAGTTCTTGAATGTAAAGCCGTTGCCGTAGTTGTCTGCACTGTCAAATACAGAGTCTTTAAGTCCGCCAACCTCACGAACAACAGGAATTGTACCGTAACGGAGAGCAATCATCTGTGCAAGGCCGCATGGCTCCTGAGCAGACGGCATAAGGAATATATCAGCACCTGAATAAATCTTTCTTGCAAGTTCAGGTACAAAACCGTGACAGAAGCAAAGTCTGCCCGGATATTTTGCCTGCATATAGTTAAAGTAGTCCTCGTATTCCTTATCACCCGAGCCGAGAATTACAAACTGCATATTCTCGGTATTCATAAGCTCTTCAAGTCCCATTCTTACAAGGTCAAGTCCCTTATGACCTACAAGTCGTGTTACCATACCAACCATTGGTACATCCCAGCGCTGTTCAAGGCAAAGACGCTCCTGGAGCGCTCTCTTACACTCACCCTTGCCGCTCATATCGTCCTTAGAGTAGTTACGATAGATCTGATAGTCTGTTTCAGGATTATAGCTTTCAGTGTCGATACCGTTCTTGATACCGCAAAGTTTATAGTGACGGAGGTTAAGTTCGTCGTGAAGTCCCCAGCTGAACCATGGGTCTTTAATTTCAGCCGCATAGCTTGGAGATACTGTTGAAACTCTTGTTGCTGTTTCAATAGCGCCCTTCATCATATTGAGTTTGCCGTTCATCTCAAGAATTTTTGTTTCATTGGCAGGAATACCTACACATTCTGTATTAACTTCCCAGCCGTATTCACCCTGATACTGAATATTGTGAATTGTAAACAAGCTCTTGATGTTGTGATACCATGGTCTGTGTGAATAGAACAGATAGTAGTAAACAGGTACAAGTGCTGTCTGCCAGTCATTACAGTGAATCATATCAGGATGGAAGTCAATGTATGGGAGCATTTCGAGAATTGCTCTTGAGAAGAATGCAAATCTCTCAGCGTCATCATAATGACCGTAAAGTGTACCACGCTTGAAATAGTATTCATTATCAATGAAATAATATGTACAGTCGTGCCATCTTGCCCAGAAAAGTCCGCAATACTGATGACGCCATGCAACAGGTACGGTAAAGTTTGTAATGAAATTTAGTGAATTTCTAAGCTCCTGCGGAATTGTGCCATAAAGCGGAACTACAATTCGGCAGTCCTGTCCCTTTCTGCAAAGTGTGTGTGGCAGACTTCCTGCAACATCTGCAAGTCCGCCGCTACCGCAAAACGGATTTGCCTCAGATGCACAATATAAAATTCTCATTTGATTATACCTCCATTAAACAACAGATTTTTTTGCTATATATACAGGATAGGAGTCATATCCCATAAGTGAACGACCATCCTGAATTTTAACATCCTTATCTATGATAACATAATTCAAGTTGGTATTGCAACCGATTTTTGTATCTTGCATAATTATTGAGTTGCTTACTTTAGCACCCTCGCCAATATATACACCCTTAGAAATAACACAATTTTCAACTTCGCCGTTGATTACACAGCCTTGAGCGATAATTGAATTTTTAACGCTGCTTGTAAGACCATAGCGTGACGGTGCATCATCTCTTACCTTTGTGTAGATAGGACGCTGCGGATTAAAGAGAGCATCTCTTACTTCTTTCTTCATTAAGTCCATATTGAAATTGAAGTAATCCTGATTAGAAGTAATTGCCGCTGTATAACCTTTATCTTCAAAGCCGTAAACATTGTATTTGCCGACGGCAGCCTGAATAATATTTTTAATGTCTTTCTGATTTACGGCGAGAGCCTGATTTATTTCCTGCATAAGGAGATCTTTTTTCAGGAGTATTGCACCGAATACTACATTTTCAACAGTATTTGTCTTTTGCGGATTGAGAAAAAGTCTGTTTACTCTGCCGTTATCGTCAACGCTGATTGTCATAGGACGGTCGTAGCCTGACGGTACAACCATCTTGTTGTAAATTACAGTGATGTCTGCATTCTTCTTGGTGTGGAAGTCAAAAAGGTCTGTGCAGTCAAAGTTAGAAATAACATTGCCCGGTGAGAGCAATACATATTCCTCTCGGCTGTTCTCAATGTATCCATGCATATTGTAAATGGTTTCAGGATAGCTTGAGAAAGAACTGCCGTTGTAAGGTGTGAGCAATGTAAGCTGACTTCTTCTCTTTGAAAGGTCATAAGCAGAACCCGAGCCGAGGTGGTCGGCAAGAGAAAGATAGTTCTTTGTGGCAACTACACCTACATTGTTGATACCTGAATTTGACATATTAGAAAGAACAAAGTCAATTATTCTGTATTTGCCCCCGATCGGAACGCTTGCCATTGTGCGTGAAGAGGTGAGGTCAGGCATTTTTTCGTCAAGAGTGCCTGCAAAAATAAGTCCCAAAACATTATTACATCTCATTTGCTTTTACCTCCGTGCATCTGTCAATCATTTCCTTTGGCTTTACAACTGCGCCTTCGTCAATTATAGCGTTTTCGCCGACTACGGCAATGCCCCAGTCATCTCTGTTTTCGCAATCTTCAGGCCTTGCACCTACAACAGCGTTTTTGCGTACAACTGTATTTTCTGCAATAATTGCAAACTGAACTGTTGCACCCTCTTCAATTACCGCACCCGGCATAATTATTGAAGAATTGATTGTTGCGCCCTTGCCGATTGTAACGCCTGAGAAAAGAATAGAAAATTCAAGATTGCCGTAAACATTACAGCCGTCTGCAACAAGTGAATTCTGAATAACCGCATCGTTTGATACAAAGTGTGGCGGCATCATTGGATTTCTTGAATAAATATCCTTTAAGTCAAGTGTAACATTAGGGTCGAGAAGATCCATATTAGCTTCCCAAAGGCTGTCGATTGTTCCGACATCTTTCCAATAACCCTCAAACGGATATGCAAACATACGCTCGCCTGCGTTGAGCATTGCGGGAAGAACATCTTTACCGAAGTCATGGCTTGAGTTTTTGTTTTCGTCATCTTCAATGAGGTATTTTCTTAACTCTTTGTAGCTGAAAATGTAGATACCCATTGATGCGTGTGTGCTTTTTGGCTTTTCGGGCTTTTCATCAAATTCGTAAATTTCGCCGTCCGCGTGTGTGTTGAGAATACCGAATCTTGATGCCTCCTCAAGCGGAACATCAATAACAGCGATAGTACAAGCCGCATTCTTTTCTTTGTGGTATTCAAGCATTTTGTTGTAATCCATTTTGTAAATGTGGTCACCCGACAAAACGACAACATACTCAGGGTCGTAGCGGTCAATGTAGTTGATATTCTGGAAAATTGCATTTGCAGTACCTGAGTACCAGTCTGCGCCGTCAACAGCCTGATAAGGGCTTAAGCAGTTTACACCTGAGTGCATACCGTCAAGATCCCATGGCTGACCGTTTCCTATGTATTCATTAAGAACAAGTGGCTGATATTGTGTGAGAATACCAACAGCCTCGATGCCTGAATTTACGCAGTTTGAGAGTGGAAAGTCAATAATTCGATATTTTCCGCCGAATGGAACGGCAGGTTTTGCAATCTTTCTTGTAAGAACGCCAAGACGAGAGCCTTGTCCGCCTGCAAGCAGCATTGCAACTACTTCCTTCTTAGGGAACATTTTTCTACCTCCAGAGATTATTTAAGAGCAGGGAATAAGTGAGCATACTGCCCTGCAATTATAAGTATATTTATTTTAATTCCTCTGCCTTTACGGTTTCGGAATTGAGAACAACGGTTTTTCTCGGCTTTTCGGTGTTGCCTTCGGGATTTTCAAGTTCCTTTGTACATTTAAGATAAATTACACCGAGCGGCGGCAGGGTAAGCGAAAGTCCCTGCTTGTAGCCATGAATTTTCATTGGTACAGTTGTGAGTGTACCTGTATTTGACACTCCTGTTCCGCCATACTTTTCCAAATCAGAATTAAATATTTCCTCATATTCGCCAAAGTGGGGAACACCTATCATATAGTTTTCGTGAACGGTCGGTTGAAAATTGCAGACTGCAATGATTTCGTTGCCGTCCGAGTCGGTTCGTCTGAATGCAATTACACTTTGTGTGTAATCGTTGCGATGAATCCACTCAAAGCCTTTTGGAGTTGTGTCAAGTTCGTAAAGAGGCTTGTGTTCAATATAAAATTTATTTATTTCTTTAAAGAATGTAAACAAAGCATTATGCTTTTCAAAATTAAGCAGATCCCACTGAATACCAGAGTCGGAATCCCACTCGTCAAACTGACCTATTTCACTGCCCATAAACACGAGCTTTTTGCCTGGGTGTGCATACATATATGTAATAAATGCTCGCACTCCCGCAAACTTGCTGTCATAGTCACCCGGCATTTTGCTGATAAGCGAGCCTTTGCCGTGAGCGACTTCATCGTGAGAAATAGGAAGAATGAATCTCTCTGAAAAAGCATAGAAAAAGCTGAATGTAAGGTTATCGTGGTTGAACGGCCTCCACAACGGGTCAAGCGACATATAGTGTAGAGTATCATTCATCCATCCCATATTCCACTTGTAGTCAAATCCGAGTCCGCCCTCTTCAATAGGGAGGGTGAGCTTTGGCCACGAGGTGTTTTCTTCGGCAAAGGTGAGTGCAGACGGGTGATACATATGTACTACCTTGTTAAGGCGCTTAATAAAGTCGACTGCCTCAAGGTTTTCTTTGCCGCCAAAGCGGTTTGGCACCCATTCGCCGTCTTTTTTGCCATAGTCGAGGTAAAGCATAGATGATACTGCGCCGATTCTCATTCCGTCAACATGGTATTTGTCGAACCAGAACATTACAGCCGAAATCAAAAAGCTGATTACCTCATAGCGCTGGAAATTAAAGAGGCAAGTGCCCCAGCTGTCACGCTGACCTTTTTTAGGATTGTTGTCCTCATAAAGGCAGGTGCCGTCAAATTTATAAAGTCCGTAATCGTCTTTAGGAAAGTTTGACGGTACAATTTCCATAATAACGCCGATACCCTCCATATGACAGCGGTCAATAAGAGCCATAAGGTCACAAGGCGTACCGTAACGAGAGGTTGCGGCAAAGTATCCTGTTGTCTGATAGCCCCAGCTCGGGTCATACGGATATTCCATAAGCGGCATAAGCTGAACATGAGTGTAGTTCATTTCCTTTAAATAAGGAATAAGCTCATCTGCCATTTTCTGATAGTTAAAGTAATTGCCGTCAGGATATTTTTTCCAAGAGCCTGCGTGAATTTCATATATATTCATCGGCTTGTCGGGTAAAGATGTATTCTGACGATTTTCCATCCAATAGCTGTCATGCCATACATATTGATTTGTATTAAATACCATAGAGGCATTTTCGGGTCTTGTCTGACAATGAAAAGCAAACGGATCCGATTTTAAAATGTTTGTGTGGTCAACGGTTTCTATACAGAATTTATATACGGCAAATTCATTGAGATTTTCAATGAACAGCTCCCATACACCGCCGCCGATTTTATACATATAATTAGCTTGTTGATTCCAGTTGTTAAAATCGCCCACAACAGAAACTGTAATTGCGTTTGGCGCCCATACTCTGAACATTACGCCGTTTCTGCCGTCTAAATTCATAAAATGAGCGCCGAGAAAATCGTAAGCACGAACAGCGTCACCGTCAGAAAACAGTCGCAGCGGAGAACGCTCATCATTAAAGACATACTTCATATATTCAACTCCTTGTTATGACTGCCTATTACCCTGATTGCAGTCAACAATTCCGCAGGTGCGGATTGCGTGATTATCACTGTTAATTATTAAAACTCCTGTAAAAGAATACCTTTTAAAACTACTTCTATATTCCTATAATATATAATACCAAATAAATATGTTGTTTTCAAGCAAATTTGAAAATTTTTACACAATATTTTCGTGTAAATTTTATAAATAACCTTTCAAAATTCCCATATGGAACATAATTTTACATAAAAATAGTTTTTTTATAAATAATTCAAGTAAATTTTATTAAAATGTAAAAACGGTATCAATTTTATCAGCCTCTCGTGTTATACATAATGATGAAAATGTGCATAGCAGTTCTAAAATAAATATATTGTAAAAAGGTATTTACAAAACCGATATTTTGTAGTATATTATACAAGAATTGACAATAAAATATCAATTATAAACAACTTTGTTTATGTATGATTTTATTGATTGTGAGGAAGAAACGGTGATATGAATAAAAAGAAAGGCAAAGAAAAGCTGCATAGCTACCTGCAAATTTTAAAGGCAGATAAAAAATGCCCCGTTTGCGGTGAAGAGTGTATCAGTTGGTATAAAAAGGGGCTTTATAAAAATTTTTGGAGAGAGAAAGAATGTCCGAATTGCAAGGCTACTTTAAAACTTGAAGGCAAAATAATATGGATAAACAGAATGATTACGCTGTTATTTTGGCTGGATTATATTATTCTGCTTATCAATGTACCGCAGTTATGTCCTGTGGTTTTGATATTATATATTTGTTTTAAGTATGTGTGTGATTTATTAGTAGTAAGTCCGTTTACAAAATTAGTTCCCTATAACAGCACTCCGCTTGATGATTTGGTAAATATGTTTAAAAAATTAAGAACATTGAATTTAAAGGGAAAAATAATGGTTGCTGTGGGAACGACAGTTGTTGTACTTGCTGCAGTTGGAATTGGTGTTTGTATTAATCATTTGGGAAGTGTTAAAAATCAGCTCGCCGGTGTAACTAATGACATAGCGGAGGAGTCTTGCGATAATTACGGAGATTACTCAAAAAGTAAGTATCGGGATATAGTTTCTGAAGAAATTTATAAAAAAATGAATTATTTATACGAAGAGGATTGTTCAGACAAAAGCAATTTGGATATTTATGTTATAGAGTTTACGGATATGGAAGTGCAGCTGTTGTCTTTAAAATCCGCTGAGGTAAACTATCAGAATTATATTAATTATCAAGTAAATACCGATAACAGTCGCTATATTGCTAATCGTTCTAATTGTACGGTACAATGGGTATTGGAAGATAATGTTTGGCGAGTTTCCGGTTATGACGAGCGTTCGTGATTTAGAAAAGCAGATGCTAAAAAATTCTTATTTTTAATGGGGAACATAGCTTTTTGCAGAAGAATGTTCGGATATTGACAGTAAACTACATATAAATGATACAGTGATAAATTTATGAAACGAACATTAATAAAAATCAGTACAATTGCAGGTATAATTGCGGTTATTGCAATAGGTATTTATACTTATAATCTGATAAAAACTACCAATTACTTAAATAGCTTAACCTATGACATAGTAAAGGAGTCTTACGATAATTGCGGTGATTACTCGAAAAGCAAATATCAGGATATAGTTTCAGAACGATTTTATAAAAGTATGAATTATCTGCATGAAAGCGAGCGTGTAAAATTAGAAGCAGAAAATATTAATATTGAAGTATGGTATGTAATAGCAAAATAAGGAGGAAATAATGATGAGTGTACAACCTTATCCGTGGATGGTATCAATATATAAGGGCGAAGGCAGATTTTTAATAACAAAAGGGATCAAGCATGAAGGTGGCTATAGAACAAAAGCGGATGAAGTTACTGTAATTAGTGAAGATGTAAATAGCCTTGAAGCTAAGTTGGGAGATGAAGTTTTTTTAGCATTTAAATTTATTGAGAACAGTCCATTGTATGTGGGTTTACCTAAAGATTTTTGGAAAAAGGGTTCTAAGTATAAAGGCTATATAACCTTTTGGAAACATAATCTTTTAACATATGTAGATTTGTATGAAGACGGAAGTTATAAAGTTTGTGCAACTGAAAAATGCAGAGAAAAGAAGGGTGGATATAATGGCTGCATAAAGTCAATAAACTTGCCTGCCAATGCTACGGCGGAAGAAATAGGAAAAGCAATAATTGATGTATTCAAAGCCTCCGAAGTATATTATGAACAAAATCCTATGGAATATTGATTAGGTGTATAGAACTACCACCTCTGATTATTATGTCAGGGGTGGTAAGGTACCATTTGATAATCAATGGAAAAACAGAGGAGGAGAAAGATGAGTGTACAATCATATCCATGGAAAGTAAGAATATATAAAGGAGAGGGAAGATTTTTAATTGTTGCAGAAGTTGAACATAGGGCCGGTTACAATACATGTGCTGATAAGGTAGTAACAATTAATGAAACAGAAGATAATCTTGTAACTAAGTTAGGAAATGAAGCTCTTTTAGGGTTAAAATCTATTGGGGACAGTCCGTTGTATATAGGAAAACCAAATGATTTTTGGAAAAAGGGTTCTAAGTATAAAGGCTATATAACCTTTTGGAAACATAATCTTTTAACATATGTAGATTTGTATGAAGACGGAAGTTATAAAGTTTGTGCAACTGAAAAATGCAGAGAAAAGAAGGGTGGATATAATGGCTGCATAAAGTCAATAAACTTGCCTGCCAATGCTACGGCGGAAGAAATAGGAAAAGCAATAATTGATGTATTCAAAGCCTCCGAAGTATATTATGAACAAAATCCTATGGAATATTGATTAGGTGTATAGAACTACCACCTCTGACTGCTATGTCAGGGGTGGTAATTAACAGAAAAACAAAGAGTGTAAAGTGTTCAGGTGTTTTAATTATGGTACAGATAACAATTCAGTACTACTTGCAAAGTTTCTAATGAATATCGTGCTTTTTTTGATGATTTTCTAACTGATAATAATTTGAAATGGTGTGTATAGTTATGCGAAAAATAATAAATAAAAATATTTGCTTTATGGGAATATTAATTACTCTGCTTGAATTAGTTGTATTCTTATCGACACCTTACTCAAAATCGATTTTGCCGGTTTATCCTTTAAATAATTTAATATGGTCAATTGTTTTATTTACTGTATTCTTTTTTTCATTCAGTGCATTTGTTATATTTGGCTTTGCTAAGAAAACTTTTTTACTGTATAAAAAGCAAATAGTAATATCTTTTTTTGCTCTTTTATTCATAAGAGTTATACTTGATATTGGCTGTTATATTTTCAAAAGTACAGAGATTAAATCTATATATAGCTTATTAACGGATTGCATATTTTTTGTAATTATATTCCAAATTATTACATTTGCTTATACCGGCAGAAATTTATTAAAAGATATATATGGTAAAATTAAGGTCAAAGATAAATCTATAGTAGTTATATTATTATTTTATGTTTTAGTTGTGGCTATAGTTGTTTCTTATTTAGTCTATATATTTATAAATTTGCAAATGTATGCAGAAAAATATACAATTGATTCGTCATTTTATCTTTTTAAAAGTATGAATTATAACTTTAATTCACAGTTGTTAAGAATGTTTACAGCAATCATTTTACAAATACTTCTTGTAATAATACTTAATAATCTATATGCAAATAATTTTAACGCAGATTTATATTGGTCAAAAATATTTTTAAAGATTATTGCACGAACAATAGTAGCTTTTATAGCAATATTTGTATTATTGTTTATTAAAATCTGTATCTCAAATGTGGGTACTGTTGCAAAAATACCGGAAAGATCATCTGATTGCTACATTGGATTACCGAATTTAATTTCTAATAGCTTTGTCTATAAACAAATATATAGGGTAAATGGTAATTCATCGCAGATATTATCATACGAAAATACAGATGTTAAAATAAAATATCATGACGAAGAATTACTCGATTTTAAGCTAAATAATTTTTTCGATTATGAATACATAAATAAAGAGCAGAATAACATAAATAATTCAAATTCAGGCGCATCAATTAAAATACAAGATCAAGAAGTGGTATTTTTTTCAAATCAATATATAGCTTATGCAAAAAACGATACCCCTTATGTTATAGCTTTTGATGATATTAAAAATCAAAATGAGAATGAGGTTATAACAAATTTTTTAGAGTATATGATTACTTGTGGATATTGGGATTACTTTGAGTACGGCTGTGATTATCTTAAAAAGTATGATTCGGATTTTATACGCTCTTCCGATCTAAGATATGCAAACGGCGATTTTACAGAAAATGAAAATAAAGTAAATCAAGAAATTAATACAGATTATATGATAAATTTTGCTCAAAAAATGCTTGAAATTAAATGAAAAAAGAGATGGATTTATTTGGGGAGAAACTGTATTATATAAAAATAAATATAATAAAAAAGCTTTAGAAATAGTAGTTCCTGATATGCCAATAACTGAATCTACTAAAAGTATTTTAGATGATTTTAAATCAGAAGCAGAAAATATTAATATTGAAGTATGGTAT
>ERZ791689.246-NODE-246-length-31224-cov-3.22429_pt1 | contig 31224 bp, 45 predicted proteins | sample MGYA00509957_ERZ791689 | MGnify/ENA primary metagenome ERZ791689 (study PRJEB30046, sample SAMN00715167) | human gut metagenome | study: EMG produced TPA metagenomics assembly of the A metagenome-wide association study of gut microbiota in type 2... | reverse complement strand
TGCAATACCTGTTTGGTGGAGATGAGGGGAATCGAACCAATTAGAAAATCACTCAAAAAGCTGATAAAATCAAGCCTTTTTTCTTTTCGTGTCATCTTTCGGGTCATCTGCGAAATTTGCACTAAACATCGTGACTATTTTGGCGGCTATTGTATCAGTCTTATCTCTTAATGTGTGTTGATATATCTTGTGTAGCATTTCTACTGTCTGCCACCCTCCTATCTCGGCGATGTACTGGTCTGGGATACCTTGTGCGTGACACTCAGACGCAAAATAATGACGGAGCTTGTGAAAGCTAAAATGTGCCACATCTGCTTTTTCAACAAGGCGGTTAAAGGCACTTGAAAGAGTTGACGGGGAAATACCAAAGTACTGCCATTTCCTACACTCCTTAATGAGATTAGACGGCAGTGGTACAAAGCGTGTGCCTGCCTCGGTCTTTGTTGTCTTGACAATAAATTTACCGTTATTGTCAGCGACTACCGCTTTAGTTATGCTTACCCCGAAACTGTTGAAATCAGAAGGCTGTAATGCACATATTTCGGAACGGCGTAGTGAACCTTGGCTTGCGAGCTTGATGGGAACTCGCAGTCTATCATCTGCAAGTTCGAGCAACTTGTTAATGTCCTCCGTTGTCGGAATGGTGTATTGCGGTTTAACTTTCTGAGGCAATGTTGTATTAAGAGTCAATGCAGGATAATACACTTTTAAGACAGCAGACAATAAGCCGTGAGCATTTCGTACAGTCTTAGGACTGTGATTGACCGACAACGCATTAACTGAGTTCTGAATCATTACAGCAGTAAGCTTAGTAAGCTTAAACGGCATTAATTCAGTAAAGTAGTTACGCTTAATTTTTTCATATCCAGCTATGGTACTTGGGCTAAGAACTGCTGACTTACTATCAATATACATTCCGTAAGCCTGCTCAAGCGTGAGGTCATTATAATCGATACAAGATGTAGTCAGTGACAGCTCAAATCTATCCGCTGCCTTTTTTGCCTCTTTCTTCGTTGCTGCTGTAATAGATTTGTACTTTTTCTTTCCGTCTTTGTCTTTACCAAGAAAGACACGCACTCGCCAGTTGCCCGACGGCATTTTCTTAGGTTCTGCCATTTGAAACACTCCTTTTTATCTAAAAAGGGTGCAAAAATCCCCTTGTGCTAAGAGTTGCAAAACACAAGGGATTGTGATACAATACTATTGCAATCAATTGCATCATCTGCACCCTGTGTAGGTGATTTTCCGCTCTGTTCGAGGACCAATCGAGCAGGGCAGATTTTTTATTTTTTGTTTTCAATTGTTAATGTCAATTTTGCGTAGTAAATTTTTTCTTTCGTCTTTTCATCAACAAATGACGAAATATATAAGTCTTTTATTGCTTTTACCCTATCTTGATTTTCTTTAATAAAAGCAACATCTTCTGTATGTAATGAGCCGATCTCAAGACCATTAGCAATAACCTTAATTGCAGGTTGATTTTTGTACACATATTCTTGTAACTCAACATTGATTACTTTGCCGGCAAGTTTATCTTGCATAAGCTTTGCAAGATGTTTTTGTCTGTTATCAAATGTTACGCCTGCTACTTTGAATATTTTGGAATGAGTACCCTTTGCTGTGTCAATCATTGCTGTTTCTTGCTGCGGCTTTTTCTTCTTATCAAGCACAATAAGCACAATACCTGTCACTAAAATGAGCAAACATACAAAGCCCGTCGGAATAACTCCGTGCGCAAAAGCCGAAATAGCTCCAATAACACCTATTACAGATAATACAACGCCAGCAATAAATTTTTTGCTTTTTTTCATTGCATTTCCTCCTCTCATATAATATAATAATTATCGAGGAGTGCGATTTCTTCTCACATCTTTTTTAGTCAGTCGCAGGTGGTGCTACGACTGACTTTTATTTTTATTAATAAATTGATTAAATTGTTTTATAACTTTTTGCTCGAGTGGGTGCTTATAAAAAGCATTTCTTTTTTCAAGCTCTTGCATACGCTCTGATCTATATGTTGCAGCTTCAAGACTTATATTACATAACCGAGATATTTCCGCAGCGGTTAAAATCTGCAATTCGTGCAATACACACGCAGGAGCAAGCAAGTCACGAGCGAATACATTAGCTGAGCTCTCGGTATCATTCTGTACTGCAAATGTTCTGTATGCTATTTTGTCCACGAGCATATGTCCGAGCAAAATGTGCCCTAATTCGTGAGCAATAGTAAACCTACAGCGCTGTGAACTATCTGTATCTCTATATACAATTATAAAACTGTTATTATTTACAATTGTAACACCGCTTGCATTGTTTTGAAGAATATTAACATCGCTGTTTTTAACTAAATTAATATCATTTGATTTTCTAACAATATTCGTAACCTCAATGGGTAGTGTCTTAATATCGTAGTCTAATATACATTGCCATGCGGCGTTACGAGCATTTTTGTATTTGCCGTAATCCATTCAACACACCTCGTAGGTATTTTAACCAACGAGGCATTTTTTATTTACAAATCAGATTCATCTTCAACAGATTTAGCATTTTTAAGTATTTCAAGTTTTTCTTTTGAAATTTTTTGAAATTCAATAGGTCTATTATCGCTGCTTCTCGCAGCGGTTAAAACTGTAACATACTCTTCACTCGAATCATCGTTAATATTTAGTAACTTATCAATAGCCGGTTGCATTTCAGGCTTATTTCTATATGCAACAACCAACTTCTTTTCGTGTCGAGTTAATTCGATTTCTCGTACATCTGTCATAACTTCTCTATTATCACTTCTACATATTAAATAATCAACTGAACAGGAAAAATAGTTAGCAAATTCAATTAATGTTTCAGAATTTGGTTCTCTTACTTCTTTTTCATAATTAACATATGTAGTATACGGAATATGTAATTCTCTTGCTACATCAGCCATAGACTTATTTAATTCTTGTCGAAGCTGTTTTAATCTATTCAAAATTACACCCCTTTTCTATAACCATAATACTCAAAATGCGTAAAAAGTCAATACATTTTTGCAAAGAATACTCATTTTGTAAAAATTAGCTAAAACAAAATTACTCAATTTGTCTATTTTTCTACTTTACAATTACCCGTTTTGAATATATAATATAGACAAGCTATTCATTTTGAGTATTTAGGAGGCGATTAAATTGAAGAAATTAACATATCCGAATATCGAAGCAGAACGAGCACGAAAAGGATATACAATCGAGGAACTTTCTAAGTTACTCGGTGTAACTCGAAAAACTTACTATAATTGGGTTTGTGCTGGGAAAATTCCACAACCAAAAATTGAATTAATGTCTGATATTTTTGACAGTTCAGTTGATTATTTGCTCGGTAAAAATCCAGCATAAAAACTGAACAGAGCAAATAAGAACAGATTGGAGGTGATTATATGCCGAAAATAAAAAGAACAATAAAAGCTGAACAAGCACAGACATATATGTCAAGAGTAGCACAATGTCTTTTCTTTCGATTGAACTGTATCGGTTATGACAGAGAAAAAATCAGCAAACTCTTTGGCATTAATCCTGCTACCTGTTCAGCACGCAAAAACAAAAGTCCTGAAAATTTCAGACTTGAAGAAATCGTCAGAGCTGCGGAAGTCCTTGGAATTAAACCATATGAACTTTTGATTGACCCCGACGAAATGAAAGGAGAATGGAAATGGAAGTAATTATCAACAAATCTGAATCGTGTTCGTTTAACAAGGTTGAAATCGGAGATGTGTTCTCTGATGATTTAGGACGCTTTATGATGAAAGTATCATACGAAACAGCTATATGTTTAGAAGATAATACAGTCTATGGCATTAACAGCAATGTCAAATGCTATCTGAGGGACTGCGTGATTATAGAGCGTGAATTGCTCGAAAATCTCAAGAAAGGAGCAAACGGATATGAGTAAGCTTGAAAACTTACAAATCTGCATTAAAGACGGCGAAGTCATAGCTTTGCAGGGGCTTGATACGGTTACAGCGGACAGGCTTGAGGACATTTTGAATTATGTCGCAGAAGTTAAGGAAAGCCTTGACAGGCACAAGCTCAACAACAGAGCGACAGGTATTAAGCGTGTTGCCGACAACTGTAAAAAGTTTATCCGCTGCTGCAAATACGCAGCGAAAAATTAAGGGGTGTAACGGATGAAAAAAGGGACAACAATCGAAAGCGGATACGATGCTTCGGGGCGCTGGTGTCTGAAACTTCGAAAAGCTAAAGGCAAGTTTACGCTTGATGAAATAATTGAAGCGGCGAAAGAATGGGAAGAAGATTACTACGCTGTGATTATTAAAGCAATGAGCGATGAGATAGCACAGTATTACGACGATGACCTTGACGGCGACTGCGTGACATTGTATCGTGCTACAGATTTTATAAGCAAGGAGTGTAGCTAATGAAAAGATTAACTTTAAATCAAGACAGCAAAATCAAGGTCGAGGACATCTACGGCAAAATGCACGATTATAAAGATGTGCCGATTGAGTTTTACTGCTGTATTCGCAAACTTTACGACTTCGAGAATACAGGATACAATCCCGATTTTATCGACACTATACCACACATTCTTATGGATATGGCAGAACTGCTTGAAAATCCCACAGTCGAGAACATCAAGGCTTGCAGAGCCAAAGTCGATTACATTTTAAGCGCAAAAGACAAAGCCGCCAGCTAATGCACAGCTGGCGGCAAAGTGAAAAGATATAAAAATATTTACCGTATTTATTATATGTTTTCACCGCACAAAAATCAAGAGGAAAGGTGAATTTATATGAATATTTTAGAAAATGCAGTTGACTGCATTAAAACTCAAGGCAAGAACTATAAAAAATACTCAAATGAGTGGAATGTTATGCAACAGCTCATTGACATCATCACAGCACAGCCGGAGAGTGCGGAAATTGTGCTACAGGATTTGAAAATCAAAGAAATGCAGTTGAATGCACTTGTAGCAAGCGTAATAAATCAAAGACTTGCAGATCCATATAAGGCTATGACCGCAATTTGCGAATTTTATGCAATTCCTACACCTGACGAATTACCTCCCGAAGTGTGGCGGACGAATAATGCCTCCCCTGCTCAGACTACCCCAGCTACCGAAAACTTTATAAACCTTATGGATTTGCTGTGAGGTGAATTACAATGCAAAAGAAAAAGCTGTTAGCCTTGCCTATTGACAAGGCAAGGGCGGATATTCCGGTTATGCAGGCGATTGAGGAAGAAAAAAACGGTACATATATCAGGACAAGATTTAATTACGCTTACGACGCCTTTGTGTACAAGTCAACAGGTGAGGAGGTGCTGATTGTTGATATGTTTACTCCTGCGCCCAGTGCAAAGTTTAAGTACAGGCTGTTTATGACGGCTGACAAATGGTTTACGGTTTTCCCTGACGGCAGAACGAGCGAGGTAAGTCTGTTCAGAACGGTGGAGGGCTACTGGTGCAATTGCAGATATTACCCCTTCAGTGACAGGACCGATACGGTTATTGCCGAATACATTGAAAGCTGTGACAGATATGCTGTGCATTATGATAAAGGCGGAATGGAAAATATCAGCCTGTGGCAGGACAGGATAAGGGACAGACGGCTTAAGGCGAAATACGATCGGATAAAGGAAAGCACAAGCTTTGAAATGCGGGAGATAAGACCTTTGCCCAAGGCTTTTTATGATTTTATAAATAATACCGTTATGGCGGACAGCTACTATATTTTTTACGACTACAGCAACAAAAAGCAGACCACGGGACGCTGTTCGGAGTGTGATGAAGAGGCTATTATACCGAGGGTTAAAAGGGGTGATACAGTGAGATGTCCGCACTGCAAGAAGCTGTGCAAGGCTCTGCCGAGGAAGGCTTATAGGAATACAAACGGATTTAACAGATTTACTCAGGCAGTGTATTTGCAGCCGTTCAAGAAAGACAGGTTCTGCGCAAGACGGTTTGACATTAACTGGACATTCTGTCAGAACGAACAGCCGAAAAAGTCTATTACAGAGGTAGAGAGGACTATTGTTGAGTTTAAATACAACAGCCTTAATATTTGCTCAGAGTACTTTCTTGATGAAAGCTACAGGGGCGGAGAGTGGCGCAGAGGCAACCGGTGCAGCTCGTCAACAGGGTGGATTTTCCCTGATAATCTCAACAGGATTTTTAAGGAGCGGCAGGGCTTTAACAAATATCACATAGATTTCAGAAGGATTGCTCGCACAGTAAACCCGAGTGATTACAAGGGAATAAATGACGCTGTTATGAATGTCAATTTCTTTGACAATCTTCTTAATAACAAGCTGATTAACCTTGCCAAGACTTTTATAACTGTATTCGGCATTTACGGTAATAAAAGTGCGGTAAGTCAATATAATCTGTCGGCAGGCTCTTTGCGAAAGGGAATGGGAATTACTAAGGATGATTTGCCGTATCTAAGAAAGATAAACCCGACTCTCAATCAGCTTGATTTGTATTTTTCGTACAAAAAAAGCGGCAGGAGATTTAACAAAGAGGAATTTACGGAATTTCTTCACATTGCAACACTGACCAATGCCGGCGAAAAATTTATGAAGATGATTTTATCGCACAGCTCGCTGATGCAGTTCAACAAATTTTTCAGGAAATGGGAAAGCGAAAACTGCGGACCTGTGGAGGAATATGCACACAGGTGTTGGGACCCTCGCAGGAATTTCCCCGGTGACTATGAGGACTACATAAAATATGCAGAGTTGCTTGAATACGATTTAAATAATTTGGATGTGCTGTACCCGAGGAATTTCCGAAAAGCGCACGACGAGGCGTATAAAATCATTAATGACAAGGAATTTAAGGGCAGCGAGCTGCCGCAGATTGCAAGACAATACGCAGGATATAAGAAGTTATACGGCTTTGAGGATAAGGATTTTATCATCACTCCGCCGACAAGGCACAACGATATAAAGGATGAGGGCAAGCAGTTAAAGCACTGCGTGGCTAACTACGCAAGGTCGGTTGCGACTGCGAAAACAATTATTCTGTTTATCAGGAAGAAGACAGAGCCGGATAAGCCATTTTTCACATTAGAACTTAATCCTGACACTCTGAGTATTAAGCAGTGCAGAGGACTAGAAAACTGCGCATATCCTCAGAGCGTTAAGAAATTTATGGACAAGTGGATAAAAGAAAAAATAGAACCAATTAAAAGGAGCAGAGAAAAATGTCAGACAGTAGCTTAATGGGCATAACCATAATGGATATTACGGATTTTAACATTACGGAGCTTGACGCAGATACAAAGACCGCTCTGTCACTGCATCAGAGCATTTTACAAGCGGAGCAGACGGCGGCAAACGCAATGGTAACGCTGTGCGAAAGCCTAAAGACAATCAGGGACAGGCAGTTGTACAAGCCGCTCGGCTTTGAAACCTTTGATGGCTACACCGAAAGGGCTTGCGGAATTAAGCGCAGGCAGGCTTATAACTACATAAGCGTTTATGAAAAACTCGGAAGCACGGTTTTGCAGTCAAATGCATCACTCGGCATTACGAAATTACAGCTACTTACAGAGGTGTGTGCGGTGGACAGGGAAGATTTTATTACAGAAAACAACCTCGATGGAATGTCGGTATCTGAAATTAAGAAGCTTGTTGAGAAGAGTAAGGAGCAGGGAGAGCAGATAAGTCTGCTGTCTGATGAGCTTGAGGGCAACGAGAAGAGCAAGGAAATCCTCTTGTCGGAAAATGAGGAGCTGCGCAGGCAGGTTAAGGAACTTGAAAGCAGGCCTGTTGAGGTTGCGGTGCAGTCACCGAGCAAGGAGGAAATTAAACGTGCAGCGGAAAAGAAAACTGCCGAGCTTGCCGAAAAGCTGAAAAATCTGCAGGAGGAAAACGCAAAAATAAAGTCTGAGCAGAAAGCTGCTGTTAAAAAGGCTACGGAAAAGGCTGTAAAAAAAGCCGAAAAGGAATACAGCGACAGGCTGAACGAAGAAAAGGACAGGCTGAGGGCTGATATTGACGCTCGGTACAAGGAAAAGATAGAAGCCGCCGAGCAGGAAAGAAAAGAGGCGCTGAAAAAGGCTGAGGAAATGGCAGGCAGGCTTGACAAGAATGCAGACGCCGAGCTTGTGACGGCTACGCTGTATTTCGGAGAGATACAACGAAACACTGATAAATTCACTGAAAGCGTTGCCAAAATAGCCGGGTCAGACCCTGACAGGGGCGAAAAGCTCAGAGGAATTGCAAAAAGCTATTTTGACAGCATAGCTTATAAATTTAATTAAGTTAATAAGCTCCGCACGGCTTTACTATATATCAGAAAGTACAACTTTCGTTGATTATTCTTCCTAAAATTTAATAATATTACTGACTTGCATAATGTTACTGCGGAGCAGGTGCGGCTGCTCTTTTTTTTAGGAGAAATGATATGAAACGGAAAAAACTTGATCATCTTGATTTGGTATGTCTTGAGATTGCTAAGTATAACAAAATACATAACACATATTACAGCTACGGCGAATACACAGCTTTAGTGCGTGCAGGAAAGATTATATCAGATGTTGTGAGTGAAAAGAGAATGGAGGATAAAGAAAATGATTGATTGTTCAAGAACTAAAAATTACTTTGCCGAAAAGCAAAGGATGACTGGACAACGAAAGGATGGAGTATGCGAACTTAATTGTATTGATTGCCCTTTGAGCAGTTTTAATAATGGCATAGGCATTCCGTGCATGAACCTTGAAAGTAGTTACCCCGAAAAGGCGATTGCAATCATACAAAAGTGGAGTGATGAACACCCGCAAAAAACTTATTTGAGTGAGTTCTTAAAGAATCATCCGAATATTCTGCTCAATGATGACGGAACACCCACTTTTTGTCCTTATGAATTGAGCCTTATAAGCGTAGACAATTGCAGAAACGACGGTGACTGCGTTAAGTGCTGGAATCAGCCTATTGAGGGCGGTGAGGAGTAATGGCATTTCCCAAAAACCTAAAAGCGTTAAGGCTTAAACATAAATTAACGCAAGATGAATTAGGTGAAAAGCTCTATTTGAGCAGGACAAGTATTTCAAACTATGAACAGGGAAAATTTGAGCCTAATATCGAAACCATAATAGCTATATCAGATTTATTTAACATTACAACAGATGAATTGTTGAAGTGAGGTGTGAACACAATGACAAACTTTGAAAAAATCAAATCAATGAGTATCGACGAAATGGCTGATAGCCCTATGGCGATTTTTGCCTGCCCATACGGAGCATCACACGCCGGCGGTCCTATGGAAAAGCAATTCAGCGACAGCTGTTTCGATGATGATTGCACCGCTTGCATAAAGCAGTGGCTTGAAAGTGAGGCAGAAGAATGACAAATACTCAAATTATTGCACAACATCTTGAAATCGAAAAAAGCAAAGAACAAGGACATTGCTGCATATGCATTTATTGCTTCTGTTGATGTGATTAACGACGAATTTGTAAATAAGATTGAAAAACTATACTCGCAATCAAGAGTAGCACTAAATGCCTTAGGAGGTTCGATTAAGTACAATGAAACAGTATGAAGCAGACGAACAAAAGAAGCTCTTTCGCTGGGCTGACTTTATGAAGACAGAGTATCCCGAATTGGATATGATGTTTCATATTCCAAACGGCGGTAGTCGCAATAAACTCGAAGCGGCCAACCTAAAGAAACAAGGTGTGCGTGCAGGCGTGCCGGATATATGCTTACCTGTTGCTCGTGGCGGTTATCATGGCTTGTTCATAGAGCTTAAATACGGAAAGAACAAAACAACAGCAAAGCAAGATGAATGGCTTGCAAAACTGAATGAAAAAGGTTATGCAGTTGCTGTCTGCTATGGCTGCAAGAAAGCACAGGATAAAATTCTCAAGTATCTGAATTTAGGAGAATAACAATGAAAAATGAAAAAGCAGAAATTCAAGATGAAGAAATTGCAGAAGAGAGCAGCTTTGATACACTAAGTGCGCTCGACAAACTCGCAGTCGGATTTATCGCAGGAGAAATTGACACAGAAATAATAAACAGTCTTGATACATACAACAGGTGGTTTGTTCTGTCCATGTCAGCTATATACAGCTGTGGCAAGATTGGCTTGCTCTCGGCTAAAAGTTGTGTGCAGGTCAAATACAAGTTATTGAGCGAATACAGACGATTCAGAACAGAAACATATTTCGCAGAGATTGAGCACCGTGAATGGATTAAACGAACGAGAGAAACATCTTGCAAACTTACAGAACTTGCACATCAAATTAATAACAAAGATACTGATGCATTAAAAACAGCTGTCGAGATTATTGACTTATTCACGAAACAAGATGTATATAATCAATTATTTATAAAAGCAGAAGCTGATGAAGAGTATAAGCAGAAATGTGTACAAGCTCTTACACAAAATGAAAAACTCTTCTTCGACCGCTTTGGCAATATACCTTTTGTAGATTTGCTTTTTAAATTTTATAAATCCACAGAAGAGAACAGAGCAGCGGAAATATACAAAGAGCTTGATTGCGATAATCTTAATGTTGTTGCGCATAGAGTTCCTGTAAAATCCGAAAATTGCAAATGCATTGCAAAATCATATCTTGAATATTTCAAATGAAAATCGCAGGGGCTGAAATGCCCCTGCATATCCTGCTCAAGTAATTAATTAAGTGACCGCTATAAAAAATAATGATATAATAAAGGATTTATAAAATGTACATATATAAATGTGAAGTTAAATCAGGGCCTATGCTCGAAATAAAATATTATAAATCATTACGCAAGCGTAACAAAAAGAACATTGCACGCAATTTCAATCAAGCAAAAACAAACGAAAAACAAGCACTTGCAAACCGCATTCGTGGAGAACAGCATACTCAAAGACTTATCCTCTGTAACTTTACTGAAGGAGATTGGTTTGCTCGCTTTTCAGCGCCCAAAGGAGAATTCACCGAGGAGCAGTTTGAAAAGATTGTTAATAATTTTTTTAAACGAATCAAACGCAGAGCAGAAAAAATAGGAGTACAATTCAAATACATTGGCTACTGTGAATGTGGCAAACTTGGCAAGAATTGGCATCTGCATATAGTGATTGAAGATTGCATCAGAGAAATTGCAACAGAGTGTTGGCAATGGAAAAACGGCATAAACTTCACACCGCTATATCAAGACGGCAATTTTGCCGATCTTGCAAAATATATTCGCAAAGATGTTTGCGGAAAGAAAAGGTTAAGAACATCAAGAAATCTAACCAAGCCCGAAGTAACAGTTGTTGAGGGCAAAAAGCGTGAATTCAAAAAAATTGAAAAAGGTGAGGCTTTGCCTGTGCCTGAGGGATACTATTTTTACAAAGACGATATGTGGGTTAATGATTTTACAGGAGCAAACTATCATTTTGTATTTATGCAGTTGAATGCAACAAGGAGGCTGACAAACAATGAACCTAAAACAAATCAGAGAAATGAGTGACAATATCTGTAATTACAGAGTCAGGATTGCCACTCTTGAAGCAGAGGTAACGCACATTACCTCAAACATTACTGTTGCAAACGGAGCAAGTACGTCAGGGAGCATTGACAAGATAGTGCCTCAAATAGCTGACCTTCGAAACGAATTACACAGTATAGAAGCAAAAAGAACAGCTGCGATAAGCGGCATTCCGACTGAAACAACAGAGGGTAGCTGTTTAATTTTGCATTTGCGTGATAAGCGTTCTTGGAAAGAAATAGCGTTCATTATGGGCGGAGGGAATACAGAGGACGGAGTGCGTATGATGTGCAATCGCTATGAGTGGTGAAAGTTGTTCGTTTGTTCGCTTAAGGGTGTGTTAGAATATAATTGAGCAAAGCTCAGAAAATACAAAGTTAATCAAGTCGCTGTTAATGCAGCGGCTTATTTTTTGGAGAAAATATGGCTAAAGACTTTGCAAAAGCATTCTACAAATCAAAAAAGTGGCAGGATTGCAGACAGAGTTTCATAGATGAACGAACACTCATCGACGGTGGTTTGTGTCAGATATGTCACAAGAAGCTCGGTTATATAGTTCATCACAAGATTATGCTCAATGCAAGCAACATAACTGACGCAAGCATTAGTCTTAACTTTGAAAATCTGATGTATGTCTGTAAAGAATGCCACGACAATCTTCCGGGGCACGGAGTCGGAAACAGAAAACCGAAAAAGTATTTTTTTGATGAGAGCGGTCAAATTTTTCCGACTCCCCCCCAAAAAAAAATTGCGAGTAAACATTCGCGGACCGAGGGGGGGCGTCGAAATTTTGCGTACCTCGTGTATGACCCCCCTCCCCTTTTTAGTGAGGTGACTTGAAAATGATTGACGAAAAAAAAGAAAAACGAGAAATCAACAGAGAAAAGAAAAGACTTAGCTCTATTTACACGGATATTCCGGCAAAAAGGAAAGACTTAGCAGAAGGACTTATCGAAAACGCTGCTTTCACTCGAATTCGACTCAAAGAATTACAAGCAGATATAGCTAACTACGGATTAACAGAGCTATTTTCGCAGTCAGAAAATCAAGAGCCTTATTCACGCAAACGACCCGAAGCCGACTTGTACAACACAATGCTTGGGAACTATCTCAAGTACATTAAGCAGCTCAATGATATGTTACCTAAAGATGCTGATGTTAAAGAAATTACAACAGACGGTTTTGATATTTTCGTCGATGGTCGTGATATAAAATGACCCGTTATCCGCTCAGTTATAACCCGATTTTGCTGTATTATGAGCAAATTAAGAGCAAAAAAGTTACTGTATGCGATAAAGTTCAGAAGTGGTACAAGCATCTTAGCAACAAGGTAATTAACCCGACAGACGGCTACCATTACGACCCTGCAAGAGGAAATCATATTATTGAATTCGCAGAAAATTTCTGCCGTCACAGCAAAGGTAAAGCAGGCGGTCAGCTTGTTAAACTTGAGCTGTGGGAAAAAGCGTGGCTTGCTGCTACGTTTGGTTTTGTTGATGATGACGGAATAAGAGAATACAACCTGTCTGTTTTGATTATTGGTAAGAAAAACGGTAAGAGTTTGCTTGCTTCTGTGGTCGGATTATATATGCTTATTGGAGATGGCGAACCGGGTCCGGAGGTTTATGCAGTAGCAACAAAAAGAGATCAAGCTAAAATTATTTGGCAGGAAGCTAAACGAATGGTACGCAAAAGCGAGGTCTTGCTCAAGCGTATCAAGCCATTACTGAATGAGCTAAGTTCGGAAGATTATAACTGCGGCGTGTTCAAACCTCTTGCTTCCGATTCAGACACCCTTGACGGTCTGAATGTGCATTGCTGCCTTATGGACGAACTTCACCAATGGAAAAATGGCAGACAGCTCTACGACATTATGGCAGACGGCACGATTGGTCGCGACGAACCGCTGATTCTCGTGACTACAACAGCAGGACGAATTCGTGAAGATATTTACGATGAAATCTATGATGAAGCTGTCAGAGTTACGAATGGCTTGTTTGATGATGTAGGCTATAAAGATGAGCACAGCTTGTATATGGTCTATGAGCTTGACAAGCGCGAGGAATGGGAAAATCCTGATTGTTGGCAGAAAGCCAATCCCGGGCTTGGTACTATCAAAAATAAAAACGCTCTTGCAAGCAAAGTCAAGAAAGCACAGCAAAACACAACACTTGTCAGAAATCTTCTGTGTAAAGAATTCAATATCAGGGAAACATCGACCGAAGCGTGGTTGAGTTTTGATGAATTGAACAACGAGGAAAAATTTGATATAGCTAAACTAAAGCCGGGGTATGGTATAGGCGGAGCTGATCTGTCAAGCACTACAGATTTGACAGCCGCAAAGATGATTTTTTGCGTTCCTGATGACATACACATTTATGTTTGTTCAATGTACTGGATACCTGCCGACCTTGTTGAGCATAAGGTGATTGAGGACAAGATCCCTTATGACAAATGGATTGAACAAGGATATATGCGAACCTGTCAAGGAAACAAGATTGACCCGAGTGTGGTTACGGATTGGTTCAGAGAATTGCAGGACGAAAAAGACATCTATCTTTGGAAACTCGGCTATGATGCATGGTCGGCTCAAATGTGGGTAAATCAGATGACTGATTGCTTCGGGCCGTCAATAATGACAGCTGTGCATCAAGGCAAGCGTACATTATCTGCACCGATGAAAGCACTAAAAGCTGACCTTATTAAAAACAGAATTGTTTACAATAATAATCCGATTGATAAATGGTGTTTAGCTAATACAGCAATTGATGAAGACAAAAACGGCAATATTCAACCGATTAAAACATCTAAAGCGACAAAACGAATAGACGGCACAGCGGCTTTGCTTGACGCTTATACAGTCTTTTTCGAGAACGAAGATGAATATTTAAGCATTATATAAAATTCGGAAATTCCGAATTTCTAAGGTGGTGAGCAAATGGGAAAATTCAGTAATTTCATTAAGCGTGTAACAAGTTCAAAAGGCTTTTCGAGAGTAGAACTTGTTACACAGAATAATAGTAATTTTTTTCTATGGGGCAACAAGGCATATGATTCTGATACAGTGCGAGCGTGTGTCAATGCACAGGCTTTGAGATTTTCAAAATTGCAGCTTAAACACATCAGAGAAATCTACAAAGGCACAGAGAAAGATTTGATAATTAACCCTGAACCATATATCAAATTTTTACTTGAAGAACCTAACCCATACACGACTATGGATATGTTGCTGTACAAAACAAGCGTACAGTTATCGCTATCAGGTAATGCATTTTGGTTAATAATCAGAGATGAAAACAGCTTGCCTGCTGAACTATATTTCATACCTGCGAAGTCGGTCAATGACCTTTACGATAACAACGGACATCTTGTATATGAGTTCATTGTCGGGAACGCTCAGACATTCCGTTTTGACTCCACAGATGTTATACATTTGCGTGATGACTACGGAGAGCACGAAGTTTTTGGTAGTGGCAAATTCAAGGCTCTTGCTCCTTTACTTGAAATCACAGAAACAACAGATAGAGGTATTATTAACGCTATTCGCAATTCAGGTATTGTGAAATGGCTTCTAAAATACACTTCTGCACTTCGTCCCGAAGATTTGAAAAGCAATGCAAAAAAATTCGCAGAAAATTATCTTGATATAAGCAACAGCTCTGTTGGCGTTGCAGCGGTTGACTCCAAGGTTGACGCAACGCAAATTAGTCCAAACGACTATGTACCGAACGCACTCCAAATGGACAGAACAAAACAGCGAATTCTTGAATTATTTAACACTAACGAAAAGATAATCACATCAACAGCAGACGAAGACGAAGAAAATGCTTATTTTGACGCTGTTATTTCGCCCAAAATCGTACAACTAAAAAACGAACTTACACGAAAACTTTTCACACGCAGACAGCGAGGTTGTGGAAACTATATAGCAGTCGGTTCGTTTAACTTACAATCAGCAAGTTTAAAAACAAAGCTGAATTTCGCAGGAATGGTAGACCGTGGAGCAATGCTCCCGAATGAATGGCGAGAATCACTTGGACTTGCCCCTGTTCCGGGCGGTGATACTCCGCTTAGAAGATTGGATACAGTTCCGGTTGAAGGAGGTGAAAACATTGTCGAAGATAATTGACATCAAAGGTCCTATCATCACAAATGATGATAAGTGGATTTACGATTGGTTTGGAATAGATTACTGCTGCCCTGCCGATGTGCGTTCACAGCTTGAAGATGCGACGGATGATTATAATGTGCAAGTCGTTATCAATTCGTCAGGAGGTGACATCTTTGCCGCCTCCGAAATTTACGATATGCTCGCCGAAAGCAAGGCTACAATCAAGGTCATTTTTGCCGCCTCGGCTGCTTCGTATATTGCTTGTGCTTGTAGCTCTGAAATCGTACCTACGGGTATGCTAATGATACATAATGTGTCAAGTTATGCCGCAGGCGACTACAACGATATGGCACACGAATCAGGCGTATTGCTCAAAGCGAGCAAAGCCGTTGCGACAGCGTACAGGCGTAAAACAGGTATGACAGAAGACGAACTTATCGGACTTATGGACGATGAAACTTGGCTTACTGCTGACGAAGCAGTCGAAAAAGGTTTTATTGACAAGGTTGCTGAATATTCAAACAGGTCAAAAGAAGTTAAACTTGCAGCAAGTCTTAACGGTCTTATCCCTGACACAATTGTCAAACAGATGAGAAACGAAAAAGCGCAGCTTACAGCAAAAATTGATTTACTTAAACGAAAGGAAGTAGAAAACAAATGAACAAAAAGGAATATCTCGACAAGAGAAATGCTCTTTACGACAAAGCGAAAAAGCTCATTGCAGAGAATAAACTCGCAGAGGCAAAAGAAATTACACAGCAGATTGACAAGCTCGATAGTGACTTTGAAAACTTTGCTGTAAACGAGGCAAACAAAAGCGCAGAGGAGGGAATTAAAATGCCTGCACCATTTGAAAATCACAAAACAAAAATTGACCTCACAGATGGGGGCGAACAGGTAACAGATATGTACTCAACACTTGAATACAGAAAGGCATTTGCAAATTATATTCAGCACGGCGTGCCTGTACCGCAGAAGTTTGCTAACACAGCGGCACAGACAACATCAGGTACTGCGGCGGCAATCGTACCGACTACAATGTATCAGCGTTTGATTGTTGAACTTGAAAAAGTCGGCGAGATTTATGCAAGAGTATTTAAGACAGCTTACCCGACTGCACTCCTTGTTCCTACACAGAACATCAGACCGACAGCGAGCTGGGTTGATGAAGAAAAGGGCTCTGACCAGCAGAAGGTTACAACTGACAAGGTTGTGTTTGCCGGCTATAAGCTCGAGTGCAAGGTAGCATTTTCACTCTTTATGACAAAAACTGCACTTGATATTTTCGAATCGCAGTTTATTGAACAAATTAAAAGCGCTATTGTAAAAGCTGTCGAAATGGCGATTATTAAAGGATCCGGCACAGGCTCTCCGACAGGTATTCTCACCTGCACGCCTCCCGCAGGTCAGACTATTGAAATAGCAAAGACAGGTAAACTTACTTATTCAACACTTTGCACTGCCGAGGCGGCTCTTCCTGCCGCATATGATGACGCTGTGTGGCTTATGACAAAAAAGTCATTCTTCTCATTTATGGGCATCACAGACAGCAACGGGCAGCCTGTTGCTCGTATGTCAGAAGGCCTTAATGGTAAGCCGTCGCTTTCGCTCTTCGGTCGTACTGTTATCCCAACTGATGGCTATATGGATTCATATGCAGATACAGTTTCAGTTGACACAACCTTTGCAATGATGTTCAATCTTAACGATTACATCTTCAACGAGGTAATGGGCTTAAGCGTCAAGAAATACGAAGAAGACGAAACGGACAACACTGTTATTAAAGCAGTAATGCTTGCAGACGGCAAGGTTGTGGACAAGCATAGCCTTGTCAAGCTTATCAAGAAGAGTGCATAAGGAGTAGAAAAAAATGGCTGAAAGCACCTTAATTCAAGAAGTGAAAAAGGCTCTTAGAATTACAACAACAATGTTTGACGATGAAATTTCAGCCGAGATTGACGCTTGTTTGCTTGATATGCGAGGCGCGGGAGTTGACATTGAGCACGAAAACTCCGCCCTCGTTAATCAAGCTGTAAAATTTTATTGTCGTGCTTATTTTTCGACTGTTGCTGACAGTGACTGGTCAACTCAGTATGAGAAATTAAGAAACGCAATGGCAGCAAGAGGAGCACAAAACTATGAATAGTGACACGATTATTGAACTTGTTGAAAAAGTTGAACAGTCTGTTAATGACCTCAACGAGATTATATATGCAGAGAAAAAACGCTCTGTATATGCTATTCAGAAATTCGTGCGTCAATCTGAATTTTTCCAAGCTCAAGCAAATGGATTAAAACCCGAGTGTGTTGTAGTAATTAATGCGTTTGAATACAATAACGAAGAATTCTGCTATCTTGAAGGTAAGAAATTCAAGATATACAGAGCTTTTCAGATTAAGAATTCAGAACGAGTTGAGTTGTATCTGACAGATGTGGTAGGTGAAAACAATGTCACTACCTAAAGCGGTTAAAATTACAAAAAACGGTGTCGAATTCGTGAGCAATGTTGAAAGGCTACAATACACTCTCAAAGAGCTTGAGAGAGCCGCTCTGCGTGATGTTGGGAAACTGGTATGTAAACGGTCACGACAAAAAATAAAGCGCAGGACTGGGCGCTTAGCGAAAAATACGCAATATTGGGTGCGAAGCAAACAGAAAGTACCGGATTTGCAAGTTGGATTTAAGCCGGGCGGATTTTACGGCTTGTATCAAGAAATAGGTACAAGTAAATCTCCCAAAATCGGAGCACTTAGCAACGCAGCGGAAGATAATATCTCTGACATAATTAAAATTGAATCACAATACTTGAGCGGTATCGGCACAGAAGAAGCTGAGAGCTTAATCAAGGAGGGGGATTATCAAGGTGAATAGCATTAAAAAAATGTTAAAAGAAGTGCTGTTTGGCTTTGCCCCTCTTTATTTTTTCAGGCAAGCTGATAGTGGTTTTCCTCGTTTGGTTTACGATGTCAAACAGATATACACAGATGAGCCGTATAACAAGTTTATTGTAACTTGCAATCTATATGACAGAAACACAACGGACGATATCGACAGCATTGCAGATGAGATAAATGAGCAAATCGGCTTAGCTATCATCGAACATGAAAAAAATTATTACAAATTCTATAAAAGCGACGATAGGCAGTACATAGACGAAACAGATAAGTCTATTAAGAGAATAATGTTCACTCTCGAATTAAGAGAGTACAAACGAAAGGATGAAAAATAATGGGCACAGCAAAAGTAAGAAAAGTAAAGCCTTACTCGGGTTTTACAAGCAAAACACTCGATAATATGCTGCTCGACGCAGGTGTATTTTTTGAGAACTATGATGTAAAAACAGATACATATGCGACTGCCAAAGCTGCAGGTAAATGCCTTGGCGTAACTATCAAAGGCGGTGAATTTTCTGCAAAACCGACTATCCGCAACATTGAGTTTGACGGTGTGCATTCGAGAGTTAAAGGCAACACCCTCATTGATAGTTGGGAAACTTATATCAAGGCCACAGTTGCGGAGGTAACTGAGGGCAACATTCGTAAGGCCCTTGGAGCAAGCGAAGTAGATGAAGCAACACTCGCAGGCTATCACGGTATCACAGGAAGAAATTATGTGCTTGATAGCGATTACTGCACGAACATCACCTGGATTGGCTGTCTGCTCGGTAAAGACAAGCCTGTAATCATTCAGATTTTTAATGGTCTGAATGAGGGCGGTCTTACAATGGGCGTTGCGGATAAAGATAACGGCAAGTTTGATGTGCAGTTCTACGGCTACAGCGATGAAACTGCATACGATTCAGAAGATGTTAAACCGCCGTTCGTGATTTGGGAACCGGTTGCAGAGGAGGTATAATCAATGAGAAAATTAGGCTTAAAGGACGCTTTTTCGGTGGCTCGTATTATTAAGTCAGCAGATTTAAAAAATGAAATTGTCGAGTTCGCTAAGAATGTTAAAACTAAGGACAAGAAAAATGCACAGGAAGTCGGTCTTGAGTTTATCGTCACTATGATTTCATCACTCTCAAGCAAGGAAGTGGAAAACGAATTCTATTCACTCTATGCTGACATCAGAGGCGATATTACCCCAGAACAGGCAAGTTTGATGGACATTACAGAGGTAATTGCAGACATCAAGCATATTATTGCAGAGAATGATATTCAAAGTTTTTTTACCTCGCTCTCAGCATTGACATAAACACATATAAGTTAATCTTGCAATACTGCTGCGGCAATCTTACAGCATTGCAAGATTTGTCATTTGCTGACATACTCAAAATCATTGAAGTTGAAATCAATGCGAAAAATGAGGAAATGAAATACAAGGCTTATATCTTAACGAGCCTCGGTCAAATCACTCATTTATCATACAAAGATTTTGTCGATAGTATAGACGACAAAATGCAGTCAACTGCACAGGACGAAGTCGATACAGACGAAATTGAAAAGCGTGTTGAAGAAATGCTCAATCGCTACAAATGGGAGGAGGTGTAGTGCGTGGCAGTTGAAATTTTTAAGTTATTTGGCTCGATTTTCGTTAATAATGATGAGGCAAATAAATCCATTTCAGAGACTGAGAAGAAAAGCAAGGGTGTTGCTTCAACTCTCGGAAATGGAATCAAAACTGCTGCTAAATGGGGAACTGCTATGGTAGGCGGTGCGGTGGCAGGTGTAGGAGCATTGTCCTCTGTCGCAGAAAGCACGCGAGAATATCGGACGGAAATGGGCAAGCTTGACACAGCTTTTACCACAAACAAATTTTCAGCTGCAGACGCAAAGCAAACATATTCCGACCTTTATGCCGTAGTAGGCGACAGCGGACAAGCGACAGAAGCCGCAAATCATCTTTCTCTGCTTTGCAATTCTACAAAAGACTTGCAATCTTGGACAGAAATCTGCACAGGTGTTTACGGTCAATTCGGTGATTCCTTGCCTATCGAGGGTTTGACAGAGGCGGCGAACGAAACCGCAAAAGTCGGACAGGTAACAGGTCCGCTTGCTGATGCTCTTAACTGGATGGGCGTATCTGAGGATGCTTTTAATGAAAAACTTGCTAAATGCTCATCAGAACAAGAAAGACAGCAGTTAATCACATCAACCCTCACGAGCCTGTATTCGGATGCCTCTGCTCAGTATAAAGAAACAAACGGCGATGTAATGGAATCCAACAGAGCACATCAGCAACTGTCAGATACAATGGCGCAAATCGGTGCTGTTGCAGAACCTGTGCTTAATTCGATTATTGGCTTAGGTGCAAAGTTACTCGAACAGTTATCGCCGCTTATCGAAAGTGTAGCTGAGAAGCTTGCCCCTGTGCTCATTAACATCTGCGAAGAGGTTGCCCCGATAATCGTGTCAATGCTTGAACAGATTATGCCATTGATTGAGGAATTGCTTCCGTTTATAGCTCAACTTATGGAACAGTTAGCACCAATAATTGTTCAACTCGTAGAAGCACTATTACCTGTTCTCGTACAAGTAATCAAACAGCTTTTGCCTCCGTTTATGGAAATTCTCAACGCATTAATGCCGTTGTTAGACACTATTTTTCAGCTTATACAGCCGTTTATCGACTTGATTTTGCAGTTAATAGAGCCGTTCGCAGCACTTATTTCAACAGCTATTGCACCGCTCATAGTCAAACTTGCAGAGTTGCTCAATAACTTGTTACAGCCGCTTATCCCTGTTTTTAACGAGATTGCAGGCATATTAAGTGAAACATTACAGCCCGTTTTCGAGGCTCTTGCACCCGTTTTCGACTTATTGACAGACGCACTAAGTCCGCTATTTGAGCTATTATCAATGCTGCTCAACGCTATCCTACCTGCTTTAACTCCAGTTATTGAAATTCTTGCAGATGTTTTCAGCAATGTACTCGGATTAGCTATCAAAGGAATAAGCGGTGCGATTGAAAGCTTGACGGGAATTTTCAACGGTTTGATTGACTTCATAGACGGAGTCTTTTCAGGAAATTGGGATAAAGCATGGAACGGCATTTTAGAAATATTCAAGAATGTTCTAAACTTAATTCCAAACGCAGTTGAATTCATAATAAACGGTGCAATCGGAATGATTAACGGTCTGTTTGACGGAATCAATTGGGCAATTGAGTGGGCAGGACTTGAAATTCCGCACATTCCAGAGGTCACTCTCCCCCGTTTCCGTGCCGGTATCGACTATGTACCGAACGACAAGTACCTCGCTTATTTGGATGCAGGCGAAGCGGTTTTGACAGCACAAGAGGCTGAACAATATCGTAAAGCCAAGCAGGACGGTACAAATCCATTTAGGAGTGACAGCACAGACAAACCGTCAACGACTAACATTAACCTCAATGTGAATATTAGCGGCGTAACGGTCAATAGTGATTCGGATATAGATCGTCTTGCGGAAAGATTATCTGAGCGATTAGCAGCGGAAATTACAAGTAAAAGGAAGGAGTTTAGCTGATGCACAACTTTTTTTATAATGGCAAATGGCTTAGTCAATTCGGCGGTCGTATAGTTAATGCACCTTATCACTCTGTTGCCCAGCGTGATTTTGAGCTTATATCAATTCCGGGACGAAGCGGTGATATAGTGCAGGACAACAGACGCTACAAGAATGTTGAGTTTGAACTTCAAATAGCGTTAATGCCGCTGCTTGCTCACACAACGGCTCAATATCTTGCGTATAAAATTATAGATTGGCTGACTGAATTTAACAATTATCAAACATACAAGGACACATATAACAAAGGCTATTATTGCTATGCTGTTGTAAGTAATCTTGACACAATTCAGCGTGAGTTACCTTCATATCTCACAACTACCGTTAAATTCAGTCGTAAGCCGTATTGGTATGCACAGACAGAGCCTATAAGCCTTGTTAGCGGTCAAAAGCTAAATTTACTCAATCCTGAAAGAATGCTGTCAAATCCGCTTTACAAGCTCACGGGTACGGGTGCTTCTGCAACGCTAACGATAAACGGAGAAACACTATCTATAAAAAATCCAATTAGCGCAGATTACACAGTCCTTGACGGTGAAAATATGCAGTATTACTCTGTTAAAAACGGCATTAAATCTTATATCTCACCTCTTTTGCCACAAAAATTTAAAGCAGGAGAGAATGAGATTATCGCTAATCAGGTTATTGGTTCGCTTACGCTTGAGCCGAATTGGAGGCGCTTATGATACCTTTAGTCTACGAAACGACAAGCAGAATATTATCGCTCAACTCAATGCACTACCTCGGCAGGCTTACCGGTTGCACAGAATGTACTGTTGAAGAGTCACGCAATGCAGATTACACACTAAGTGCAAGCGTTGTTAAAAACTCCGAATGTGCCGAAAGTGCTGTTGTACAAAATTATATATACGCAAAGCCAAACCCAACAGACGAAGCACAATTTTTTGAAATCTACGAGGTAGTAGAAAAAAACAATGTGCTTAGTATCAAAGCAAAGCACATCAAACATAACTGCTATAACAACATTCTTGCCGCAGGCGAAACATCAGCACAACTCTATTCACCTGCGGAGGCTTACGAAAATTTAGATGCTCTTTTTGACAACAACTATGTATTTTCGTCAGATATAACGAACAGAAAAAGCATCAACCTCGGCTACACTCAAGTATGCACACTTGGTGACTTTCTCGGCGGTTTAGAGGGCAGTTTGCTTGACCTGTTTGGGGGCGAATACAAATGGAATAATTTTAATGTTTCATTGTTAAAAAATCGAGGGCAGAAACGAGCGTATAGCCTCAAGTGGGGCGACAATATATCAAGCTATGAAAAAACTCAATCAAGTGAAACTACGATAAGTCATGTGTGTGCTTATGCTACTGTTTATGATGAATTTTCAAAGCAAGACATACAGATAATTGCTGACCCTTATGAGATTTTTGAACAAAAATCAAAAACAAATAAACTAAGTGTATATCCAGTTCCTGACAAGCTTGTCGATGGAATCACAGTAAATTCTTCAACAGGTGACGGATACGAATTTGTCAAAAACACTTGCAGAATAGCAGCAACGGCTTACATAGGAGGAGATAAACTCGGCGAGATCAAGAGCAATATTAAAGTTGATGTAGAAGCGGTCCTTGACGATATGCAACAGTTTAATCTTTGCGATACTGTTACAGTAATCTTAAGTGACAGTATCGCAGCGGAATCCAAAATAGTCAAAACTACATATGATACACTTAGAGAACGGTATAAACAGCTTGAGCTTGGTTCGTTCAAAACTAAGCTATCTGATTTCGTAAAATGAGGTGAACATAATTGAATGTAAAATACAAACTTAATCTTGATGTATACAAAGACAGAAATTACGAAAGTGTAATAGTCGCTCAAAATGATGACAAGTCACGCATCATTGAATGTAAGCTATATGCTGATTCACAACCGGTAGCGCTATCTTCAAGCGTTACCGCTGCATTTAATGCGACTGTTAATAATGTTATTGTTGCTGAAAATGTGCCTTGTATAGTTGCAGACAATGCGGTTAAAATCACTCTTGCGAAATCAATGCTACAGCTTGCAGGTATGATGCGGTGCGAGCTTGTGCTAAGTGAGAACGATACAATCTTGACAACTCAGCATTTTAGTGTTTTTGTAAACAAGTCTGTAATTAATAGCAAGTCAAAATATGAACCAGCAGGCTCAACACTTGCTACAAAAAAAGATGTAGATTCTGCAATCGACAACATCGCAGAACAGATGGTCAGCAAAGATTCAATGCTTGACATAGCCACAAGCGTTAATCTCACATCGCTCGAGGACACTGAGCAGACAGCAAACGGCGTTACAATTTCAGTCAGCAACAACAAAATAACACTAAGCGGCACATCAACATCTGCGGTTAATTTTTATCTCAAACTCAAGCGTGCAGTTACCCTTGAACAAAACAAAGCGTATTGCTTGTCTTTGCAAAACTTTTCAAATATTGAAAACTCAGGCTGTGTATTTTATCCTGCGAATAGTCAGAAGGTAATCAGCTCATCTTGGCTCTTGTCAGAAGTCAGTGCTTTTAAAAATGCAGTTGCTACTTATACAGCGACAGAAAATGCAACCGTAAATTCGATTAAAATCGCGGTTGCTGCAAATAGACTTGTTGACAACAGTTGTAATCTTCAACTTGAACAGAACAATAAGCGTACAGCTTATTCTAACCCTGACTTAATAAAGTCTAATATTAAACCTGAGTTGTACCAAGCTCCCGACTACGCTATGCATTATTTGTATGTTTCAAATGATTACAACGAGAATACTGACGGTTTTGGCGTTACGAAGTTCAATTCTATTCTGTCTGCTAATGATAGTATAACAGACAACAACTACCATAATCGCTACACAATCATCGTTGCACAAGGCACATATACCGATATGCAAGACAAGTTTGCAGGAATGTCTGATGTGGGACTTGCAGGTTACAGAGGAATAATGACTAAAGACTATGTTTATTATGAGTCTGAGAATATCTATAACCCCTCTGCAACTATAATCAAATGGGACGGTGCAACAGGCTTTGATAAGTCTACATTGAAGTCAGAAGATATAATCAAGAAATGCCCGTTCCATCTTGATTTAAATGTACACACTCACATCAAAGGCTTTACATTTGATTGTAAAAATATCCGTTACGCTTTACATCTCGAATCGGGCGGTACAGGCTATGCAACAGAATGGACAGTCGCTAATTGCATATTTAAGTGGGGCGGTCGTGCTGATTGCACGGATTATACAGACAAAACAACTGTTCCTGTATTCGGTTGTGGACATAGCTTTGGTGAGGTAGGATTAATTGAGAATTGTAAAATTATCCCCACAAATTGCACTGTTGGTTATCAAAATCACGATAATGCAGACAATAGCGATTTCGGATTGCCAATTAAAACAGGCGCAAGCATTACTATTCGCAACTGTGATTTTGGTAATACTGAAATTCAAGTAAGAACGCTAAAAGGCAAATATTCTGACACGCCGAACGTCTTGACTATTGACCGCTGCATTAACATATCTGAAGTTAAAAAGTTGTATGCGGCTCCAGCGACGAAATGTGACTGGACAGTTGTTGAAAATCTAAATGAAGGGGTATGAATATGACAAAAGTAACTTGTGTTGATATTTCGGAATTTCAGCAGAATATCGACTTCAACAAAATGAAAAACGACGGTATAAAAGCGGTCATTATCAGAGCCGGCTACGGCAGAGAATCAAGTCAGAAGGACAGTATGTTTGAAAGTCACTATAGAAATGCAAAATCAGCAGGCTTGAAAGTCGGTGCATATTGGTATAGTTATGCCGACAGTATCAATGATGCAGAAAAAGAAGCTAAGGCCTGCCTTGAGTGTATTGAAAACAAATATTTTGATATGCCGATTTATTATGATTTGGAAGATTATTCAATGTTTAAACTCGGCAAAACAAAACTTACAGCGATTGCAGAACGATTTTGCGAAACAATCAAGAAAAGTAACTACAGAGCAGGTGTGTATGCCAATCTGAATTGGTTTAACAACTGTCTTGATTATGATGAATTGAAGAGAAAATACAGTATTTGGCTTGCTCAGTATAACGATAAAGCAGAACTTGACTGCGACATTTGGCAGAATCATTCAACAGGCAGAGTAAGCGGTTACGGCGGAAATATTGATACTAATGTAATTTACAACGAGGATATTTTCAGTGGGAAGTCTGATACAAAAGTTGAAAAGCCGACATTGACTTACAGGGTGTACGCAGACGGTCAGTGGTATGACGAAGTCAAGGGCCTGTCGAATATCGCAGGCAGGGCAAAGCAGGCAATCTCAGGCGTGGCTGTCAAGGTATCAGAGGGTAACCTCCGCTACCGTGTTCACCTCTTGAACGGTGATTGGCTCGACTGGGTAGACGGCTATGACATCAAGGATGATATTAACGGCTACGCAGGCATTAAAGGCAAAGTTATTGATGCCATACAGATTGAGTTTGACGGTATAGGCGATTACAAGGCTACATATCGAGTGCGTAAGCAATGCGAAAAGAAATTCTTGCCATATCAGCACAACTCGGAGTGTGACGGCTCACAGGACGGCTATGCAGGCGTTATTGGCACAAAAATTGACGGCTTGCAGATTACTTTGACTTAACGAGGCGGTGAGAAAATGGCAACAGAAATCATTGTAGCTTTAATTGGCTTGGGCGGTAGTGCTTTAGGCTCAATTTTGGGCATAATTGCAAGCAGTAAGCTAACAGCGTACAGAATTGAACAGCTTGAGAAAAAAGTAGACAAGCATAACAGCGTAATAGAACGAGTTTATAAAATTGAACAGCACGAGGCTGTTGTTGACGAAGAAATCAAGGTCGCAAATCACAGAATTGCAGACCTTGAGCAAAAATAAGGAGGTAATAATATGAAAAAAATTACAAATTGGAAATTGTGGGCAAAATGCGCAGGCGTAAGAGCAGTAAAAACTGTTGCTCAAACTGCAATTTCGGTTATCGGTGTATCTGCCGTGTTAAGCGATGTGAATTGGATAGCGGTCGCCTCGGCAAGTGCATTGGCAGGTATTTTATCAATTCTTACCAGTGTTGCAGGCTTGCCGGAGGTCGACAGCGAATAAATCATTTTCCTTATTGAGGAAAATGGAAACAGAAAAGCGCAAAAATAATTCCGCTGCAGTTTTTAACAACTGTAGCGGAATTTGTTTTTTAGTCTAAAAGTATTAATTTTTTCTTACGCTTTCGTCCTCGACTATTTGAAGCAATAATTTTTTGTGTAAAATTGAAAGTTTCAACATTAATTATTATTTTCTGATTGCCCTTAAAAAGTTTTCCTTTGCTACGATTGTAGCCGCAATAAGTACAGTTTGATAGAATAACTAAAACAGATTGCGGAGTATAGTCATTACCGCACTTACTCTTATATCCCTCACTGTTGAGTTGTCGTGCAACAGCGGAGAGGCTCTGCTTTTTTATATACAATTCAAAAATATGCTGTACTACTTTACTTTCATATGCATTGATAACCAAATCTTTCTCAATGAAATCATAGCCTAATACAAAACTCGCTAAAGAATGACCTTGCGCAACTTTTTCGCTATTAGCAAGCACAACATTTTCTGCAATGATTTCTCGCTCCCATTGAGCAATTACACCCAGCAGATTTCGCATAAGTCTGCCCGACGGAGTCGATGTGTCAAATGATTCAGAATAGCTCATTAACGCTACATTATACAACTCAAGCTCATCACAAGTGTTAATTAAATCTCTAACAGAGCGTGTAAATCTTGTTAATTTCCACACGAGCACCGCTTGAAATTTTCGTTCTTTAGCGTCCTGCAACATTGTCTTAAAAGCGTCACGATGCTGCACATCTTTACCGCTGATACCTTCGTCAGCATATATTTGATGAATTATATATTTATGCTGCTTGCAATAGTCTACAAGGACCTTTTGCTGCGCTGCAAGCGAAAAGCCTTCCTCTGCTTGTCTTGCTGTCGAAACTCTAATATATATTGCGACTGTCATACTTCTGCAAGCTCCTTGTTAATTTCTTCAAGTCTTGCAAGTAATTTAACTTTTTCTGCCTTGAGTGCATCTATCTTTGATTGCCGTTTGACTATCTCGTAAGTTATCTCAGATGGACAATTTTTTATTGCAGGCACTGGCACATCGTGTAACATAATGACAGAGCCTTTGTTTACAACAACATGCGGATGTTTTGCTGAACCACCAGAACCGTATGAACCAGACAAATAACTAACACCTGCCGGTAATGGTGCAACGGTATCTCGTCCGTAAGCTTTAGCAATAGTTTTGCCAAATATTGCAACAGACAGAGTGTTTGAAACCAAAGAATTATTTACACAAATCTTAACATCAACTTTTTCGACTGAACTTATATCGCTCTCACCAAAATGTTTTACCATTAATTCTCTGTCATACAGTAACGGTAACTACTCGCTTTGGTCGGTGGACAGTTGCCGTTATTTCTTTTTTTAATTTTTTTGTGCAAAAAATGATGATAAAATCTCTCTTATTGCAGCTGCTTTTGAAAGATTGCATTTGATTGCATATTTTTCAATTTTAGTATTTAATTTATCATCAACTCTCACTTTTATATCATAAGTAAGATTTGCGCTTGGTCTACCCATTTTGGGGTTATCTGTTTTTTTAATATAAGCCGTAAAATAACTTCCTTTCTCTTGCCATTTAAATATAAATATGTTATTATTATTTTGATAAAGGACGGTGGCAAGTACCGCCCTCTATCATCTATGTTATTGCTCTGACTTAATTGTCAGAGCCTTTTCTTTTTGCCTCGGCAATTACTTCATCGATTAACTCTTTTGCTTTATCAATGTTATCACTGTCAAGCAATGCTTTGATTGATAACAATAAAGTAAGTAATTCAAGTCTTGTCATATCTTCGTTCATTTTAATCTCCTTTCTGACACTTGCCGCCTTACTCGTCTATGTTCACCTCCCTTGACTGTAATTATATTATATACTTTTGGAACTCAAAAAGTCAAGCGTTTTTTTAAAATTTTTTTAATTTTTAAAAAAATTGTGTCATCTGCGTGTCATCTGATGTGTTTAATTAATGCAATTTGGTGTTAATTTAATGCAACTCGTGTTGCATTAATACAACTAAAAAAATCCAGCAAACAAGCCATTCCCAAGGATTTTGGCTTATCTGCTGGATTTCTGTTTTGGTGGAGATGAGGGGAATCGAACCCCTGTCCGAAAAGTATTTGCCAAGGCTTTCTACGAGCGTAGTTGTCGTTTTAAAATTTCCTTACCGCAGCACCCAACAACGGGTTATACGGTTTGGTAGCCTCTAATGTGTGATGCTGCCCGAGGCACTGCCGCATTCACATTTACCACTAATCGACGCCCCTTGCATAGCCGTGGTGCTCTATGCAGGAACGAGCAGCTTACGCTGCTAATCTAACTGTATTTTTGTCAGTTATTTTAAAAGTTGCGGATTTTATAGTGGTTCTCCGCACCACTGCTCGCTTACCGAGGTTCACGCTCCCCGTCGAAGCCTTTACATCCCCGAATATTAACAGAAGTTATCTTCTTAAGACTAATATTATAGTATAATATTATAAATTTGTCAATCGTTTTTTCTAAAATAGCGCACCACAATATACAATCTTAAAAATTACTTCATATGTTATTAAAGCTGACATATCTTTGTGCAAGGGCAACATTTCTGTACTCAGGTTCGTAGCTTACCTCTCTTATCAATTTTACAAATGGCGGCAATTCATACGGCTGATCTTCGGAAAGCAATTCTATTTCAACTGTTGCTTTATCATTCCAAAACGGGTAAACATCAAGTTCAAAATATTCATCGTTATAAACTATGCAATATCTGTCTTTTGAGATTATTCCCGTAATATAGTCCTTTTTTGAAAGGTAATTGTTATATTCAAGTTCGCTTAAATATGTTTCCTTTTCTATTCTCTTTAAATCGTTGATTTTGATTTTTACGGTTTTTATATACACTGCATCTTTGCCCTGCCCACGCTTGCGAATTCTAAACATTCCCTCTTCGGGTGTATTCAAATACGCTTGCGTTATCGGTACTTTTCTGCAAGTCGTCATATTTTCAAGGAAGTTTATATCGGGATATTCTATCAAAAACTTGCGTTCGATTTCAAGCGGCTCGGGTATGCCGATAAATCCCGTTACTTCTTTCAGCAAATTTTCAAGCTTTTTATTAAAATCTTTATCGTTTGCAATAACTCTTAAATGAGATGTGCCCGTCCATATCGACAATATTTTTTCATCAAGCGCTTTGGCAAGGTCTATATCTTCTTTTCTGATAGAATTCTTATTCTGCATATATACGCTCTCGTCACTGAGCGCAACACTTTTCAAATGAAATACCGCATCGTATGAATTTCTTAACAGGTCTTCATTTTTATTGCTGAGCGAAATGTATCTTTCAAATTCTTCGTCTGTAACATAAGCCTTGCTGTCGAGCAATCCCCTATCAAACAAAATAACTGTCCTCTCGCCCTCGTAGCCAGCTGCTCTTTCCTCAAGCATATTTTCTCCTGCCAACTGAGTTTCAAAAAGCTGTTTATGAAATTCATATGCGCCGAGCTTTTGCGGAGTTATACCTTTTTTCATTAACTTGCTTGCTGCCTCTTGCAAAACAAACACCTTTATATTTAATTTTTCGAGTTCTCTTTTCAAAAAATCCATTGCTGTTGTTTTGCCTGCACAAGGGCCACCCGTTAAAACAATTTTAATTACTTCAGCCATAACCACACCTCATTTAGTTTATTATAACCTCAAATTTAAGCTTTATTATTCTATACTTGAAAAAAGGCGACTGCAAATTACTCTGCAATCGCCTTTTTGTTATTACTTACTTCTTTTCTTAGCGAAAATGATTGTTCCTGCAAAGCCTAATGCACATAAACCTGAAAGTACGCCTAAAAATGTGAGATTCTCGCCTGTTTTTAGTGTTATTGGCTCTACATACTGAGTTTTATAAACTGTTTTTTCCTGCACAACAGTTTCCACCGTCGGAGTTGGCTGTGATGTTGTAGGCTGTGGCTTTGTTTCGGCTATCTTTTCAAACGAATAAACATAGATAACTTCTTCTGTTCCCGATACGGTTTGAGTCGGCTCAATATCCCACTTGCCGTTTTCGTAGCCG
>ERZ791689.228-NODE-228-length-33246-cov-7.66015_pt1 | contig 33246 bp, 32 predicted proteins | sample MGYA00509957_ERZ791689 | MGnify/ENA primary metagenome ERZ791689 (study PRJEB30046, sample SAMN00715167) | human gut metagenome | study: EMG produced TPA metagenomics assembly of the A metagenome-wide association study of gut microbiota in type 2... | reverse complement strand
CTATCGCCCCTCATTTCTATTTTATCTTGTTTGTACCCCTTGTACACCGATGTTTCCTTCTTTTGAAAACAGCTATCTGCTCATAATCATTTTTATTATCCAAAGTATAACACAACAAAATATATGATTCAACTCAATTTATATAAACAACAATCCTCTGTCATCATAAACAGATGCACAGTTATTGTTTCCACAGCGAATTGCTCTGTCCAGTGCCATAATCGTGGCTACTGCACCGTCAATTTTCTCTGTGGATTTTTCTTTGTCTGCCTTTATGTTGCCGGCAGGGTCTGTTCTGACAAAAATATTGTCCATATTCCATCGAAGTACAGGGTGACCGCCGTGTGCGATTCGCTGTTCAAGCGTCAGTTTCATAAGCTCCTTTGTAGGCGGTGACATATCCTTGAATCCCTGCCCAAATGGAACAACGGTAAATCCCATACCCTCAAGGTTCTGTACCATCTGAACCGCACCCCAACGGTCAAATGCAATCTCTCGAATGTTAAATCTCTCACCGAGCTTTTTAATAAATTTTTCTATGTAGCCGTAATGAATAACATTGCCCTCGGTAGTCTGCAAGTATCCTTGCCGTTTCCACACATCATACGGCACATGGTCACGCTTAACACGCAGGTCAAGTGTGTCCTCGGGTATCCAGAAGTATGGAAGAATGATGTACTTATCCTCTTCATCAAGCGGAGGAAATACAAGCACAAATGCAGTAATATCCGTTGTACTTGAAAGGTCAAGACCACCGTAGCACACTCGTCCACGAAGGTCATCTTCATTGACTGCAAAGGCACACTTATCCCATTTATCCATAGGCATCCAACGGACTGCCTGTTTTACCCACTGATTTAGTCTTAGCTGTCGGAATGAGTTTTCTTCACCCGGATTTTGCTTTGCTGATTCGCAAGCGGTTTTAACTTTATCCATTCCGATAGTTTCACCCAGAGATGGATTGCATTTTTTCCAGACCTTCGGACTTGTCCAGTCCTCTGTATCATCAGCGCCGTAAATTACCGGATAGAATGTAGGGTCAATTTTTCGCCCGTCAATAATATCCTGTGCCTTTTGATGAACCTCGTAGCAGATTGAATGTGTATCTGTGCCGGCAGTTGTGATCAGAAAAAAGAGCGGCTGCATTCTCGCATCACCGCTACCCTTTGTAAGGACATCATAAAGTTTTCTGTTCGGCTGACTGTGCAGCTCATCAAACACAACACCGTGAACATTAAAGCCGTGCTTGCTGTATGCCTCGGCGGATAGCACCTGATAAAAGCTGTTTGTAGGTTCGTAAATCAGCCTTTTCTGTGATGCAAGTATCTTTACTCTTTTGTTCAGAGCCGGACACATTCGCACCATATCGGCGGCAACATCAAAAACGATTGACGCCTGTTGTCTGTCAGCAGCCGCACCGTAAACCTCGGCTCGCTGTTCACCGTCACCGCAGGTGAGCAGAAGTGCAACAGCCGCAGCTAATTCAGACTTGCCGTTCTTTTTCGGAATCTCAATATATGCAGTGTTGAACTGCCTATATCCGTTAGGCTTTAAAATGCCGAAAAGGTCACGAATAATCTGCTCCTGCCAGTCCATAAGCTCAAACCGTTTACCCGCCCAAGTGCCTTTGGTGTGGCACAGACTTTCGATAAAGGCAACGGCAAAGTCAGCGTATTCCTTATCGTAATAGCTGTCCTTTGCTTTAAATTTTGTCGGCTTATAATTTTTAAGTTTTCTCAAAATCTCACCTCCTCACGGCATAAGAAAAGGCACCACATATGTGATGCCTTTTGTGCGTTGATGTTTAGTTTGAAGAATCTATCTCTTTCAAAATATTTTGGGACACAGCACAAACTTGTGAAAAAATCAAGTTTATGCACTGAAAAGTGATGGCAACCATCATCTTATTATTGTTGCTTTAATGTTTTTTCGTTTTCATATACTTCATAAAAGAATATAATGCTTTCATGTATGTAATCAGACAATTTATTTTGTTTATCCAATTCAATAAGTTTGTCTACATATTTTTTGTCATCGATTGATGTCTTTTGCAAAGTATGATTTGGTGTGTTTAAAATAAATGTAAGATTTTTATTAAAAGATTCACCTTTGTTATATTTAGACTTATTAGTGTACAGTGTTCTTATGATTTCTATTGTGCTTAATGTAACGGGATCTTCGTAATTTATTAATTTGTCAATACTAATTCTATCAATATCATAATTATGTAAATTTTTCTCTAATAGATCTACTTCTTTTTTTAATCTTTCAATTGTTAATGTGAAACCTGTCAACAAGTGAGATAATCGATAAATGAATTGTTCCCATATTATTGCATTAACTTTTTTAGCACTTGTACTATCAAATATATCAGTACAATTTACTTTACAAAAAAATCCTGCCTCTGATTTGTTTCCATTAATATCATAATGGTAAGTTTTTATAAAGCTAATATTTCTTATATCAAGGCTATCTTTAGGAGATTTACAAATTCTAACATTATAAGAAATAGCATTCCAAAAATGGAATACTACATATCTAAAACCGTCGGGAGCATCATATTGGAAAAGTATGTTCGTTCCAATATTTGACAATTTAGCAATGTTAGAATAGTAACTATCTTTTATAATTATTTTTACTAATTCATCTTGATTTTCTCCTAGAATATAATTCACTATATCATTGAATTCTTTTTGAAAACTTTCAATACCATTGATATAACAATACCATTCATAAGCTATTTTTGCAACACTATGTAAAGCATAAAAGCCAATAAAATCATCAGATTTAATAGTCTTTTGCTCTTTTATTGTTCCTACATCGACAGTTTCAATATTACTTGCGATTTTATTTAGTTTACCTTTCTCTGAAAATAAGACTTTATCTCCGTTATCATTAAAACCAGATACAACTTTTTTAGGATTAAACAAAGATTCTCTGTCACTAAGTTTTACATCATATAATTTTTTGCCATTTATTTCTAAGTCAGCTTTGTATTGAATTGCTTTTCCACTACGAGTACTAAGTCCCAGTTTGTTTCTAAAAAAGGCTAAATCTGATACAAATCTTTTTTCATAATTATCATTAGTAAAAGCATTATGTCTTTTGCACACAAAAGATTTAGTTAATTTAGCACCAGTAATAGCATAAGTGATAATATCAGATGTTGTTAAGTTATTGTCGGCATTACAGTATATACATCTCATTGCATATCTCCATTTCAATATCAGTTATTTTATAACAATTCTATCAAATATTAAGATATGTTTCAATATTTAATTAAATGGAAAATTTAAATGCAAATTTTGTGAATTGTCTTGAGTATCTTCTCCTGCTCTTTCTCATCAACACCAATACTCTGGAGGGCCTCTCGTGTGCCACAGTCGGGACAGATAACGGTTAAATTGTCTGCCCTTGAAACTGCACCGTGTCCGGAATAAACCCCGCCACAACGGGGACAGGTGCGTAACTGAACAAGGTTATCGGTCATTTTCGTACAGCTCCTTTGACTTGTGATAGGCATTGAGAAGTATCTGCTTGTCAAAATAAAAGGTATCGTAACCGTCAAGGCGGGTGTTGAAAAAGGCTTGGCACACCGATTTGCCTTTCCTCGTGCATAATGTAGGCGAAGGCGGTAACCGTTCTGCGATTGCCTGTTCTGACGCCCTTGTATTGCACCTTGATATCCTTCTTGTAGTAGAAGGTCGGATATCCCTCATAGCGGTCAAGTGCTTTTTCATCGGTCTTATCGACCTCCCAAATTACCACAGGCACAATGGCGTTTTCTTTTTTCTCAATGGTAAGGTACGAACCCGACTTGCTCCCTTTGAAAAGCAACTCCCAGCCTTTCAGCTTTGCCGTACCGAGAATTTTTGCGTTCGGACATCTCGTTTTCATCTGCCTTACATTCAGGTTACTTCCGTAGGCTATGTATAACCTTTTCATAAAATCAATCCTTTCCGAAGATATGTTCTTCTACCACCTTAAGACCGCCAAAGCGGTCAGTGGGGCATTTAACCTAATCACTTCAAGCAACTCTGCCGTTCCTAAAAGCCGTGTCGCCCGAAAGTCTGCTTGTGAACACATCTCTCGCTGTCTTGAACTCGTCACCGATAAAGCCAAGTCGCAAAAGCCAAGTTCTCATTGCGTATTTTGGATTTTCTGTTTGCTGAGGTTTTGCACTTGCCGACTTAACTTCCTTTGCCATTTGGCTGAGTGCCAAACAAAGCTGAATGTAGCTTTTAAGCTGTCCTGCGTGAAGTCCGTTCTGTTTGCCGTTTGCAGGCCTGTCAAATTGGAAAAGTCTGAATTCAACCGTTCCCTTTGTAAAGGTTGCGTGTAGATTTAACATATGGTATCTACTTCCATTGTAATGGTGACTTCTGCCGTAGTTTTCATCGTGGCTCTTGTACCATACATCGGCAAGTTGTGACATCGTTTCAGGCTTAGTTCTGTTGACCTGTTCCAAAAAGCGTGGATCTACCGTTTTGCAGTATCTTCTTATTCTCACCTCGTCAAGGTTTAAGGCGTCAATCAAAAGCTGTTCGTGGCTTGCCATAATGTTTGCAAGGTTTCTGAGTGTCTTTGCCGTGTGGCCTTTTGCACCGATGTGAATGTGTACTCCGCAACCTCTTGTTGAGTCGCTCTTTGCACCCGCTTTTCTTAATATCCTTACAAGCTCCTGCAAGGTTTCAATGTCTGAATAGTTTAAAATTGGTGTGACCATTTCGCATTTCTCACTGTCAATTCCTGCAATGCTAACATCTTTTTGGAATTTCCACTCTCTGCCTTGCTCGTCCCAAGCCGAGTATGTGCAGTAGCCGTTGCGGTCTGCTGTGTTTTTGTATCGACCTGTTCCGAAAAATTGTGAGGCAAGCTTTGCAGCCTTGCTCCTTGAAATACTGTTCATTTCAATCTCAACACCGATTGTCTGCTTTTTCATTTCCTCAATCTGTCTTGCTGTCTTTGTATTCATAATGTCCTCCGTTTTGTAATTGTGTATTTCCTTTTGTTGTACACATATTCGCTCTTTTTGAAGGATATATCAATACGATTACTGCACAATCATTTTGCAAGATTATTGTGTATATCTATTCCCTTTCAACCTCTTTCACAAGCTCGGTATACGGGATTTTTCTACCGTTTCTTTCAACAAACACACCTTCTGCATTGTTTGTATTTTCAACATATCTTCTTAAAATTACTGAGGCGTATTTTTCGTCGAGTTCCATCATATAGCAAATTCTGTTCATCTGTTCACATGCCATCATAGTTGAACCACTTCCTCCAAAAGTGTCGATCACAACACCGTTTTCCTGAGTTGAATTGCCAATAGGATAGCTGAGTAAATCAAGTGGCTTTGATGTTGGGTGATTTGCATTTCTTTTTGGCTTGTCAAAATTCCAGATTGTAGTTTGCTTTCTGTCCGAATACCACTTATGCTTTCCATTCTGCATAAAGCCGTAAAGTACAGGCTCGTGCTGCCACTGATAATCAGAGCGACCAAGAACAAGACTATCCTTCACCCAGATACAACAACCGGCAAGATGAAAGCCTGCATCAATAAACGCCTTTCTGAAATTAAGTCCCTCTGTATCAGCATGGAACACATATGCTGAACCTCCATTCTCAAGATGTTCAGCCATACACTTAAATGACGCAAGCAGAAAATTGTAGAACTCCTCGTTTTTCATACTGTCATTCTGAATTGTCAGGCCTGATGAGCTCTTAAAAGATACACCATACGGCGGATCAGTCAGTATAAGATTTGCCTTTGTATTGCCCATAAGAGTTGATACATCTTCACTTGATGTTGCATCACCACACATTATTCTATGCCTGCCAACAGTCCAGACATCGCCTTTCTCAACAAACGAGGCTTTTTCAAGTGCTGCGGTTAGGTCAAAGTCATCATCTTTTGCACGGCTTTGGTTATCATCGCCGAATATATCCATTAGTTCAGCTTCGTCAAATCCGGTCAGGTTCAAATCAAAATCAGCACCTTGCAGTGATTCAATTTCCACTCGCAAAAGCTCCTCGTCCCAGTCGGCATCAAGGGCCATTCTGTTGTCAGCAAGTATGTATGCTTTCTTTTGAGAATCATTTAAGTAGTCAACAAAAACACACGGTACTTCAGTAATATTCTCAGCCTTGGCAGCCATAATTCTGCCGTGACCGGCAATGACATTATAATCTCTGTCAATTATTACGGGGTTGATAAAGCCAAATTCTCTGATTGATGCTCTCAGCTTGTTGATTTGCTCCTTTGAATGTGTCCTTGCGTTATTCACATACGGAATCAGCTTGTCTATATCAACAAGGTTCATCTCCGATACTCTATTCATATTGCATTTTCCTTTCCTCCATCAAAACACAAAAGCCTTTCTTTGCTCCTGCTATGTCACCGTGAAGTGCCTGTCCTCTCAAGGTTAAAAGCTCCTGCCTTTTCAGCCTGTGTTTATATCTTTTAAGTGTTTTTAAAAATTGTGTCAATTCGTTCTGTTCGTTCATCATTTTATCTTCCTTCTGAGCAAAAGCTCCATAGTATCGTTCGGGTTATCCTCAAACGGAACCGTGCAGTTTTGCTTTACAATATCGTAAATCTCATACCAGATAAGGTTTGCACTTTTCTGATACTGCTGACTCATCTGTACGAATGGAGATGAGATTACTCCGCCCGTGGTCGGGTGCTTTCCAAGCAAACCGTAGGTGCTCGTTGCCTCCTCACACTGAATGTATCTTGCAAATGCCTGAGCATACGCTTCAATCAATCTCGGATTGACAAGCCGTTCGCAACCACGCTCTTTAAGCCACAACCAGGTTTCCTTGTATATCTCATCTGCTCCGAGAGGCACTCCGTTCTTCTGCTTTGCCGAAAGATAGTCTGCCGGTTTTGGCATATCCGCACCTTCAACAACTGCGCCCTCAGGTAGGTCAACGGCCTCAAGTTCCGCACTCGTAAGCACGGGTATATCGTTTTTCATTAGCCGAACAGCCTGACCTTTTTGCAATTTTTCCGCAACGGACATTGGCTTGTCACCGGCCCGAACTCGTCTGCCACCTCTGTTTGTACCGTCCTTTGCCATATAAAATCACCTTCTTTCACAATTTTTAATACCCCGTTTGAACTGCCGTTTTTGTGTGTGACACCCTCCGCCGCTGTCCGCCATACGCCTCGCAGAGATTTTGATACCCCCTCCATTTGCTGAAAATTTTACACATTTTGTTGACAAAAATACACTTCATGCATATAATATAAGTAACAGGACTCCCCACACCTCTCAACGATGTGTCCCAGGGGAGACATTTTTTTATTAGGAAGTTTTTTATGAGTGAAGTTAAAAAGCCTGCAACTTATACTGAACAGATTACTCAACTAAAAAAACACGGTTGTGTAATTGCTGATGAAAATTTTTGTATGAATGTTTTGGAGGAAGTTGGATATTACCGCTTATCTGCTTATTTTTTACCGTTTAAAAATGATGATGGAAATTATAAAATCGGTACAATCTTTGAAAGAGTGTATAATATTTATGAATTTGACAGAAAGCTTCGTAATCTAATTTTCTCCGCTCTTGAAACTATTGAGGTAAGCCTTAAATCGAGACTATCATACTTTCACTCATTCAAGTACGGTTCCCTTGGATATTTAGATGAAAACTCATTTAATCAAAAACATGATGCTAAAAAATTCAAAGAAACCATTGATCGTGAGATTGAAAACAATAAGAAAGTATTGTTCGTTAAGCATCACATTGAAAACTATGACAATAAATTTCCTCTTTGGGTTATCAGTGAACTTTTTACATTTGGAACATTGTCATATTTTTACAATGACTTAACTACTGCTGATAAAAAGGCGTTTGCAGGTGTTCATTACAAAGATATGGTAAGTTGGCTTAGATGCTGTACCGATTTGCGTAACATTTGTGCACATTATGGCAGATTATATTACAGAATATTTTCTGCAATGCCTTCGGGATTCAATATAAAGGATTCTGCTAAAAGGAGATTGTGGGGAGCAATGCTTTCTTTGCGAGAATTGTATCCTTCAACAGAAAAATGGAATAACGAATTTTTACCTGCTATTGAGGCATTGTTTGAAAAATATACAGAGGATATAAATCTTTATCATCTGGCATTTCCAAAAGATTGGGCAGTTCAATTGGTAAAATAAATTCAGAGTCACTCTTATAGGGTGGCTCTTTTTATCTGTCTCCAAGGTCGTGGTGGATTTTGTTGTGGCAGGACTGGCAAAGGCTCATCAGATTATCCGTACTATGTGTACCGCCTTTTGAAAGAGGAATGATGTGGTGAACCTCCTCGCTAGGTGTTGTTCTGCCCTCTTTAAGGCACTGCTCACACAATGGGTGTGCCTGTACATATCGGTCACGAATCCTTTTCCACGCTCTGCCATACTTCTTGTTTACATCAACTGATCGTGTAAAGCGGTTATACTGCCTTGCAATCAGCTTTTGATGTTTCTCACAATACCGACCGTCTGTAAGCCTTGGACAGTTCGGATATGCACAACCTTGCTTTGGTTTATGTGGCATAAGTTCCTCCTTTCGGGCATAATAAAAGCCCTGCAAATTTCTCTGCAAGGCTTTTTAGTTTCTTTGTCTATTTTAATAATATCATATTATGTGGCTCTCATTCTATCACATTTACTCTCATCATCTACGGAACAGTAATTTCTTTGAGAGCCTTGCTGTGCATTCTATGTATGTGCTGTATCGAGTAGTTCATATCAACTGCAATCTGCTCCCAACTGATAAAACAAAGATAACGCTTTTCAAGAATCGTCTGATATTCCACATCAGGCACCGCCTTTATAACCTTCATTATCTCACGCTTCAAGTCAACAAGCCTGTCAATATCTCTGTTGATTTCCTCTTGCAGGTCAATAATCTTGCACACGGCATCTGCCATTGTAGAATTGCCCTTGTTCGGATTGTGTGGCATATCCGACAAGGTCGATGTGCATTTCGTAGCAAGCTCATTCAAAGATGTGACCTGCTGTATTTTTGAATTGATTCGTTCATCAAGAAATCTTGCCTGACTTAAATATTCCTTAGCCGTCATTTTATACCTCCAAATCTGCTTTTACTGCATCTATCAAATCCGACTGCGTCTTATTCTTTTTCTTCAACGCTTTCAAAATCTGCTCATCAATAGTGCCTTTTGCGATTATGTGCTGAATTACAACGGTGTTTTTCTGGCCTTGTCTGTAAAGCCTTGCATTTGTCTGCTGATACAGTTCTAAGCTCCAGGTTAAGCCGAACCACACAAGTGTTGAACCACCGCTTTGAAGATTTAGTCCGTGTCCGGCACTTGCAGGGTGAATGAGTGCAACGGGAATTTTACCATCGTTCCAATCGGAAATATCCTCACTTGTTTTGATTTCACGAACAGAAAACCTGCTCTTTATCCGTTCCAAATCGTGTCTGTACCAATATGCAATAAGCAGAGGTTTGCCGTTCATACTCTCAATTATATCCTCAAGTGCTTCAAGCTTTCGGTCGTGAATTTCAACTATATTCTGCTCGTCATCGTAAATTGCACCGTTTGAAAGCTGGCATAGCTTGTTTGAAAGGGAGGCGGCATTAGATGCGGTAATTTCTCCGTCAGTGATTTCAAGGACCAAGCTTTTCTTCATTTCATCGTACTGATTCTTTTCGCTGTGGGAGAGTTCAACAACATAGTTGCTTGTTAAAAGCTCAGGCATTTTCAGATATTCATTTGCTTTCATAGAAACCGTGATGTCTGATATTTTTTCGTAGATGGCATTCTCGGCATTTGGCAGAGGCTTATATGAATACACAATCGGACCATTCATCTTGTCGGGCTTGAAATATGTGTTCCTGTACTGCCCGATAAAATAACCGAGCCGTTTACCCATATCAAGAATTTTAAATTCAGCGAACAAATCCATAAGTCCGTTTGATGAGGGTGTACCTGTCAGACCGACAATTCTCTTTACAAACGGTCGCACCTTCATAAGGCTTTTGAAACGCTTTGACTGATGATTTTTAAACGAACTGAGCTCGTCAATAACAACCATATCAAAGTCAAATTTATATCCGCTTTTATTCACAAGCCAGTCAACATTTTCTCGGTTGATTATGTAGATGTCAGCTTTTTCATTGAGTGCTGAAAGTCGTTCATTTTCATTGCCTACTATAAGTGAATAAGTGAGAGTGCTTAAATGCTCCCACTTTTTTATCTCATCAGTCCATGTGTTTTTTGCAACCCTGAGCGGTGCGATTACAAGCACCTTGCACACCTCAAAGCTGTCAAAAAGGAGATTGCGAATTGCAGTCAATGTAATTGAGGTCTTGCCAAGTCCCATATCAATCAGCAGTGCTGAAATCGGATGAGTTTCAATATATCTGATTGCATATTCCTGATAGCTATGTGGCTTGTATTTCATCAATCATTCCTCCAATCTGCTCTACATCGTCAATCACATAAACCTTGAATCCCAATCGTTTCAGCATCTTATGCCGTGCAAACTGGAGTGCTCTCGGCTTTTGGCCATTGGATTTTAGTTCGACAAACGCAATTTTTTCATCAGGCAATAGGACCAAACGGTCGGGCATTCCATTGTAGTTTGGCGATGTGAATTTAAGGCAAAGCCCGCCTGCGTTTTCAACTGACTTTTTCAGCCTGCTTTCTATCTGTTTTTCTAACATTTCATACTCCGTTTCTATGATTTGCAGGGTGCATCAAGGGCGTTTACAGAACTTTTTACATATCGTATTTTTTAAGCCTTAGAAAAGTTTATACATACACCTTGATACACCTTGTCATTAGTCCGATTTACTCCAAAAAATTCTCGTCAATATCGTCATCTTTACAGATACGCAAGCCCTTAAAATAGCGCTTTCTGTTTTGCATAACACGCTCAAAGCCTGCATTTTCCAAGGCAAAATAAAAGTCAGCCGTATTGCGTACATACTCGTTTGTGTCGATACAGTAATTGCGATAGGTCTGATAGAGTGCCGACGAGCTTTCTTTGAAGCCTTTCCCCACCTCGCACTTGTCCTCGATAAAGTGTGCAAACCAATCGTTCTGACTGCGATATTCGCTTATCGCCTCCTGCACACATTTTGGAACAGGAATCTGATAGCCGAGTTCAATCACCTTTCTTGCGCCCTCGATTATCCACGAAAGGATTGCCTCTCCGGCATTGTCATACAAATATTCACTGAAATTCTTAATGTCGCTTTCACCTGTAATTTTGGCGTTAAACGGAATAACAATAAGTCGTCGCCAAATGCCGTCATCGGTAGCAGATACCCTAGGCAGGTGGTTGGTGTAAAGCACGAGCGTATGACATGGGGTAAACGAGAACGGGTCCTTGTATTTCTTTTCCGCAAAGATGTCATCAGTTGAACAGAGCTGTTTAACAGTTGAATCATTCAGCCTTGCACCCTCCTGCATTTCCGCTGCAATAAGCAAGCGTTTGCCCTTTATTTCTGCCATTTCGGGTTTGATATTTCTGCGACATCCTACGGTAAGCGTATCGGCTGAAATATTTCCCGAATAAAGTCCCAGCACTCTTGAAATGGAATTCCAAAAGGTTGATTTACCGTTGCGACCGTCACCATAGGCAATGATAAGTGCTTCTACATACACCTTGCCGATTACAACAAGTCCGCAAATCATCTGAACATAATCAATAAGTTCCTGATTGTTTTGGAAGATAAGCTTCAAGCTATCGAGCCAAAGCTGCATACCCTTTTGGCTTGGCGAAACTGATGTGATTTTAGTAATGAAATCCTCAGGTGAATGTTCTCTTGCTCCAACCAAACCCTTACGCAAATCATATGTAGCCTTTGGTGTGCAAAGGGCAAAGCAGTCTGCGTCCAAATCTTTCGGAGAAATTTCAAGCATAGGGCGTGATTCCTTTAAGGTTGATGTGATATTCTTTGAGTCTCTGCGTTTGATTGCAAATGCATGATACGCCTTTGCCGACTGGTATTCCTCGTACACCTTCAACTGTTCATCGTTCATAAGCTGTTCAGCCTTTGACCTTGATGTGCTGTCAAGAATATTCTGAGCCCCGCAGTTTTTAATTTTGTCAAGTGCTTCCGTCAAGTCATTATTAGCTTCCTTGAGCTGTCGCCTTGTGAGCTCGTGAGCTACCGCCTGCGCGCCCGGTTCGCTCTCCTGCCAATAGTGGTTCGAGTAACGGATAAAATGTGTGGCAGGTGAATAGCGAAGCTCGCTTGAAAAATGCTTTGCAAGCACCTCTGCTTGTCCCACATCAGAAAAGTCCTTTGGTTTATAGCTTTCCGTATCGTTGTAAAGCTTTGGCGGAATGTAGCCGTCCTGCTGACTAATGCGGTTATAAAAACGCTGAGCACTATGCCAGATAGTAGCAAGTTCAGATGATTCCAACGGTGGTACGCATTTCGTTGCTGCTTCAATAAATGCCTGATACGCTTTGTCAGCGTCACCGTATTTCTTGATTATTCTACCTGCAAATCTCGACATAGTTGCATTACGGCTTCCCTCGGGAATAGCCGTATTGCTATGCTGTTCGCAGCTCATATTCTCGTCGAAAACATCCTCGTTCAGAAACTCACTAAGATTCATACTGCCCGGATAAATTTTCACCTTTGCATTGCTTGTGCCAAAGAAAAATCTGGCGGAATCAAGTGCGTTGTCATCAAAATACGGGAACATTGAATTGACCAGCTTTTTCATATCCTTGTAAAGTGCAGAATCTGTCACATAATCAATTGGAAAAATAATATGGAATTTCGGCCTTGCTGGCTTGCCGTTCTTGACCTTGTTGTGTGAACGGCTGTAATGTACTGCAAAGGTCACATTTGGAAACGCCTGCATAACATCCTCAGGTGTAACCCAATCCTCTGGATTTTCGGAATGGTCGTTGTCGCAGTCAACAGGCAGGCAGTCACTGCCGATAAAGTTGTTTCCGCTGCGATAGCTGTTCTTGTATTCAGCACACACATAATCGTGACTAATTGCGGATTTCAGGCTATCCTCATCGAGAATAACCTGCTTATGCGGATAGGAGCAGTTGCCCGGATTACCAATAACATCAGCACTGTAAAGAGTAAACATCGGCAGCACTCCCTCTCCCGCTCTTTCTGTTTTTAATATTTAACATTGTTTTAGCCTCCTGTAATTTAATATTTTCGGGAGAACCCCCCTATTATCCACTGGAGATTAACCTCTCACTTGAGCGGATATTCTTAATCTTTTTTGTAAAAATCGGTTTCGTAACCGTCCGCGCGCAATAAAAGTCCCTTTGCCCACGGCGGAGCTTCTGACATAATTTTGCAGACCTCGCTAAGTGTAGTCCCCTGTTTTGCCTCAATCACCACTTCATCGTGAATGTGCATAACGATAGAGTAGTCTCGCAAATTTTTCATTGCGTAACAGAGAATATCCCTTGCAGTTGCCTGCACAATGTTTTCTACAAGCTTTGGTCCGTAGGTATCGAGGCGTTCCCATTTTTTCGTACTGCCAATGCCCTCATAAGTAATGCAGGAACCGCCGAACTTGTTAGTACCGACCTTCGGCTTCACATAGGCAAGCTTTCTGCCGGATGGAAGTGTAATAAATAATATTCCGCTTCGACAGGAAAAGGTCAGACCGTACGCGGTTGTTGTATGTTTATATTTCACGGCCTCCATAGCTGCTCGGTCCACAGTCCACCAGAGGTTGACAATATGCGGATTCGACTGTCGCCAAGCATCAACAAGCTGTAAAAGCTCGTCCTCGCTAAGTCCCATATCAAGAGCACCCATAGCTTTCAAGGCTCCAACCGAACCGCCATAACCAAGTGCAAGTTCTGCAATTTTACCCTTTTGACGCAGGTGACCGTTTATTCCATGCTTTTCAACCGGAACCTTGAACATCTGAGAAGCGGAAGCACAATAGATGTCGCCACCTTTGGCAAACACTTCCTGTCGCCATTTTTCATCCGCAAGCCACGCTATGACACGAGCTTCAATGGCAGAAAAGTCTGCCACATAGAAGTGTGTGTTTTCCTTTGAAATAAATGCCGTGCGTATAAGCTGAGATAAGGTATCCGGCACATCTTCATACAGCATTTGTACGGCGTCGTAATCGCCGGCTTTTACAAGCTCCCTCGCATGCGAAAGTTCGGCAATGTGATTTTGCGGAAGGTTCTGCATCTGAATGAGTCTGCCTGCCCACCTGCCGGTACGATTTGCTCCGTAGAATTGAAACATACCTCTTGCACGATTGTCTGCACACACGGCATTTTTCATAGCCTGATATTTACGAACCGAAGATTTTGCAATCTGTTGGCGAATGGTGAGTACATCAGCAAGGTTTTCAGGTGCAGATTTGAGTAATTTGGAAACCGTCTTTTTATCAAGGCTGTCTGTTTTTATGCCGTTGTCAGACAACCACTGCTTCATCTGAATAACCGAGTTTGGATTTTCAAGGCCTGTAATGCTTTTGAGGTTGGCAGTCAGTTCTTCACGGGAGCGGTTATCCATTTCAATAGCCTGTCTAACAAGCACCATATCCAGCCCCACGCCACGGTCGTTGATTTCCTGGTCGATATGATATTCCGTCCACACTTCATCGTGTACGGGAAATTTACGCAGCTTATGCTGTATGCCCATCTCGGTTTCAACATCTCGGATATTGTACTTCTTAAACATTACCCATTTGTCCGGAGCGTGAATTGGAAGATTTCTTGTGCGACCGCTGTTTGTTTTTGTTGCGATACAGGGCTGGCAGAAATATTTGATAAGTTCCTTACCTTCTGTAAGCTTTTGCTTTTCAAGCCCCAGTACCGTTCCAACGCCCTCCAAGGATAACGGAAGTCCCATTGTTGCCGCCCATACCATTGAACATCGCCAGCCTTTTGGATTCAGGTATTCGCCTGTCGGAAACCCTAAAAATCGTGAGAGGCATATGCGTTCAAATGCGGCATTAAACGCCCATTTTATAACTGAATCATCTGTAAGAGCCGACAGAATTTCATCTGGAATTTTCTCACCGTTTGCAAGGTCAACTACCTTTACAGGCTCGGAATCTACGCTGTATGCAAACAAGAGAAGTTCAAAATTTTCCGATTCGCAGTAGCGATACACTCCCGTCTTTGCAAGGTTTTGGTCGCTGTAAGTTTCAATGTCGATTGATATATTTTTCATAGCTTGTCCTTCCATAGTTTTTTCTAAAGCAGAACAGGTGACAAATACTCTCTGCCACCTGTCCTTATTTTATTTTCCGTCTGAATTTTTCTTGTGCTTATTTGCCCTATGCCTACACACAAAGCTCTTTATCATAATAACCACGTTGCCGATAAAGATTCCTGTGTAAGCACTAATGCAGATTACAAGCAATAATCTTTCAAGCTCACTCATATGCGTTCTCCTTTAGTTAAGAAAATCATCATCTTCATCAGATGCAAAATCAGATTCAGCAGATGCCTTGCCTCCAAGCGGTTCACCGTCACGAAGCTTCTGAAGATTATTAAGTCCACAAGCAATGCCCTTGTTGCCAGAGCTATTGAAAGCATAAAAACTGATACTTGCACGGCCGTACACACCGGAATAAACCTCAGAACGTGTAAGAATCGGGTTGCAATCCGCATCAACAATTCCAGGAGCGGAGGTAGCGTTGGCATTTACAAAATAGGAATTAGCATATGCCGCGTCATCAGGTCTTTCCATATCTCCGTCACGCAGTGGTGTTTTGATAGCAGAGAGCGCCGGCACACTTCTGCCGTTGCCCTTGAGCTTTGCCTCACCTTCCTTGTAAGCAGCCTTGATTGCAGCTTCAATCTTTGCAATAGTCTTTGTATCAGACTTTGGAATAATGAGAGATACACTGTACTTTGGTGTACCACCGTTAATTGATTTTGGCTCCCATACATTAGCGTAAGACCAACGAGTGTTAGGGCCAGTGATTACCTTCATAGGATTAGTTAATTTCATAATCTTGTTCATTTAATTTTCCTCCATAAAATCAGATTTTGCGTTGTTCATAGCCGGACGTTTATCGCTCTCCGGCACAAGAGTAGGTTTGCCTTGTGGCTTTTCAATGTAGCCTGCAAGAAGTTCATCAAAGCGAGTTTTGCCAAGAAGCTTCTGCATTGCAGTTATACCGAGAAGTTTCTTTTCGTAAGGGATAAATCCTGCGTTCGTAACTGCCTGAATCACGGCTTCTTCATTTGAATATTTGCGGTTGGCACGACCTTCAACTAACTTCCAGCCGTTCCATTTTTTACCGCTGATTGCCTGCTGCAGAGCGTATTCCTTAATATCAGATACCCACGCTACGAGCTCATCAACACGAGATAAGATAGCCTCGATTTCTGTATCTTCCAAAAGTGGCGGAAGCTTAAAATCGTACTTAGCAAGCATAAGGTTTGCTTCTGCTCTGGCACGGCATTCATATTTTGCTTTGCAGAATCCACACCATTCTCCGCAAAGGAAATTTCCTTCACCGGCAAAGGCAAGGTCTGCGGTAGGCTTCAACACTTCATCAGCCCATTTATACAGCTTGTCCTTAGCAATTTCAAAGGTGGAAATATTCTCTCGCCTTGGCTGGTAAATTGTCATACTGACATTGTCAATATCGTAAATATCATCAAAGAGTTCCAATGCACCGAGTGCATAGCACTTCATCTGCGGATTATCATCGGCCGATACCAGAACACCGATGCCGTGCTTGTAATCGCATATTCTCAATGTTCCGTCGGCAATGATAATGCAGTCGGCGGTGCCAAATCCCTGTTCAACCCAGCGGGAGAAATCTACTCTCTGTTCAATCAATACCTTCGGGTCAGAACAGCTTTCTTTGGCGGCCTCTACCACTTCAAGAATGTAGGCCACATAGCTATTGGCACAATTCTCCATTTCCTCGCTGTACCAAGCTAAACGCTTGGTCGGATTCATAGCCTTCAAGCCCAGTGCCTTCTTCAATTTGTACTCACAAAGCTCGTGAGCGTCAGTTCCTTGTGCAGCATAGTCACTGCCCTTATCATCGTAACTTTCACAAAGCCTTGCAGAAGGCGGACATTTCAACCACCGATATGCTGCTGATGCGGATAATAGTGCATGTCCGTTAGGTGGCATTGCCAAGTACCTCCGCATCCTTTAATAAGGCTTCATAATATTTAGAGTCAACTTCCGATAACCTTTTTGCTCCGTATTTCTCAAGCAATGTACGGACATCTGCAGTAAATCCTACACGGGACTTTTCTGCTAAAACTGCTCGCACATTTTCAAGCTTCAGCTCCGGTTTCTTTTCTGCACTATTAGATGCCTCGACAATAGAGTCACTAAACTGCTCTGCCAACCAATCAGCCGCCTCGTTAATTGCAGCTGCTGCATTGCGAAGCTCTTTGATAGTCATCGCCATATCGCTCATTTTGCTCATTGCAATAATCTCCTTTTTCTAACATTCTTTGCTGTTCAATAATCGCCATGTTTCTCGCCATTCTTGCGGATACATCAGAAATTGCTGTAAGTACCGAAATCAGTTCTCGGTCGTTACCACCCGAATCAAAGTAGTGTTTTCTCACCGTTGTCACCTCCAGTCTGAATTAGTTGTAAGGTCTGTTTTTTGTGCCTTACACTTACCACTGGAGATGAGTGGTGGCTTTGAGCGGAATATTTTTGAAAAATTTAAAAATATTTTTACATTTCAAAATGGCGAGATATTTCTGAATTATCAATCAATCAGCTTATGAAGCTCTTTTCTGATTCTTTTCATCTGATCAGCAAAGGTTCTCTGCTTGCGACCTAAGCGTTCTGCAATCTTGCGGTCAGAGAGTTCCTCTTTAAACATCTCGATGATAAGGTCCGCATCAGGATCAAGTTCACGAAACCTTTCAATCAGTTCTTTAAGAAGAATTGCATCAGAAATAACATCTTCCATAGTGGGCTCCCTATCTGGAATAGCATCATACATATTTGCATTACCGTCCTCTGTCGTAACATCTAACGAAAGCCTGTCTCCTGCTGCACTGTACTCACACAAATCACAATTAGCATCACATTTCCATATGTATTTCTTAGGGCACATGCAGCGGTGATGATACTGTTCACGCTTCTGAGTAGCCCATATTTCCGGATACAATGCTCTGTACTGAGCCTCTGTAATTTCAACAAGCGATACCTCGTGCGGTTTTTTCGCCTTGCGCAGTGGATAATAATACCTCTTACCTTTGTTGTCGTTGTTTGCCATGTTTTTTACCTCCGTTGGCTTGAATTTCCAAGCGGAGTAAAGAAGCATGGCTGCCAGTTTTCTTATACATAGTTGGTCACCTCATGCGGACTGCTCCGCTTTGTTTCTGGTGACCAGCCGTTCGCAGCTGGCACTCTATTTATTTAAATGTGAGACCCTCCCATCAACTGCGAACGCACCCCGTGACCACAGGAGGTGAGTTGACGGTTAGGTCAGACAGTTTAACGTCTTGTCCGGGACGTTATTTCTGTTTCCTTCCCATATTCGTTTCGCATGTATTTCTCGTTTTTTAACAAAAAAACTATGTAAAAACATAAATATTCATCAAAAAACATAGAAATATGTTTGATAGTGTGATATAATATTGAAAATTGATTTTGCAAAATCTGCTCTCTCAAACCACAATTCAAGTATAGAAAATATGGCTAAAAAAGTACTTGCCACCGTTTTGCCACTGTTTTGCCACGTTTTTACCGAGAGCATAACGAGGAGGCCGTCGCTAATGAACGAATTGAATATGTCATCATTCATCCAAATAATGCAGACTGGACTAATGACACATGACAAACAGGAAAGTGCGGGTAGATTTTTGCTTGAATCAGTAACGATGCTGGAAGATTCGCTGTGCACAACAAATTTGGATTCAAAAAAAAATAAGTCGTCTGGTAAGCCGGAAAGACCCGGTCCCAGACGACATCAAGCAAGCCGCATTAAAGAGTGATATTGCATTAGGCGTTAAAGAGTATTTTGAAAAAGAAGTTATGGCAGATTTGAATCCATATACAAAAGATGATGTGATTCAGAAACTGATGAATGTGGTAGTTCAGGATACTGAAATTGCTCAGAGGAAAAAGGAACAATTTCAAAATATATTTAATTTAAAGGACGATGCATATTTTCTTTATAGTGTTTTTATGTATGTGATTCAAAGAAACAATAAAAAATCATCGGATACTGTTGAATATCAGGACGCACCGCTACTGGCTGAAGTAAATTACGAATGCCCGATTAAGCACGTAAAACTCGTAGAAAGAGTTAAGGGAATACCTAAAAAGAAATATGAAATCACTCGGATTTTTCCTGATGGATTACCGCAGGATTTAGCAAATGAGTTTGATGCAGTGCGTGCCAAACCTAAGAATTTAGATTCTCCGACAAACTTGATAGCATTAAGTTCAGAAGCATCGGAAGAATATTTGTTAAAACCGACAGTTGAAGAATATAAAAATCTCTGTGAAATAAAACAATTGAGTAGTAAGCGATATAAGGCTGTCAACGAAATCAATAGAATTGATTTAGAAGAAGAAATTAGAACCGTTATTGACAGACTGGTTTCACTTAAGGCTTCTGATAACCTTCCAAAATTGGAGTATGAAGCTTTAAGAATTGATGAGAAAATTGAGAACGTCCTGCTTCAGAATGAAGTGAAAAATCATGTTGTTCAATATTACTGCTATATTGAAGGTGTTTTTTCAGACATAACGGATGCTTTTGATGATATTGCTGGTGAAATTAAGTTGATTTCTCGAAAGTTAGAAAGAACAGGGATGTCGCAAGAAGAAGTTATTTATAATCTGACCGAATGGATATACAATAAATCATTTAAGGGAGCAGCCAAGGGAAAGATGGCATGCATGATTGTGGTTTGCTTCTTCATTCAGAACTGTGAGGTGTTTTATAAGAATGAAATTTCCAAGTAAAGTAACTTCATATAAAGAAAGCAGTCTTGCGTTATTTCCGGTTATTTTGAAACAGCTGGAAAAGAAAGACATGATGGCTTCAGATTTATATAAAAAAACGAAGAAAAAGGTATCAGGAATACAAGAATTTTTAGAAATCCTTGATAGCCTTTATGCATTAAATAAAATAGAACTTGTAGGGAAGGTGCTTCATTATGTTGGTTGAAATATATTGTGACAAATTTAAAACTGGCGGTAAAAATGGTGAAGTGCGTCCACCAATAACATTCCATGAAGGATTGAATGCTGTTATTGGTGATGAAGATAGGTCGAATTCTATCGGAAAATCAACACTGCTTATGATAATTGATTTTGTGTTTGGTGGAAAAGATTACATAGCCAAATGCACAGCAGTTCAAGATAATGTGAAAGAACATAATATATGCTTCACCTTAAGATTTGAAGGTGTTGAATATTCCTTTATGAGAAACACCGTTAAATACAATAAAGTAATAAAATGTAATAGACAATATATTCCTTTGGAAGGCGAAAATTCAATGACGATTGATGAGTATACAGCGTTTCTTGGAAAGATGTATGGAATGCAATTTGAAGAATTAACATGGCGTGGATTGATGTCCAAACATATTAGAATTCATGGTCGTGACACAATGGATGCTTCAAGGCCATTACAAGAGGCAAAGGATGGCAGGCAAACAGATGATATCAAGAGATATCTAAAGCAATTTGAAAGATATGCTATTGTTGAAAAACAAATAAATCAAGCAAAGGTTGCTGAAGATGAGAAGGAAGCTTTTAGAAAATCCGTATCATTTAATCATATTAGAATGGCCAGCAGTAACAAAGAATATAAGGCTAATAAAACAAAAATCGCCGAGCTTCAGATTAAAGAAAATGAATTAGCTGAGAATAGCAGCAAGGGATTGCTTGATCTTAGCAGTATGCAAGCACAGCAATTAAGTGAATTGAACAGTAATTTGATTAGTTATAACAGACAAAGGGCCAGAGTACAAACCCAGCTTAATTCGCTAAGGAGGGAAATGGTGGAGGGAAAGAAAACGTTCAAGAGATCTTACTCTGATTTAGAAAAATTCTTTCCTGGAGTAGAATTCAAGACCATAGCAGAAATTGAAAAATTCCATCAGGTATTATCGAAGGTGCTTCAGGATGAGTTTAAGGAAAGCGAAGCTGACTTAGCAACTACGTATATAATGCTTGGAAATGAAATTGCAAAGATAAAAGAGCAGATTGCGAAAATAAAGAATATCCCGAATGTTACACAGGCTGTGTTGAAGGAATATGCACGTATCACAACTGAACTTAACAACCTTCAGGCTGCGAATGAGAATTATAAAACATTTAATGGACTGAAGAAAACTGCAAAGGACTATGCAAATGCAAGAGATGAAATCATCGTTAAACAGCTTTCTGAAATTCAAGACATTGTCAATAATAAGATGAAAGAAATCACTACACAAATTGTGCGTGATAAGAAATTGATTTCACCTGCGCTTCATTTAGAAAAGATAAGTTCCTATTCATTTGATACAAAAGGTGATGATGGAAGCGGTGCAGGTCAAAGAGGTTTAATTACATTTGATTTGGCAAATATGGAAGTTTCCGATATTCCGTTTGTTATTCATGACGCAGATTTAATGGACCCGGTAGAGAAACCGATACTTACAGAGCTGATTAAATACTACGATTCAGTAAAGAATCAGAAAAAGCAAGCGTTTGTTTCTTTCAGGTCCTACGAATTTTATGCAGAAGAGATTCGACCTACAATAGAAAAATGTAAAGTTATACAACTTGAAGCTAATGGGCAAGAACTATTTGGTTGGGCATGGAACAAGGAGAAAGAAAATGAGTAAGGAGAAAGAGGAAAAAGAATTAAAGACTCATTTCAGTTTTAATCCAATCTGGAAGTTGCTGATAGATAGAAATTTGAAGAAACGTCAGCTTCAAAAATGAGTGATGTTAGTCCAGCATCCATTGCAAAAATGGGACGGAATGAGAATGTCACAACAGAGGTGCTTTTTTAAGAACCCGTGAAGCATTGGATTGCAACATAGAAGATATTATAGAGCGAATTCCAGTAGTAAAGAGCGAAAAGAATGGTACTAAGTCCTGATTATAGGACATGTATTGATGCAATATATAATAGACAAAGAATCAAGAAAAAATGAGCATGATTAGTCATGCCGAGTCAAGGAGATGGAATTGATGGAAGTGAAAGTATTTGATAACGTTACGGAGATAGTCCGTGACGATATGGCATCTACTATCAATAGGGGCAGCAAGGTTTCTATTGCTGCAGCTTGCTTTTCCATGTATGCCTACAAAGAATTAAAGAAGCAGCTGGAGTCAGTGGATGAATGTCGTTTTATTTTTACTTCTCCAACATTCGTTACAGAGAAAGCAGAAAAGCAAAAACGTGAATTTTATATTCCAAGACTAAACCGTGAGAGTAGTCTTTATGGTACGGAATTTGAAATTAAACTTAGAAATGAAATGACCCAGAAGGCAATAGCAAAAGAGTGTGCTGACTGGATAAAACGCAAAGCAATCTTTAAATCCAATACTACTGGTGAGAATATGGGAGGTTTTATCACAGTTGAGAATAAACAACAGCAGGTAGCTTATATGCCTATAAATGGTTTTACTACTGTTGATATTGGATGCGAGCGCGGTAATAACAGCTATAACATGATAAACCGTTTTGAAGCACCATTCTCTACCTCATATCTTCAACTTTTCGAGAATTTATGGAATGACAAGGATAAGTTGCAGGATGTTACTGCTATTGTGGTTGAAAATATAAAAACAGCATATAATGAGAATTCACCGGAGTTTATTTACTTCATGACACTATATCATGTGTTTAGTGAATTCCTTGATGATATTTCAGAGGATGAATTACCTAACGAGGCCACTGGATTTAAACAGAGTAAGATTTGGAATCTGTTATACGATTTCCAGAAAGATGCTGTATTAGCCATCATTAATAAATTGGAACGATATAACGGATGCATTCTGGCTGATAGCGTAGGTCTTGGTAAAACATTCACCGCACTTGCAGTAGTGAAATATTATGAGAACAGAAACAAAAGTGTTCTTGTTCTTTGCCCTAAGAAACTGGCAGAAAACTGGAACACTTATAAAGATAACTATGTAAATAATCCGATTGCTGCGGATAGGCTAAATTACGATGTATTATTCCATACTGATTTATCAAGAACACATGGTTTCTCTAATGGTCTGGATTTAGATAGATTGAATTGGGGTAATTATGACCTTGTTGTAATTGATGAATCTCATAACTTCCGTAATGGTGCAGGCACCCATGCAAATACTCGTGAGAACCGCTATGTGAAGTTAATGGATAAAATCATCAGAGCCGGTGTTAAGACTAAAGTTTTGATGTTGTCTGCAACTCCTGTAAATAATAGATTCGTTGATTTGAAGAACCAGCTTGCTATCGCCTATGAAGGTGATTCTGAAAACATGAATAAGCAGCTGAACACAACAAAGACAATTGAAGAAATCTTCAAACAGGCACAGAGAGCCTTCAATACATGGAGCAAGCTAGAACCTGAAAACAGAACAACAGATGCGCTTCTTAGAACACTTGACTTTGATTTCTTTGAATTGCTCGATAGTGTTACGATTGCTCGTTCAAGAAAACATATCGAGAAATATTACGATACCGCTGAGATTGGAAAGTTCCCTGAAAGAAGAAAGCCCGTATCGCTGCGTCCGAAGCTTACGGATTTGAATGATGCCATAAACTACAATCAGATATATGAGCAGCTGATGACTTTATCCCTCTGCATCTATACGCCTTCGAACTACATATTTCCAAGCAAGATGCAGAAGTATATCGACCTTACTCATAACAAGGGTGATAACCTGACACAGACCGGTCGTGAAGAAGGTATCAGAAGATTAATGAGCATCAATCTCTTAAAACGTTTGGAAAGCTCGGTAAATTCTTTCCAGCTGACACTTCAGAGAATCAAAGCGCTTATTGACAGCACGATTGATGCTATCAACCGCTTTGAGAAATACGGCAAGGCAGATATTGACATGTATGAAGCCAGCGACTCTGAGTGGGATATTGACGACAACAACACCGAGTATTTCACAGTCGGCAAGAAAATAAAAATCGAGCTGGCTGATATGGATTATAAGTCATGGCGCACAGAATTAAAGGCAGATGCAGATGTCCTTGAATTACTGACTTTAATGGTTGCAGATATAACTCCGGAGCATGACTGCAAGCTTCAGGAATTATTGAAACTAGTATCCGAAAAAATCAGGAATCCAATCAATCCGGGAAACAAGAAAGTTTTGATTTTCTCAGCTTTCTCAGACACAGCAGAGTACCTTTATGACAACGTCAGTACATATATCAAAAAGCAGTATGGCTTGGATACAGCGGTTATTACAGGTTCTATTGATGGCAAAACTACCATCAAAGGATTCAGAGCTACCCTCAATAACGTGCTTACATGCTTCTCACCAATTTCAAAAGGCAAAGATGTGTTAATGCCCGGAAGTAAAACTGAAATCGATGTGTTGATTGCTACAGACTGTATTTCCGAAGGACAGAACCTTCAGGACTGCGATTACCTTATAAACTATGATATTCACTGGAATCCGGTGCGTATTATTCAGAGATTTGGCCGTATTGACCGTATCGGCAGCAGGAATGCGTATATTCAGCTGGTGAATTTTTGGCCGGATATGAACTTGGATGAATACATCAATCTTAAGGGCCGAGTAGAAACAAGAATGAAGATTTCGGTTATGACTTCTACAGGCGATGATGACCTTATCAATCTGGAAGAAAAGGGCGACCTTGAATATCGTAAGCAGCAGCTGAAACGTTTGCAGGAAGAAGTTGTCGATATTGAAGATATGTCCAGTGGTATTTCCATCATGGATTTAGGTCTGAACGAATTTAGATTAGACCTTCTTGAATATGTAAAATATCATGGCGACTTAGATAAAAAGCCTAAGGGACTACATGCTGTTGTACCTGCTACGGACGAACTTCCTGAAGGTGTTATCTTCATTCTGAAAAATATAAATAACAGTGTAAACATAGATAACCAAAACAGAATCCATCCGTTCTATATGGTTTATATTGGAATTGATGGCGAAATCATATGTGACTATTTGAATCCAAAGAAGATGCTGGATGATATCAGACTTCTTTGCAGAGGAAAGAAAGAACCTATCAAGGAGCTGTGCCGCAAGTTTAACGAGGAAACAGATGACGGTAGAGATATGACTGAGATGTCAGAGCTTCTCAGCGAAGCAATCAACTCAATCATTGACTGTAAGGAAGAAAGTGATATTGACAGTCTGTTCTCTGCTGGCGGTACATCAGCACTGATGTCAGCAGTATCAGGACTTGATGACTTTGAACTTATCTGCTTCTTGGTTGTTAAGTAGACGGAGGGCGAACAATGATAGGATTGCCGAAAACAACGGAATTCAACAAAAGGATTCCGAAACAAAAATTCTATGAAAATATGGATATCTCCCCTGCGTTAAAGAAAATATTTGTTGAGCAGGTTAAGATTATCTATTGGAGAAACAAGATAGCAGCTTCTACTACTAACCTTGCAGCCGGAACCTATGTAATGGAACTGGAGGTGTTTGAGGTTAGATTAAACAGTCCGGTACTTGATGATAGCTTGTTAAGACAAATTGATAAGGAAATCCCATATCACATCCTGTTCTTACTTGAGTATCAAGGAAAATACCAAGCATGGATTGGATATAAGGAAGCTGCAGCGTCTGGTAATATGGCTTTTAAAGTAAACGGATATTACCATACAGAATGGTTAGTTGAGGATGAGCTGCCATTAAAGCTTGAAGGTTTGAATGTTGATGCGGTATATGAAAACTTTGTGCGTCAGATAGCCGGAGATAAGTTAAAAACTGAAGCTGCCGGTGAAAGTCTGAAAGAGTCTGTTGCACGAGATGAACAGAAACAAGCTTTACAAAAGCAAATAACAAACCTGCAAGCGAAAATCCGCAAAGAAAAACAGCTTAATAAACAGATGCAAATGAATACTGAGCTAAAGAAGCTCAAGAAAGAATTGGAGGCGATGTAATGGACAAAATGAGAATGGAATCGGTAGATTTGACTGCTCAGAATATAGAAAAAATCGGTGCGATGTTCCCGAACTGCATCACAGAAACAGCCGATGAAAACGGTAAGCTGAAAAAAGCAATAAACTTTGAAATGCTGAAACAGATGCTCTCTGATGAAGTTGTTGATGGTGATGAATCTTATGAGTTCACATGGGTTGGTAAAAAAGCAGCCATTATTGAAGCGAATAAGCCTATAAGAAAAACTTTACGTCCTTGTCCTAAAGAAAGCTTGAATTGGGATAGTACAGAAAATCTTTATATTGAAGGTGATAACCTTGAGGTTCTAAAACTTCTTCAGGAGAGCTATCTTGGTTCTATTAAAATGATTTATATTGACCCCCCATACAATACAGGAAATGATTTTATCTATAATGACGATTTTAAGATTTCAAGTTCTGATTATTCTGAAGAAATTGGTGAGTATGATTACGATGGATATAGATTATTTAAGAATACAGATAGTAATGGAAGATTTCATTCAGATTGGGATTCTATGATATATTCCAGATTGTTGCTTTCTAGAAATCTATTAACGCCAGATGGAGTTATTTTTATTAGTATAAATGATAACGAAATTAGTAGCCTTAAAGATATATGCAACGAAATTTTTGGTGAGACCAATTTTTTGGCAACTTTGATATGGGATAAAAATCATAGTGCACAAGCAGGGATTTTTAAAGTATATCATGAATACATTTTGGTGTATTGCAAGGATATAATGAACATAAAAACGCCTAAATCTATAGAGCATGATTTATTTGAAGCTGGTGCTATGAAAAAAGTTTCTGGGAGACACCCAGCTTCGGAATTTACTTTTCCAGCTGGAACGAGGTTTGATGCACCTGATGGCACAATTCTTGAGGGGACATATGGAGGTACTGAAAAAGTTGAGGTGATAAAAGGAAAGTTAATCGCAAAAAATGGAAAGACTTTGGAAGATGTAACTTTAAAAGCTGGGTTCACACAGGCAAATCAGATGAAACAATTTTTTTACGGCGATAGGGATTCGCTGGTTGATTCACAAGGTCAGAAAATTGTTGAGTTCTATTTTAACTCAACAGGAAAAATTAAAATTGTAAAAGAGCGAAGTGTGGAATCACCACAAACAACCTGTCATTACGGAACACAAGGTGCGGCATCTACTGATTTGGCAAATTTATTTGAACTCGATGAATCTCCATTTAGTTCTCCTAAACCAGTATCGATGTTGAAGGATTTTATTATTCGTTTTATGAGTGATGGAGATACAATACTTGATTTCTTTTCAGGAAGTGCAACTACTGCGCATGCTGTATTTGAAGCGAATGTTCATAATAATATGAAAGTGAAATACATTTTAGTTCAAATAGCAGAAGACTTGGACAAAAGTCTTGAGTCGGCCCAAAAGGATGCTGTGAGAACATTGCAAGTTGGCATTGAGTTTTTGGATAGTGTAAAAAAGGAACATACCATTTGTGAAATCGGCAAGGAAAGAATCCGCAGAGCTGGGGCAAAAATCAAAGAAGAGAACCCGAACGCAACAGACCTTGATACAGGTTTCAGAGTGCTGAAACTCGATGAAACAAACATGACAGATGTTTATTATTCCCCGAACGATTATTCGCAAGGAATGCTTGCAATGCTTGAATCCAATGTTAAGGCAGACAGAACAGAACTTGACTTGTTATTTGGTTGCCTCCTTGAATGGGGACTTCCGTTATCGCTTCCATATAGCTCAGAGAAGATTGATGGATTCACTGTTCATAATTATAACGATGGTGACCTTATTGCCTGCTTCGATGAGAATGTTCCTGATAATGTAATTAAGGAAATCGCAAAAAGACAGCCACTTCGTGCAGTATTTCGTGATAGTAGTTTTGCTGATAGTCCATCCAAAATTAATGTTGGTGAAATATTTAAGTTGATGGCACCTGATACAAGAGTAAAAGTAATTTAAGGAGACCACTATGAAACTGCAATTTAAGCATCAGAAGTTCCAAGCAGATGCAGCAAAAGCAGTTGTTGATGTGTTTGCAGGACAACCTTATCTAACCCCATCATATATGATGGATAGAGGTAGTGGTACTTATCATTAATCAGCAACAGAAGAACTTGACTATACCGGCTGGAGTAACCACAAAATTGTACCTGAATTAAATGATAGATTGATTCTGGAACATATAAACACAATTCAGAGAGCAAATCAGATTACGCCTTCTACAAAGTTGGAAGGCAGATATAATCTGACAATTGAGATGGAAACCGGTGTAGGTAAGACATATACATACATCAAGACGATGTATGAACTTAACCGTGCTTATGGATGGAGTAAGTTTATCGTTGTTGTACCAAGCATCGCTATCCGTGAAGGTGTATATAAGTCATTTCAGGTAACGCAGGAGCACTTTGCTGAAGAATATGGAAAGAAGATTCGTTTCTTTATCTACAATTCTAAACAGCTTACTGAGATAGACCGTTTTGCATCAGATAATTCTATCAACGTTATGATTATCAATTCTCAGGCATTCAATGCTAAGGGTAAGGATGCAAGACGAATTTACATGAAATTGGATGAGTTCCGCTCACGTCGTCCAATTGATATTATTGCAAAAACAAATCCTATTATGATTATTGATGAGCCACAGTCTGTAGAAGGTAAGCAGACAAAGAAAAACTTAAAGCAGTTTAATCCTTTAATTACCCTTCGTTATTCTGCAACTCATAAGTCAGATAGTATATACAATATGATTTACCGCTTGGATGCTATGGAAGCCTACAACAAGCATCTTGTTAAAAAGATTGCTGTTAAAGGTATCACTGAATCCGGTAGTACAGCGACTGAAAGTTATGTTTATCTTGAGAGTATCAACCTTTCAAAAGCTGCTCCGACTGCAACGTTACAATTTGATTTCAAAGGTGCAACCGGCATCAGAAAGATTACTCGTACTGTTTCAGAAGGATATAACCTTTACGACAATTCAGGTCAGATGGAAGAGTACAAACAGGGATTTGTTATATCCAGAATTGATGGACGTGACGACTCTGTTGAATTTATCAACGGTATTAAGTTTTATGCAGGTGATGTAATCGGTAAGGTCTCAGAAGACCAACTTCGCCGTATCCAGATTAGAGAGACAATTCTTTCTCATATTCAGAGAGAAAGAGAACTGTTCTACAAAGGCATCAAAGTCCTTTCACTGTTCTTCATTGATGAGGTCGCTAAGTACAAGCAGTACGATGCAGCTGGCGAACCGATGAACGGTATCTATGCTGATATGTTTGAAGAGGAATACAACGATATTATAAATAACCTGCAGATAGGTATTGGTGAAAATGACTACTTAAAGTACCTTTCTGCAATCCCTGCAGAAAAAACTCATGCCGGTTATTTCTCTATTGATAAGAAAGGAAATATGATTGATAGTAAGGTTGCACGTAAAGAAACAACAACCGACGACGTTGATGCATACGACCTTATTATGAAAAATAAAGAGCTTCTTCTTGATAGAAATCCTAAGAAGTCGCCTGTACGTTTTATCTTCTCACACTCTGCACTTCGTGAAGGATGGGATAACCCTAATGTATTCCAGATTTGTACTTTGAAGCAGAGCAGCAGTGATGTTCGTAAGCGTCAGGAAGTAGGACGTGGTCTCCGTCTCTGCGTAAATCAGGACGGTGAACGTATGGATACAAATGTACTTGGTAATGATGTTCACAATGTAAATGTTCTTACTGTAATTGCGAGTGAAAGTTATGACAGCTTTGCTAAAGGCCTTCAGAATGAAATTGCAGAAGCAGTTGCAGACAGACCAAAGGCAGTTACTGCAGAATTGTTCATAGGTAAAGTTATCAAGGACGATAAGGGCAATGAACAGGTTGTTGACGGCGACACAGGTAGAGCGATTCACTTTGACCTTATTGTTAATGGCTACATTGATAAAAAAGGCGTTCTTACTGATAAGTACTATGAAGATAAAGCAAATGGTGAATTGAAGGTTGCAGAAGAAGTAGCTGATTCCGCTGCATCTGTAATAGAAATTATCGATTCTATCTATGACAGCAGAGCTATGCAGCCTGAAAATGCTCGTAGTAACAATGTTGAACTCAAGGTTGATGAAAGCAAACTTGCTATGCCGGAATTTAAGGCACTTTGGAACAAGATTAATTCAAAGTCAGTTTATGTTGTTGATTTTGATACTGATGAACTTATAAGAAAATCTATCGATTCATTAGATAGAAAACTTCGTGTTTCAAAGATTTACTTCAAGGTTGAAACCGGAGCAATGGAACAGATTAAATCAAAAGAAGAACTTGTAAGCGGAGCATCTTTCGTTAAGGAAGAATCTGCAAGTTATGGAAATACCATAGCCGCAAGCAGCAATGTCAAATATGATTTGATAGGAAAGCTTGTAGATGAAACCGGACTTACAAGAAAAGCTGTCATTCAGATTCTGCAAGGAATCCAGCCTGCAACATTCAATCAGTTTAAAAACAATCCGGAAGAATTCATCATAAAGACAGCAGCACTTATTAATGATGAGAAGGCAACAGCCATTATTGAACATATCACATACGACGTTATGGATGATAAGTATGGCACAGATGTATTCACTGACCCGACAATCAGAGGGCGCTTAGGCGTGAATGCGATGAAAGCAAATAAACATTTATATGACCATATCGTGTATGATTCATCTAATGAGCAGGCTTTTGCAACAGAATTGGATACAAATACAAACGTAGCAGTGTATGTTAAATTACCAGATGGATTCTATATTTCAACACCGGTTGGACATTACAATCCTGACTGGGCAATCGCATTCTATGAAGGAACTGTTAAACACATTTACTTTGTTGCAGAGACAAAGGGTTCTATGAATTCAATGCAACTTCGTTTAATCGAAGAATCAAAGATTCACTGTGCAAGAGAACACTTTAAGGCCATCAGCAATGACGAGGTTGTTTACGATGTAGTAGATAGCTATAAGTCGCTGCTTGATATTGTAACAAAGTAAGAAGGAAATCCTATTTCTTTAAAAAAGCTGCAATAACCATCCGTTCCAGCAAAGCGGAATATATAACATATGTTGCCTTTGCTGGTAACAAGCAATATAGTCTTGAATGCGCTACGAGGATAAGAATATATGACTGACACGAAAGACGATAACTACATTGTACGATGTGGATGTTCGTACAATCAATTAACATATAAATAAGACATATTCTGATTCTGAAATCGGGGAAGATACAACTATCTGGAATTTCCAGATAGTTCAAACTGAAGGTTCACGTTAGAGGACTCGTGATGCCAAACTTTTTGCTCAAAATAGGTTATTTATGTCAAACTTTGATAAGTACATGTTGATATTAGAAGAAAACGCTAAGAAATGTTGTCCTGATGCAAGGTCGACACAATGAAATTCAGCAACTCAAGTGTTTTGACTGTACGGTTAAGCCAGAAGAGTTTTCCACAAATGTATCATAAAATGTTAAATCTCCCTGTTTCATAAAGTGAAACAAAGAGATTTAATTTCAGAAGTTATATGATATTATTTGCAAAAGCAATTACATATCGCCTCTACCCTACCCTTTTGTAATTTTAAAGCATAAATTTTATGCTAATTTTCTAAAAAGCGTAGGTAAGCAAAAGGACTTTTACAATATCAATTAAAGTGGACTTGTTCCCGTATTGATATGCTATGTTTCCGTAAACAGACACCCTTGCAAACATCAATTAGCCGGTATCGTGCCATGTGGAGACGGTTGTTCTTTTGTCCCAACTAAAACAAAAGCCAGATGATTACATTAATGTTACGATTGAACTTGATGATATGGATATAACATCAGCAGAGACTAAGGCAACATATGATGAGATAAAGAAGTATGTGTCTGAACATAATGCCGGAATGAAGGTTTCTAATCTGTATATATCACAGATAAAGAAGAAATGCGGAATTGAGGTTGGAAAGAATTATAATTTACCTAAAAATGAAGACAGTAGGCAACCACAGTGTCCGGAAGATAAAGAGAGAGCAATTGTGGAGGCATTGGAGCATTTTAAGATGATTCAGCAGAAATAAAAGGAGTTTAATAAAGGAGAATACTGACTTATGAAAATACATATTATTGGTTGCAGTGGTTCTGGAAAAACCTATTTAGCAAATGCACTTTCAAAAAAGTATAATATTTCCCATTTCGACTTAGATGATATTCAATGGGATAATAACGCCAAAGAATATGGCAAAAAGAGAACGCTTGATGAACGAAAAGCGTTATTACAAGAAATATTATATAATAATGATGAGTGGATAATTGAGGGGGTATATTATGCCTGGGTACAGCAAAGTTTTGATGAAGCTGATAAAATATATGTTTTAGATATGCCTGGTTATTTATATAAAAGTAGAATTATTATGCGCTCTATAAAAAGAAAATTGGGAATACAAAAAGGAAAAAGAGAAACTTTGAAATCGGTCTATAACCTTTTGAAATGGACTAAAACTTTTCAGAATAAAAATCTGAAAGAAATAAGAAGTATTTTAGATAGATATGATGATAAAGTTATATGGCTATCAAGAAAAAAAGATGTAGAGAAAATAATAAAGGCAGTATGATAACTTCAAGTTTGTATGTATGGTAAAGCTAAACAGTATTTTAGCAACATATCTTGAGTGGGGGGCAGAAAGCGCCCCCAAATAGTGAAAGTGGCTCCATTTTGTGCCCCCGTTTTTTGAAATCTGGAATCTAAACAAGATTACAATGAAATCAGAATATAAAAAGTGGGGGCAAAAAGCGCCGTCAAAATCATAAAGTGGGGGCGGAAAGCGCCACCAAAATGATAAAATGTAATTGCAGAGGTGGAAATGAACAATATTATTACAACTAAAAGATTAACAATAAGACCGATAGAGCTTGAAGATGTATATGAAATTCATAAATACGCAAGCGATAAGGGTATAACAATGATGATGTTCCTGCCAAATGAAAGCTTAGAGGAAACCATAAGATTTGTTGAGTATGCAGTAAACGAATGGAACAAAATTGAACCTGATGACAGAGAATATGTAATAATCTTTAACGAAACAATAATTGGTGGTATAAATTTGGGATACAGCAAAGATCGTAAATCATGCGAAATCGGATGGACAATACATAAAATGTACAGAAACAAAGGTTTTGCGACCGAAAC
>ERZ791689.222-NODE-222-length-33785-cov-3.99878_pt1 | contig 33785 bp, 33 predicted proteins | sample MGYA00509957_ERZ791689 | MGnify/ENA primary metagenome ERZ791689 (study PRJEB30046, sample SAMN00715167) | human gut metagenome | study: EMG produced TPA metagenomics assembly of the A metagenome-wide association study of gut microbiota in type 2... | reverse complement strand
ACAATTAAATTGCAAGCAATATAAAAGGAGAGAAAAACATTGAGTAAATTTTATGATTTTGAAGCGGAAGATGTAATGTGTAACATGCATAAAATGGAGGAATATCAGGAACAGGGTTTTGGGATTTTAGATTTCCCTTGCAATCAGTTTGGAAATCAGGCACCGGGCACCAACGAGGAGATCGTGTCATTCTGTGATGCAAAGTTTGGAATCACATTCAAGCACTATGCAAAAATTGACGTGAACGGCGCAGATATCAAATGGAACTTTACAAAGTTTTTAATTGACCGGGAAGGCAATGTGGTAGAACGGTTTGAGCCGACAACAGACATGGATGTGGTAGAGGAAAAAATCAGAGAAATTCTATAATGTTGTAAAAACAACGGAAATTCTGCTCCCAATTGCGTATAGTAAAGATAAAAAAAAGGAAACTATATATGAAAATAAATCGCACAGTATCATTGCCAAAAGGAGCGTAGGAAGTATGAATAGAGAAGAGCAGAAGCAAACCATTAAAGATTACCTGAAACGCCTCGGAGCAGGCGAGGAATTGGAGAGTGTCCGCGTTGATTTTGTGAAAAAATTTCAGTCGGTAGACGCGGCAGAGATCATGAATGCAGAGCAGGAACTTATCAAAGAGGGAACACCGATCAGTGAAGTGCAGAGATTGTGTGATGTTCATTCTGCGTTGTTTCATGGAAAAACAAGAGAAGAGCAGATCGCAAATGCCCCAAAAGCAACGGTAGATTCTATCCGGGAACAGAGATTTGCAAAGACGGCGGAGCTTGTGAAGATTCTGGGGCATCCGCTTCACACATTTACGTTGGAGAACGAAGCACTTGCCAAAACGATTGAAAAATGCAGGGAAGCCCTAAAGAATGGGCATGTAGAGTACAAGCTTATAGAAGAAGTCCGTCAGCTTGCGATCCATTATGCCAAAAAGGGAGATCTTCTTTATCCGCATTTAAAGGTAAAGTATGAGATCAGCGGTCCGTCGGATGTTATGTGGACGGTGGATGATGAGATACGGGATGAATTTGCTGCGCTGGCGAAAAAAGCGGATTCACAGGATGATGAGTGGAAAAAACGTTTCGAGGCGGTACTCACAAGAGCAGACGAGATGATCTATAAAGAAGCCAATATTCTTTTTCCAAATTGTGCATTTAACTTTACGGATGAGGAATGGTTTGGAATCTACCGGGACTCAAAAGACTACGCGGAGTGTTTTGGTGTAGAAAACGGAGTCTGGGAGGACGCAGAGAAGGCACAGGACGTAAAGATGTCGTCTATCAGTCAGGATGAGATTGTCATGGCAGGCGGTCACATGACCGTGGAGCAGCTGACAGCAATGCTGAATACCATCCCACTGGAGATTTCGTTTGTGGACACAGATAATATCAACCGCTTTTTCAACGAAGGTCCAAAAGTGTTCAAAAGACCGGGAATGGCGATTGACAGAGAGGTGTTCTCCTGCCACCCACCGAAGATCGAACAGCAGGTACGCCGTATTATTGAAGAATTCAGAGCGGGAACACTTGATAAAGTACCTGTCTGGATGGATAAAAACGGCAGAACCATGTTAGTCACTTATATGGCAGTCCGCGATAAAAGCGGAAAATATCTTGGAACCATGGAACTGGTACAGGATATGGAATTTGCAAAAGAGTATTTTCAGAAATAATTAATAAGTGGAAATCTCCTTATGGGAAGCAGCACGATATTCGCGTGGTCTGCTTCCCATAATTGTTTTAAACTGCTTTGAAAAATAACTTGGGTTGGAAAAACCACAGTTTAATGCGATCTCTGTGATGGGAGCGTCGGAATCTGTCAGCAGTTTTGCGGCATGGAAAATACGGATCCGCTGCAAATATTCGATCGGACTGTAATGCAGATACTGCTGAAAAATGCGTTGACATTCTCTGGGACAGATATTTGCAGTGTCCGCAATCTCTGAGACAGAAATGGTTTTATCTAAATTTCGGTGCAGCCAGGTCAGCATTTTTTTCAGGCGTTCGTCTTGTATCGGAGAAATAGAAGGGCTGGAATCCACAGACATTTTGGACAAAACACAAAGCAGGATATTGGACAGCGCATTCCGTACCTGAAATTCATATCCGTAGTTTTCACTGATACAGGCATGGTAGGCACAGTCAAATTCCTGAAAATACGGAGCGTCCTCAGAGGTATCATGAAACACAAAGCAGGATGGACCATTTTCCAACAGCGGGCGCACGTATTTGATGTGAAATACACTTTCCGGGGTTCCGCAGATCATGTCGGTGCTGAACACAAAGGAGCGGAACAGGCAGGGAGCGGCGGTTTTTGGAACAACGGCATGAATGATCTCTGTATTGATAAAACAGCCCTCCCCGGCTTGCAGTTCATAGGACTGGTCGCCGATACGAACCGTGACAAGCCCTTCGAGTAGCACAAACAGTTCCAGCTCACCGTGCCAGTGAGGAGGAACATATCCGCCAAGATACTGGTGCAGATCCATGTCGTTGACGGAGAGATCAAATAATTGCGTATTTTTTTCAATGAGTTCCCTGCCGGAAGGATCGAGGGACAGAGAAGGGGAATTGTTGAACATAAAAACTACCGCCTTGTCGCTTTTGTTATATTATAAGTCGCATTTTCTAAAGATACAATGGTTTTTGCTGTGATAAAATTCAGAATAGAGATAAAATAAGTCTGCGAATCGTTACTGGAACGAGGTACGAGGGAACAGTAACAATATAGAAGGAGAACAGCATGAAAAATACAGTGATTTTTGATCTGGATGGTCTGTTAATTGACAGCGAGATCATTTCCTTCCGATTGTATGAGGAGCTGACCGGAAAATACGGACGTTCCATGACGCTGGAGGAATATGCAACGGATTATAGTGGAAAAACCAGTCTTGCAAATATGAAGCTTCTGTTAGAAAGATATCAGCTCCCAATCACGTTGGAAGAGGGAATGACTTTTGTGGATGAGAGGGAAAAAGAGTATCTAAAAGACGGCGTTGCACTGAAACCGGGCGCACGCGAACTGCTGGCGTATTTAAAGGAAAATCACTACAAAATACTGCTGGCAACATCGAGCACCGAAGACCGCGCAGAGGGAATTTTGCAGCAGAATGGGATTCGTGGCTACTTTGATCATCTGGTGTATGGTGTAAATGTGAAACGTGGCAAACCTTTTCCTGATATTTTTTTGAAAGCATGCGAGGATGCAAATGAGCCAGGGAAAAATTGTCTGGTGTTAGAGGACAGCGAAGCAGGGATTCAGGCGGCATATTCTGCGGGAATTGATGTGATCTGTATTCCGGATATGCGGGAGCCGGGAGAAGAATTCAAAAAGATGGTAACAGCACAGCTGATCTCTTTAAAAGATGTGATCATCTGGTTACACACATTGCGGCTTGTTAATATTATATAAACTATAAAATAGGAATCATTGTTTTGATGCCTCCGGCTATGGTACAATATTGGAATCATAGGTGGAGGCATTTTATATGAAAGTGGTAGTGGCAATTGATTCTTTTAAAGGGAGTATGACAAGTATGCAGGCGGGAAACGCCTGTAAAGATGGGATTCTTGCGGCGACGTGTGCGCACTGTGGCGGTGGGGCAGCAGCCGTGAAGGGCAGGAAAATTGCAGCAGATAATTTGGATGTTGTCGTAAAACCGCTCGCGGACGGAGGCGAGGGCACAGTGGAAGCGTTGGTAGAAGGAATGAACGGAACGTATGAGTATGTGACCGTGACAGGTCCGATGGGAAATCCAGTGAAAGCAAGATATGGCATTCTGCCAGATCAAACAGCGGTGATGGAAATGGCGGAGGCATCCGGCATTACACTGGTAGAAGAACCATTAAATCCGTGGAAAGCGACATCCACAGGAGTCGGAGAAATGATCCTGGATGCAGTACAAAAGGGATGCCGCAAATTTATCATTGGAATTGGCGGCAGTGCGACGACAGAGGGCGGTATCGGAATGTTATCTGCACTGGGCTATGATTTTATGGATGAAAACGGAGACAGATTGCCACCGGTTTTTGACTCGCTGGAAAAAGTGGTACAGATAAAAAATAATCGTGTGCCGGAAGTGTTAAAAGACTGTCATTTTCAGATTGCGTGTGATGTGACAAATCCACTCTGTGGAGCGCAGGGGTGTGTTTACGTTTTCGGAGCGCAAAAAGGTGTGAAGGAAGAAGAGAAAGAGAGCATGGACAGGGCGATGCAGTCCTATGCAGCATGTCTGGAAAAATCTACCGGCAAAAAGCTGAGTGACATTCCGGGCACGGGTGCAGCCGGAGGACTTGGATTTGCGTTTCTGTGGGGGCTTCCGAATGTGGAACTGAAACCGGGGATCGACATTGTGCTTGAGGCAGTCGGGCTGACAAATGAATTGAAGGATGCAGATGTCGTGGTGACGGGGGAAGGCTGTCTTGATTTTCAGACGGCAATGGGAAAAGTTCCGGTCGGTGTGGCAAAGACAGCAAAAAACTACAATTGTAAAGTGATTGCTTTTGCCGGAAGTGTGACAGAGGAAGCAAAAAAATGTAACGAAAAGGGAATCGATGCATTTTTCTCCATCCTGCCGGGTGTGTGTTCACTGGATGAAGCTATGGACACGGAAATTGCGCAGAAAAATATGCGGAATGCGGCGGAGCAGGTGTTCCGGTTGATTTTGACGCTGCTGAAAGAAAAATGTTACGAATAATGTTACAAAATCACAAGAAAATCACGGAAAAATGTTACAAGAGCCAGAAAAACTGATTTATGAGATTAATCTGAGCGGACTGTAGTAAGTGATAGGAAATGAAAAAACAATAGAATTCCCTGCAAAAGCGTTCTATAATAATCCCAGATAAAAATCAGGAGGTACCAATCATGAACGATACATTAAAAGTTTTAGAGAAAAGAAGAAGCTGCCGCAATTTCAAACCGGATATGATTCCAGAGGAAACACTTGAGCAGATTGTAAGAGCCGGAACCTATGCGCCAACCGGAATGGGAAAACAGTCCCCGATCATCCTTGCAATGACGAATAAGGAATTGCGTGACCAGCTTTCGGAAGAAAACCGTAAAATCATGGGAACACCGGAAAGAATGGATTCGTTCTACGGAGCACCGGTCATTCTTGTGGTACTTGCCAATAAGGCAGTTCTAACACATGTGTACGATGGTTCTCTTGTGATGGGCAATCTGATGAATGCCGCAGAAAGCCTCGGCGTGGCAAGTATCTGGGTTCACAGGGCGAAGGAGGAGTTCGAATCTGATTTCGGCAAAAAAATTCTTGCTGATCTTGGCATTCGGGGCGAATACGAAGGAATCGGTCACTATGCACTCGGATATGCAGTAGAATCTGCAAAAGAGGCGGATGCAAGAAAAGAGAATTATGTGTATTATGTGAGATAATATACGAAAATGCACGGAGAAAGCATAACGCAGAACAACAGGAGGAAAGACCATGAAAGAAGTTAAAACACCGAAAAAACCACTGGCATATTATTATGGGATTGTGTTAATAGTGCTGATCGTATTTAATCTGGTTGTCACACCAATCCTTATGGAGCATCAGGTAAAGGAAACGGATTATGGAACTTTTATGAGCATGATCGAGAAGAAGAATATCGGTGAAGTAGAAGTTAAGGACAATCAGATCATCTTTACAGATAAAGATCAAAAAAATATTTATAAAACAGGTCTGATGAACGATCCGAACCTGACGGACAGGCTATATGAATGTGGAGCAGTATTCGCAAAAGATATCGATAAGCAGATGTCACCGATCATCAGCTTCCTGCTGACCGGGGTTTTGCCATTGATCCTTTTTATCGCACTGGGAAATTATATGGCGAAGAAACTGATGGAGCATGCCGGAGGAAAAAATTCGATGGCTTTTGGAATGGGAAAAAGCAATGCGAAGATTTATGTGCAATCCAGTGAGGGAATCCGTTTTTCAGACGTTGCAGGAGAAGATGAGGCGAAAGAAAACCTTTCAGAGATCGTTGATTATCTTCACAATCCGAAGAAGTATACCGATGTAGGTGCGTCTATGCCAAAAGGTGTCCTTCTTGTAGGACCTCCGGGAACCGGCAAAACAATGCTTGCAAAAGCAGTTGCGGGTGAATCAAATGTACCATTTTTCTCAATGTCCGGATCAGAATTCGTTGAGATGTTTGTCGGTATGGGAGCTTCCAAAGTTCGAGATCTTTTCGGACAGGCAAAGGAAAAGGCACCATGTATCGTGTTTATTGATGAAATTGATGCCATTGGTAAAAAGCGTGACGGACAAATGGGCGGAAATGATGAGAGGGAGCAGACCTTAAACCAGCTTCTTACAGAGATGGACGGATTTGAAGGAAATAATGGTGTCATCATTCTTGCTGCAACGAACCGTCCGGAGTCGTTAGATCCGGCACTTACACGTCCGGGACGTTTTGACAGGCGTGTGCCGGTTGAACTGCCGGATCTTGCAGGCCGTGAAGCAATTTTAAAGGTTCATGCAAAGAAGATAAAAGCATCTGATGATGTTGACCTGCATACGATTGCACGTATGGCATCCGGTGCATCCGGTGCGGAGCTTGCCAATATTATAAATGAAGCAGCATTACGTGCTGTCCGTAGTGGAAGGACCGTTGTAAATGAATCTGATCTCGAAGAAAGTATAGAAGTGGTTATTGCAGGATATCAGAAGAAGAATGCGGTTCTTTCAGATCAGGAGAAGAAGGTTGTTGCATATCATGAGATAGGACACGCTCTGGTAGCTGCATTGCAGAGTCATTCAGCACCGGTCCAGAAGATTACGATCATCCCGCGTACCTCAGGTGCACTCGGCTACACTATGCAGGTTGAGCAGGGTGATAAATATCTGATGACGAAAAAAGAACTTGAGAATAAGATTGCTACATTTACAGGCGGACGTGCGGCAGAGGAGATCGTATTTGGTGAGATCACGACCGGAGCCTCCAATGATATCGAACAGGCAACAAAAATTGCAAGAGCGATGATCACCCGCTACGGCATGACAGATGAATTCGACATGGTGGCAATGGAAACCGCGACCAACCAGTATCTTGGCGGCGATACGTCTCTTTCCTGTTCCGCAGATACCCAGAAGGAAATTGATGAAAAAGTCGTGCAGCTCGTAAAAGCAGAGCATGAAAAAGCAAGAAAAATCCTTGCCGAAAACAGGGAAAAACTGGATGAGCTGGCTATGTATCTGTATGAAAAGGAAACAATTACAGGTGACGAATTTATGGATATTTTGGATATAAAATAATGTAGTTAATTAGATAATATGCTGAAAATTTATTTTGTTTTTATTTATAGTTTACAAAAAATTTACAATGTGATATTATTCTCTTAAATTAATAACGATGTAGAGAGTAAGAGAGCAAACATTATGATTCAGACAGGTCTGACTTATTTTGTTTGCTTTTTTTTATGTAATAGGAAACTTCGTTTCCATTACATAAAAAACGCTCCGCAAGGATCGCACTGCGGCGGATAAGAAGCATGTCGCATATTGCGACTCGCCACAGGCGGAGAATCTCGCCTGCGAGATTCGTTTTTATTCATCGAGGTGACTATGATAGGAACGGAATTATTAAACATTTTTGAAAAATACCATATTGATGCGGGGCAGTCGAAACAGGTTGAACAGATCTTGAAAGAGCAGAATTTATTGGAGACTTTACGAACAGTAACGCCAATGGAAAAAGGGATGACAAACCGTTCATTCCTGGCAACAGGAGATCAAAAATATTTAATACGATTTTCCGGAGAGGGTACAGGCAATATTATTAACAGAAAGCAGGAGGCAGATGTATATCATCAGTTAGCGGGTAAGGATATTTCAGATGAAGTACTTTATATAAATCCAGACAACGGTATTAAGATTTCAAAATATCTGGAAGAGTCGCATGTTTGCAACATGGAGAATGAGGAAGATGTAAAAGCATGCATCAGATATCTGAGAAAATTTCATGATATGAAGCTGGAAGTGAATCATGCATTTGACTTGTACGCAGAAATAAGATTGTATGAAGACCAGTGCGGAATGTATTTTGATGCATTCCCGGATGTACGGGAAACACGAGAAAAGATTATGTCTTTAAGAGAATTGATCAAGAACAGACAGACGCAGAATTGTTTGTGCCATATTGATCCGGTTTATGATAATTTCCTTGTACAAAAAGATGCAATTCATTTGATCGACTGGGAGTATTCAGGCATGAGTGATCCTCTTTTAGATGTGGCAATGTTTTGCATTTATGCGAATCTGGATAAAGAGAAAACAGATCGTGTAATTGAAATATATCTGGAAGAAAGAGACTGCAAAGAATATAGGATGTTAATATATGCATATATGGCGGCATCAAGTTATTTATGGGTGCTGTGGTCAGAGATCAAGTGGCTGAGCGGTGTGGATTTCCGTGAGTATGAGGAATCACAATATATGCTGGCAAAAGAATATTATCAATATGCACTTGACGCATATGAAAGAAAATGAACTTACCTTTCCCAGAGGAAAGTGCGAATAAAAATTAAATGAAAGGAGTAAGAATTACTGGGAAACTAAACATATATTTAGGAGGGTTTATATTATGCAAGAGAAAAAACAAACATCAGCTGTAACAAAATGGATGACGCTGATTATCGTAGCAATCGCAGGCGGACTTATGACAAAACTTCCATATTTGCGTGAAACATATATGGTGCCATTGCAGGAAGCTACAGGAGCAACAAAGACACAGTTAGGACTTATCATGTCAGCATATGGAATTGTTAACTTTATCTGTTATTTCCCGGGAGGTATCCTGGCTGATAAATTCAGTTGTAAGAAATTGATTATTTTCTCATGTTTCGGAACTGCAGCAGCAGGTTTATGGTATTGGACAATGCCAGGATTTGTGGGACTTGTTATTATCCATGGTATTTTTGCTATTACTACCGTATTCACATTCTGGGCAGCGATGGTAAAATCAATCAACAATCTTGGTGGTCCTGATGAGCAGGGACGTCTGTTTGGCCTTCTTGAAGGAGGAAGAGGACTGATTGGTACGTTAGTAGCATTCGGATCAGTAGCTGTATTTGGAAAAGCGATTGATCAGGTTGGCGGAATGAAAAATGCAATTATGTACTATAGCATTCTTTTAATTATAGCCGGTATTCTCGCAATGATCTTTTTACAGGACAACAAGCCTGTACAGACAGATGGTAAGAAGAAAAATTCATTAAATTTCAAAGACTTTATGGAAGTAGCAAAAATGCCGACGGTCTGGCTTTGTGGAGCATTAGGTATTTGTAACTATTCTGCATTAATTTTCCATGGATACCTGACAGCATATCTTTCAGAGGCATATGGATTAAGTGATACTATGGTTGCTAATTTAAATATTGTACGTACCTATTTTATGATGATGGTCGGTTCCTTTGTTGCTGGTTTTGTTTCTGATAAGGTTGGAAGCCGTATCAAATTTATCCAGTATGTATTCGTTGGAATGGCAGTATTTGCAACAGTATATTTACTGATTCCTACAGGTGGTGCAGCAGCACTTCCACTTATTGTAGCAAACTTCCTTTGCTTTGGTCTATGTTTATATAGTATTAAAGCATTATATTTCTCAACAATCGATGAAGTGTTTGTACCGAAGCGTCTGGCAGGAACCGCTTCTGGTGTTATTTCATTAGTAACATACGCACCGGAGATGTTCCTTTACACTGTATCAGGTAATATGGTTGATAAATATATAGGAACAAGCACACCGCTCCGTGGATATCAGAATTGCTTTACCGCAATGGCTGTAATGTCACTTATCGGTTTTGTATGTGGTGCAGTATTACGTTATCTGAATAAAAAACAAAGAGCTAAAATGGAAGCTGAGGGGATAAATGAATTAGCTTAAATAAATAGGGTAAGAAAGTAATGTTAAAAGAGGTATCGGGTATGGAGAAAAAGATATTACTTAGTTCCTGTGAGACAGATTACAACAGTGATTTACACAGCTGGATTGACATTGAGCGTCAGATAAAAAATCTTGCCGACGCAGGTTTTACGCATACACAATGGATGCAGAACTGGGAAGGCGAATATTTATATAGTAAAAGTGAAATGTTCCAGACCAGAGATGTGTTAAAAGATTATGGAATTCATGCACATAGTATTCATGCATCAGAAGGTGGAAAACGAACAGTACATACACCGGACGGAAAGTTAAGATATCGAAATCGCTATCGTTTAACAGATATCCGTAAGGATTATACATCTACGAATGAATATTTACGATTAGCAGGTGTAGATCTTCTGAAAAACAGAATTGATCTGTGTACGTATATCAATGCATCTGTTATGGTACTCCATATGCAGCTCCCGTATATGATGTTCGAAGAACAGCCGGAAGAGAAGAAGAGATATTACGAGCAGGTATTTAAGTCATTTGATGAGGTTAAAGAATATGCAAAAGCAGCAGGTGTTCGTATCGCATTAGAAAATATGATCTGTACACCTCAGAAGTATCAGGATGAACAGTTTGATATGTTATTTGACAGATATGATTCGGATTTCCTCGGTTTTGCATGGGATTCCGGGCACTCATCTTTGATGTGTCGTGAGGATGCATATCATTTCCTGAAAAAATACTACAAACGTATGTATGCGACTCATTTGCAGGATAATGAATCTATTCCGGATGATAAATTATATATGGAAGATACAGATGAGGCCGATGCAAATGTACTTCGTTATGACAGACATTGGGTACCAAATGTGGATGGAACACTTGGACAGGGAATTTTAGACTGGGATCTGATTGCAAGTTATGTTGCAAAGGCACCATTAGAGCTTCCGGCAGATTTTGAAGTAATGATTTCAGGGAAAGATGGAAGCCGTGAAGATGAATTCCGCCAGTTAGTAGAATGCCACAGACAGGCAGAGTTGTTTTATGAGAAAGTCTTATCTTACAAATAGAATTATTTATAAGACAGTACAAAATATAACGATATAGGAGATGCGAGATGGAAAAAGATTTGTGGAAAAAGCTGGATAAAGTAATTTTATTTGTGCCGCTGGCAATCATAATCGCATTATGTATCGTATTTTTGGTATATCCGGAAAATTCGAGCCAGATTTTAAATCTGGTTCGAATTTTCCTTGGTAACGATTTTGGATTGTACTACATTATTCTTGGTGTAGGAGCAGTCGCAGTTTCTATATATATTGCATTCTCAAGATATGGAAAGATAAAACTTGGAAATATTGAGAAACCGATATATGGTGACTTTAAATGGGGTGCGATGATATTTACATCAACGATGGCAGCAGATATTCTGTTTTATTCACTGTGCGAGTGGATGCTTTATGGAAATGACCCATACATTACAGAGATGGGTGGAATGCAGAAATGGGCACCAACATATTGCCTGTTTCACTGGGGGCCGATCGCGTGGAGCTTTTACATTGTACTTGCTGTAGCATTTGGATTTATGATACATGTTCGGGGAAGAGATAAACAGAAATTTTCAGAAGCTTGCAGGCCTATATTAGGTAAGCTGGTAGACGGATGGTGTGGGAAACTAATTGATCTTTTGGCTGTGATTGCATTGTTAGCAGGAACAGCAACAACTTTTTCAGTTTCGTGTCCATTACTGTCAGCAGCGATCAGTCAGGTGTTTCATATACCGAATACAGTAGTTTTAACTGTACTTCTTCTGATAGTAATTGCATTTGTATACACAATGACAGTATGGTTTGGAATGAAAGGTGTTGCAAGGCTGGCAAGTGTATGTGCATATTTGTTTTTCTTTTTACTGGCATATGTTCTTTTTGGCGGAGGCGAGTGCAGATATATACTGGAAACAGGATTTTCATCTGTTGGTAGTCTGATACAGAATTTTATTGGAATGGCAACATGGACGGATCCTCTAAGAGAGAATTCGTTTGTTCAAAATTGGAGCATCTTCTATTGGGCATATTGGATGGCATGGTGTATTGCCACACCATTTTTTATTGGTGTAATTAGCAAAGGACGAACAATAAAAAATACTGTATTGGGAGCATATGGATATGGTCTTGCAGGCTCGTTTACATCATTTATCGTGTTAGGTAATTATGGTCTGGCACAACAGATGAAGGGTAACATTAACGCAATTGAAATGCTGAATGAGGGACAGCCTGTAACAGATGTGATATTAACAATACTTAATACATTGCCGGGAGCAAATTTTGTTATTTTGGTTCTTGTAGTTACAATGATTTCGTTTTATGCAACAACATTTGATGCATTGACGATGGTAGTGTCATGTTATTCTTATAAACATTTAAGAAGTGATGAGGTATCAGATAAGCGAGTACGTACATTTTGGGCAGCACTTTTTATCTTATTCCCAATAGCACTTATATTCAGAGAGAATTCCATGTCGAATCTGCAGTCAGTTGCAATTATTGCAGCATTTCCGATAGGAATTATTATTTGTATTATAGTAGCAGGATTTTTTAAAGATGCGAAACAGTATTTAGACGAGAAAAAGTGAATATAAAAAATAATAGCTGATCACTGTAAATTTCTTTTGTAAAGAAAACGGTGGTCAGTTGCTATTTTATGGGAAATATATAGGACCGATAGGCTTATATTTTTTACTTGTAAAATAAGCACAAAAAAGTATAAAATGTAATGTATATAAAGATGATAGAAAAGACAAATGAATGGAGAAAATATATGGAGACATGGTATTACGAAGTGGTTTCGATCGATGGAGACTATGCAAATTTAAAAAGGACCGATATAGAATCACCGAAAATTAGTGGCAAGAGCACTTTTGCCGGCAGAAATCTATGAGGGGTGTCAGTTGAAATATGAACTGATGCAGTATTTTATGGAGAATTAATAAAAACATTTTAATAGAAATCGGAGGAATAAGCCATGAATGAGACATTAAAAGTACTAGAAGAGAGAAGAAGCTGCCGGAATTTCAAGCCGGATATGATCACAGAAGATGAATTACAGCAGATTTTAAGAGCAGGAACCTATGCCGCAACCGGTATGGGAAAACAGTCTCCGATTATTATTGCAGTCACAAAGAAAGAACTCCGTGACCAATTTGCGGAAGAGAACCGCAAGATCATGGGTGCACCGGAAGGCGTGGATCCGTTCTATGGAGCACCGGTAATTCTTGTTGTACTTGCCAATAAGGCAATTCCGACACATGTGTATGATGGTTCCCTTGTAATGGGCAACCTGATGAATGCAGCAGAGAGTCTCGGCGTGGCAAATATCTGGATTCACAGAGCTAAAGAGGAGTTCGAGTCTGATTTTGGCAAGAACATCCTTGCAGACCTTGGCATTGAAGGAGAATACGAAGGAATCGGTCACTGTGCACTCGGCTATGCAGTAGAACCGGCAAAAAAAGCAGCACCTAGAAAAGAAGATTATGTATATTATATAAGATAATGATCATGTCATGAAACATCTCTGCAAATAGTACATCGTTCTGCAATCGACTGAACGATGTACCAGACAACGTAAGGAGAGACAATATGAGCTATAGTTTTAAAGGGCGTGTAAGATATAGTGAAACAGGAGAACTTTTATCGTATGCGAACAGCATCTGGACACCCAGCATCATGTGAATAATTGCCAGTATATCCGCATGGCGGCAGATTATCTTCCAGAGGGCTTTGCAATCTATCAGATGCGTGCCGAGTACAAAAGGCAGGCTCTGCTTGGAGATGTATTTTATCCAGCAGTGAAAGTGGAAGAGAAGAATGTTACTGTAGCACTTTCCGCAGAGGATGGAAAGCCTTACGCAATCGTGGAATTTACTGCAAAGTGAAAATGATTTACGTTAAAATAGGACTAAATCAGGATACATTGGTGATTGATTATTATCATCCTGCTGTGCATTACCCTAATCGGGTTAACTATTATGCTTTAATGGCAATTTGTGATGTTGCAAGGAAAAAATATGGTATATAAAAATAGTGTGAATCCAGGAGTAGTATCCCCCGAAGTGTCTTCGGGGGATTTTTGGATGAAATTTTTAGATGAAGATGAAAGGGAACTGGATTCTGGAAAAATGTTACAAAATTACTTGAATTACATTGGAAAAATGTTAATATGAATATTTTGCAGAAATAAATTTTGTGACAGGTGAAAAAGCAGCAAGTATTTTCAACGATAAACTGACAGCAGAGACAATTATTACGAATCTGACCGCATATCTCCAGACACCGCTGGAACCGGAAGCGGTTCAGCTTTATATTGACACACACGATATTGCAAAAGTTGTGCAAAATCAGAGAAGTATTCTGGAATTATACCGGTTAGATATTGCAAAATATGCAGAGAAAAGTGATAAATTGAAAATTAAAGCGATTTTTGACAGTATTCCAGCACAGCTCAATGAGAAAAATCGCAGATTTAAGTTAAATAGTATTAATGCATCTGCCAGACATATACGATACGAGGACAGTTTTAACTGGCTTGCAGATGCAGGAGTAGCATTGCCGTGTTATAACGTGACGGAACCACAGGCTCCATTGCAGCTAAGCAGCTAAATGAGAAACGAAATCTGTTCAAACTATATATGAATGACGTGGGACTGCATACGGAGCTTGTAGAGATAAAGTCTGGAAGTGATTTTAAAAAGCATCTGGCAATGGATCATGTAGGAAAAAGAGCCGGAAAAACCGATTTATGAGATTGATCTGCGTGGACTGTAAAGAGAATTATGTGAAGTATGTAAGATGATTTTTGCTCGGCTGCAACTGACTCGGTTACAACCGAATAAAAATTGATATTCTGAATAATAATAATTTTACTTATGATATCATGAACAGTAGATTGAACACAGGAAAGACTGGGCATCATAATGATGAAATTTTATGGCAGGGAAACAGAACTGAAAAGTATTTATTACGAATGCAAGCAGACAACGGAACAGAATAATGTAGGCAGCTTTTCTGAACTGGTAGGAGAAGCATTCGATTTTCCAAAGCCTGCATTTGCAGATATGGAGAGCCTACTTCGATTTTTATTTCGGACATCGGAAAAAATGGGGGGTATTATTTTTTATGAAGCAAAATTCCACAAAGAACCGGTCACTGCACAGATGATTCAGGAAGAGATCCGTCAGGTGGAACAGACAGGGCTTAAGTGCTATAAATATGGATTTTTTCAAGGTCAGGATTTGTATGTGAAGAGGCGCACAACCTGAGTTTGGTAGAACTAAGATCGTTATATGAATCATAAAAGATGAAATAATAAAACCGGGACTGTCGCAGGATGGTCCCGGTTTTATTAAAAAGAATTATTCTTCAGTTGTTTCTTTTTTCTTAGCCAGGTATTCTCTGATTGTAAATATTTCCCAGATTGCTAATAAAATAACAATGATGGAGTCAACAGCAATAAATTTGTAAACCCATACAGGTAATCCGGTATGTACATCAACAGCATCAGAATTTGAAAGGGCATAAAGAATATGATGTGCGGCATTTCTGAGTGCGATAACTGTGCCTGCAGATTCATCTGCCCAGTAATCATCTCCGTAGCTCATGCAAAGCATTTTGTCAGTTCCGGCACGGACAGCTTCATTCTGATTTTCATAATATTCACTTACTGCATCAAGCGAATCGGTGCCAATAATTCCTTTGAATCCCCATTCTCCACGGACAATCGTATTCTGGACATCTGCATTTGAACCGATCCATCTGCTTCCGATTGAATTTTTAGAGTTCATAATACCGTTTGCATCAGCTTCTTTGATTGCCATTTCAAAAGGTTTCAGATAAATCTCACGGATTGCCTGTTCGGTACTCCATGTACAGATACCTCTTGCACGATCTGTTTCTGAATCATTAAGGACAAAGTGTTTCATATAAGCAATAATGCCAAGTTTTCTTACAGCTGCAATCTCTGCAACGGCAACACAGCCGGAGAGATAACCATCTTCTGAATAATATTCAAAGTTTCTTCCGGAAAATGCATTTCGATGAATATTCATACCAGGACCATACCATCCGGTGAAGCCAAAGTCACATAATTCATTTCCAATACATGTTCCGAATCTGCCAGCGAGCTCTGAGCTCCAGGTACTTGCAACCATGATTGGTGCAGGAAAAGCAGTACCGAATTTTCCGGTAAAGAAGCTGTTGACAGCAGTTGGACCATCTGTTTCATAGATATATGGAAGATTAATACTGCTTGTGGCAACAACATGGAAAGTACCATTGCCTGCAAGTTCTTTTAGTTCATCAATTGTGAGCTGGTCTAATAAAGAATCCCATTTTTCATCGTCATAATCGACACCTGCCATATCCTGGAACTTCAGACCATTGTTTGCTCCAGTGGTTGGCATCTGTGCATCCGCATCGTCATATTTTGAGGCATCAAATGTAACAACAGAGGCATAATTTTCTTTTGCTTCCTCTGGCATGGTAAAATCAGTTGGACCGGCAATTGACTCCTCATAATTGGCAAAATGACCTGCACGGCTGAGATATGTCACATTACCTTTGGCATAATCCAGATGATTGGTAGCAGTCTGATCATCAGAAGAACGCTTTCCTTCATGTGCATCATCATAAATCCGGTCAGTATCAACAGTTGCTGTATAAGTATCTAAAACATGGTGTGAATCTGAACAGAGGTTGATCTGATAATCACCGGCTTCTAATACATATGCACCATCGGCAGATTTAATTTTGTCGGAATCATAAGAAGCCATATCTTCATATGCGATTTCAAATGTAACTGCTTCGGATTCTCCTGGCTCGAGAAGTTCTGTTTTTTCGTATCCGATCAGATTAGCGGTTGCTTTTTCAATACCGCCGTCTGTATATGGAGGATTGAAATAAATCTGTGGAACATATTTACCAGCCACATCACCGGTATTTTTTACATTGACAGTCAAAGTAATCTTCTGACCGTCATCCTGTGTATCTGCAATTTCTGCATCAAAGCTGGTATAACTTAAGCCATATCCGAATGGATATTGTACGACTTCATCATAATCGATCAGACCTTCTGCTGCTGCTGTCTCGTAAAATTTGTAACCTACATAAATTCCTTCGTTATAATTTACAAATGGAACGATATTGTCAGCACTGCCAGTTACATCTTCGTAGTCAGTGTAATGGAAGCTTCCAGAATTGTTAATGGTTGGAATTGCATGAAGATCATATACAAAAGTATCAACCAGATGACCGGATGGATTTACTTCACCACTTAAAATCTTTCCGAGTGAACGGAATCCTACCTGTCCAGGGCTAGGGCAGTAGATGGCACCTTTGATATTGTCATACTGGTCAAGCCATCCTAATTCCATTGGCTGTGCAGAGTTAATCACAACGATAACATCTTTAAAATCTTTTGTAACTTCATCAAGCATTGCAATTTCACGGTTTGATAATTCGAGGTAACTCTTTTCGGCATCGAGGTCATCTTCCTGTGTGGAAAAAGTAACATGTTCTCCGTTTTCACCGATTGTGAAATTATTATCATCAGAAAGATTCATTGCAAGATCAGAACCTTCACCACTGGAACGTCCGATAACAACAAGTGCCGTGTCAGAGAACGCTTTGGCATTTTCAAAAATATTGGCATTCTGATATTCTTCCATTGTTGGTTCCGGAATGGTAAAATCAACACCAAAGAAGCTGATGGAAGGTCTTTCTGAACGGAAATTGGTGTAGAAGTTTTCTAATTCTGTATTTGTTTCAAATCCGGCTTCGTGAAGTCCGTCTAACAGGGAAGCAGCCTTTGAAGAATCAGAGGAACCGGAACCTGCACCACCATATACCGGTGCGACAGAGGACCAGCCGAATACGTTCAGTTTTGTGCCACTTGCGAGTGGTAACGCATTTCCTTCATTTTTCAGTAACGTGATTCCCTCATCTGCGATTGCCTCAGCAGCTTCCAGAGACTCGTTAATGTGTTCCTCCGAAATTGCGGTAGTCCCGCTTAAGACAGTACTGAGATTGGAGTACTGTGGTCCAAAACATACAGTGTTTACAGTGATCACGACAGCTAATACCATAGCTACGATACCCTGTACTTTTAATAAATCTTTTAAGTTTTCATCTTTCTTCCGGAGTCCTATGATAAGGATAACAATTCCGGCAATGAGAATGACTGCCCCGATGATCAGCTGCAGCTTCATCTGCGCAATCGCACTTATAATATCAGCAGTCTGTACTTTTACAGCACCGCCAAACATAAGCTGGTAAAGCTTCACTCCTGCGATTCCAAGCAGGACGATTGCGACGATTGCTATGATACATGGTATCAGTTTTTTCTTTTTCATAAAATGTCTCCCTTCTTTTTGTGCATTATGAAACCAGTTCGGTTATGATTAATGTACCACTGAGAAAAGAAAACATTTTCTAGATTACGTAACTGGTAAAAATTGTTCCTATCTTGCAAAAACGGCTGTCAGTATAAACATATTATCATTTTTTCTTAACGACAGACTGCCATTATATTTTTCTACAATTTTCCGGATACTGCCGATTCCGTAGCCATGATAATTTTTATCCGATTTTGTAGTAGACAGATTGCCATCTTCCGGGACTGACGTCTCTTCCAGACAGGTGTTTTCAATCTGGAGGATAATGAGATCTTCTTTGGCGTAGACACGCATACTGATTACCCGTTTTTCTTCTTCCTTGATTTTGCGGACGGCTTCAATTGCGTTATCAAGTGCATTTCCAAGCATGACATACAGATCCATCGGATTCATAAATCCAAGCTTTTTGCCATCCACAATCGCAGAAAAGGAGATATGGTATCTGCGGCAGACCATACTTTTTTCCATAAGAGCGGTGTTTAAAATTTCATTATCAGTCTGAAAAGAATCGTCATAAAAATTTACAGCGTTTGTGATCTCATCAATTGCCATTTTTTTATTCACACTCAGTTCTTCTGATTTCAGTGCCTGAATCTGGTATTTCAGATCATGACACTTATGATTAATGACATCGATATTTGAGATAGACTGTTCAAACTGTCTCCTGCGTTCTGAAAAAATTCTTTCCTGCACGGTCATTTCGACTTCCAGATTTACCACTTTCTTCTGCCAGTATTGTACCCAGAGGACAAGTGCACATGCAATCATTTCATAGACCTGACAGATCAGGATCTGCCGTGGGTCGGAATTGATTGCTTTTTCAATGAGAGATAAAACAAGAGCAATTGGAATTACTAAGATAAAAGCTTCAGCGGAATTACTGAAATTTATGATATATTCGCCGTCCTTTGGAAGATCCTTTGTAAATAGCAGGTATAGGGAACCATAAGAAATAATGTAAACAATCAAATATAGCAGCAGATTATTGCGGTTTATCCAAAGACCAGCCGGCGCGTTACCGGATAATATGACCGACATTAAAATATAAAAACAGGAGGCGAAATGCTGCATTGCATACCCAATCATACAACAGTACATGGAGTCCTTTAATGTAATGTTATAAATCCAGAATAAAAGCAATCCGCTGAGGAGTGTAGTGCTTAAAAACGCGATAGATCCTTTGATAAGCATATTTCCCGGAATCAAACGGTTCACAGCTGCCATAAATAAGCATGCGAAAAAGAAGGAGAGAACCATCCGAAGTCCCCAATAAGAACGCTTGTTAATTCTTACCGCACAGATATATGATGCAAGTAATAATTCTATGGGAAAAATAATGGAATTTAAAATATTTGTGATCATTATAATGCCTCCGAGTAAAATATTGACAGCTGGTTCATAAATTCTTTTTTTTTGGCACGGCTGATTTTTAAGAAATGTCCTTCTACAATGACGGTATCATCTTTTAAACCCGTGACATGACGCAGGTTGACAAGGTAACAGCTGTTGCACCGGACAAAATAGTCGTCACTCAAATTTTGCTCTACCATTTTTAAGGTGCCTGTAATGCGTGAGATGCCAGAATAGGTATAATATTCTATAGTATGTGAATGAACTTCTACATAAAGGATATCTTTTGTTGGAATCCGGCGCTCTTCTCCATCAAAAGGAAGAAGCAGGCTGTTGCCGCTTGTTTCCCGGATCATTCGGATCGCTCTCCTTAATTTGACTGAGAAAGGATAGTAGGCAATTGGCTTTATCACGTAATCAAGCGCATTCACCTCATATCCGTGGATAGCATATTGAGCCATATTGGTAATAAATATGATGATCATATAGTCATCCACTTTCCGGGCATCCCGTGCTACCGATATGCCGTCCATAACAGGCATTTCAATATCCAGCAGAAGAATGTCAAAATCAGAGTGAAACTTTTCTAAAAATTCTACTCCGTTTTGAAACCATACGGCTTCAATCTCTTCGGAATTTTCTCCGGCGTATTTCTGAATATATTCTTTTAGAATATGGTAGTATTTTTCTTCATCTTCGACGATTGCTATACGTGTCATGCTTACCTCTGAAATCTATGTATTATATAATGTGAAAGCTTGTCACTGATTATTATATATAAATTTCATGCTGCTGTATAGGAAAAGTGATGACTTGGGCATTGTCTATTTAAGGTGGATATTTAATAAATTTTTATTCAGTTAAAACTGACTCGGCTGCAACCGAATAAAAATTGACATTCCGAAAAATAATAATTATACTCATTTTATAATTGATGACAATAGAATGTTTGTAGAGCGAGCATTCTATTGTTGGAGAACTTTAGCATAGCAAAATTTCTGATGCAGGAAAGACAGGGTATCATGATTATGAAATTTTATGGCAGGGAAACAGAAAGAAAAAAATTAAATTCCATGTTTCAAACAGATGGTCAGATGATCTCTCTGATCTATGGACGAAGAAGGATCGGAAAAAGTGAATTGATCCGGCAGGTGCTCAAAGAAACAGAATTAAAAAGTATTTACTATGAGTGCAAGCAGACAACGGAACAGAATAATGTAGACAGTCTTTCTGAACTGGTAGGGGAAGCATTCGATTTTCCTAAGCCTGCATTTGCCGATATGGAGAGCCTGCTTCGGTTCTTATTTCGGACGTCGGAAAAAGAGCCACTTATTCTTGTTTTGGATGAATACCCGTATCTGCGTGAAAATGTAAAAGGACTGGACAGTGTGCTGCAGTCTGTGATCGATGAATACCGTGACCGTTCTAATATGAAGCTTATTATCTGTGGTTCCTATGTAGATACGATGAAAGAACTTCTGGCAAAACAGAATCCACTCTATGGCAGGATTGACCTTACACTGAATCTGAAACCGATGGATTACTATGAGTCGGCACTGTTTTATCCTGATTTTTCGGATGAGGATAAAGTGAGGATTTACAGTGTGTTCGGCGGAATCCCTTATTATAACCGGCTGATCGATGGAAAGAAAAGTGTAAGAGAGAACATCATAGATCTGATCGCATCACCAGGGGCGCGTCTGGAAAACGAAGTGTCAATGTATTTAAGCTCGGAGATATCGAAAATCACAAATGTCAATGAAGTGTTTGAAGCGCTGGCAAAAGGTTTTTCCAGATACAAGGACATTCTTGATCAGTCACATGTTTCGAGTGGTCCTGCGCTTGTGGATGTGCTTGACAAATTGATACGTATGGATGTTGTGGACAAAATTGCACCGATCAATGATGAAAATAATCGGAAAAAATCGGGATATTTTATTTCGGATAACCTGTCATTGTTTTACTATAAATATATTTTCAGAAATTCATCCCGCATGAATATCATGGATTCAGATATTTTTTATGACCGTTATATTGCAGAAGATTTTGAAACAAAATATGTTCCAAAAATATTTGAGGATGTATGCCGGCAATACCTGATCCGAAAAAACCGAATGGGATGCATGGATGAGATTTTTGAAAAAATAGGAAAGTATTACTATGATGATCCGGTGGAAAGAAAAAATGGAGAGTTTGACATCGTCACATTAGATGATAAAGGATATATTTTCTATGAAGCAAAATTCCGGAAAGAACCTGTGACAGAGCAGATGATTGAGAAAGAGATTGTGCAGGTAAAACAGACGGGATTGGAATGTTATAAATACGGATTTTTCTCAAAATCCGGGTTTGCGTGCGAGGAACGGGAAAATCGCAGCTTAATTGAATTGAAGGAGCTATACCGATAAAAAGCAGAATACAATCGGAAAGAGGCAGTTAGTTATTGACGTCAGACCGGTGACAGTCCTTGCATTTGCGCAGGTGGACGAGCTGATTTCTTATATAAAAGAAAATTCTCTTTGAAAGAACATTCCCGTGGATTCGTCATTGTGAATAAAAAACAGCATGATTTTTTGCATGGAAATTGGAAAAAGTGATCTATTCTAGTGAAAATACTTTCTAAAAAGTGTATAATGATTGAAAATAAACTGCAAGGAGGCTATGCTACAGACATGGACGAATATGCAAAGTCGATCATTCCGATCATTGAAGCAAATTATGAAAAGTATACAGAGACAGAGCGGTATATCGCGGATTACTTTTTAAAGCAGGCAAGACCGGAGCGGCTGTCGGCAGAACTAGTGTCGAAAGAGCTTTCCGTTTCTGTGGCGTCGCTGTCACGTTTTGCAAAAAAATGTGGTTTTGGCGGTTACCGGGAGTTCACGTATGAATTTCGTAATTCCTATGTGGAAAAATCTGCTGTGGAGCAGCAGCAGTCCAGACTGGTTTTAGATACCTATCAGAATCTTTTGAACAAGATTTACAGTCTGCTGGATGAAGGACAGATTCACCGGATCGTGACAGAACTGAAATGGGCGAGACGCGTTTTTGTCTGCGGACGTGGCAGTTCCGGCTTGGCGGCAGAGGAAATGGCGACAAGATTCCGCTGGATCGGTATAGACATGACAGCACTTCGGGATAATGAGGATATGAGGATGCAGTCTGTTTTTTTAAACCGGCATGACCTGATGATCGGGCTGAGCTTGAGCGGTACAAAATCAGAGATTTTGTATATGCTCGACAGAGGTTTTCAGCAGGGGGCAAGGACAATGCTTATTACGGGGAAAAACCGGCAGACCTATGAGGATTTTTGCAATGAAGTATTGTTGGTTCCTTCTCTGCAGTATCTTAATCATGGAAATCTGATTTCACCGCAGTTTCCACTGCTTTTGATGATTGATATTTTGTATGCAGCCTATGTGAATGACGACCGTATGCGTATTGAGAAGATCCAGAGAGAAGTACAGCGCACATTGCGCGGAAATGAAGACAGATAGGAGAGATTGAAAATGAAAATTATCAGAACCAAAGACTATCGTGACATGAGCAGAAAAGCTGCAAACATTATTTCAGCACAGATGATCTTAAAAGATGACAGTGTACTTGGACTTGCAACAGGATCTACCCCGATCGGAACTTATGACCAGTTAGTAGACTGGTATAAAAAAGGAGACTTGGATTTCTCTAAGATCACAACGGTAAATCTGGATGAATACAAAGGACTTCCAAAAGAAAATGATCAGAGCTACTGGTATTTTATGAACAAAAATTTGTTCTCCAGAGTCAACATCAGACCGGATTATCATTTTCTTCCGGACGGAATGAACCTTGACAGTGCCAACGAGTGTGAGAGATATGAAAAACTGATTGATTCTCTTGGCGGTATTGATCTTCAGCTGTTAGGACTCGGACGTAACGGACATATCGGTTTTAACGAGCCTTGTGATTCTTTCCCACAGGATGTTCATGTTGTTGATCTGACAGAGAGTACGATCGAGGCTAACAAACGTTTCTTCGCAAGCGCAGATGACGTTCCAAAACAGGCTTACACAATGGGTGTTGGAACTATCCTTCGCGCAAAAGCAATCCTGCTTGTAGTCAGCGGAAAAGATAAGGCAGCAGCATTAAATGCAGTCGTAAACGGACCGATCACACCACAGGTTCCTGGCTCTGTTTTAAGACTTCATCCGAATGTAATTATTGTTGCAGATGAGGATGCTTTATCTGAGATGAAATAAAATGCTATAAGAGTTTTTTACAAGTCAGGTTTTGAATGTAATAAAAAAGAAAAATCGTGCAGAAACATAATATTTTGTCTGCACGATTTTTCTTTTATTTGCGTTTTACAAAAACTTTGCCACCATGGCAACACTGGTTTTATCGCGGGCGATTTTTGCAAGCTCGCGGTTGTCGAGCAGATAACGCATGATAAGCGATTCGGCAACGAATAACTCACTGACCTTGACCGGGATACTGCCGCCATCCAATGGTGTTTCCAGGGCGCCGCACAGGAGGACGACATCTGCAAGTGCTGTGCCTGGTGCATCCGGATAGTGCGTGATCAGGATGATCTTTGCACCGGTCTTTTTGGCAACGGATAAAGTGTCCATCATGTCGTGCGTGGAGCCCGAGTAGGAAACAAATAAAATGACATCACTTGGCCCCATGAGGCTTGCGGCGATCAATTGCGTGTGGCTGTCACCACAGTTGCGGAATTTATTGGAGATCGTGGCGAAGCGCACCCAGATGTCATTTGCCAGAACCCGGCTGCCACCCTGGCCGAGACAGTAAACGGAGGTTGCGCGCTGCAAGAGAAGCGCAGCCTCGTCAATTGCGTCAAAATCAAGAACGCTCATAGTGTTACTGATCGCCGCCTGAAAAGAAGCACATACATTATCACATAATGAAGATGTCGGCATGGATGGATCTAAAGAATAGGAAGAAAACGGTGTCGGTGTCACATTTGCCTGCGCAAGTGAAATCTTCATTTCATTATAACCTTCAAATCCGAGTTGTTTACAGAAACGGTAAATGGTGGCTTCTGCCATATTGCATGCCTTGGCAAGTGAGGAAATTGATAAAAACTGCGCTTCCTCGGCATGTTTTGTCAGGTAATCTGCGATGATCGTACCTGATTTGGTGAGTGAATCCTGCTTTTCCGTAAGCAGATCCCAGAAATTCTTATTAATCATAATTTAATCCCCTGTAAAATGAAGCGAGTGTCACTGTTTACCCTGTGTTTTACTGCGTAAGCAAGCGTTTACAGAAACACATTAATATTTACTATATAAAAGTATATGTCAAAATGAAATGCACTGCAAGATAAAATCATAAAAATGAAAAATATTTTCATGCGAAAACAAAAGGAAAATGGATGAATATGCGGAATTGTAGGTATAAAATATACACTTAGCACTATTTAAAAGCTGATATGAACGGATTTATGTGCAAATGTACTATATTTTCAAAATGAAATTAGTACAAAACGTATATGGACAAAATGAAAATATTTTTCTAAAATATAATTACTTCGAAAGATAGAATCTTTTAAGAAAAGGAGAAGAAGAATATGAAAAAGAAAGTTTTGGCTACCTTACTGGTGGGAGCAATGGCAGCAAGCTTATTAGCAGGCTGTGGAACAACAGTTGAGACAACAGGAAGCAGTGACACAACAACAGCTCCTGAAAAAACTCAGACAACAGAGACCGCAGAAGCAGGAGAGGCAGGCGGTTCTGATGTTTCGGCAGACATTACCTTATGGACATATCCAATCGGTGAATGGGGCAATGCAGAGACAGTTGATTCCTTAATTCAGGATTTCAACAAGGAGTATCCGGGAATCAATGTGACAGTGGAATATCTTGATTACACAAACGGTGATGATCAGGTAAATACAGCGATCGAAGGTGGACAGGCTCCAGACCTTATCATGGAAGGACCGGAACGTCTGGTTGCAAACTGGGGAGCAAAAGGATTGATGGTTGACTTATCCGATATCCTGGACGACACAGATAAATCTGAAATTTATGAATCTGTATTATCCGCATGTGTGAACAAAGAGGGAGCTACTTATGAATATCCGCTTTGTATGACAGCACATTGTATGGCAATCAACAAAACAGTATTTGAGGAAGCTGACGCTATGCAGTATGTAGACGCTGAGAACCATACATGGACAACAGATGATTTCTTCAAAGCAATGGACGCTGTTTATGATTACACAGGACAGACCGTAGGCGCAGTTTACTGTAGTGGACAGGGTGGTGACCAGGGAACAAGAGCCCTCATCAACAACCTTTACGGTGGAACATTCACAGACGCAGATCACACAAAATATACAGCAGATTCCGCTGAGAACGTAAAAGCAATCCAGGCACTTGTTGATTCCAAAGCAATCGGATTTGATGCTTCTATCGCAGGTGGTGACGAGATCAACTTATTCCGTCAGGGTGTTTTAAATGTAGCATTCTGCTGGAACATTGCACAGCAGTTAAACGCTGACAACAACGATGCAGGACTTACAAACGATGGCGATGAGATCCTTTTCATGGCATTCCCATCTGAGAAAGCAACAGACACAAAACTTTGTGGTGGTATCTGGGGATTTGGTGTATTTGATAACAAGGATGCAAACAAGATCGAAGCATCTAAACTCTTCATTAAATACATGGCAGACAGTGCAGAAGGAACACCAGACGCAGTTCTTTCTTCTACATACTTCCCGGTACGTGATACTGTAGAAGGCAAAGATTTAACAGGTCTTTACGGTGATGTTCAGACAATGAGCGATTACAGTACATTAATGCAGTACCTTGGTGACTACTATCAGGTAACTCCAGGCTGGGCAGAAGCTCGTACAGCTTGGTGGAATATGCTTCAGCAGGTTGGAAGCGGTGCTGATGTCCAGACAGCAGTTGACGAGTTCGTTGGAACAGCAAACGCAGCATCAGGTAACTGAGCAGTTCGTATAGCAACTAAATAAATGATAAGTGGGATCCCCTCCTCGCAGGAATACCGGAGGAGGGGATTTTTAGCCAAAAAGTTATGGAAAGGATGGTGTTTTCTTTGAAATCAGCAGTAAAACCATCAAAGCGCAGCCGTGTATTGGTAAGAAAAGAAACGACCGCTGCATATCTTTTTTTACTTCCTAGTTTGATTTTCTTTCTGGGATTTGTAATTTTTCCAATTGTATTATGTGTGTGGACCAGTTTTTTTGATTCAACAATGAACTCTGCGGATGTTTTTGTTGGACTTGCAAACTATAAAGAATTATTTCAGGATAAAGTTTTCCTTGGAGCGTTGAAGAACACTCTTATTATCGTAGTGGTTTCCGTTCCGATCACATGTGTTTTTTCCTTATGGGTATCTTCCGTGATCGTAGATCTGAAAGGATGGGCAACCTCCTTGTTCAGAATTATATTTTATCTTCCGGTTGTAACTGGTTCCGTAGCAGTTACCGTTGTATGGAAGTGGATGTTTAACAATTACTATGGAATTTTCAATTACCTTGGTACAAAGACAGGGATCATCGACCAGAACATCAACTGGTTGGGTGATGAGCGTTATGCACTTGCATGTATCATACTGATTTTGCTTACAACTTCCGTTGGCCAGCCAATCGTACTTTATGTATCTGCACTTGGTAATGTGGATGCATCCTTGGTGGAAGCGGCAAATGTAGATGGAGCTACAAGCCTTCAGGCTTTCTGGAAGATCAAGTGGCCACAGATTATGCCGACCACATTATATATTGTTGTTATTACAACGATCAACAGTTTCCAGTGCTTTGCACTGATCCAGCTGCTGACATCCGGTGGACCAAACCACAGTACAGACACGATCATGTATTACATCTATTATTCCGCATTTAAACTGTACCGTTACGGATACGGCGATGCAATGGGCGTTGTCCTTGCAATTATGATCGCAATCCTGTCCGCAATCCAGTTTAAACTTGGAAATTCGAATGATTAGGAGGAGGGTTACAGATATGGAAAACAAAAATAGTACAAAACATCCTTCTGCATACAAGATCATCAGCATTGTTGTAATTGTGATACTGGCAATATTATTTACCTTCCCATTATATTGGATTATCACAGGTTCCTTTAAGACAAACGCAGCGATCAACTCCACAACGCCGATCTGGTGGCCAAAAGAGTGGACGTTGGCAAACTATCAGAAATTATTCAGCCGCCAGACCGCACCGCTGTTCCAGTTCAATATTCCATTCAGCAGCCTGATCACAGGAAGCAGGGATTTGAAACTGACACTGACAGGACCGACTGTGCCGGCTGCAGTCCGCTGGCTGATCAATACCGTATTCATGGCGATCATGTCCATGATCCTTACCTGTATCACAGCATCCATGGCAGGATATGCGCTTGCAAAGAAGAGATTTGTGGGACGGCAGTTACTTTTCACACTGATCGTATGTGCAATGGCATTACCAAAACAGGTTATTTTGATCCCATTACTTCGTGAGATGTCAGGCCTGAATTTATATAATACGATCTGGGCGGTTATCTTCCCGATCGTAGGATGGCCGTTTGGTGTGTTCCTGATGAAACAGTTCTCGGAGGGTGTGCCTTCTGAAATGCTGGAGGCAGCGCAGATCGATGGAGCGAGTGAGGCAAAGACATTTTTACAGATTGTAGTACCGATGATCAAACCGGGTATCGGAGCACTGGCGATTTTTACATTCATCAACAGCTGGAATGATTACTTCATGCAGTTGATCATGTTATCAAGCACAAGCAACCTGACGATCTCCCTTGGTATTGCCAAGTTGCAGGCTGAAAATGCCACAGATTTCGGTCTGATCATGGCTGGTGCGGCACTGGCAGCCCTGCCGATCATCATTGTGTTCCTGTTATTCCAGAAATACTTTACAAAAGGAATTACAATGGGAGCTGTAAAAGGCTGACAAACGATCCTTCTTGTTTAAGAAGGGCGGTATAAAAAATAGGACAAAAATCTAACAGAGGAGTGAAGATAAAATGAAAGATATTACAAAATATCAGGGAGTCATTCCGGCATTTTATGCATGCTATGACGAAAAAGGAGAAATTTCAACAGAAGGTGTCAAAGCATTGACACGCCACCTGATCTCAAAAGGAGTAAAGGGTGTGTATGTTGGCGGTTCATCAGGTGAATGTATCTACCAGCATGTGGACGAGCGGAAAAAAGTGCTGGAAGCAGTCATGGAAGAAGCAAAAGGAAAACTGACCGTCATTGCACATGTAGGATGCAACAATACGGCAGACAGCGTGGAGCTTGCAGCACATGCACAGAGCGTTGGAGCAGATGCGATCGCTTCGATTCCGCCAATCTACTTCCATTTACCGGAGTATGCAATCGCAGAATACTGGAATGCAATGAGTGCAGCAGCGCCGGATCTTGATTTTGTTATTTACAATATTCCGCAGCTTGCAGGAACAGCATTATCCATGAACCTGTTAAAAGAAATGCTGAAGAATCCGAATGTGATCGCAGTGAAGAACTCTTCCATGCCGACACAGGATATCCAGATGTTTAAGGCAGAAGGTGTCAAAGAGCGTGGCGAAAATGGATTTGTTGTATTCAACGGACCAGATGAACAGTTCGTATCCGGACGTGCGATCGGCGCAGACGGAGGAATCGGTGGAACATATGCGGTTATGCCGGAATTATTTGTAAAAATGGATCAGCTCATCCGCGAAAATAATATCGCAGAGGCAATGAAGATCCAGTACAAAGCAGATGCGATCATCTACAAGATGTGCGAGGCAAAAGGAAATCTTTACGCAGTCATGAAAGAGATTTTACACAGAATGTATGGCCTGAAGCTTGGAAGCGTCAGATTGCCGCTTGCACCTTTAGCACCGGAAGATGAGGCTGTTGTTGTTGAGGCTCAGAAGATGATCGAGGCAGCGATCAAAGAATTATAATAAGAGAAATACATACAGAAATATGCCGGGGTGTACGCACTGCTTCGGCTTATTTCTGTATCTGCAGAAAAAAATGATGCAGCTGCCAATGTACGGATTTAAAATTGAGAATAAGATTTACAGGACAATTTCGGGAGGAGATACAAAATGGTTACAGACAACTTACAGAATCTGGAACAGTATCGTGGTTTACATAAAAACATGGATACCGTCATTGATTTTTTGAAAAAATGTGATCTGACTGCACTTCCAGACGGAAAAACGGTGATTGACGGAGAAAGGGCTTTTGTTAATGTCATGGAGGCAGACCTTCGGGAGGCAGAAGGTGCGGAGTATGAATATCATAAACGTTATGCAGATCTGCAGATTGATATCAGTGGAAGTGAATACTGGGAGTGGACAGACAAGGCAGAATTTACAGATACATTTCAGGAAGCTTCGGACTGCGGACTTGCGGCAGGCAGGAGCAGATGTGGCGGAACGCTGGGGGACGGAAGTTTTGCTTTATTCCTGCCGGAAGAATTTCACAAACCAAGCTGCAAAAACGGATCACACACACATGTGAGAAAAGCAGTTGTTAAAATTGAGATGTAATTGCAGGAGGAAAATAAAATGGATAAACAGGCATTATTTGATCAGATAAAAGGCGGATTAATTGTTTCCTGTCAGGCATTGGAGCACGAGCCTTTGTATACAAAAGAAGGCGGCGTTATGCCTTTGATGGCAAAAGCTGCAGCACAGTCCGGAGCAGTCGGAATCCGTGCAAACACAGTACGTGACATCACACAGATTAAGGAAGCAGTAGATCTTCCGGTCATCGGTATTATTAAAAAAGACTATGAGGGAACACCGATGTACATCACAGTTACCATGAAAGAAGTGGATGAACTGGTGGCATGCGGTGTGGATATCCTTGCGGTACAGGGAACAAGCGCATTAAGACCGGATGGAAGCACGGCAGCACAGTTTATCGAGGCGATCAAGGCAAAATATCCGGAGCAGCTTGTGATGGCAGACTGTGCAACCATCGAGGAAGGAATCACATGTGCCAATGCCGGAGCCGATTTTGTCGGCACGACCATGCGCGGATATACACCGGAGACACAGGGCTGTGATGACATCGATTTTGATTTCATCCGTGAACTTTCCGAAAAATGCCCGGCAAAGATTATCGCAGAGGGACATATCCACTATCCGGAGCAGGCAAAGAAGGCACTGGAAGCAGGAGCTTTTGCACTGGTAGTCGGCGGTGCGATCACAAGACCGGCGGAGATCACGGCAAGATTCGTGGCAGCGATCGAAAAATAAAAAAGGAGAAATTATGAGAATTGTGGCTGTGGATATCGGGGGAACAATGATCAAGTCCGGTCTCTGGAACGGAGAGACATTTGTGGAGCTGCGTGAGACAGAGACATGCGCATCGGAAGGCGGAGCGGCACTGATGGAGCGTGTCAAAGGACTGATCCATTCCTATCACGATTTTGAAGCGATCGGAATCAGCACTGCCGGGGAAGTGAATACGGAAGATGGGAGCATTTTTTATGCGAACAGCAATATTCCGGGATACACAGGCATGCCGGTGAAGCAGATTATGGAAGAGGAATTTTGTGTGCCTGCCGCAGTGGAGAATGACGTGAATGCGGCGGCATTAGGAGAGCTTCGTGCCGGAGCCGGAATGGGATGCGATGATTTTTTATGTCTGACCTATGGAACAGGTGTCGGCGGAAGTATTGTGATGAACGGAAGCATTTATCCGGGGGCTTCTTTTTCTGCCGGAAGCTTTGGCGGAATGGTGATCCACCCGGAAGAAAAGGCGGGAACGGACAGTCTGGAGGGCTGCTATGAGCGGTGCGCTTCCACGACCGGACTGGTCAGACGTGTAAAAAAAGTCGATGGATCTCTGGATAACGGCAAAAAAATATTTGCGGCAAAGGACAGATCGGAGATCAAAGAGCAGATTGATGCGTGGATCGACGATATCTGCACAGGTCTTGTAACGTTATGCTGTATTTTCAATCCATCCAGGATTATTCTTGGAGGAGGCATCATGGCGCAGGAGTATGTGCTTTCGGAGGTGAACCGGAAGGTGAAAGCGCAGATCGCACCGGGACTTGGGATCGTGGAGATCGTTCCTGCAAAGCTTGCAAACACGGCGGGCATGATGGGAGCGGTCAGTCTTGCGGAAAAGTTACTTGCGCAGTAAGATGACCGTGTACAATATATCTGTTTGGAAAAAGTTTTTTTAGATGACAGCACAGGGAGGATGAGACAATGGAACAGAAAAATATATTATGTTTTGGAGATTCCAACACTCATGGATATAATTCCAAAACCGGAGGACGTTTCACAGTAGAGGAACGCTGGACAAAACTTTTACAGAGAAATTTGGGCGATGACTACTATGTGATCGAGGAAGGATTAAGCGGACGGACCACATCTTTTGAGGATCCGGTTTTTGAGGGACTGAATGGATTGAATGCAATTTATCCGTGTATGATGACACATGAGCCGTTAGATCTGGTCATCATCATGCTTGGCACCAATGATACAAAAGACCGGTTTAATGCGAATGGATTTATCATCGCAAAAGGTCTGGAGCGTCTGACACAGAAAGCAATTGACACGCATGCTGCATGGCGCAATAAACCGAATATTCTTCTGGTAGCCCCACCTCCAATCCACCCGGATTATGCAAAAACAGCTGTTGCAGGAGAGATGGGTGACAAATGCGTGGAGCGTTCCAGAGCACTTGCCAAAGAATTTAAGGATGTTGCAGACCGGTTAGGATGTCATTTTATAGATGCCGGTTCCATACCGGGCATTGAGATGTATCCTTATGACTGGATGCACTTAAGCCTTGACAGCCACAGGATTTTTGCGGAGTATCTGGCAGAGTATCTGCCGAAGATTGTGTGATAGATGTTCTATTTTGGATAATAACCGGATCATCAGGACAAAATATATAATTGAAAGAATAGAAATGGTTTCATGAGAATTTTCATGAAACCATTTTGTCTTGCGTACAGAACAATAATTTGACAATATTGTCTTATACACAGAACAATAATATATCGATATTGTCTTATACACAGAACAGAAATATATCAATATTGTCTTGCACACAGAACAAAAATATATTAATATTGTCTTATACACAGAACGAAATAATGGTAAAATTGTCTTACAGACAGAAAGGAGTGCCGTATGAACAGAGATTATTTAAAGCAGATTATGATTGACCAAAAGGAAACTTATTTAAATAATCCAATGATAAAGAGAGACTATCCATTGGAAGACAATGTAAATTATTGCTTTGTTGGAATTAGAAGAACTGGAAAATCCTATATGATGTATCAGCAGATTAAGCATTTGCAGGAAAATGGAATTCCTCTCAAACAGATTGTTTATGTAAATTTTGAAGATGAAAGACTTTTGGAACTGTCAGCAGACGATCTGAACCTGATCCTGGAAATCGGACTCGAAATGTCTGGCGCGGACAATAAACCATATCTTTTTTTGGATGAGATTCAAAACGTGGAAGGCTGGGAAAAGTTTGTCCGCCGGATAGCAGACATGAAATATAGAATCCATATTACTGGAAGCAACAGCAAGATGCTAAGCAGTGAAATTGCATCTACACTTGGCGGTAGATTTATGATAGTAGATATATATCCCTATTCGTTCCCGGAATATCTGGCTGCACAGGGGAAGGATAAAAATTATCTGGAAGTGCTCAGCACAAAAGACAGGGCAGAAGTAGTTGGAATGTGTGATCAGTATGTAAAATACGGTGCTTTTCCGGAATTGGTCAATATCAGAAACAAGCGGGAATATTTAAATAGCATTTATCAGACCATTTATCTGGGAGATATTATAACCAGAAATAAAATAACAAATGATTTTGCAGTAAGATTGATTTTGAAGAAGATTGCAGAATCTGTTACAAAACCATTGTCCTTTAACAGGCTGAGCAACATTTTAAAAAGTGCCGGAGCAGTACTAGGAAAGCAGACAGTGATTAATTATGTCGGTTATATGATGGACTCTTATCTGTTGTTCACATTGCAAAATTATGCGGCAAAGCTGGTGGAAAAAGAGACTTCGCCAAAATATTATTTTATGGATACCGGCTTGTTAGGACTTATGCTTATTGGGTGTAGGTTTGCCCAGGAG